>Ga0207641_10003762_pt1 | contig 13323 bp, 10 predicted proteins | sample KBSSwiS62_FD_184306 | JGI IMG/M metagenome (GOLD analysis project Ga0207641, IMG submission 184306) | Switchgrass rhizosphere microbial communities from Kellogg Biological Station, Michigan, USA - KBS Switchgrass S6-2 (SPAdes) (version 2) | ecosystem: Host-associated > Plants > Roots >... | reverse complement strand
GATTGCCGCTCCGCGGGTCAAACTTGCGAAAGGTCGAGCCGTGAGGCTTTGCAGTTTGGCTCAGATTGAGAAAGCCCGCGAACTAAAAGGCACTCTCAAGCCTGAGCCAAAAAAGAAGTAAAAAAAACAAAGCGGGACGCATCGGTGCTAGAACACTGGAGGCGCGGTATGCGTTGGCGCAAGGGTGGGTGCGGGGCGGCCCGCGGCGGTGGCCTCGGCCTTCAATTCTTTAGGTTTCAGTAAGGGTACTCACCCAGGACTTCCGGGAGCACCGTAAATGCCTGAAAGACTCCTCGAAGCAAATGCGCGTTTTTTTGGAAGTCTCCGACCGGATTGACGTACCTTTGTGGTATCGCACCGGCCATCCAAAGCGGAGCGGATATAAGCGCTTCTGCTGCTCCTTGCTTCGATGGGATTCAGCAAAGGGCCTTTAGTTCCGGCCGGATACTATTTCTGAGCCTCCGATCCAATCGTAATAGTAAACCACTAGGGAAAACTGCAAGCCCATTGCGAACTCATCTTCCTTCAAGGACTCACAGTAAGTAATTCGCGCATGGGAGGGGAGGCGCTCTTGCGGCAGTTTAACTAGAACGCTGTCGTTCGGGCTCCGACGCCTTTTAGTGACGACGCGTGCTCCGTGAAAACTGACATTCTCAGTGAAGGTGATTTCGTAAATGGGAGGTTCATCTGGAGCGGAGAGCTCCAGCCCAACCCTCGTCGGAATCCGAGCTTCCATTCGGTGCTCTACGGGCTTTCTTAGCGCTGCTAGAATTTCCTCCCTCTGCGAAAAAAACCAGAACACAAGCATCACGGCAACGGCCGCGCCGAGAAATATGACGATGGTTATCAACCAGATCATTTGCGCCCGCACTCAAACCGACGACAGTGCCGAGCCCACAGCAAGAGCTGAATTATACATCCGTCATCGGTCGCTCCAAAATCAGTTGTTGTCGAACCCTTCAGTCAGCACATTTGATCCTTTCGTTTGGCGCTCGGATTTGTCTTGGACCAACCGATTAGAGGGGTGTTTGTCGACCGTCTAAGCCGGCAGCGCTTACCGGACAACTGGATCGCCCCACCGCGCGTTCACGTGACTAACCAACCTAAAGGTACACCGTCCAGAAGTTTGTAGCTCTAATCGCAATACGACGTCACTCTAACGCTTGAAGTTCATCTTGAGCCGAACACCATTGTAGGTGCGCGCCACACCAAGAATCGTTACGACTCAGTTGTTCTTAGCGATGCCAATCGTCGCGGTCGTCGTCATAGTCGTCGCGATCGTTGTGGCGGTAACGGCCGCCGTTCCGAACTCCGATGGCGAAATCCGCGCGGCATCCGCGGTCGACCCAAACGCCTCGGTCATCAAAGCCCCAAGTCTGTCCGAACACGCAGGGTGCTTCGCTGCGCTGGCGAATCAGGTGGACACCACCGTAGGTGTTGACGCGGCAGCCGCGGAAGTTGAAGTCATCGGACGAGCAATAGAACGTCCGGACTCCGTACGCTCCGCCATAAAGGTGTTCCCCTGTGCGAATGGCGAAATCCGCGCGGCATCCGCGGTCGACCCAAACGCTGTCTCTGGCGACGCCCCAGGTCCTCCCGTAGATACAAGGCGACTCGCTACGTTGGCTGATGAGTTCGAGGCTACCGGAGCCGTAGACAGGGCAGAAATGTCGATAGAAATCGTCAGACGCGCAGTATAGCCTGTAGGTATGCGGACCGGGCATGGCGGAAACCGTGCTGCCGGAAGAGGGATTTAGAGCCGGGAAAACGAGAAACACAAACGCAAGCGCACCCAGAAGTACCAGAAGTCGTTTCATGATGACCGCCTCCGCGCGAATCTAATCGCGACCAGCACCTTGCAAAGGGCTAGCGGCTGGGTGCGAGTCCTTCTTATTTGGATAAACACGGCGGAAGTCGGCAGGTTGCGGTCGTGGCAAACGTATTTAGCGGCCCGTGGATTTTCGACGCACCGTTCCAATCCTAGCTAGAAATGTCGAATGCAGACGCTGGGCGGCTCAAACCTGTCATGGCAGCGATTCGCAGTCTCAGCCCACGACACCAAATAGATTCATCCTGCTCCCGAGTAACGCGCTCTCGGAGAAGTAGCAAATCTACTTGATTGCATAACACTGTCGGCTCCTCGACCCGAGTAGACTGGCACTCTTCGGAGTGAACGGAGAATTGCGCTCAAAAAAGATTTGCCAGCGCCGACATTGTTAGAGATGTCTGGTTAGAGCCGACTAACTGGGAGGTATACGGCCAGACCACGCCCAAGAGCAGGATTATGGGCGAGAGTCAAGTAGCCGAGGATGACCGCTAAAATCGTCGAGTCTCGCTACAAACCGCCTGCAGGACTATTCGTCAAACGATCATGGCGAGATTTCGTCTTATTGTTCTGGCGTTTACATTTCTGTTGACCGTGCCGACTCGAGCAGACCAACGGGCGGACGTTATTCTCGAAAAGACGGCAGCCAAGGCGCGTGCAACTCAAGCGCTCAGTGCTGAGATCGATATGTCGTGGCGAACGCCGGGCCAGCCGCTCAAGAGAAACGCAGGGTCGGTGAAGCTGATGAAGCCAAACTACGCGGTGATCAACCTCCAAGGCGACTATCCTCTCCAAGTTCTCGCTTCCGATGGAACCACCGTTTATGCCATGCCCGATGCCTCCAGGTATAAGCAGAGCTTGGCGCATAAGCGGGGCGAAAACATTGACGAGCCCTGGTGGGGATTGCCGTTCCGCTACTTCTTTACACAAAGTGTCAACCCATTCGGACCACAGCCAGACATTAGCGCGAAGGCCAGCTATGTTGGTGAGGAAGGGTTCCGCGGCGAGAAATTCCGAGTGGTGGAGGTGAGTGGAGAAAAGCCGATGGTCTATAGGGCCAGATTCTACATCAGCCAGCAATACATCCTGCTTCGCACCATCGTGGAGTTTGGAGGGCGCGATGGTGCTTCCTTCGAAGCAGTGATGTCTAACGTGAAGACCGGTCCATTCGCCCTGGCTGAATTCCAGTTCGCACCGCCAAAAACAGCGACTCTGGAAGAACCTGCCGAAGCCAAGATGCTCGAAATAGGCATGCAAGGGCCTGAATTCTCGCTGTGGTCTCTCGAGGATCGAACGCTATCGCTCGCCAGCATACAGCGCGACAAGAAGGCGGTCCTGATCAACTTTTGGTATCTGGCATGTCCGCCGTGCCGGGAGGAGTTCCCAATTTTCGAGAAACTTTATGGAGAACTGAAGGACAAAGGGTTGGCCATCGTTGCTGTTAACTACAATGATCCCGCGAAAGACGTAGCCGAGTATGTGAAGAAAACGGGCCTCACCTTTACCATCGCAATGGGCGACGACGGCGAATCGAATGTTTTCATCAAGTACTCTGTCCGGAGCTTTCCTGCCACTTATTTGCTGGATGAGCGAGGCCGAATCATATATAGGGCTGCGGGCGTAGACGAGGCCGGTCTCCGGAAGGCGTTAGAGAAGTTGGGGCTTCGCTGATCGTTTGGCTTCGGGGTGCTGTGGCGCAAGATCGCCGTTCGATTTGCCAGTCTCTATGGCGTCTAACGCGACCGTCCATATAGGTTTTAAGTTACCGATTTCGCCGAACAGTCGAAGCCGTTGAACTTTGTCACCTTCAAGAAGCATTTCCCGAATTATAGGCGGGGATGGCCGGATTTTTCACATTCCTGATTGTCACCATGGAACGACCGGCTCCGATTCGCAGCGCGTGGGTTAGTCCTAGAACTCGACTCGTCCGGTGACCCGACGTGTCGAAGACGCAGTTAGGGCTTATCGGGACTTGAGGTGAATATTTGTCCGGGTGTCTGACAATACGCGATTTATTGCGGAAAATTCATGCGGTGCATGAGGTCCTGGAAGCGCGGATCCGGGCGCAGACTGTCCATCCTCAGGTCGGCCCTCAAGAAGTACGCAACGTCGGGGGATCTTTCTTGGTACGCTTTTTCGAGGAACTCAAACGCTTTGTTGTTCTCACCCAAACCCGCGTACATGACCGCTATCATATATGGCGAAACGTAGGTGACTTTCGATTGTTGCTGCAGCTCGCTAAGCATCCTCGCGGCTTCGGCCCTCTTGCCTAGGGTCGCGTAAGCGTATGCAAGCCCTGCTGTGGGATCCGAATCGCTCTGTGATAATGCGACGGCTCGCTCATACTCGGGGATGGCTTGCGCAAGTTGATCCGAGCCCTCATAGCCAACGGCAAGAAAATAGTGACCCGACCACGAATTCGGATTCGTGATTACCGATCGCTGACTCACTTCAATCAATGATCTGTAGGCCCGCTGATGATAGTAAACCGCCGATTCGCCGAATGAGGCCAATGGGTAAGCCGGATCGAGCGAGCGGATCTTCTGCGATTCAGCCAGCGCCTCATCGCGCCGGCCATTCCAGGCCAAGTACCAAACCAGCGTAAAGTGACCTTCGACGTAGTTAGGGTTTAGATCAACCGCGTAGCGCATCTCTTTCTCGGCGGTCTGCCAATCCCAGCCATACTGCCAATTGAGGAATCCGAGCGAGCTATGGGCCTCCCCAAGCGTTCCGTCGATTTGCAGCGCCTTGTGGATGGCCTCGCTGCCGTACCGAGAGGCATCCTGTGGGGGTATCCATCGATATTTACCTAGCGCCAGGTAGCAATCTGCGAGCCCCACATACGCGGGCGCAAACCTCGGATCTCTTCGGACGGCTTCCTCAAAGTAAGCTTGTGCGTTTCTAAGGGCCGCTCCGGTATCTGAACGCAGGAGAGAGCTCCCTCTCAGATATGCCTCGTACGCTTGCGGATTCACGGCCGGTGCGGAACGCAGCCGCGCTTGTTGCTCAGGGGTGACCTGTGCGCGAACCTGCTGGGCGACCGCCTGCGCCACGTCACCCTGCAATTTCAAAACGTCGCCGAGATCACGTTCGTACGTCTCCGCCCAGAGGTCCTGATCCGTGGACACTCGGATCAACTGGACCGTGATGCGCACACGGTTTCCCGAGCGCATGATCGACCCTTCGACCACGCCATCTACGTTGAGCTCTCGCCCAATTTCTGGCAGGGCCTTGCTCACTCTCTTGTAGCGCATGGAAGAGGTTCGAGACGTAACTCGCAATGCGCCGATCTTCGATAAATCGGCAATCAGTGCGTCCGTCATTCCATCGGAAAAGTATTCTTGCTCAGGGTCGCCAGACAAGTTTGTTAGCGGGAGCACAGCGAGGGAGCGAATCTGAGGTTGAGCAGAAGAACGGAACAAAAGCTTGCTGCGAAGGCCACTTGCATCCAGGACGAAGAGAGCTACCACAATCACTATAGGTGCCGCGACGACAAGCGGAAAGACCCATTGTCTTAGCGGCGACTTGCTTTGTTCTCTTTGAAACCCATTCGGCACCACGGTCGCGATGAAGCGATAGCCTCGTCGGGCGAGCGTTTCGATGAACACGGGAGCGTCCGCCGATTCACCCAGCGCATCGCGCAACCTTTTGACGGCGGCGTTAAGGCTGTGATCGAAATCGACGAAGGTGTCCGCTGGCCAAAGTCTGCTGCGAAGCTCTTCTCGGGTAACCACCTGGCCGGGATGTTCGAGCAGTATGCACAGGACTTGGAACGGTTGTTCCTGTAGCTTCAGCTTGATTCCATTCTTACGCAGCTCCCCTGTCGGAACGTCTACCTCGAAGGTTCCGAACCGCACAATACGAGGAAGCTGGGATTGTGGAGGCATCATGTCTCGGGGTAGAGGAAGTCTACACCCGCTGGTGAAAAGAATGTTTTAGGCGCTGATTGATGTCTTAACGACGCCGGCCTCGTCGACGGCCCGAGTTGACTGTGCGTGTTCACCCTACAGAGCTCGGACCGAAGGAGGCCGAGGTGAAAATTATAGAATGTGACTAGGTCCCAGGACTAACCGCCATATTGGGTGGCAGAGTTATACGCGAAGGCAGCGGTCTAAACGGCTCCGCGGCCTCACGCGCTCCCGTCAACCGACTACGTTTTGGGGTTTTGGGGAAGTCGAACCCGATTCCTTCGACGATGCTTTTGCAGAAGGTTGATGACAGGTCGATTGGGATTACCGCTTGAAATTCAAAGGCAATCCATCCATAACCGCGAAAGTTAAAAGTTGAAGACCACGCCGGTCGAAACGCGCAAATTCTTTTGCGACTGCGGGGCGGCGCCAGTTGCAGCGAAGCGCGTCAAGAGGTAATCCACCTTGACGGGACGAACGGAGAAATGCTTTGCCAGTTTGGCGTCAAACCCGCCACCTACCGTCATGGCAAAGCCATTATCCGATCTGCTTGCCGTGGCAGTACTTGTGCTCACGCGTTCTGCGCCGAAGAGCACCTCGCCAAAGGGCGTGATGCGGTTCCAGTGGCGGTAAGAAATCCGCGGACCAAAAAGATAGGTGTACAGCGTGAAGTCCAAGCCAGTGTTCTGAACGTTGCCGTTATGATATCCACCGAAATCGGCAACTCCGCTCAGCCAGTTGTTCACATTGTAAGCGACGGAAGCGCTACCACCGTTGAGATTGAAGTTCTTTGCCCCTTCCCATCGATCATAGGAATACCCGGCAAAGATATCCACTTTGGAATGATCCTGGGCCTGGGCCACCCCGGCCAAGAGCGCGAGAAACGCAAACAGAGACACCACGAACTTACTCTTCATTACATCCTCCTGATGGATTTGTGCACCGGCCGCAGAATTCCTGCGGCGGTGTGTGGCTGCTGGGTGCCTCAGGCAGATAGGCAGCGATCCGCAACTCACTTGTGTTTTTGCTTCCGGTGAGATGTTCCCATTGCAGATTCGGTTGGCGGGAAAGCGAACTTATAGCCCAGTCGTGACGTGAAAATTACAAATCGAAAACGAATCCGGCTGAGACGCGGAGATTGTTCTGCGTTTCGCTGTTCGTTTGTGGTTTCCGGGAAGCGCGTCAGAAGATATTCAACCTGCGCGGGACGCCAAGACAAACGGTGAAAGAGTTTCACATCAGCCCCGCCGAAAGAGGCGGCGCAAGCGATGTTGGTGCTACTTGTGCCGAAGCCGCTGCCGCTTGCGTGCGCGACGGCAAAGAGCGTTTGCGCAAACGGGGTTGGCTTCGTAGCTGATAGTCAAATCGAATCATGGAACACCAGGCGAATCAGCGAACCATCACATCGATAGCTCCCAAGTCCTGGAGTCGGTTTTTACGCGCACGGAGCTTTCCGGCAAGCGCGTGCCTGTCGCTGACTTTCGAGGAACCTGGGAGGCGGTCACAGAGGCGGCAAAGTGCGCGGGGCTGCTGTTCCACGATTTGCGCTGCCGCGCGAAACATGGTCCGGGCCGGAATTCCCGAAGTTGTTGCCATGCAAATTAGCGGACACAAAACACGGGCGGTATTTGACCGCTACAACATCGTAAGCGAGCGCGATCTTGCGGACGCGGCCGAAAACTAGAGTGAAGCCGGAGTTTGGCTATAGTCGAACAGTTTGAAAAACCACAGGCAGAGCAACATGCTAGACTTCAGTGAGTTAGAGCGTGCGGGAGTGGCGGAACTGGCAGACGCGCAAGACTTAGGATCTTGTGGCCTAAAAACCGTGGAGGTTCAAGTCCTCTCTCCCGCACCAGCTGCAAAATCTCAACCTTCCAGCTGTTCCTTTTCGCTTCCAAATTCCCACTTTCCACGATTAAATTGGCCGCATAACCTTTCGTAACACCGGCGAGGAGCACGAATGGAGCGTAGCGTCACATCTCTTCTCAACCTGTACCACCCAGAGGATCCCTTAGAGAAAGCTTCTACCATCCCTTCGCCCTGGTATTTCGATCCGCGCATCGCTCGCCTGGAAAACGAACGGGTTTTTGCCCGCAACTGGCAGGTGGCCGGGCGCATCGATCAAGTCCGCGAAAAGGGACAATTCTTCACCGCACAGCTGGGCGAAGAGCCGATCGTCGTCGCGCACGGCGAAGACGGTGTTCTGCGCGCTTTTTACAACGTTTGCCGCCACCACGCCGCCGCCGTAGTCACCGAAGCACAAGGATGCGCAAAACAGTTTCGTTGCCCGTACCACGGCTGGACTTACGGCAACGACGGTGCCCTCAAAGGCATGGTGGAGTTCGAAGGCGTCTGTGAGTTCGACCGCGCAAAGAATGGCCTGGTGCCGGTGCCGGTAGACACCTGGGAGAACTTTGTATACGTCAATCTGGATGGCCAGGCTGGCTCCTTGAAGAATTTCCTCGCCAATGTTCCCGACCTGGTCGCCCCATTGCGTTTGACCGAAAAACTCAAATACTTCGATCGCCGCGTTTACACTCTCAACTGCAACTGGAAAGTGTACGTGGACAATTACCTCGATGGCGGTTACCACGTTCCCCACGCGCATAAAGGGCTCAGCAGCGTCATCGAGTACACCAGCTATACCATCGAAAACTTCGCGCGCTCCTGCTTACAGTCCAGCCCGTTGTCTTCCGATTCCTCAAGCGAAGCCAGCGTCGCCAACACGCGTCAAGGGCGCGCGTTTTATCTTTGGTTATATCCCAACTTCATGATTAACGCCTACGAAGGCGTCATGGACACCAATCTCGTTTTGCCTCTGGCGGTTGACAAATGCGCAGTGGTCTTCGACTACTACTTTGCGGACACCAGCGCCACAGCCAACCTCCGGAATAAAGAAAGCATCCGTGTCAGCGAAATCGTTCAAGACGAAGACCTGGCAATCTGCGACGCTGTGCAAAAAGGTCTGGCGTCTCGCGCCTACCTCGCTGGGCGCCTTTCCGTCCGCCGCGAAGCCGGCGAGCATCTTTTCCACCGCCTGCTGCACGCCGATCTGACCCGCGACACACAAGCCGCCGCTGCTGCGGCTGACTAACCCGCTGCCCGAAGCTATTCAAAAATCACCGTCCTATTGCCGTGCAGCAGAATTCTGTTCTCGATGTGCCAGCGGACTGCGCGCGAAAGTACAATTTTTTCCAAGTCGCGTCCCTTTTCAACCAGGTCGTCAACGTCGTCCTTGTGCGTAATTCGCGCTACGCCTTGTTCGATAATCGGCCCATCGTCGAGCACCTCAGTCACATAGTGCGCCGTGGCCCCAATTAACTTCACCCCTCGTTGGAACGCCTGCTGATGCGGCTTTGCCCCAACGAAGGCCGGCAAAAAGGAATGGTGAATGTTGATGATCGGCCGTGGATACCTCTGGATGAAATCGTTCGAAAGCACTTGCATATAGCGCGCCAGCACCACCAGATCGATCTGGAATTTCTCCAGAAGTTCCAGTTGCTGCGCTTCCGCTCGCGGCTTGTTCTCCCTGATCACCGGAATCTCGTAATAACGCACGCCGTAGAAATCCGCATGATGCTTGGCATCGGCATGGTTGCTGATCATCAGCGGAAAGTCGCAATGCAACTCTCCGTTCCTTTGCCGGTACAGCAAGTCCACCAGGCAGTGGTCGTACTTGGAAACAAAGATGGCCACCCGCGGTCGCTGGCTGCTGAGCGCGATGCTCCAGTTCATTCCGAACTTGTGCGCGATTGGCCCGAACGCTTCGTCAAACTCCTCCAACTTCAGCCGAAACCCTTCCAAGTCCCACTCCACTCTAGCCAGGTAAAACCGCTCCTCGCCCGCCTGGTGCTGCTCGAAATGGAGAATGTTTCCGTCGTGTCGGTAAATGAAGTCCGCGATCGCTGCGTCCAGTCCCTTGCGGTCCGGACATTGCACCAATAACACAGCGCTGTTTCTCAAATGTGAATCTCGCCTTCTCTATTGATCTACCGTGAAAACTACGTGACGACTGGCCTGGGCCGCACGGGCATAGAAATCGGCAAGGCCAGAAAAATATTCCCAGGAATACTCAAGGTCTTGCTGATCATGATTCCGGCCGTAGTCGGCGGGATCGAGGGAATTGTAACGCTCCCGGAATCTGGCCCTGTCGAAATTCCGTAAAGCCAGGGCAATCTCTGTGGCCTCCCTTGGCGTCTTGAGCGCGACGATATGGTTTTCTCCTCGATGCAACTGGCTCCCGCCGAGGATGCAAAGTCCTATAGGAAATTCACCGTTGGTAAATCCAATCCGCCCGTCCGTCACACATCGATGGATAGCGTCCCATGCCTTATCCAACTGATAGAGCCACGTCTCGTCCCACGGCTGCTCAATCTCCATCTGTACGACATTCATAACCTCATCGTCGCCCTGAGCTGCTTCTAACTTGCTTATTTTATGGTCAGTGATCGCAAAAAGGACGCCGCGGCAGGCCATAGCGTCGGAAGTGTACAACAGCAGGTCCGAAGCTACCGCTGGAAAATTGACGACGCGCTATGCGTAACTTATAATTTAATTTCGATTTGCAGGACGGACACTCACCTGTCTCACTTCCTGGACGGAATCACCGCAAAGTAGAAAGAGGAAAGCAGCATGGCTGAAGCAACATGCCGCCGCGAGTTGGAACTGGAAATTCCGGCAGAAGACGTCAGCAAAGCCACCGAGCGCGTGGCTAAAGAGATTGCGCGGGTCGCTCGCGTACCCGGTTTTCGCCCGGGCAAAGCTCCGGTTTCCCTGATCAAGCGCCGCTTCGCCGACGACATCAAGGGCGAAGTTCTGCAGTCCCTGGTACCTGAAAAAGTGGAAAAGGCGGTTGCCGAACAAAAGCTCAGCCCCGTTTCGCAACCCCAAGTGGACAAGCTCGACTTCAATGAAGGCCAGCCGCTCAAGTTCCGCGCGGTCTTCGAAGTCTTGCCTGAGTTCGAGCTTGGCAAGTACAAAGGCCTCGACATTGAAATGCCGGCGATGGAAGTCACCGGCGAAGACGTCAGCAAGGCGCTCGAAGAAACTCGCGAACGCGCCGCAGCATTTGCTCCCGTGGAAGGGCACGCCGTTGAAAATGGTGACTTCGTACAGTTAAAGCTGGCCGGAACGCCCGAAGGCGGTGGCGACCCGATCCAGGCCGACAGCGTGATGTGTCACGTCGGCGCGGAAGAGACCATGCAGCCTTTTAACGAGAACTTGCTCGGGGCCAACGTCGGTGACCACAAGACTTTCGACGTCGACTATCCGGCGGACTACCCCGACGCCAAGCTGGCTGGCAAGAAATTTCATTATGACGCCGATGTCACCGGCATAAAAATCAAAAAGTTGCCCGAATTAAACGACGACTTCGCCAAAGACGTCAGTGATGCCGCAACGCTCGACGAACTGAAGAGCAAGATTCGCGAGAGCCTCGAGCACGAGCGCGAGCACCGCCGCAAGGATCTGCAACGCGAAAAGATTATCTTCGAACTCGTCAAGAGGCACGACTTCCCGGTTCCGGAGTCTCTCGTGGAACATCAGAAAGACGTTCGTCTCGAGCGCGTCGTCCGCTCCCTCGCCCAACAAGGGGTCGACCCCCGCGCGGTGAATCTGGACTGGGTCAGCCTTCGCCAGCGTCAGGAAGACCGCGCCAAGGAAGATGTCAAGGCCGAACTGATCATAGACCGCATCGCATCCACCGAAAACATCGATGTCAGTGAAGAAGACGTCCAGCACGAAATCGAACACCTCGGCGGTCATAGTGGCGAATCGGCAGAAGCAATTCGCGCTCGTTTGACAAAGCAGGGAGCGCTGGATAGGATGAAAGCTAAGCTGCGGAGCGATAAAACTCTCGATTGGCTGGCGCAAAATGCCAATGTTCGCAACGCGGCCGCAGCGGCGGGTTCTTGAACCGGAGATATAACGGCTAACCCGATGCTACCATCCAATGCACTTCCAGAACGGACATCCTAGGAAAAATGAGCCGACACGACGAACCCGTATACCGCGGCACGACGCTCGTACCGATGGTAGTGGAACAAACCAGCCGCGGCGAACGCGCCTACGACATCTATTCGCGGCTGCTGAAGGAACATATTATTTTTATTGGCACGCCGATTGACGATCATGTCGCCAATTTGGCTACCGCGCAGATGCTTTTCCTGCAAGCCGAAGACCCGGAAAAGGATATTCAGCTGTACATCAATTCGCCGGGGGGTTCGATCACTGCCGGCTTCGCGATTTATGACACCATGCAGTTCGTCAAACCGGATGTTGTCACCACCTGCGTCGGCCAAGCTGCTTCCATTGCCGCCGTCCTGCTTGCCGGCGGCGCCCCTAAGAAGCGTTTCGCGCTGCCCAACGCTCGCGTCCTGATCCACCAGCCGTGGATGAGCGGTCTCGGCGGTCAGGCCACCGACATTGATCTGCATGCCAAGGAAATTCTGCGCATGCGCACCACCATCAATCAGATTTTGTCGAAGCACAGCGGTCAGCCGATCGATCGCATCGAAAAAGACGTCGAGCGCGACTACATCATGAATCCCGATCAAGCTAAGGAATACGGGATGATTGACGAAATTATTTTCAAGCACCGGTAGGCATTGCCTGGGCGCTTGGATGAGCGTTCCAAAAAGTTAGTACCCATTGCGGATTGTTTTTGGCATTAGCAGAAATTCGGCCTAGAATTGGAACGTACCTGCACTCTGCCACAGGCTTGGCTGAGGCGAGGCCCTCACACTCGTGAAACAAAAATTTAGCCCCGACGAACCGCTGCGCTGTTCCTTCTGCCACAAGACTCAGGAACAGGTCGAGAAGTTGATCAGTTCGCCCTCGGACTATCCGCGCGCCTACATCTGCAACGAGTGCGTCAGCGTCTGCGAAACCATTCTAGAAGACGAAAAGCGCGAGCAGGCTGCGGCTCCCGCGCGTCGCCTCCCCCGCCCGCCCGAAATCAAACAGTTTCTCGATGGCTACGTCATCGGCCAGGATCGCTCCAAGAAAAAATTGGCGGTCGCCGTCTACAATCATTACAAGCGAATTTTCTTGAACAAGCAGCCCGGCGATGTTGAACTCAGCAAATCCAACATTCTTTTGATCGGTCCCACCGGTACCGGTAAAACGCTCCTTGCGCAAACGCTTTCCCGCATGCTCGATGTGCCCTTCGCGATTGTGGACGCAACCACCCTTACCGAAGCCGGCTACGTTGGTGAAGACGTCGAAAACATTATCTTGAAGCTTCTGCAGGCCGCCGACGGCGACGTCCAGAAGGCTCAGCAAGGCATCATCTACATCGACGAAATCGATAAGATTGCCAAAAAGGACGAGAACCCGTCCATCACCCGTGACGTCTCTGGCGAAGGTGTTCAGCAGGCGCTTCTCAAAATTCTCGAAGGTACCGTCGCCAATGTTCCTCCGCAAGGCGGACGCAAGCATCCGCATCAGGAATTCACACCGGTGGACACCACCAATATTCTTTTTATCTGCGGTGGCGCCTTCGTCGGCCTTGAGAAAATTATCGAGAAGCGCGCCGGCACCCGTGCCCTCGGCTTCCACACCGATGCCACGCCGACTACGCCGCAGCGGCGA
>Ga0207641_10003761_pt1 | contig 13324 bp, 13 predicted proteins | sample KBSSwiS62_FD_184306 | JGI IMG/M metagenome (GOLD analysis project Ga0207641, IMG submission 184306) | Switchgrass rhizosphere microbial communities from Kellogg Biological Station, Michigan, USA - KBS Switchgrass S6-2 (SPAdes) (version 2) | ecosystem: Host-associated > Plants > Roots >... | reverse complement strand
GCTAAGCAGTGACCCGCTTGACCAAAAACTTCTGACTTGCTGGCAGTCGTTGGCGTCGATGGCATCCTCGAATCAGTTTGTGGACGACGGTTCTTGCCAGTAGCAGCATGAACTTGGGAGCTGGCGGCTTTGCGTTCAGAGCAAATGGGCAAACGCGACACCGGTGACGAGCCTCTTCGCCGGGAATGGATTTATTCACGACCGCGGCTCTTTACGATGTCAGAGAGAGCACAAATGAAATCGGGAAGTGATCCGATACACGGACTTGGCCGTGCACTTGGCCGTCACTCGACTGCAAAGGATCAGAGAGGAAAATCCAGTCGATCGAACAACCTTGATCAAACAATCCGCGCGCAGGCCGCGTGCAGAGGTGCGGCAACCCTACGGCGTCTCGAAAACCAGCCTTACAGAGCGCTATGACCGCCTCGCCTTCCCTTGCATTAAGATTCCAATCACCGGCAATGAGCGTTGATTGATTTCTATTGCGAAAACCGACCTCAGCCAGTACTTCGTTCAGTTGCGACACGCGCAAGGCGTCATTCTCTTTGCTCTCCAGATGCAAATTGTAAGTGGTCAATACTTGGCCAGAAACCTCGATGTCGGCGGCAAGAGCGATTCGTCCACCGAGACGTTCCTGAAACGGTTCGATCCGCGGAAGGTACCAGTGCGGTTCCCAAAAGGTCGTTTGGCGTCGGAAGCGAATAAGCCTCGCATTCTTGATTGGCCAAGGGGAAAGAGTGGCTTGGCCCTGGTAAGCCGGTGAGCGCCCTGAACCTTGTGTCAATTCCTCAAACTCTTTGCCAAACACGAAATTTAGTTGCAGCGATTGTGCGATTTCGCGAGCGACGTCCAGATGATGCGTGCGCCGCGCGTTCAGATCTACTTCCTGCAGGAAGATCAGGTCGGCTTTGCACTTCTTCAAGAACTCTATGATTCCTGCTAAATGTGTGCCCCGCTCAATATTCCAATCCACAACGCGGATTGAATCGCGCGGCCACAGTCGCACGCGGGGGGGTACAAATCCACCGCAAATGACTTGGTCCATGGAAGAATCAGGCGGCAATCGCATAACGGAGCCTTGGGAATACGTGCTCGCAGGCAAATGCGAGATCGGCGGGGTCGTCGATTTCCGCCCATGGAAGTCCCGCCGTGCTGGTCGAGCCTATCATGACTCCTTTGTCAGCCAAGTCCTGTACGGCCACGTTGAAAAACTCGTTGACCCTCCCGGCCTCTATCAAACTCCGCATAGAACTGAAGAAGCGACGCTGCACTCCCAAGGAAATGGTCGTCATCCCAATGTAAGTGCCGCTGAACTCATTTCTCGTTATGCTTTTGCTCATCCGGACAATTCGGCCATCCCGAATAACCACTTTCATCGTTTCATCTCGCCATTCCGGATCCACGATCATCGAAATCGGAGCCGTGGTCTCAACAGCAGGTTTCAAAATCTTCGGGTCGCAAAGAACATCGGCATTGAGGCACAAGAACGCATCGCCACTGAGCCACTCTCGCGCAACCCAGAGAGAATAGATGTTATTCGTGGTCTCGAACCTTGGATTGAACAGGAAACGAAATCGCTTAATATCACGTCCGTATCGTCCGCACACGTGACTCATAATCTGTTCACTCTGATAGCCAACAACGACCCCGATTTCTTTTACGCCCACCTCGAGTAAACCATTGATCTGGTGATCGAGTATGGCTTCCCCGTCACAGGAGATCAGGCATTTTGGCCGCTCACCGTGAACCGACCGGATTCGCGTACCACGTCCCGCTGCAAGAATGAGAGCTTTCATGTGTCACCTATGCGGCCCTGAGTTTCGCGACTCCGGCGTCTGGCCTCGGACGTCGGAAGAATCTGAAGCTGAAGTAAAGAGCGAGAATCCAGGTCAGGTTGCTCGCAAACGCGGCCAAGCGCAGGAGAATGGGAAGTAAGCCCAGCACGGTAAACAACAGCACGTAGTGGATAAAAACGCCTTTCTTCAATAGGAACTCGACCTGTCTAACTGTTCGGGAAAGCCAGTTGCCACGATCGTTCTCGAGAAGCCGGTACATCTTGCCCAGATATTCATTCGGCCGATCGGGCCGCGTGGAACGCTTTCGCTGCCATGAAATCACTGCCACGGCGAGAATCGAACCCACGAGCGCCAATTCACCAATCAAAACTTCCTGTGGCCCACGCTGGCGGTAAAGGCCGATAGTGATGCCGGCAAAGAGCAGTAAGTAGGTAAAGTTATCGACCGTGCCCTCAAACCAGGTGCCAAATGCAGAATCCGAAAATCGCGTGCGGGCCAACATGCCGTCCACCTCGTCCAGCAACCCGGAGGCGAAGAACAACAATGCTCCGACGACGGAGGTCACATACGTTCCCTGCGAGAAGTTGTAAGCGCCAACGATGGCAAGTAACAATCCGACAAGGGTAACCATGTTCGGAGTAACTCCGGTGTGCGTAAGGGCACGAACCAAGGGCCGGCAGAGCCAGCGGTTAAACTTTGAATAGATTCCGTCCAGCGGTTTTCCAGAATGGGCAACCAGCCAGCGCTCCGCAGCTTTAACGGAACTCTCAGAGGTCACAACTGAGCCCTGAGCAACGGCGCTCGGTTGTGGATCTTGTTTGAAGGTGCCCAGGACAGTCACTTTCATTAAACAAATGGGGCGTGCCCACGACTCAGGCCGCTCGTCGGTTAGCCTTAAGCCAATGAGGTGCTGCTTGCTCGTGACCCAATTCCAGGGCTGCCACAGGAATTCGTCTGCAACGTATTCCGCAATATCGGACCAGCTCGTCGCCGAAGCAGGATCAAAGCCCGGAGCTTCCACGAACCTGAGCTCTCGCAAGGCGCCCAGGATCCTGCTCGCGCGTAGAGTCTTTTCGAGTTCGGCTGCAATCCCTCCACGGTGAATCACCAACGCTTGGTCCGCGCCTGCGCGCATAGCGGTGGCGATAATTCTGACGAATAAGGGAACTCCGCAAACCGGATGGAGAAGCAACCGCTCCGCTCCTCCATTACTTTGGAGTTCTTCAGCGTGAGGAATGGCTATCACTATCTGCATGTCAGGCAACCTCCATATCGGCGTGTACTTTCCTTTTTTGGTGCGAGTTCCAGACCAGCCAGGCGAGACCGAGGGCACACCAGAGCAAATCGCGTGAACGCCGCGCCAGCGCCAGCATCAGCCCAGCCGCAGGAGCAAAACCGAACGCGACAAAAGCAGCCACCGCCGTACCCTCATCTGCACCGACCCGCGCCGGAATCCAGCCAGTCGCAATCTTCGTGACCCGTACCGCTGCTTCAATCCCGAGAACCGTCAAAAGATGAACTGGCAACTTTGCGAAAAAAATGACGATGGCAGCTTCGGCAACCAAAAGGATTTGGCACAGCAGATCCAAACGCAGCATGGACCGCAGCGTTTTCGGGTGCCGCTCACGAAACGTCCGGATCTTCATTTCGAGCTCTGCACCTTTCTTGAGCCAGCTCGGAGATCGGCGGCCAAACAACCCAACGACGTAAGAAAGCAACGCCGTGCGTCGGACCAGCAATGCCGCGCAAACGACAAATAACGCTGCGATTGCCAAAAGCGTCGAACCGTACTGGCTCCGCGCCAGGACGAGGGCCGCCCCAACGCACCCCACGATGCCGATGAGAATGGAGGAGAGCCAATAAACGCCAGTATCAACCACCGTGGCGGTTGTCGATTTTTGCCAGTTATTGCCCAGCAGCTTGATCTTCATTGGTTCCGAGATTGCCGGGCCCAAAACTGACAGATAGCCCATGGATTGCGACGCTAGGCGAATCCCGATGAGTTCGCCGAAGCGCGTTGGCACACCTTCTTCTCGAAGCGCCAGCCCCCAGGATTGCGTCTGCAGCAGGAGCCTGACCACACTGAAAGCGACCAGCACTGGCAGCGCGATCCAAACAGTCCGGAGCTCGTACACGACGGTGCTCCAGCCGATCTTTGACACAACGAATGCAAATAACCCAAGCCCCGCGACGGTAAGCAGAGTTTCTATCCTCTTCATGGCCCCGTTCTCCGTTCTGCGACCTGGACGGGATTTCCCTGCGCATTTGGCTTGTAATCGAAATACTCAATCGTTAGGTCCGTGGTGCCGAAGAGCCGGGCTTCGGTTTCACTTTCTGTCGCGAGCGGAAACCAAAACGCGCCGCTTTTTTGGTAGGTGTGAACGAAGTGCACGCTCTTGGTCCAGAACGACGGGTTCTTGGCAGGATTCCCCTCGGCGCGGACCAGGGCGAAGTCCTCGGCGTCCACCCAGATCCGGCCTTCAAAGAGATATTTCTCGTGTCGTCTTGGCTTAACGTCGATCGCATAGACGAGACGTTCGTCCCGCGTCTCAATTCCCGCGATCTGGAATTCATAGTTTTCCGGGCTTAACCGCGTTGTGGTCCGCACTTCGGGACGTGACGTATCGGACTCCGACTCCAGCATTTTGTGCAGGACATGTTTTTGCGCAGCCTTCCACCCTGTCTCTCTGAAAACTTCGAAATGCTTCGTCCCATCCGGATCGCCAGTGACCCGCACAATCATCTCGGCGCGTTTCTGCATGTGGTCATTCACAAGGATGTATCGACGCATCCCCTGGTATCCATCGAGCGAAAGTTGGCGCTGCGTATCGCGTGCGATCATCTGCGCGACAACTTCATTGGCCGACGGTGGATCTTGCGCCGGCAAAGAAACAGCGCAAAGTGCAAACAAGATTGGGAACGTGATTGAAAAACGGAATTGCATGTTAGAACTCCAAAACGAATTTCCCGCGGTATTCCCGCCAGGAGTTGTTGAAAAATCCGCCGAATTGCGCGCTGGCTAGGTTGCCTTGCACGTCCCGCGGGTTAAAGTGATTGAAAAGGTTAAAAGCTCCTATACCGGCGCGGGCCTTGACCTTCCGATGCGGAAGAGGAAGCAAGAACCTCCGCGACACCTGGAGGTCGAAGGAAGCGAATCGCGGAAACCGGTTTGTGTTGCGCGGTCCGACGTACTCGCGGAATTGATCCCGTACGGAATAGGGGAATCCGGTGTGAATGTCGTAGACGGGAACAAGCGTCAACTTCCAGGGCCCCGCAATTTCTCCCCAGAGCAGAAGACGGTTCGGCGCGTCGAAGGCTAATCTGCCGCGTCCATTCGGCTGTATCACCGGTTGCGCCAGCGTTCCGAAAAACTGATTGAAATCGTTCAAGTCGCCAAACGCCTTCGATCGAACGTACGACGCATTGAGAATGTTCTTCCGGATTTGATAGCGGGCAGTTACCTGAAATTCCTTGTAGGAATCACTTCCACCATTGGAAAGGGAGAGAAGGCCGGATGGTCCGTCCGCGAGCGGCGTAACAATAAAATCCTTGGCGGTGTTGCGCTGCTCGTACGCTGCCCGTAGTAATAAATTTGAAGAGATTTTGCGGTCCAGTTCCAGATTCCACGAGGTACTGCGCGGGTTTCTCAGCCCCGCCGTGATTCGGTTCTCATAGAACGTGGACCCCGATGGTTGTCCGGCCGGATTAAGGATAGTGACGGTGCGACTCGGGAGGTCCTCAAAGACCGGAATCATGAGCGGTACACGGTCGTAGAAGATCCCACCTCCACCCTTGAGAATGGTCTTGGAATCACGCGTGAGGGACAGCAGGAAACCGACTCGTGGCGACAAGTGCGTGGAGCCCGTAACTGAGTCGTTGTCAAAACGCGCGCCGAGGTTCACGACGACGCGTGGACTAATTGACCACTGGTCCCCTGCGAACCACGCCGTTTCGTTCTGGCTGACATCGAACCGAGACGGTGCGGTGAAGGCGATCTGTTCGATGGCCGTGCCCGTTGCATCGGCAATCGTCGCAGGGAGAAAGGTTTGTCGTCCTTCGTACGATGAATGCGCGTAGTTGAGCCCGACTTTGAATTGGTGTGAACCAAGAAACTGCTGTGGAGCGAACTGATAATTCTCTTGCCATTCCACGCGCGAAGTACGCCGAGCCTGCCTACTGAAGAATCCGCCTTCGGTCGTATCCGGTAGGAGCCGGTACGGGTCGTCGCTCTGGGCCGTCACATCGGCGTCGAATTTTTTGAAACTGAATTGCGAAGTCAAAATGCTCTGTTCTCCGGTCAGATAGCGATGCTGTGCGTACATCTGATATCCACTTTGGTGAAAATCTGGAGTTGAAGGCTGCGGAGTGAATGTATTCAGGCCGAAATAGTCAAGCTTCTGGGGATAGAGCGCGAAAGAGACTGTAGCGGTCTGCTTAGGATTGATGATGATGTCAGCCTGAGTATAGGAATCGAAACTCTCCAACTTTGTGTCGCGCTGCAGGGCCGGCAGACTGTTGACCGGCGTGCGTACATAGCGATATTCGAAAGACTGCGTGATTGCCAACCGATTATTGATAAGTGGACCAGAGAAAGTCGCTCGTGGCGTAGAAGCGCCAATTCCTCGGATGGTGCCGTCGCGGTCCCGCAAACGCGGGAACAGGTTTTGTACGGAAAAATGGAATTTCTCGAACTCACCGGTCTTGGTTTCGACGGTCGATACCGCCCCGGTCATTTTTCCGTACTGCGGGTCGTAGGGATTGGAAATCACTTGCACGGAGGAAATAACGTCAATCGGAACGTTAATCGCGGGACTTCCGGTGGCGGGGTCGGTTACGTTTGCACTGTTGACCAGCGCTCCGCTTTGCGTGGTGCGCGCACCTTTCAAATTGATGCGGCCGTCGGGCCCGCGAACGACGCCCGGAATCAGCGGCAGCGCGCTTTCGAAGCGCTCGTTAGCATTGGGAGCAGCTTCAAGCACCTTGTCGTCTATGGTTGCAGATGGTGACGCTTGCTTGCCCTCTGCGGCGTCGGCGGTGACGGTAACAGAGCTCCTGATCTCAGCTGGACTCAGCTCAAGCTCGATTTCCAATGTCTCTCCAGGTTTGACGGAGGCACTTCTGCTGCCTTCGAAACCTGGCGAGCTGACTTCAATCGCGTACTCGCCGGGGCGAACGTTCGAAAATGGGCACTTCCCGTTTTCATCCGTCTCTCCTTCGGCGACTGTTGGACCTTCCAGCCGCACCTTAACCAACGCAACAGAAGAAACGGCTCCAGCGGAATCCTTAACAACAACCTTGACCTCGACATTTCCGCTCGCATCCCGAACTTGCCGCGCGGACGCGATAGAAACCAGTAGGCACAGGATGAGCGATAGTTTGCCGGCCACGCTACAAAGACTTGCCGTTCGCAGCCACGACTCAATGCCCAGCCGGCAGTGAACGGAGCGTATGCGGCTCAACTTCGCTTGAGAACCTCTGTAATCAGACCGTGCTTGTTCCATTGTCCCAACTCCCCATCAGCTGCGCGCTAGCCACAGGCCATAGCGCACTGAATCCACAAAGCCAAATCCCTTGCCGTAACGCAGCACGCGATACCAGGCGATCCACTTTCGTCTAAGAACCAGAAGAGATGACATGGATCCTCCAAAGAACTACGGCCCTTACGCGTTTGTGCGCGTGAAGTTAGGCCACGGCAATGTAGGGTTCGCAGCTTCGAGGCTCACGATTCCCACTGCATCTCGAATGGCAAGAGAGATGCCAAAGCACCATACTTGCAAGTCATTGAAGATCAAGGGAGATGATCGGCCGGAGGCCAGGGTCAGGCCATCGATGACGACCGCATGCGGGCATCATCGCGATTCCGGGCAACGCTGCAAATCGGCCAGAGGCAGCGTCATTTCATCTCATGAAACCGAACCACCAAAGAAACAGGGAGTGAACTCATTCAGGCGATGACCCTGAAAGGCAAAACTGCCATGATGGCAAAAAGCGCAACACGGACCAGCATCGCCAGCCCCAATTCTTCCTTTTCATGAAATTAGCCGGTCCTATCTTCTGGCATCACAGGTGCATCTATGTCTAAGAGTCGTCGTAACGTGGAATTGAACATGCCACAAGCAAAACTCCGGCCCCTGGACCAGCTCTTGATGAGATCAGCATTTCGTTTTATTCTTTGCGCCGCAATGGCGGTCTGCGTCCAGGCGCAAGACTCAAAGCAAGGCACAGACGAATCCTGGACGGCGACCACAGAGAGTTTCATACCGGACTTCAACCCATCGCGCACTATCGAAAGCCACGCGAAATCCGGCAATCGCACGATTGATAAGCAGCGGTTCGAAGTCCTCGGAGTTAACGGCGGCTACCGGTCTTTTTCCGAAACGGAAACGGAAACTGTGGAAGTCGATGCCACCACGAATCGGACTCTCGTGCGTAGATACCGGTGGGATGAAAATGGACGGAGAATACTGACTGAAGTACTGGAAGAGGACTCGCGCACCGCCCCGACCGGTAATACGCGCGTGGAGCGCAAAATATCGAGCGCCGATGTGAATGGGAATCTTCAAGTTGTGCGGCGCGAAACCGTGGATACAACGAAAATTAGTCCGAACGTTGAGGCAACGGAAAGCGCGATATATCAACGGGACAGCTATGGCGGATTTACTCAGGTGGAACAAACGGAAGTGTTGAAAACGCGCCGCGCGGACGACGGTGTGGCAATCAAGACGACGACCCGATTGCCGGACGGCAACGGCCGATGGAAAGTGACGGACGTAACGGAAAAGTTGATCAAAGATGATGGCACGAATCGTACGACGGAGGAGCGGGCGTCGCGTTCTGATTTAGAGGGAAGACTCTTTCAAACTTCACGTATTCTCGAAACGGACAGAGAAACTGCTACGGGAGAAATAAGGAGCACTGTCGAGAACTATTCGCTTTACGCTCCGGGATACTTCGACAACAGCCTGCATTTGAACCAGCGAATCACGGCTACTCTGAAAAAAGATCCGACGGGAGAAATAACCGAGCAGCAGATCGAACAACCTGGTGCAGGCAATCCGAGTGACGGTCCAAGAGTAATCGCAAAAACCAAGTATGTCGTGAAGTACGCGGCAACCGGATCGCAGAATACCAAGACTGTCGAAAATCGCGATGCCAACGGCAACTTCAAAACAGTCTTGGTGGAGACGCAGGAATCAACCCAGGCTCCCCATACGCAACACGCTACCCTGCCTTCCCATAATCCCTAGATGGTCCAGGGTAACGATGTCGGGCTTGATTTGTTTGGCCACCTCAATCGCTTCTTGGCCGTCTCCCGCCTCGGCACATGTCTTGAAGCCGTCAGATAAAAAGGCGTACGCAAGCAACTTTCGTATCGCCGGGTTGTCATCGAAAACTAGGACGCTTTCGCCTGCACCACGCCTCTTCGGATCACTTTTGACTTGCACAAACCCTCGTTTCGCGCGAGCCCATGAAGGTCGTGCGAAGCGCGAGGAACTGTGAATAGCAGTGCCGAAAGGCTCCCATCACAACCCTGAATCAAGAAGGGTTCAAGACATGTGAGGTTGAGGCGTACACCAAATCGAACCCGGATGGAAACAGCCACGGGGTTTCCGTGGCGTGTGGAGAGAAATCGGTCCTACTTGCTAAGAATGGAATTGAACGGCAAGCACTACAACACCATAAGTGAACGGCTAGGCATCGAGAATTACGATTGGACCCACCGATGATTCAGTTGCCAGCGGTGAGCGCAAAAAATGTGAGGTAGTATTGTGAGGTAACCGTCAGGTCGCCCGTAAGTTATTGAAAAGAAGCGGATGAGCCATATAAGCCGGATTCTGTGGCTCCGACATAGTCGGAGCTGACGATCATTCCTCTAGGCCGCAACTTGCGCTGCGGCTCCAGCAGCCTACCCGAGGGTTGCTCTCATTCGCGGCTTGCGTCGCGCTTGAGGAAGTGAGGCAAGATCACTCTTGCTTCTCTCGGCGAGCCGGGCCGGCTCTCCCCTCCTATTTGGCCTTGCACCGCGCGGGGTTTTCCGTGCCTCGCCTGTCGCCAGACGAGCGGTGGGCTCTTACCCCACCTTTTCACCCTTACCAGCAAAAGCGCTTTTCTCAGACGATGAGCAGGTTTCCCTGCCGCCCGTCACAGCAGCTCTCTTTCGCGGCGGTCTGTTTTCTGTGGCACTTTCCGTGACGCTTTCGCGTCCCCTGGCGTTACCAGGCGCGTTGCCCGTTTTCCCTGCTGACGCAGGTCGGTGTCCGGACTTTCCTCCCGTCCCGATGAATCGAGACCAGCGATCATCCAGCTCACCCGCTAACTTCAATTATACCGCAGTGGTGGCCGTTCTTAAGTAGATGCGGAAATCAAATGCTCGTCACCTCGTCAGGATTCTCGGCCATCGGTTCTTCTGCTTGGTTAGTTTAGGTTCGCGGTTCTCCTCCATCCCCTCAGCGATAGACCCATAGGGCAAAATCGACACTAGAAAGCCAGTGGGCAAATGTGGCCGGCCAGAGAGAACCGGAGAGAAGACGACCTACGATTCATTCGCACAAACGTTTGTACATCACCAGCGCATCCACAAACCCATTCTCCGGATGGCGAAATGATCCAGGCAGGCGCCCGACAATTTCAAAGCCGAGGCTGAGCCAGAGCTTGACGGCCCGCTCGTTCGTGCTGACTACGAAATTAAACTGCATGGCGCGAAACCCACGCTCCTTCGCACGCTGCAGAGAATGCAGGCACATCGCCCGCGCAATCCCGCGGCCCTGTGCCGCCTCTGCCGTCACATAGCCGCAATTCGCGACGTGCGATCCGCCCCCGTCTTGATTAGCCCGCAAGAAGTACGTCCCGTGTACGACATCGCTCTCTTCGAACACGAAAGTTTCATGTCCAGGCGCAAACCAAAACTCAAGCGCTTGGTTTCTGCTCATGTTGTGCGGAAGCGTGTACGACTGGCCACAGCGAATCATAGGCTCTAGGATCGCCCAGATGGACTCTTGGTCCTGCTCCGTCGCTACCCGAATCGCCAAACGAGTTTCCTTCACTTCAATCCGATCAGTTTCTCGAATTCGGCTTCTGACAGAATCGGAACGCTAAGTTCTTTTGCTTTGTCGAATTTCGATCCTGGATCGGTACCCACGACCACATAATCCGTTTTTTTGCTGACCGAACTGGCTATCTTTCCGCCGTGTTGCTTTACGAGTTCGCCTGCATCCTCGCGTGAACGATTCGCTAACCCGCCTGTAAAGACAAACGATTTGCCTGCGAACTTGTCGCTCTTCACTTCGCGTTTTTCGGCTGTCGGCCGCACGCCGGCCTTTTGCAGCTTCTTGATGAGCTGCCTGTTCACTGGCTCGGAGAAAAACTGCACGATGCTGTTGGCCACCTTCGGGCCAACCTCCGGCACCTCTTCCAGTTGCTCTTGTGTGGCCTCGGCCAATTCGTCGAGCGAGGCAAAATGCTCAGCCAGTAATTGTCCAGTGCGTTCGCCTACAAAAAGAATTCCCAGCGCATAGAACAGCCGCGACAGCGAATTCTTTTTGCTGGCCTCGATCTCGTCCAACAAGTTCTGCGCGGACTTTTCCGCCATTCGCTCCAACTCCGCGACCGTGTCCAGCTTCAGTGAATACAAGTCGGCTACATCCTTAAGCATATTTTTCTCAACAAGCTGGTCCACGATCTTTTCGCCCAGCCCGTCAATATTCATGGCGTGCCGGCTCGCATAGTGCAGAACTGATTCGCGCCGCTTGGCCGGACACGCCGAATTCAAGCACCGGTAGGCTACTTCCCCCTCCACGCGATGAATCTTGCTCCCACATTCCGGGCAGTTCTTCGGCATCCGGAACGGCCGCCTGTCTTTCCCTTCCTTCACCACTTTCAAGACGTGCGGAATGACTTCGCCGGCGCGCTCAACCAACACGGTGTCGCCAATCTGCACGCCCAGCCGCTCGATTTCATCCATGTTGTGCAGCGTGGACCGGCTCACCGTCACACCGCCAATCTGCACTGGCTGCAGCAGCGTCCACGGCGTCAAGACACCCGTTCTTCCTACGTTCACCTGAATATCGTTGACTACCGTGGTTTCTTGCCGCGCCGGATATTTGTAAGCAATTGCCCACCGCGGCGATTTCGATGTGAATCCCAACTCGTTCTGGATCGCTACGGAATTTACTTTCACTACGACGCCGTCAATTTCATACGGCAGCTTTTCGCGCTTTGCATCCCACGCTTCGCAATATTTGATGACTTCGGCGATGCCGTCGCATAGCTTCCAGTCGGACGAGGCTCGAAATCGCAATGCGTTCAATGTTTCCAGCGATTCCGAGTGCTTGGGAAAGGCAACCCTTCCATCACGCAACAAGTAATACGCAAAAAAATCCAGTTTGCGCTGTGCGGTCACGCTCGAATCGAGAGTTCGCACGGCTCCGGCCGCCGCGTTGCGCGCATTGGCGAAAATCTTGCCGCCGCTCTGCTCCTGCTGGCGGTTCATCGCTTCAAAGGCTTTGCGGGTCATAATGATTTCGCCGCGCACTTCAAATGAACCCACCATCTTCGCTTTCTTCAGAGTCTCTGCGGCGATGCGCAGCGGTATAGACCGGATCGTCCGCACATTCGGCGTGACATCCTCGCCGGTCGTCCCATCACCGCGTGTGACGCCGCGCGCCAGCGCGCCGTCCTCGTAAATTAGCGAAATACTCAGCCCGTCGAATTTATGCTCGGCAATGTATTCAATTTCTTCGCGGCCGACCCCTTCGCGTACTCGCCGGTCAAAATCGCGCAGCGCGTCGAACGAAAACGCATTGTCGAGGCTGAGCATCGGCCGCGCATGCTTTACGGTTTGGAATCCCGCACGCGGCGGCGCTCCAACGCGTGCCGTCGGCGAATCGGGCGTCACCAACTCCGGATGCGCCGTTTCCATTTCCCTCAGCTTGGCCAACAATTTGTCGTACGTCGCATCCGAAATTTCCGGGTCATCCAGCACGTGATACCGGTATTCGTGATAGCGCAGTTTCTCCCGCAGTTCTTGCACTTCCCGTTTCACTGATGCCGTGGCCGCCTTCGCCATGTCCGCTCCGCGCGACATTCACACAATCGCAGCCCGTATTATATAGAATAGGTAGCTTCACTTGGCTCCGCCTAAGTCTTGTAGCGGCGACTTTTACGCCGCTGCCGGTGAGTGCCCACACGTCGCTCTTAAAGGACCTATGCAAGATCTGCGCAATGCGCTGTTAATTCATAATCCGAACGCGGGTGGAGGTGGCGCAGCGCGGCGCGCCCAACTCGAAGAAGCGCGCAGAATCCTCGGCGCGCGCGGCATACAGGCCGACCTCGCGGAAACCACCGGCCCCGGCGAAGCCACCGAAATCGCGCGCCGCGCCGGACACGACGGCCGCCAGCTGGTTATCGCCTGCGGCGGTGACGGCACCGTCAACGAAGTGGTCAACGGTCTCGCTGGTTCGCAAAACGGCCATCGCGTACCGCTCGCGCTACTTCCCGCAGGCACTGCGAACGTCCTCGCTAAAGAACTG
>Ga0207641_10003758_pt1 | contig 13335 bp, 9 predicted proteins | sample KBSSwiS62_FD_184306 | JGI IMG/M metagenome (GOLD analysis project Ga0207641, IMG submission 184306) | Switchgrass rhizosphere microbial communities from Kellogg Biological Station, Michigan, USA - KBS Switchgrass S6-2 (SPAdes) (version 2) | ecosystem: Host-associated > Plants > Roots >... | reverse complement strand
GCTGTTCGATCATCACGAACTGCTCGAACTGCTCGGCTTCAGGCCCTCGCGCCAGCGGGGCGCACTGCTCGACCGCGCTCTCGCCCGCTGCGACCCCGCCACCGCCGCCTTCTGGGAAGCGCTACGCCCCCAGATCATCGCCCACGGTGCCGGCGCGATCGGCAAGTTCGAGCGCTATTTCCGATTGTTCCGCACGCGGCTGCTGCCCTTGGTCCACGCGCGCCGCACGGTCGAAGCGGTGTTCGAACCGCGCAACGCATCCGAACGCGCCGACTTCCTCGCGCGGCGCTGGAACAACCGGCGCTGGCGGCTTCTGCTCAAGGCCTTCTTCTCGCGCCGGGCGATGGGCGCGCTCGGCCGCGATCCGGCGTTCTTCGACCATGTCGAAGGCAGCGTCCCGGACCATGTCGCACGGCGGATACACCATGCGTTCGTCGCCAATGATCCGTTCGCCAATCCCTATCTGCGCTGGATCCTGACCGGCAGCCACGGACCGCTGCTGCCCATGGCCTTTCGCCCCGAACATCACGCCACGATCGCATCGCGGATCGAACGTCTGGAGGTGGTCGAAGGCACGATCGAGGCGGTAACGCAGGGCTTGCGCGTCGACGGCTGGAACCTCTCCGACATCTTTGAATATATGTCGCCGCCCGCCTTCGCCGCGGCCTATGGCGGCATCGTCACTGCCTCGAATCCGGGCGCACGGCTTGTCTACTGGAACATGATGGCGCCGCGCAACATGCCGCCAGCGTTCGCCGACCGCGCCGTCGCGCGGCCCGATATTGCCGCCCCGCTCGCCGCCCGCGACAAGGCCTTCTTCTACAGCGCGCTGCATGTCGAGGATGTGCGGTGAGCATCGCCGCCTCGCTGGCGATCCTCGCCGCCTCGGTCGCCGCCCTCCTCGGCATGATCGCCCTCGTCCGCCATATCGGCCAGCGCCGGGACTGGTCGCCCGAGGTTCAGCGCAAATGCGTCCATGTCGCGATCGGCCTCTATGCGCTGACCCTGCCCTTGCTGTTCGACGCGCGCTGGCCGGTGGTGGTCCTGATCCTGATTGCGCTGGCGCTGATGCTGGTGCTGCGCACGCCCGCCTCGCGCCGCTCGGGGCTCGGCGCAACGATCCATTCGGTCGAGCGGCGGTCGGCCGGCGACATCTGGCTGGCGCTGGCGATCGGCTTCGTCTTCCTACGCGCCGGCGACGTCTACATCCTCTACGCGCTGCCGATCGCGGTGATCGCGCTGTCCGACGCGGCGGCGGCGCTGACCGGCACCACTTATGGCCGCCGCCGCTTCGCGATCGAGGGCGGGGTCAAGAGCTGGGAGGGCGTGATCGCCTTCTTCGCGGTCACCTGGATCCTGGCGATGGTGATGCTGTTGCTGCTGACCGAGGTGCCGCGCGCCAATGTCGTCATGCTCGGGCTGACGATCGCCGCGTTCGGCGCGACGGTGGAGGCGGTGTCGTGGCGCGGGCTCGACAATCTGTTCGTGCCGATCTGCATCCATCTGTTTTTGGCCGGTTATCTGAACGCCGCCCCGGTCGATCTTGCCTGGCTCGCCGCGGCCTTCTTCGCGGCCTTGCTGGCGATCGCATTGCTCACGCCGTGGTTGAAGCTCAGCGTCCACGCGAGCCGCGCCTTGGTGGTCGCGATCTTCACCTTTCTCGGCGCGGCCGGGCTGTACGGCACCGTGCTGCCGATCGTCGTGATGGCCACGCATCTGATCGCGCGCAAGGTCGCGCCGTGCCGCAGCGTTTATAGCGACCTCGACCTGATCGCGACCTTGTGTGCGGCCGGGCTGATCTGGTTCTTCGTCGGCGAGATGATCGGCACCAGCGCGATCAACCTCTATAATCTCAGCCTCGCCGGCATGGTGCTGGGCTATGCCATCATCATCGCCGGCTGGCGGCGATGGATCGCGCCGATCGCGCTGGCGATCGTCTTCGCATTATATCAGGTCCTGGTCGCGCTCGGCCCGACGGACTCGCCTGGCTGGCGATCGCGTCGCTGGCGCTGGTGGCGCTGGTCCTGCTCGCCCGCGCGCGCTGGTTCGAACGCTGGCGCGCGCCGCGGCTGGCCGCCATCGCCAGCCTGGTTCCGATGACCGGCTATTTGACGCATATGGTGATGCGATGAACGATTTCGATTTGAGCATCGATGGCGCCTCGTGCCGGATCTGGCTCGACGGCCCGGCGTGGGATGGCGCGCCCGCGGCGGCGATCGGCGAACTGCGGATCGACGATGCCCGCGCCGGCGCGGCCTTGCTGACGATGGCCCGCGCGCAACTCGCCGATCGCGGCCGGACCGCGGTGCTGGCGCCGATGGATGGCGACACCTGGCACGCCTATCGCGCGGTTACCACCAGCGACGGCACGCCGCCCTTCGCGCTCGAGCCGCAATCGGGTCCGCACGACGTCGCCGCGCTGATGGCCGCCGGCTTCTCCGGCGTCACCGACTATGTGTCGAGCCGCGCACCCGTACCCGCGCACGACGAGCCGGCGCCCGACGTCGTCGGCGTGACGATCCGCGCCTGGGACGGGCAGGGCGCCGTCGCTTTGCTCGACCGGCTGTTCGCGCTGTCGGGCGGCTCGTTCGCCGACAAGCTCTTCTTCAAGGCCTTGGATCGCGACGCGTTCCTCGCTTTGTACCGGCCGTTGCTCGGAATGATCGATCCCCGGCTGGTGCTGTTCGCCGTGGCCGACGACGGCGATCTCGCCGGCTTCCTGTTTGGCCTGCCCGACTGGCAGCAGGGCGCGGCACCGACCACCGCGATCCTCAAGACCTACGCCAGCCTGCGCCGCGGCGTCGGCCACGCGCTCGCCCACGAATTCCACCGGCGCGCGCGTGAATTCGGCTTCAGCGACGTGATCCACGCGCTGATGCACGTCGACAATGTCTCGCTGGCGCGCAGCGCGCAGCACGAGGGCCACATCTTCCGCCGCTACACCCTGTTCGGCCGCCGCACCCCGACATGAATATCCTCGCCGACTTCGCCGCCGGCGTCGCGCGGCACCCGGAGCGAATCGCCATTATCGACCGGCATGGCCGCCGGACGAGCTATGCCGAACTCGACGCCCGCGCCGCGGCGCTGGCTGGCGCGTGGACGGCGCAGGGCCTCGCCGCCGGCGACCGCGTCCTGCTGGCGGTCGCGCTCGATGCCGATCTCTATGCGGCGCTCGCGGCCTTGTGGTCGATCGGCGCGGTGGCGGTGTTCCCCGAACCGGCGCTGGGGCTGGCGGGATTGAAGCACGCGGTGAGGGCGACCAACCCGCGCGGGTTGCTGGTCAACGGGCTGTACCGGTTGCTGCTGCTGGTCCCCGCGATCCGCCGTATATCGTTGAAGTTAAACGCCCACCCTCCGTCATCCCGGCGAAGGCCGGGACCCATAAACTCCGAATTGGAGGATGACGCGCGATGTCTCCAATATTCATCCGGTGACATCGCGTTGATGGGTCCCGGCTTTCGCCGGGATGACGGAGAGAGTGGCGGTCGCGGCGAACCCACGGGTTGCGCACACCTCCCCCCGCATCACCCAGCCCTGATCTCCTTCACCTCGGGCTCCACCGGCACCCCCAAGTCCATCGTCCGCAGCCACGGCTTCCTCGCCGCCCAGGACCGTGCCGTCGCACCGCTGATCGCCGGCGATGGCGAGATCGATCTCGTCGCCTTCCCGGTCTTCGTCGTCGCCAATCTCGGACAGGGCATCACCTCCTTGCTGCCCAACTGGTCGCTGCGCGCACCCGCTAAAGCGAAAGGCGCCGCGATCCGCACGCACGCCGAACGCCACGGCGTCACCCGCCTGCTACTGAGCCCCGCGATCGCCGAGGCGCTGGCCAAAAGCGGTATGCCCGCGGGCGTCCACACTTTGTTCACCGGCGGCGGCCCGGTCTTTCCCGACCTGATCGCACGCATCCGCGCCGCCACCCCGAAGCTGCGCATCGTCTCGGTCTACGGCTCCACTGAAGCCGAGCCGATCGCGCACAGCGACGCCGCCGATGTGACGCCGGCAGACTGGGTCGCGATGCGCGCGGGCGCCGGCTTGCTCGCCGGCACGCCCGCGGAGGCTGCCCGCGTCCGCATCGTCGATGACGAGATCCTCGTCGCCGGCGAGCATGTCGTGAAATCCTATCTCGATCCCGCCCACGACATCACCACCAAGCTGCGCGATGCCGACGGCCTCGTCTGGCACCGCACCGGCGACGGCGGACGCTTCGATGCCGAAGGCCGGCTATGGCTGCGCGGCAGGATCGGCGGCCGCGTCGAGGGCCACTGGCCGTTCGAGGTCGAAGCCCCCGCGCGCTTCTGGCCGGGCGTTCGCCGTGCCGCATTGGGGCAGGCGGGCGGCACCGCCGTCCTCGCGATCGAGGGCGACGTCCGCCATCTCGCGGCGTGGCGAGCCGCCGGCCTCGCGCTGGGGATCGATCGCATCATCGCGGTGTCGGCGATCCCGGTCGACCGGCGGCACGGTTCCAAGATCGACCAGGCCCGGCTCGACGCGCTCATCCGCAAGACGATACGCGATTGAACGCGGTGCAGATGCCATGCAATGACCCGGCAAAGAGGTGCCCGATGCCACGATCTGCCGTCCCGTCCGCCATGCCGCTGAAAGTGATGGTCGCACTGGCGGCAGTCCTCGCTCCCGCAGCATCTCCCGCTTCAGCCGCAGCAGCCGCCGCCAATCCGGGCCTGTGCCCGGCAACGCTCGCCGCCGGCGATCCGGCCGGCTTCACGCGCTATCGCGACGGCAACCCGCCCGTCCGGGTCGAGACGCAAGGCAAATCGTCGGCCCGGCTGAGTTCGGTGCGTTTTTCAGACGGCCCGCCCGAAGAAATCGCCTGGCTCGTGCCCGACACCTCGACCCGCAAGCGACAGACCTGGGAGGTCCGCGCGTCCGCAACGTCGCGGCTGTTCCTGTCCTGCGTCTATGGCGCCGATGCGATCCTGCTCGCGAAGCCGGTCGATCCGGACGCGACGATCTGCCAGGTCGATTATGTCGGCAATTACGTCGCGAGGCGCGCGTCTTGTCGGTGAGCGCCATGGACTTCGGCAGCTGGGACTATGTCATCGCCGGTGCGGGCACCGCCGGCTGCGTGCTCGCCAACCGGCTGAGCGCCGATCCGCGCAACCGCGTGCTGCTGCTCGAAGCCGGCGGCAACGACGATTATCACTGGATCAGGATACCGGTCGGCTATCTCTATTGCATGGGCAATCCGCGCACCGACTGGTGCTTCAAGACCGAGTCCGAACCGGGCCTCAACGGCCGCGCTTTGAACTATCCGCGCGGCCGCGTGCTCGGCGGCTGCTCGTCGATCAACGGCATGATCTATATCCGCGGCCAGGCGCAGGACTATGACGGCTGGCGCCAGGCCGGCAATGTCGGCTGGGGCTGGGACGATGTCCTGCCCTGGTTTCTCAAGTCCGAGGATCATCATGGCGGCAGCGGCGATCTGCACGGCAGCGGCGGCGAGATGCGGGTCGAGCGGCAGCGGCTGCGCTGGGACCTGCTCGACGCGTTCCGCGCGGCGGCGGCGCAATATGGCGTGCCGCCGACCGACGACTTCAACCGCGGCGACAATGAAGGGTCGGCGCTGTTCGACGTCACCCAGCGGCGCGGACGGCGCTGGAGCGCAGTCGACGCGTTCCTGCGGCCAGCCCGCAAGCGCCCGAACCTGCGCGTCGTCACCGGCGCCGAGGTCGATCGCGTCGTGATCGAAGCGGGCAGGGCGACCGGCCTGATCTTCACGGCCGCCGGCCGCCCCGCGATCGCGCATGTCGAGGGCGAGCTGATCCTGGCGGGCGGCGCGATCGGGTCGCCGGCGATCCTCCAGCGCTCGGGCGTCGGCGACGGCGCGCGGCTCGCGGCGCTGGGCATCGCGCCGGTCCATCATCTGCCGGGCGTCGGCGAGAATCTGCAGGACCATCTCCAGATCCGCTGCGCCTGGCGTGTCGACGGCGTCGCGACGCTCAACGCCCGCGCCGGCTCGTGGCACGGCAAGGCGCGGATCGGCCTCGAATATCTGCTCGCGCGCTCGGGGCCGATGGCGATGGCGCCCAGCCAGCTTGGGTTGTTCCTGCGCTCCGACCCGCGCTTCGCGACGCCCAACCTCCAATATCATGTCCAGCCTTTGAGCCTCGAAAGCTTCGGCACCGCGCTCGATCCGTTCCCGGCCTTCACCGCCAGCGTCTGCAATCTGCGGCCGCAGAGCCGCGGCGACGTGCGGATCGCCGCCGCCGATCCCGCGACGCCGCCGGCGATCCGCCCCAATTATCTCGCCGACCCGGAAGATCTGGCGGTGGCGATCGCGGCGGTGCGGATCACCCGCCGGATCGTCGGCCAGCCCGCGCTCGCCGCCTATCGCCCCGCCGAGATCCGCCCGGGGCCGGCCTGCGAGAGCGACGACGAGCTGGCAAAGGCGGTCGGCGCGATTTCGACGAGCATCTTCCACCCCGTCGGCACCGCCGCGATGGGCACCGGGCCGCGCGCGGTCGTCGATCCGCAACTGCGCGTCCACGGCATCGACCGGCTGCGCGTGATCGACGCCTCGGTGATGCCCACCATCACCTCGGGCAACACCAACGCGCCGACGATGATGATCGCCGAGAAGGGCGCGGCGATGGTGCTGGCGGACCGGCGCTTATAGCGAGCGCCCGATCACCTCGCGCATGATCTCGCTGGTGCCGCCATAGATCCGCTGCACCCGCGCATCGCGCCAGAGCCGCGCGATCGGATATTCGTTCATATAGCCCGCGCCGCCGTGGAGCTGCAGCGCCGCGTCGCACACCTCCCACTGCAGCTCGGTATGAAACAGCTTGGCCGCCGAGGCCTCGACCGCATTCAGCTTGCCGGCGACGTGGCGGGTCAGCGCCCAGTCGATATGCGCCCAACCGACCTGCAGCTTCGCGGCCAGCGCGGCGAGCGTGAAGCGCGTGTTCTGGAAGTCGAACACCGGCTTGCCGAACGCCTTGCGGTCTTTGGTGAAGTTCACCGCCTCGTCGAACGCGCGCTGCGCCGACCCCTGCGCCATGAGCGCGATCCCCAACCGTTCCTGCGGCAGCTGGTTCATCAGGTAGGCGAAGCCCTGACCCTCGCCGCCCAGCAAATTGCTGCGCGGCACGCGGACGTCGTTGAAGAACAGTTCCGACGTGTCGGCGCTGTGCTGGCCGATCTTGTCGAGATTGCGTCCGCGCGCGAAGCCCTCGCGCTCTGCCTCGACCAGGATCAGCGAGATGCCGCGCGCGCCGCCGCCGGGATCGGTCTTGGCGACGACGATGATCAGGTCGGCATTCTGGCCGTTGGTGATATAGGTCTTCGAGCCGTTGACGACATAGTCGTCGCCATCGGCCAGCGCGGTCGTGCGCACGCCCTGCAGGTCCGAACCTGCGCCGGGCTCGGTCATCGCGATCGCGGTGATGGTCTCGCCGCTGATCATCCGCGGCAGCCAGTGCGCCTTCTGCGCCTCGGTGCCGTAATGGAGGATATAGTCGGCGACGATGTCCGAATGGAGCGTGATGCCGGCGGACGATCCGGCATAGGCAAGCTCCTCGGTGATCACCGCATTGAAGCGGAAATCGGCGCCGGCGCCGCCATAGGCCTCGGGAATCGTCGGACAGAGCAGCCCGGCCTGGCCGCAGGCGGTCCAGAAGCCGCGATCGACGATCCCCTCCTCCTCCCATCGCTCGAGATTGGGGACCAGCGCGGCCGCGAAGAATTTGCGCACTTCGGAACGCAGGATCTCATGATCTTCGCCATAAGCGGTGCGGGCTTCGGTATTCAGCATATCGGCTCCTCGTCCTGACGCGCGATCTCCCCTTTGCGCCGGGAAGGCATGCGCGATCACCCTCAATATAGACAGTCGATCCGACTGGCGACGCCGTTAACGGATCACGTCGCGGGACGAAGGAGATGATGCCGATGAACCTCGATGCTTCGATTGCCGCCGTGGTCACCGGCGGTGCCTCGGGACTGGGCAAGGCGACCGCCACGGCGCTGGGCAAGCCGCCTCAACACGATGCTCCCCGGCGTCTTCGAAACGCCGCTGCTCGGAACCTTGCCGCAGCCGGTGCGCGATGCGCTGGCGGCGTCGGTCCCGTTCCCCAGGCGGCTGGGGCAGCCGGCCGAATATGCCCGGCTTGCGCTCACGATGATCGAGTGCGGCTATTTCAACGGCGAGGATGTGCGCCTCGACGGCGGGATCCGGATGGCGCCGCGATAGACCCGGCCCATCGCTGCACGACAGCATGACCGGCGCCGGCTAAGCGTCGGTCGGCCAGCGCAGGCGGTTCATGTCCGTCCAGCCGTCGAGCATCGTGCGTGAGGCGCGATGTCGGGCCATGCCGGCGAGCGGCCTCGGCCGCCGCATGGCGCACGAACGCGCGCCGCTCCTGCGCTGAATCGCCGCGCGCGCGAATCACCGGCGCTGACCGGAAAGTGCCGGCCGATCCGACCCATTTGACGAGCGCGCCAAGAATCGGTTGATTCCGCACATGCGAAAGGCTCTGATCGTTCCGGCTCCGCTTCGGGGCCGATGGGGGATTTCGATGGTCACAGCCGCCGCGCCGCTTCCCAAGCCTGCACCCCGCACCACCGAGCCGGAGGTGCTCGCCGCCGAGATCGTCGAGCGGCTGACCTATCGGATCGGCAAGAATGCCGCAGCGGCGAAGCCGCACGACTGGCTGGCAGCCGTCATCAACGTCATCCGCGACCGCGCGATCGACCGCTGGATCGATGCGACCAACAAGACCTATGAGGAAGGCGGCAAGCGCGTCTATTATCTCAGCCTCGAATTCCTGATCGGCCGGTTGATGCGCGATGCCGCATCGAACCTCGGGCTGATCGAATCGCTGGGTTCGGCGCTGAAGTCGCTCGGCGTCGAACTCGACCTGATCCGCGAGCTCGAACCCGATGCCGCGCTCGGCAATGGCGGCCTCGGCCGGCTCGCCGCCTGCTTCATGGAATCGATGGCGACGGTCGACGTGCCGGCTTATGGCTATGGCATCCGCTATGTGAACGGCATGTTCCGCCAGGAAGTCCATGACGGCTGGCAGGTCGAGCTACCCGAGACCTGGCTTGCACACGGCAACCCCTGGGAGTTCGAGCGGCGCGAGGCGAGCTACGAGGTCGGTTTCGGCGGCGTCGTCGATCCGGCCGCGGCCGATGGCAGCGGCGACGATGCCCGCGAATGGAAACCCGGCGAGCGCGTGATCGCCACCGCCTACGACACGCCCGTGGTCGGCTGGCGCGGCGCGCGGGTCAACACCTTGCGGCTGTGGACCGCGGTGCCGATCGATCCGATCCTGCTCGATGCGTTCAACGCCGGCGATCACATCGGCGCGCTGCGCGAGAGCAACAAGGCCGACAGCCTGGCGCGCGTGCTCTATCCGGCCGACTCGCATCTCGCCGGCCAGGAATTGCGGCTGCGCCAGGAATATTTCTTCTCCTCGGCGTCGCTGCAGGACATCGTCCGCCGCCACGTCCAATATTTCGGCGATATCCGCACTTTGCCCGACAAGGCGGCGATCCAGCTCAACGATACCCACCCGGCGGTGTCGGTCGCCGAACTGATGCGCCTGCTGATGGACGAGCACGGCCTGACGTTCGACGAGGCGTGGGGCGTGACCCAGCCGACCTTCGGCTACACCAATCACACCTTGCTGCCCGAGGCGCTCGAGACTTGGCCGGTGCCCTTGTTCGAACGGCTGCTGCCCCGCCACATGCAGCTGGTCTATGCGATCAATGCCAAATTGCTGATCCAGGCGCGGCGCGAGAAGAAGCTCGACGATGCCGCGATCTCGGCGATCTCGCTGATCGACGAGAGCGGCGAGCGGCGCGTGCGGATGGCCAATCTCGCCTTCGTCGGGTCGCACAGCGTCAACGGCGTCGCCGCGCTGCACACCGAATTGATGAAGCAGACGGTGTTCGCCGATCTCCATAAGATGTTTCCCGACCGGATCAACAACAAGACCAACGGCGTCACCCCGCGCCGTTGGCTCCAGCAGTGCAATCCGGAACTGACCGGACTGCTCGGCGAGACGATCGGCAACGCCTTCCTCGACGATGCCGAGGCGCTGGTCGCGCTCGACGCCTTCGCCGAGGATTCCGCCTTCCAGGCGAAGTTCAAGGCGGTGAAGCGCGCGAAGAAGGCGGCGCTCTCCAATCTGCTGCGCGAGCGGATGGGGCTGAAGATCGATCCGTCGGCTTTGTTCGACATCCAGATCAAGCGCATCCACGAATATAAGCGGCAATTGCTCAACATCATCGAGGCGGTCGCGCTCTACGACCAGATCCGCTCGCATCCCGAGCGTGACTGGCAGCCGCGGGTCAAATTGTTCGGCGGCAAGGCGGCCCCCAGCTATCACAACGCCAAATTGGTGATCAAACTCGCCAACGACGTCGCCCGCGTGATCAATCATGATCCGGCGACGCAGGGGCTGCTCAAGATCGTCTTCATCCCCAATTACAACGTGTCGCTGGCCGAGGTGATGATGCCGTCGGCCGATCTCAGCGAACAGATCTCGACCGCGGGCATGGAGGCGTCGGGGACCGGCAACATGAAGTTCGCGCTCAACGGCGCGTTGACCATCGGCACGCTCGACGGCGCCAATATCGAGATCAAGGATCATGTCGGCGACGACAATATCATGATCTTCGGCCTGACCGCCGACGAGGTCGCGGCGAAGCGCGCCGCCGGCTATGTGCCGCGCGAGGTGATCGAGGGATCGCGCGAACTGGCGCAGGCGCTCGACGCGATCGGCTCGGGCGTGTTCTCGCCCGACGATCGCGATCGCTATGCCGGGCTGATCGGCGGCATCCGCGACCATGACTGGTTCATGGTCGCTGCCGATTTCGAATCCTATCATAGCGCCCAGCGCCAGGTGGATTCGCTTTGGGCCGACGAGCCTTCATGGTACGCCAAGACGATCCGCAACACTGCGCGGGTCGGCTGGTTTTCCTCGGATCGCACGATCCGCCAATATGCGCGCGAGATCTGGGGCGTGTTGCCATAGACCCTACGCGGCGTGAGAGGAGGGGGCATTGAAGCCCGGCGAGGCTGAGGCGATCGTCGCGGGCACGCATGGCGATCCGTTCGCGGTGCTCGGCGTGCATCGCGGCAGCGGTGGGTTCGTCGCGCGCTGCGTGGTGCCCGGTGCCGACGAGGTCACCGCGTTCGCGCTCGGGACCGATGTCGGCGCGCTCTCGCCGGTTCATGTCGACGACGTGTTTGAGGGCAAAGTCGCGCTGAAGACGATTGCGCCGCTCCGCTATCGCGCCCGCAGCGGTGACGCCGAATGGTGGGTCGACGATCCCTACAGTTATGGCCCGGTGCTGGGGCCGCTCGACGATCATTATATCGGCGAGGGATCGCATCTCCGGCTGTTCGACAAGCTCGGCGCGCATCCGATACGCCATGAGGGTGCCGAAGGCACGCATTTCGCGCTGTGGGCGCCCAATGCGCGGCGGGTCTCGGTGGTCGGCGGGTTCAATGGCTGGGACGGCCGGCGCCACGTGATGCGCCATCGCCGCGACACCGGCATCTGGGAAATCTTCATGCCCGGCGTCGGCCCGGGCGAAGCCTATAAGTTCGAGATCGTCGGCGCCGATGGCGTCGTTCTGCCGTTGAAGGCCGATCCTTTCGCCTTCCACGCCGAACTGCGACCGGCGACCGCCTCGAAGGTCGCGCCGCCGCTCGCGCATGTCTGGGGCGATCGCGCGCATCGCGATCACTGGGCGACGGCCGATGCGCGGCGCCAGCCGGTCATCATCTACGAGGTGCATGCCGGATCGTGGCGGCGCGATGCCGACGGCGCGTTCCTGAACTGGGACCGGATGGCCGAGCAGCTGATCCCCTATGTCGCCGACATGGGCTTCACCCATATCGAACTGCTGCCGATCACCGAACATCCTTATGATCCCAGCTGGGGTTACCAGACCACCGGCCTTTACGCGCCGACCGCGCGCTTCGGCGATGGCGAGGGCTTCGCGCGCTTCGTCGAGGGTTGCCACCGCGTGGGGCTGGGCGTGATTCTCGATTGGGTGCCGGCGCATTTCCCGACCGACGCGCACGGTCTCGCCTGGTTCGACGGCACCGCGCTCTACGAGCATGCGGACCCCCGCAAGGGCTTCCACCCCGACTGGCAGACCGCGATCTACAATTTCGGCCGGCGCGAGGTCGCCGCCTATCTGATCAACAACGCGCTCTACTGGCTGGAGCGCTTTCATCTCGACGGGCTGCGCGTCGATGCGGTCGCCTCGATGCTCTATCTCGATTATTCGCGCGAGCCTGGCGAATGGCTGCCCAACGCATTGGGCGGGCGCGAGAATCTCGAGGCGGTGCACTTTCTCCAGCGGATGAACGCGGCGGTCTACGGCGCCAATCCGGGGGCGATGACGATCGCCGAGGAATCGACCTCGTGGCCCGGTGTGTGCCGGCCGGTGCATGACGGCGGGCTGGGTTTCGGGTTCAAGTGGAATATGGGATTCATGCACGACACGCTGACCTATCTGGCGCGCGATCCGATCCACCGCCGCCACCATCATGACGATATCACCTTCGGGCTGACCTATGCCTTCGCCGAGAATTTCGTGCTGCCGCTCAGCCATGACGAAGTCGTTCACGGCAAGGGCGCGCTGATCGACAAGATGGCCGGCGACGACTGGCAGAAATTCGCGACATTGCGCGCGTATTATGCGTTCATGTGGGGCTATCCGGGCAAGAAATTGCTGTTCATGGGCCAGGAATTCGCCCAGCGCCGCGAATGGAGCGAGGCGCGTCAACTCGACTGGCACCTGCTCGAATTGCCGGCGCACGAGGGTGTCCGGCGCGTCGTCCGTGATCTCAATCATGTCTGCCGTGCCCACCCGGCGCTGCACCAGGGCGATTGCGATGCGGCGGGGTTCGAATGGCTGGTGGTCGACGACCGCGCCAATTCGGTGTTCGCCTGGGTCCGCCGCGCCGAGGGGGCGCCGCCGGTCGCGGTGATCGCGAACTTCACGCCGCAGGTGCATCACGACTACCGCCTGAAACTGCCGCACGGCGGGATCTGGCGGGAGATCGTCAACACTGATGCCGCCGATTATGGCGGCAGCGGGATCGGCAATGCCGGCGCGGTGCGAGCTGAGGAGAATGGCATGGCGTCGATCGTGCTGCCGCCGCTGGCGACGCTGCTGCTGGTGTATGTGCCATGAGGTCGCATTTGCTCCTCCCCTCTACCGCTTGCGGGAGAGGGAAAGCCGCCGCAGGCGGCGAGGGTGAGGGCCTGAAGGGCGAGACCCGCTCAGGCCCTCACCCTGACTTGCTGCGCAAGTCGAGGAAGGTTGGATTGCCCCCGGCAATCCAAGATC
>Ga0207641_10003753_pt1 | contig 13346 bp, 13 predicted proteins | sample KBSSwiS62_FD_184306 | JGI IMG/M metagenome (GOLD analysis project Ga0207641, IMG submission 184306) | Switchgrass rhizosphere microbial communities from Kellogg Biological Station, Michigan, USA - KBS Switchgrass S6-2 (SPAdes) (version 2) | ecosystem: Host-associated > Plants > Roots >... | reverse complement strand
CCGAAGCTGGCGAGGTCGCCTTGAGGCGGGCATGCGGTGCATCCGGGTCATAGGAGATCCGGTGGATCGCGCCTGGGCCAAAGCCCGGCCCGTAGAGGTTCGCGTAGAAGAGATCGCCTTCGGGGCCGACCTCTATGTCGACCCCGGGGTAGAGCCCGCCTTCGGTCAGGAAGGGCTCGACGTTGGCGGGGTCGGGATGGCCGTCGTCGTCCGCCCGCATCACGTAGATGCAGCCGCGAACCGCGTCGGCGAAGAAGAGCGCGCCGCTGTAGGCGGGCGGATATGCGCCGCCCTCGTAGAAGGCAAGGCCGGAGATCGCCGAGCCGGGCTCGTAGGGGCATGGGTCGTCCGGCGTGACCCCCGCTTCGTGCGAGTAGTAGTAGAAGGGGGGCTCGGTTGAGCCGGGGGCGTTGTAGAGCCGTTCGCAGGCGTCAAGCCCAAGGAACGCGTACAGCTCCCGTTTCGCAGGTCCCTCGTAGCAGGGCCAGCCAGAGTTGAAGACCGAGGTCGAGGAGGGCGTGAAGCGGTCGATCTCCTCGAAGACCGAGGAGCCGACGTTGTCGACGTAGATCTCGTTCGTGATCGGATCAATCGCGAAGCGGAACGGGTTGCGGAACCCCTTGGCGATCAGCCTCCGTTCGTTTTCGTCGAGGCTCGAGGACAGGGGGTTGCCAGGGACGCCCTGGCCGGTCTCCGGATCGACGCGAATCAGCGAGCCGGAGAGTGTCTTGGGGTTCTGGGAGCGCAGCGCACCGCCTTCTGAGTCCGGCGGTTCCTCGCTGCCGCCGATACCGGCAGGCGGGTCGTTGCACGGGTTGACGGGTTCCCCGAACTGCCCGTAGTCGACGTTTTCGAAGCTGGCTCCCTCGCCGCCGCTAACCCAGAGGTTTCCGTCAGCGTCGAATTGAAGATCGCCGACCGAGTGTGAGGAGAACTGCTGGCACCAATCGGTGATCAGCGGCTGCTCACCCACCATCTGGTCGGTCGCAAGGTTGGCGGTGAGACGGGAGAGCCGTCCCTGGATCACACAGCCGTCCGTGTTCGCGCCGGGAGGATTGGGGCAATCGTCTCCGTCCTGGCCGGGCTCGCCCCAAAAGGGAGGTTCCTCGCCCGGGGGCGCGTCATAGGCGTAGAGGACGTAGACATAGGGGTGGGCAACGGAAAACTGAGGGTCGAGGGCCAACCCAAGCAGGCCTCGGTCGTTGGCGTTGTAGACCTCGGTGCGAAGGTCGGCGAAGAGGGTCGGGGTGGGGTCGGAGAGGTCGTCGTAGACGAGGATCTTGCCCGACTTCTCGGCGACGAAGACCTTGCCGCCGGGGGCGAAACGGAAGGCAGTCGGTTCGTCGATGCCCTGGCCGGGCGTAAGGCCTTCAAAAGGCAGGATCGTGTCGCGAAATCCGCTCGGAAGGACCGGCTCTGCCGCGGCGCTCGCTACCGCGAAGCTCGAAGCCAGCCAGAGCACGGCGAGGCTCACGATTGCGGGGGCTGCAGCGCGGAGCCTCACGCGCGCTCGAGCGGAGCCATCGTCAGACCGGCGGAATCGAGCTGCTCCCAGTAGTGCTCGGCCGGCTCCTGGGGCCCGGACCAGACGATCGCCTGGCCGCTGTTGTGAATCGTGTCGGCCATTTGGTGACCGCGCTCCAGGCTGACCCCCGGTAGCACCCTCGCCAGGGTCTCGGCGACGTGATCGAAGGTGTTGTGGTTGTCGTTGCGGACGATCACCTTCCAATTCCCGCCCAAGCCCGAGTCGGGCCCGCCGCTGTGTGGCTTCTCCACCGTTGTCGTCGACATCCCGCGCATTATGCGGAAAACCTCTCGACCGAGGAGATCGTTCCTTTGCACCGAGCCATTGGAATTTAAAGTTCACTTAACTACTCAGGATAGTTATGCCGTAGACTTCAACCCGACCATTACAAACCAATCGGGAGGCTCGGACCGATGCCGCCGCGCCCAGTTTCGATCGACCAGCGCTTGGCCAAGGCCCTTTCCAGCTCACTACGGGCACGAGCGCTGACCTTGATCACCGAAGGTATTACGAGCCCAAAAGCGATTGCCGAGGTCCTCGGTCTCGATGTTCGCAGCGTCGCCTACCACGTCCGCGTGCTGCGCGAGCTTGACTGCATCGAGCTGGTCGAAACGCAGCAGCGCCGCGGCGCGCTCGAACATATCTACCGCGTTACCGAGCGGGCGCTCGAGAAGGACTAGAAGGGGCCTGGAACGCGAATTACGACGTCGTCGAAGCTGGCCTGCGCGCCCTTCGCGACCTTGGCGGACCCAACCGAGAATCCCGAGGCACGGCCGCTGAGTTCCCCGGCCCCCGGATCGGTGACGTCGGAGACCAGTTTGCCGCCGATGAAGGCGAGGATGTGGCAGTTGCCCTTTTCGTCGCCTTCGGTCACGTTGAAGGCGCGCAGCCGCAGCTCGGTCGCTTTGTCGACGCCGCCAACTCCGGCGACTTCCTTCTCGATGTCGAGGTATTCGATGCTGCCGTCGGCGAGGACCTTGCGCACCTGCGTCTTCTGCTGCAGGGGGTAGACAGCCAGCTGGTAACGGCTGCCACCGCCGGAGCGCAGATCCAAGGCCAGGAATGCACCGTGCTGCACCGGCTTGGGGGTCATGCTTGAGAGGCGACCGGTGGCGGCAATCTCGAGATCGCGACCGAACACCGGCGTGCGGTAGGAGCACTCCTTGGTCTGCTTGCCGATGACGATGCGAAAGGCGGTGCTGGAGCCGCCGCGAGCGCAGCGTTCGCCGGAAAGCTTGGCGATCTGGCCACGCAGCCCATCGCTCTCCATGCTGTTGCGGTAAATCCCGATCAGGGCGGCGCTCGCGCTCGGCACGAAAGCCAGCGTGGTGGCGAGCAGAGAGGCAAAGGTGACTGTGCGCAGGAATCTCAAGACCTCGCAGCCTAAACACAGCTAAGGGGGAAAGATGCGGCCCGGGGCCCGGTGAACGGCGGATTTCGAGGCGAGCCAAATATCATTGGTGACGTGAGCGAGCACCGCCTACCCGAGCGCGACCGCCCCTGGGTGATGCGCACCTATGCCGGGCACTCCGATGCCAAGCGCTCGAACGAGCTCTATCGGGGCAACCTGGCGAAGGGCCAGACGGGCCTCTCGGTCGCCTTCGACCTGCCCACCCAGACCGGCTATGACCCGGACCACATCCTCGCCCGCGGCGAGGTTGGCAAGGTCGGCGTCTCGGTCGCCCACAAGGGCGATATGCACCAGCTCTTCGACGGCATTCCGCTCGACGCGATGAACACCTCGATGACGATCAACGCGACAGCGGCCTGGCTGCTCGGCCTCTACACCACGGTTGCCGAGGAGAACGGGGTCGAGCGGGCCAAGCTGACCGGGACGACCCAGAACGACATCATCAAGGAGTACCTCTCGCGCGGCACCTACGCCTTCCCGCCCGAGCCCTCGATGCGACTGATCGCCGACATGGTCGCCTTCACCGTCAACGAGGTGCCGAGCTGGAACCCGACCAACATCTGCAGCTACCACCTGCAGGAGGCCGGGGCGACGCCGGTGCAGGAGATCGCCTTTGCCCTCTCCACCGGTATTGCCGTGCTCGACGAGGTAAAGGCGCGCGGCCAGGTCGCCGAGGCCGACTTCCCCAAGGTCTTCGGCCGCATCTCCTTCTTCGTCAACGCCGGCATCAGGCTGATCGAGGAGATCGCCAAGCTGCGCGCGATGGGGCGGCTCTGGAATGAGATCGGCCGCGAGCGCTACGGCGTCACTGACGAGAAGATGCTGCGCTTCCGCTACGGCGTCCAGGTCAACTCGCTGGGGCTGACCGAGGCCCAGCCGGAGAACAACATCCAGCGCATTGTGCTCGAGGCGCTGGCGGTGACGCTGAGCCGCGACGCCCGCGCCAGGGCGCTGCAACTGCCGGCCTGGAACGAGGCGATGGGCCTCCCCCGCCCCTGGGACCAGCAGTGGAGCCTGCGGATCCAGCAGGTGCTGGCCAACGAGACCGACCTGCTCGAGTACCCCGACATCTTCGAGGGCTCGGTCGTGATGGACGGCCTGGTCGAGGAGCTGACCGAGGGTGCCCGCGCCGAGATGGCGGTGGTCGAGGAGCACGGCGGCGCCGTCAACGCCGTTCCGTACATGAAGTCCCGCCTGGTTGAGTCCCACCGCGATCGGGTGGCGCGGATCGAGAGTGGTGAGCTGAAAGTGGTCGGCCAGAACAGCTTCACCGAGACCGAGAGCTCCCCCCTCACGGCGGGAGCCGACGGCGGCATCCTCACCCCTGACCCCGAGGTCGAGCGCGAGCGGGTTGAGGCGCTGGAGCGCTGGAAGGCCGAGCGCGATGACGATGAGGTGGGCTCGGCGCTCGCGGAGCTGGCGCGGGTGGCCGGCACCGATGACGAGAACATCATGCCGGCGACGATCGCCGCCGCCAAGGCGGGCGCCACCACCGGCGAGTGGGCGGGCGTGCTGCGCGACGCCTTCGGCGCCTACCGCGCCCCAACCGGCGTCGACGGGGCGGCACCACCGGCCGATCGCGAGCAGCTGGCGGAGATCCGCCGCCGCGTCGACGAGGTCTCCGAGCGACTCGGACACCGGATCAAGATCCTGGTTGGCAAGCCCGGCCTCGACGGACACTCCAACGGCTCCGAGCAGATCGCCCTGCGTGCCCGCGACGCCGGCATGGAGGTGATCTACCAGGGGATCCGCCTGACCCCGGAGGAGATCGCCGAGTCCGCCCTGCAGGAGGACGTCGACGTAGTCGGCCTCTCGATCCTCTCCGGCTCCCACCTCGAGCTGGTGCCCGACGTGGTGCGCAGGCTCCGCGAGGAGGAAGTCGACGTGCCGGTCGTCGCCGGCGGGATCATCCCCCCCGCCGACGCCGAGCGCCTACGCGCAGCTGGGGTCGCCGGGGTCTACACCCCCAAGGACTTCGACATCAACAAGATCATGGGCGAGATCGTCGATCTCGTCGCGGCCCGGGCCAAAGCTCACGCTGCCGCCTGAGCGCGTCCCCGTCCTTACTTCTGTGATCAGCCATGGCGCCGAGTCGGTAGACACGCGACAATGAAGCCATGAGCGAGCTGAACGGAGATCGCACGGCCTGGCTGCGTTGCTACCGCTGCTGGTCCCAGAACCTCGAGATCCAGATCCACTACGACGCGATCCGCCGGGTCGATCCCGAAAGCGGCATCCTCGCCGAGGGAGTCGACGAGGTGCAGGAGGCGCTGGTCCAGTGCGTCGACTGCATGCACGACCAGCCCCACCTGACCTTTCAGGACAACCGCGTCGTGCCGATCGAAGACCGCTGGGAGCGAATGGTGGCTGGCACCCCTTGGGTTGCCTCCTGCACGGTGCGGGTCAACCAGGACCGGGTCGAGACCTGCTCGGGCCCCGAAGCGACCGAGTTCCTCACCTACGGCGCCTTCGGCGAGGCCGGCGTGCGCGAGTTCTTCAGCCACGTCCGCTTCCACAAGCACGACGAGGAGCAGATCGTCGTCCACATGCTGGTCGAGCTCTACGCTCGCTCCGCCGAAGAGGCCAGCGACGTCCTAGAAGCTGCCGCCCAAGGCCCCCTAGAGATCACCTCCCTAGCCGAGGAGTCGAGGCCCCCCGCCCACGCCAGCGGCGAGGCCCACTAACCCCTTTCCGGCTCCGCTTTTCGAACTGCATCAAATTCTCGGTCCGGTGGGTAGAGAATTTGATGCAGTTCGCTTGCGGAGGGAGTCGTGGACGAGCCTCATGAAGGGTTCAGGGTTCCAGGTGAGCATTCGCCAGGTTGCCCGGTGGACTTCGTAGCCAGCGGCCGTCAGGGCGACAGTGCGTTCGTGATCTTCCTCGAAGACCGGGCGATTGGCGTGGTGTTCGTAGCTATCGGTTTCGACGATTACTCGCTGCCCTGGCCAGTAGAAATCGATCAGGAAGTCCTCGACCAAGACGTTGACCTGCGGGAGCGATAGGCCAAACTCGCGGCAGAGCGCCAAGAAGTCGACCCCCAGCGACGAGAAGGTGTCAGCGGCACGTGGATCGACTTCCATCGCCACCCGTCGCAGCCGACCGATGCCTCTTTTCCCTCGCCACCCTCTGAGCACGCGTTGCAACTCGGACCAGCGCACGCAGCCGTTCTTGTCACCGGCGACCAGCGCCCGCTCTTGCTGCTTCGCATCAAGACGACTCGCCATATCGAGCAGCGACCGCTCAGGTGTGGTGGCTGGAATGCCCTGCTCGATCGTCACGTGGTCATCGGGGAGCGAACGCGTCTGATGAAGGCGAATGCCGGACCGCCGCTGATGGGTGCCGCCTGAGCGGCGGAGCACCTCGACATCGCCGTGCGACCCGCGCATTTCCCAGAGACTCAGGGCACTTCCGTGCGAAAGCACGGCACCGGGCCCGGAGGCGAGAACGGCAGCCAACCACCGTCCTCGCCTGTCGATGCGCCTATGCCCGAGCGCGAAGACGCCCTGGAAGACTGGGATCAAGATGCCCGCTTCCACCCGGTCTTGATTGAGCCGCCGGCCCAAGCCCATCTCCAAGAGCTGCCATCGGGCAACAACCCCGTGCTGCCGCTCGGCCAACTCCCGAATCGCCCGGGTCGCCTCTCGGTCCTTCATATCCACTCTCCACCCACCCGAACTGCATCAAATTCTCTACCTGCCAGGCCAAGAATTTGATGCAGTTCGGGTGGGGCGGCGGGGGTGTCGATTGGCATGGGTCGACACTGACGTGGCCGGGCGCGCGCGTGGCGCCCGAAACGTCACGGTTTGCAAACGGCTATGTGACGCGGAGCGTGAGCGCTCCGTTGGGCGATGGTTACTCGACGGCGCTCTCGGGCTGAGGGGTCTCACCCGGATTCTTGCGCGGCACCAACACCAGGCGCTTGAACTCGGCTACCAGGACGCCGTCCTGGTTGAGGACGCGGGTGTGGACCTTGACCACGCCGCGGTCGGGCTTCGATTTGGAGGGCTTGACCTCAAGCACCTCGGTCTCGCAGAAGAGGGTGTCGCCGTGGAAGACCGGGTTGGGGTGGCTGAGGTCTTCGGTCGCCAGGTTGGCGATCGCCTTGCCGGAGACGTCGGAGACCGACATGCCAAGGGCGAGCGAGTAGACGAGCGGGCCGACGACGACGTTTTTGCCCTGCTGGGAGCCAGCGGCGTAGACGTCGTTGAGGTGCAGCGGGTGGTGGTTCATCGTGATCAGGCAGAAGAGGTGGTCGTCTGACTCGGTCACCGTCTTCGCCGGCCAGTGCTTGTAGACGGCACCGACCTCGAACTCCTCAAGGTAGCGGCCGTAGGCGTGCGCGCCGGAAGCCTCGCGCTCGGCCTGATTGGTGGTCAGCTCGTAAGTCTGCTCGCTCATTCTCTGGTTCTCTCTCCTGTCGGGTTGGCGGCGCGGCATGCTACCGGGCCGCGCCGGTCCGACCGCCTTACGCAAGGCTAGACTCCCGCGCCATGAAGATCGGAATCATCGGGCTCGGCTACGTCGGCCTCCCCCTCGCCGTCGCCTTCGCCGAGAGCGGCCATGATGTCGTCGCCCTCGATGCGGACACCCGCAAGATCGAGAGCCTCGAGCGAGCCGAGAGCTACATCGAGGACATCCCGAGCTCCTCCCTGGCGCCGCTTGGCGAGCGCCTGCGTCCGACCACACGCCATGCCGACCTCGCCTCCTGCGACGCCGTGATCATCTGCGTGCCGACACCGCTGACCGGCTCGCGCGAGCCCGACCTCAGCTATCTGCTCGACGCCGGCAAGGCGCTCTCCCAGGTCCTCCAGGCGGGCCAGCTCGTCGTCCTCGAGTCGACCACCTACCCGGGCACGACACGCGAGCGCCTGGCACCGATCCTCGAGGAGTCCGGCCTTGCCACCGGCACCGACTTCCACCTCGCCTTCTCACCCGAGCGGATCGATCCCGGCCGTACCGATTACACGGTTCGCACCACGCCAAAGCTGGTCGGCGGCATGACCGACGCCTGCACCGAGCGCGCTCGCTCGCTCTATGCCCTGATCTGCGACGAGGTCGTGGTGCTCTCCTCTCCCGAGACGGCGGAGCTCTCGAAGCTGCTGGAGAACATCTTCCGCTCGGTCAACATCGCCTTCGTCAACGAGCTGGCCCAGCTCTGCGATCGGCTCAAGATCGACGTCTGGGAGGTGATCGACGCCGCCTCGACCAAGCCCTTCGGCTTCATGCGCTTCGAGCCCGGGCCCGGGATGGGCGGTCATTGCCTACCGATCGACCCCTTCTACCTTGCCTTCAAGGCGCGCGAACACGACTTCTACCCGGAGTTCATCGAGCTGGCGGGAAAGATGAACCAGGCCCAGCCTGCCTACTGCGCGGAGCGCATCGAGCGGGCCCTGAACAACCTCGGGAAGCCGGTCAAGGGCTCGAAGATCCTCATCCTCGGCGTCAGCTACAAGGCCGGAGTCGGCGACATGCGCGAGTCCCCGGCGCTGAAGATCGCCGAGCTCTTGCGGGAGCTGGGGGGTGACGTCTCCTACCACGACCCACATGTCCCAGAGCTGCCCAACTTCGGGCTCCAATCCGTCGACCTGGACACGGCGTCCGCCACGGCGGACATCGCGGCGATCGTCACCGCGCATCCCGGCGTCGACTACGAGGCCCTTGCCGCGGCCGTGCCAGTTTTGGTCGACTTTCGTGGCGTCACCCGCGGGCTCGACGCCGAGAACCTGATCCGGCTCTAGGCCCAGCGGCGGCCCGCGCCGGCTCTCAGTGGGCCTTTTTGAGCCGGGTGCGTTCCTCGTGGCGTTCTACCACCTGGGCGATCAGCTTCTTCACGTTGGAGTCGCCGGTGGCCTTGATGTGACCGGTCTCATAGGCCTTGCGGTAGCTCTTCGCGGTGCCGTTGACGGCGAGCTCGTTGAACTGAGGGCGGTCGATCTGGACCAGGATCCGCTCGTCCTGGGCGAGGTCCTTCTTGATCACCGGGCCGGGCACCTCGACCCGGTAGAGCTGGATGTCGTGTTTGGCCTTCAGTTCGAGGCCGAAGACCAGCTTCAGTTTCTGCAGCGCCGGGACCTCGGCCTGGAACCGCTCGACGGCAGTTTTGATCAGGTCCGGGGTCGATGCCATGTGATTAGCGGCTCTCCATCTAGATTTTGTGGCGCTGTAGGAGCTTCTTGCCGATCACCATGCGCTGGATCTCCGAGGTGCCCTCGCCGATCAGGAGCAGCGGGGCGTCGCGGTAGAGACGCTCGATCTCGTACTCCTTCGAGTAGCCGTAACCGCCGTGGATGCGGAAGCACTCCTCGACGCATTCCTTGCCGGTCTCCGAGGCGAGCAGCTTGGCCATGCCGGCCTCGAGGTCGGAGCGCACGCCAGCGTCCTTCATCCGCGCCGCCTTGCGGGTGACGAGGCGGGCGGCCTCGATCTTGGTCGCCATGTCGGCGAGCTTGAACTGGATCGCCTGGTGCTGGGCGATCGGCTTGCCGAAGGTCTTGCGCTCCTGGCTGTAGCGCAGGGCGAGCTCGAGCGCGCGCTGGGCGATGCCGACGCCGCGGGCGGCGACGTTGACGCGGCCGACCTCGAGCGCGTCCATCATCTGCACGAAGCCCTCGCCGACCCCCGCCTCCTCGCCGCCGAGCACGCGCTCGGGCGGGCAGCGGTAGCCGTCGTAGACGAGCTCGGTCGACTCGACGCCCTTGTAGCCCATCTTCTTGATCTTGGGCGGCACGTTGAGGCCCTTGAAGTCGCCCTCGTTGATTTCCTCCCAGGGCTTCTTCTCGGTGATGAAGCAGGTCATGCCTTTGTAGGCCGGTTCGGCCTTGGGGTCGGTCTTCATCAAGACGAAGACGACGGAGGAGCCGAGGCCGTTGGTGACCCACATCTTCTGGCCGTTGAGCTCCCAGTTGCCGTCCTCGCCCTTCTTGGCGGTCGACTTGATCCCCTGCACGTCGGAGCCGACCTCGGGCTCAGACAGCGAGAAGGCGGCGCGGATCTCGCCGGTCGCCATCTTCGGCAGGAAGTACTCCTTCTGCTCGTCGGTGCCGAACTTCATCAAGAGGTAGGAGCCGATGAAGTGGGTGTTGACGACGCCGGAGATCGAGATCCAGCCGCGCGAGAGCTCTTCGACGATCATCGCGTAGGTGGTCAGATCGAGGCCCATGCCGCCGTACTCTTCGGGAATCGTCACCCCGAAGAGGCCGAGCTCCTTCATTTCCTCCACGATCGATTCCGGGTAGGAATCCTCGTGGTCGAAGTGCTCGGCTTGGGGGATGATCTTCTCGTCGGCGAACTGGCGCACCATTTCGGTGATCGCCTGCTGCTCGTCGGTCTGCTCACGGAAGGCGGCGGTGTCTACGGCCATGGCTCCTGCTCGGGTCGGATGAGAACGGGGGCGCGAAGGATATCGGCGCGGCCCCGCCGGGCGCCTCTGGTGGCCACGGCATGCCTGACCGGTATGGCTGGTAGTACATACGTCCAGGCCGGATAGACGCCAATGTCCATCCACCGTCGCCTGACGACAAGGAAACGATGGCAGCGAGAATCTCATTGTCTGTCGCTATCGCGCTGGCGATCGCGCTGGTCGCCGCCTCGAGCGCGCTCGCAGCGGGGGTCCAGCGCCAGCGGCCCGCGGCGCGGGGGAATCCTCCGGCGCAATCGTCGAGCTCCTTGATCGCCCCGCTGGGCGCCTGCCCGAACCAGGCAGATCCCTCTGCCGCGACCGAAGCGCAGCAGGAATCGATGCGCTGCATGACCAACTTTGCCCGCACCCGCGCGGGCCTGGGCGCGCTCAATGACTCCCAGCAACTCGATCTCTCGGCCGAGGAGAAGGCGGCGGACGTGCTGGCTTGCGACAGCTTCAGCCACACGGCCTGCGACCGGGACTTCACCTACTGGATAGGTCAATCCGGCTACCTTTCGGAGCCCTGCTGGCACGCGGGGGAGAACCTCGCCTGGGGGACCGGCGCCTACGGAACCGTGCGCTCGATCTTCCAGGCCTGGATGCAGTCCCCGGACCATCGCCACAACATCCTCGGCAACTACGCCGACCTGGGCCTCAGCCTGAAGACTGGGAAGCTCGGTGGCCTCGGTGTCGACGTCTGGGCGGCCCACTTCGGCTCGCACTGCGACGTCGCGCCGGTCGAAGGCTGACCGTCACAGGCATCGGACTCCGCGGCCCGCTGCGCCCTCCGGGGGCCTGACTACGCTTCGGCCCGTCAAGGTGACCCGGAACGATGGCCAAGACGGTTAGAAAGGCACGGATGCAGACACCGAAACCCGCTGGTGGGACGCAAGGGAAGGTCCGCGTCGGCCTGGCGCTCGCCCTGGCCGCGCTTGTCATAGTGGGGTTGGTCGTCTGGTTGACCCACGACGACGGCCACTCCGAGAAGAGTGCGAGCGGCGCCGAAGTCGTCAGCGCCGACTCGCTGCAAACCGCGGCGGCCGAGCGGGACACGCCGGTGTACTGGGCAGGGGAGCGGCCTGGAACCGAGCTGGAGCTGAGCCAGGAAGGAGGCGATCGCATCTACGTGCGCTACCTCACCGACGGCGCTGACGCCGGTGACCGCCGGCCCGATTTCCTCACGGTCGGCACCTATGGCCAGAGCAACCCGGTCGCCACGTTGCGCCGGCAAAGCCGTAAAGACGGCGCCGTGCTCGGGCGGGCGCCGGGCAACGCCACGTTCTACTTCAACCGCGCCGACCCCGGCAGTGTCTACCTCGCCTATCCGGGCGTTCCGGTCGAGATCGAGGTCTACGACCCGAACTTCAAGCGTGCGCTGCAGCTCGTCAACTCAGGGCAGATCGTCGCCGTCGGGTGAGACTGGACCGACCCCCTACGACTTGTGCCGCCGCCCACCCTCACCCGAGGATGGACGACGGCACCCGTCGCTTGCTTTTCGCGTCGGACTAAGGCTGGAAGTCCAAACGGAAGAACATCCCGCGAGTGGTGGGATTGTTGGCCTCGGTTGCCATAACTGAGATCGCGTCACCTGCTGCGAATGCCTGCGAGTTTTTCGTGTCTTCGCAGGTCGTGTTGAGGTCCGCGATTTTGCAGGTCATGCCAGTGCTGACCGGCGGTTCCCCGCCAGCGGGATCTCTCCGGACCGTGAACGTGTAGCTGTCGCCGGTTCCAGGCGAACCACCGACCAGAGCAACCCGGAAGTTGCTGACTTTGCCGGCGGTGAACAGCACTTCCTGAATCGTCGAGTCGGAAGTGGCGAACGCGTCGATTACGGGCCCGAAGAACCGATTGGGCATGCCGTTTTCGACGAGGGCGCTACCGCCGCCGCCACGGATTTCCTGAGCAGCAGCCGATCCGGCGGGACCTTTGTCGCCAGTCGGACCCTGGGCTCCAGTCGGACCCTGGGCTCCAGTCGGACCCTGGGCTCCAGTCGGACCCTGGGCTCCAGTCGGACCCTGAGGCCCAGCGGGACCCTGGTCACCGGTCAGTCCCTTGGCACCCGGGTCACCCTGGGGACCTTTGTCACCAGTTGCACCCTTCTCACCATCGGGGCCCTTGGCGCCTTGCTCGCCCTGGGGACCTTTGTCACCGTCGGGACCCTTGACGCCGGGATCGCCCTGCGGGCCTTGCTCGCCCGTGGCGCCCTTGTCACCGGGATCGCCCTGCGGGCCCTTGTCGCCGGTCGGGCCCTGCTCGCCGATAGGACCCTGCGGACCCGCAGGACCCTTCTCACCGTCAGGGCCCTTGACGCCGGGGTCACCGGTCGCGCCCTTGTCGCCGTCAGGGCCTTTAACGCCGGGATCGCCCTGCGGGCCTTGCTCGCCCGTTGCGCCCTTGTCACCTGCGGGGCCTTGCTCGCCCTGCGGGCCCTTGGCACCGTCGGGGCCTTTGACCCCTTGGTCGCCTTGAGGTCCTTTGTCTCCGTCGGGCCCTTTCGCGCCCTGATCACCGGTCGCGCCCTTGTCGCCGTCAGGACCCTTCACGCCTTGGTCACCAGTCGCGCCCTTGTCGCCGTCAGGGCCTTTAACGCCGGGATCGCCCTGCGGGCCTTGCTCGCCCGTTGCGCCCTTGTCACCTGCGGGGCCTTGCTCGCCCTGCGGGCCCTTCTCACCGTCGGGGCCCTTGACCCCTGGGTCGCCTTGAGGTCCTTTGTCTCCGTCGGGCCCTTTCGCGCCCTGGTCGCCGGTCGGACCCTTGTTGCCGTCGGGGCCCTTGACGCCGGGGTCACCGGTCGCGCCCTTGTCGCCGTCAGGACCCTTCACGCCTTGGTCACCCTGGGGACCCTTGTCGCCGGTCGGGCCCTTCTCACCGTCAGGACCCTTGGCGCCTTGGTCACCAGTCGCGCCCTTGTCGCCGTCAGGGCCTTTAACGCCGGGATCGCCCTGCGGGCCTTGCTCGCCCGTTGCGCCCTTGTCACCTGCGGGGCCTTGCTCGCCCTGCGGGCCCTTCTC
>Ga0207641_10003752_pt1 | contig 13351 bp, 10 predicted proteins | sample KBSSwiS62_FD_184306 | JGI IMG/M metagenome (GOLD analysis project Ga0207641, IMG submission 184306) | Switchgrass rhizosphere microbial communities from Kellogg Biological Station, Michigan, USA - KBS Switchgrass S6-2 (SPAdes) (version 2) | ecosystem: Host-associated > Plants > Roots >... | reverse complement strand
AATGACTTGCAGGTCTTGCTAGTCGACTGCGATCCTCAAGGGAACACAACTTCGGGCCTAGGTGTAGAAAAAAACCCGGAGAGCGCCACCCTGTATAACGCACTTCTTCAGGGGACGAGCCTCCAAGACGTGATCGTAAAAACTCAGTGCGAGGGACTGGACCTAGTTCCAGCTGACAAGAATCTGGTAGCCGCAAACCTGGATCTGGTGGACGATCCACACCGGGAATATCGCCTCACGAAGGTTCTGGAGACCGTACGCGACCGTTATCGGTACATTCTGATTGATTGCCCTCCAGCGTTGGATCTGTTGACATTAAACGGTTTAGTCGCCGCTGATTCCGTTCTGGTCCCCATCCAGTGTGAGTTTTTTGCGCTGGAAGGAATCTCGCAGTTGATCGACACGATTGAGCGAATCCGAGAAACGTTTTCGCGACCCCTCAAGTTAGAGGGCATCCTTCTGACGATGTTCGACGACCGAACCAACCTCGCGCGGCAAGTAGCTGAAGATCTCAGAGATTTCTTTGGGAATGAGGTACTTACGACGGTCATCCCCAGAAGTATACGGCTGGCAGAGGCGCCGAGCTACGGCAAACCCATCTTGATGTACGATCCCCGTTCAAAGGGGGCTGAGAGTTATATAAGACTTGCCAAGGAGATCCTGGAAAATGAGCGAAGCAGCCGAGAAGCAACGCAAGGCGCTGGGTAAAGGACTCTCGGCGCTTCTCCCCGGACGCTCGGCCGGTCAAGCCAGCACCGCGACAGCGCCGGCGCCAGCTGCGCCTTCAGCGCTTCCTCCCTCGAGGCTGCCCATCGAGGCGATCCACCCGAATCCCATGCAGCCCCGGGTTGTGTTTCAGCCCGAGCGACTGGAGGAGCTCGCGGCCTCTATTCGGGCAAACGGAATCATTCAGCCTTTGATTGTTCGGCATCACGGGGGGCAGTTTCAGTTGGTAGCCGGCGAGCGCCGCTGGCGAGCGGCGAAGCTAGCAGGTCTGATGGAGGTACCTGTGGTCATACAAGAAATCGCGGATCCTCTGCTGCTTGAGATCGCCCTAATCGAGAACATCCAGCGCGAAGACCTGAACGCCATCGAAACGGCTCGCGCTTACGAACGTTTGGGACGCGACCTGGGGTTGTCCCAAGAGGAAATTGGACGCCGCACTGGTAAAGATCGGACGTCGATCACGAACACCCTGCGGCTCCTTAAGCTCCCTGCTGAAGTCCAGTTGCTCCTGGCTGAACATCGTCTCTCCATGGGACATGCCCGTGCCATTCTAGGGCTGCCCGACGCCGAACAGCAGATCGAAGTCGCCGAAAAAGCCGCGGCGCGAGGCCTTTCCGTGCGCCAGGTGGAGGCGCTGGTACAGAGCGCGACCTCCGATCGAACTGGAATCGGTGACAAGAAGGAAAAAGCGGTAGACCCTAATGTCCGGGCGGCCATCGAGGAAATGGAGCGGGCTCTGGGGACTCGCGTCCGCATCGTCGAGCTCGGCGAGCAGCGCGGGCGAATTGAGATCGAGTACTATTCGCAAACCGACCTCGACCGGCTCTTTCAGCACATTACCGGTGGGGTGAATTGAGAGCGTTCAAAGATAGTAACAGAATGTACCGGAGACATGGGTTACACTTTGTCAACCCATTCGGGCCGTGAGTGTCACAGGATCAATCTTTTACCATGTGTTCCGGGCACAAAACTAATAATGGTGCCGGTGGTAGGACTCGAACCTACGACCTACGGATTATGAGACCGTCGCTCTAGCCACCTGAGCTACACCGGCGCACTCACCAGCGTAGGCAGCAGGTGTCGTCACTGTCAAGTATAAATATAATAAGACCTGAATAACTTTTGTATAGGGCGGGTGACTTGAGGTGACCGATCGTCATGGGGGATTAGTTGATGTGGGGCGACTTATTGACGTGGCCCATCTGTTGGCGTGACTTTTAGTTTTCCTTCTAGAGGGCTTTCCACTTTCGGCTGGTCTACAATCTGAAGTAGTGTCCGCTCTCGCCGTCGAATTTACGCGCGTATCCAAGAGTTATTCGATCTACAATGCTCCCGGCGACCGTCTGAAAGAACTTGCCACCTTTCACCGCCGACAATTTCATCAGGATTACTGGGCGCTGCACGATGTCAGCTTCGAAGTAGTCCGCGGCGAAACCTTTTGCATCGTGGGTGAAAATGGCTGCGGGAAGAGCACACTCCTGCAAATCTGCGCGGGAATTCTGCAGCCAACCTCCGGCACGGTGAGTGTGAATGGCCGGATCGCGGCGCTTCTCGAACTCGGCGCCGGCTTCAATCCGGAATTTTCGGGCCGCGATAACGTTTATCTCAACGCAGCGATTCTTGGTTTTTCCGCCAAAGAGATGGACCGCAAGTTCGCCGACATCGCCGAGTTTGCTGAGATCGGCGACTTCATGAACCAGCCCGTTAAGACTTACTCCAGCGGCATGGTGGTGCGCCTGGCCTTCTCGGTGGCGATTAACGTCGATCCTGAGGTATTGCTGGTGGATGAAGCCTTGGCGGTAGGCGATGTTTATTTTCGCCAGCGCTGCTTGCGCAAAGTTCACGAACTGCGTTCGCGCGGAGTTACCATCCTGCTGGTCTCGCACGCTACCGCGGATGTGAAAGCACTGGGAGATCGCGCCCTCTGGCTGGAGCGCGGGCAAGTCATGACGCAGGGGAACACGGAACGCGTGATTTCGCAGTATCTGGCCGCAATGGCCGACAAGGACGCCCACTACCAGGCATTGGATATAGAACACCACCCGCACCAAGCCATTGCGGGCCCGCTTGAAATCGTGGATGAGATTCCGAACATCGATCATCGTTTCGGCGACGGCCACGCGGAGATTCTTGGCATCGCCGTGTGCGACGACTCCGGACGCAAGCTGAGCATGCTGCCACCGGATTCCACAATCGTGGTGCGCGTGAGCGTCCGCGCGAAGAGTAATCTGGACCGGCCGATTGTTGGAATCGTGTTCCGCGACCAACGCGGCGTGGATCTCGCGGGTTCGAATACGGAAAGCGAAGGCCATCCGCTGCCGCCGCTGATGGCGGGCGATATTTGTACGGTGGACTTTCATCTCAACATCCCCACGCTCTATTCCACTTCGATTTCGTTCTCGCCGGCGGTCGCGAACGGGACGCTCGAACGGTTTGCCGTGTGCGACTGGATCGACAACGCCGTGGTGCTGCAAATGACGGCGCCGGAGGGTCCGATGTACGGACACTTTCGATTTCCTTGCCGCGTGGAGGTCAACTCGCGGATCGGCGTTGGGCCGGGCGCCGGAGCTGCCGCGCTGTGATCGAATTCACCGGCGAGCGAGTCATTCCGGGTCAAGTCGATCCGGACCTTTGGGCGGAACACGTTTCGCGCTATGCTTTCGCGGCGCGCTTCGCATCCGGCGCGCGCGTCTTGGATCTCGGATGCGGCGCGGGTTATGGCACTGCGGAATTAGCGGGTCGCGCCCGCTCCGCCATGGGCATCGACCTCGCGCCCGAAGCCATCGCACATGCTCGTTCGGCCTACCCGCTAGCGAACCTTTCCTTCGTCCCGGCTTCAGTCAGTGCAGTTCCTTTCCGCGGCGGTTCCTTCGATCTCGTCACCGCGTTTGAAGTGATCGAACATCTGGACAACTGGCGGGTGCTACTATCGGAGGGCCGGCGCCTGCTGCATCCGCATGGCGTCTTTCTGGTCTCGACGCCGAATAAGGAATACTATACCGACTCGCGCGGCGCCTCGGGACCGAATCCATTCCATACACACGAATTTGAATTTGAAGAATTCCGCAGCGTGCTGGCCGAGTTCTTTCCGCATTGCACGGTTCTGTTGCAAAACCATTTAGAGGCGTTCGCGTTTTATCAGCCGAGTGGCAGCTCTTCGATAGAGGGCCGTATGGACGGCGTACGCGGGACTCCACAGGAGGCTCACTTTTTCCTGGCTGTATGCTCGCTCGAAGACCAGCCGCCGCTGCCCAGATTTCTCTTCGTGCACCAAGGTTCCAACGTGCTGCGGGAGCGCGAGAAGCACATTGAAAGTCTGCAACACGAATTGAGCGACGTGCGCGAGCAGTTCGCGGCGCTGCTTCGCGCTCACGACGAGTTGACGGTCCATACAGAGGCACAGACTCGCTGGGCGCTGCGGACCAACGAGGAACTCGAATCAGTGCGCCGCGACTTGGTGACCGTACTCGAAAAGCTGACCGCGGCGGAAGCGATGGTGGTCGAGCGCACGCTGTGGGCACAGCGTTTGGCGGCACAGTTGGAGGACCTCAAAGCAGACCTCACGGCCCGGCTCAACCACTGGCGCGCATCCCGCTGGACAAAACTCGGCCGCAAGCTGAACCTGGGTCCCGACCTCGATCAATCTCCAAGCAAGGGTGGCGCGAGCGGTGGCGGGAGCTAACGCGCCCGGCAGATCCGGCGCTTTCTGGCGGATTCTCTCCGGGCTTCCTCTTGTGATTGTTTCCCCATTGCTGCTGTTGATCGCCGCAATGGGCCTGGTCATCGCCGACCTGTTCGCCCGTCTTGCACCGCGCCCCAAACTGGACCAAGATACTCGGCCTGATACAAGCTCCGCCGCCATCGTCATTCCCAACTGGAACGGCCGGGATCTTCTCGAAAAATATCTTCCATCGGTGGTGGCCGCGGCGCAGCGTGTTCCAGGCAGCGAAGTCATCGTGGTCGATAACGGTTCCACGGATGACAGCGCCGCATTTATCCGCGAACGCTTTCCCCAAGTCCGCGTGGTGGCGCTCGAAACAAATCTCGGCTTCGGCGGCGGCTCAAACGTAGGGTTCAGAGCGGCACGGCACGATGTGGTGGTGTTGCTGAACAGCGACATGCGCGTGGAACCAGATTTTCTGCAGCCGCTGCTGGACGGATTCAAGGATGAACGAATATTTTCAGTTTCCTGCCAAATCTTCTTTTCCGACCCGGACAAGCTTCGCGAAGAGACCGGCCTTACTGAATTCTGGTGGGAGCGCGGAAGCCTGCGGGTTCGCCATCGCACGGAGCCGGAGATCAGGGAACTGTATCCGTGCGCCTATGGGGGAGGCGGCTCCTGCGCTTTCGACCGGCGAAAGTTTCTGGAGCTAGGCGGATTCGACGAAGTGCTCGCGCCGTTCTACCTGGAAGACACCGACCTCGGCTATCTGGCGTGGAAGCGAGGCTGGAAGAACCTGTATCAGCCCGCGAGCGTGGTGTTTCACGAACACCGTGGAACCATCGGACGCCGCTTCAGCGAAGCGTATATACAAGGCGTTCTCAAAAAGAATTTCCTGCTGTTCGCCTGGAAGAACGTTCACGATTGGCGCCGCATGACGGCGAATTTATTCTTCTCGTGGGCCGGCGCGCTGCTGAGCTGGCTGGTCGGCGATTCTCCCGAGAGATCCAGCTTGGGCGGCATCGCGCGCGCGACGCTGCAACTGCCGGGGGCCATGACCTCGCGCTTGCGGGCACGCAGGCTCGCAGTGGTTTCGGACACCGAAGCTCTGCGGCGGCCGCTGGGCGGTTACTTCCTGGATACTTTCGGGAGCCCCGACTTGAGCGGCCCACTGCGCGTGCTGTTCGTTGCGCCTTATCCGATTTGTCCACCGATTCATGGCGGCGGCGTGTTCATGTACCAGACGGTTCAAGAATTGGCGGGGCGGTGCGAACTCCACCTGGTAGTGCTCCTCGACTCTGCCGGACAGCGCGCGGCGCACGCAGAACTCGACGGCGTTTGCGCATCCACTCACTATATGGTTCGGCCGCTGGGAGTACCGGAGCTGGTGGGCTCCATCGAACCACACGCGGTTCGCGAATTTCGCATCCCGGATCTGGCATGGCTGATCCATCGTCAAATATACACGCAGCGCATCGACGTTTTGCAGCTCGAATACACAGTGTTGGGACAGTACGCAGGCCAATTCCGCCGCATCCCTTGTATCTTGTTCGAGCATGATGTTTACTTCCAATCAATCGCGCGCCGCCTGCCTTTTATCGCCAGTATCGTAGAGCGGATCCAAGCGCGCTGGGAATACTTGCGAGCGCTGCGCTGGGAGCTGCGCATGCTGCCGCAGGTCGATCGCATACAGGTATGCAGCCGTGACAATGCGGATTACCTGCTATCCTTCTTGCCGCAGCTCAAGGGGCGAATCGACGATGGATACCGCGCCGGAATCGACACGTGGCGCTATACCTACCGCCCCACGGGCCGCGAACCGTTCACGATCTTGTTTCTAGGCAGCTTCCGCCACACCCCCAACCTGGAGGCGCTCACATGGTTTGTGGAGGAGGTGCTCCCGCTAGTAGTAGCTGAGGAGCCGCGCGCGCGTGTGATGGTGGTGGGCTCGGATCCACCGAAGCGGAGTTCTTTCCGGCACGCCGAAGCGGTAGAGCTGGTCGGCTTCGTTGAAGATGTGCGCGAGCCTCTCGCGCGCTATTCGCTTTTCGTATGCCCGATCCTGAGCGGCTCCGGGGTGCGGGTAAAACTGCTGGAAGCGTTCGCGGCGGGCATCCCGGTGGTGTCGACGCGGCTCGGCGCCGAAGGCCTGGCCGATCACGATGGCGATATCTGCGCGCTAGCCGATGCGCCCGCCGAATTTGCGCGACGCGTGGTTGACTTGCTGCGCGATCCGCAAAAAGCGGAGGCGATGGCGGCGCGGGCGCGGGAAGAAGTTGTGACGAAACGCGATATTCGCGGGATGACCGAGCGTCTGGTGGAAAGCTATCGCGCCGAGGTATTGCGCAGAAATGCTAGTTAGGCGCTATTTGCCCCTGATGGTCTTTGCCAACTGAGAGCTGATCCTGCCCGCTGAGCGGCGCAGGCCGTCGGGCCGGTTGTCCTTGGGAAGCTCGTAGACGCTCCACAAAACATCGTGGGTCCTGCGGTTCACCAGGAAGATAGTTCCGCGGCCGCGTTTTCCTTGCATCCCGGACCGCACAGGGGCAGCGCCCTTGTCTTCGGTGGCGTCGCCAGTCTTGTCGTCACCTTTGGGCTTGGTTTGGTAAAGGTCCGCCAGACTTTGTTCAAAGGTCTCGCCGAGGTGATCGGTGAGGACGGCGTCGGCTTTTTGGGGATCGGTCACTACCTGCAAAACCGCTTCGGAAGTGAGTTGCTGGGCTAGATATTGATCCAGACCACTCGACATCGGCAGCAGATACACCGTTTTGATATCGCCTACCCCGGCGGCCGAGAGGCCTATCGACATCAGCAGCGCCGCAGCGGCTAGCAGAAAGTGCTTCATGGCTTTATCATACGCTCCGGGCGCGATGCCGGCGGAGGTGACTCTGCGCCGGATGGCGGCGTTGGGCCCGAACGGGCGCATCGTTTATGACCTGCGCTATAGGTCTCGTGTTCACAAGTTATTCTGGTGAAGCATGCCGACCGCCGCCGCGGCAAGAGTGGCCGCAGTGATTCCTACCTGGAACCGGCCCGATCTTTTGGCTACTCTGCTGCGGAACTTGGCCGAGCAGGCTCGCCCGTTCGAGGAGATCATCGTCGTCGACAACGGCTCCGAAGACGATTCGGCCCAGCTTGCCAGGGCGGCCGGAGCGAAAGTCCTCAGGATGGGCAGCAACCTGGGCTTCGCGGCGGCAGTGAATCGCGGGATTGAAGCGACCGATGCCGAATGGGTTGCGATCCTGAACAACGATGTGACGCTGGAACCGGACTGGCTGACGAAGTTGCTGGATGCGGCGACGCAGGCAGACATCTGGTTCGCCACCGGCAAAATTCTTCAGGCTGACAATCATCAAGTGGTGGACGGAACCTTCGATGAGATTTCGCGCGGCGCCTGTGCCAGCCGTTGTGGGTCCGGAAAGCCCGATGGGCCGGCTTGGAATCAGATGCGGCGAATCCGTGTCGCTCCGATGACAGCCGCGATCTTTAGGCGTCAGCTTTTTCGCGACTTGGGCGAGCTGGACGAGACGTTCGGATCTTACATGGAAGACGTCGACTTCGGATTGCGCTGCGCGTTGGCAGGGCGGGGAGGACTGTTCGTCCCATCCGCAGTCGCGTATCACCGCGGCAGCGCCACTCTGGGCGAGTGGCATAACGACACCGTCTGGCGAATCGCCAGAAACCAGGTTCTATTGTCTGCTAAGTATTTTGACGGTCAGCCATGGTGGCCGATTGTGGCCGGACAGTTGCTTTGGGGATTGCTCACCCTGCGGCATGGGCGCGGATCGGCTTTCCTCCACGGCAAGATCGCCGGGTTGCGCGAAGCTCGCCGGATGTCACGGCCAAGTGCAAATGAACACACCAGAAAGGTCTTGGCGGAGGTTCTCGAATCGAGCGAGGCGAGCATCCTCGCGCTGGCGCGGGAAACCGGCTTCGACAGCTATTGGAGGGCTTATTTTTGGCTGTCGCGGCGGTAATTGTTACATACAATTCGGCGGATGTAATCAATTCCTGCCTGGAGGCATTGTCTAAAATGAGTCCCGAGACGACGGCGGTCCTCGTAGACAACGCATCGTCAGACAATACGGTGGATCTGGCGCGGGCGCGCGGCGGCGTACGTCTGATTGCGAATGCTGAAAACCGCGGCTTCGCGGCTGCCACGAATCAGGGCGAGAAGGAGGCGGGTCCGCCCCATGCAGGAGAAAGCGAGTTCATCCTGCTGCTGAATCCCGACGTGGAACTATTGACGGCCGTCGACCAGTTGTCGGAATCGGCGCGGCGGCATGGCCTCGCGGCGGGCCGCCTAGTGGACCACGCAGGCCGCACGCAAGCGGGATTTACGCTGCGCCGTTTCCCTACTCCCGCAGCGCTGGTCTGCGAGCTGTTCGGGATCAACCGGCTGTGGCCATCGAATCCGGTAAACCGGCAGTACCGGTATTTGGATCGCGATCTCGATCAACCGGCGCTGGTCGAACAACCTGCAGGGGCTTTCCTGATGGTGCGGCGCGACGTTTGGAAAGAGCTCAGCGGTTTCGATGAGCAGTTCTATCCAGTCTGGTTCGAAGACGTGGATTTTTGCCGAAGGGCAGTGGATGCGGGCTACCATATAGCATACGTCCCATCGGTGATAGGCCGGCATGAAGGCGGGCATTCGGTAGGTAGTATTCCCGAGGGCCGACGTGCAACCTATTGGTGTGTTAGCCTTTTAAGGTATGGAGCGAAGCACTTCCAACCGGGGGCGTTTCGCTGGATTTGCGCCGCGGTCGCGCTCAGTTCGGTTCCGCGGATGGTTATTGGGATGATCGCAGGCCGGACTCTGTCGACGGTTGGAATTTATCTGAAGATCATGCGGTTTGCAGGACACTGCCTTGTGACTCCTGGGCATGTGAGAAATGCTGCAATTATAACTTTAAACACATGATTCAACAAGAGTTAGTATCAGTAACGCTGGTGACCTACAACAGCGGAAGATTCATCCGGCGATGCCTGGAATCGGTTCTCGAACAAGCATACCCGCAGCTTGAAGTCATCGTGGTAGACAACGCCTCGACCGATGGCACCGTGGACATACTGGAACAGTTCACGGATCGATGCCGCATTTACTACAACCAGGAAAACCTTGGATTCGCCGCGGCGCAGAACCAGGCGATTGCGCTTTCGCACGGGGCTTGGGTGCTGGCGCTGAATCCGGATGTGCTGCTATTGAAGGACTTCATCGAAGAGCTGGTTTTGGCGGGCAGTATGGACCGCAAAGTCGGCACCGTCTGTGGAAAGCTGCTCAGCATCAGCGCCAGTTTTGATCTGCCTGAAGAGCAACTGGTGGATTCCACTGGCATTTATTTCACTCCCATGCTGCGGCACCTGGACCGGGGCAGCCAGGAGCCCGATAGAGGTCATTACCTGAACTTCGAATACGTCTTCGGAGCGACGGCCGCGGCGGCGCTGTATCGGCGCAAGATGATCGACGATATTTCGATTCAGGGCGAGTTCTTCGACTCGGATTTCTTCGTGTATCGCGAAGACGCCGACGTTGCCTGGCGCGCCCAGTTGCTGGGCTGGCGGTGCCTCTATACTCCGCGAGCGTGTGGCTACCACGTCCGCAACGTACTGCCGGGCAAACGGCACGCGCTGCCCGCCGAGATCAATATGCACTCGGTGAAGAACCGTTTCTTGATGCGCATTAAGAACATGACGCCGGATCTCTACCGCCGGAACTGGATGGCGATCACCGGACGAGATTTACTGGTGATTGGCGCCTGCCTGTTGCATGAACACTCTTCTCTCAAAGCATTCGGTTTTGTTCTGCGCCACTGGAAGAGCGTGCTGGCGAAACGGCGGGAAATCATGAGCCGCCGGAAAGTTCAGGACGACGATCTGGCCAGTTGGTTTTCCTTCCAGCCGGTTAGCCGTCCCGCCCCCGGACCGGGCGCTAGGGCCAACGTCCGCGCACGCAGCGCCCGAACGTAAGAGCCCCGTCGCCGTGCGCTTTGCGATCTTAGGCACACGCGGGATTCCGGCGCGCTACGGGGGGTTTGAGACTTTCGCGGAGGAATTATCCACGCGGCTAGCCAAACGCGGACACCACGTGACGGTGTATTGCCGGGAGCGCCATCCCGCACCAGCCTATCGGGGAGTGCGTCTCCAGTACCTGCCCACCATCCGTCACAAATATTTCGATACCGTCGCGCACACCGCTCTTTCCACGCTGCACGTGCTCGGTTCGCGCTACGATGCGCTGCTGTATTGCAACGCCGCCAACGCGGTGTTCACCTGGATGCCACGCGCGTTGGGAATGCCGGTGGCGCTGAACGTCGATGGTCTGGAGCGCCATCGCAAGAAGTGGAACGCGCTGGCCAAGGGCTGGTACCGCTGGTCCGAATGGCTGGCGACGTGGATGCCTAACGCGGTGGTCACCGATGCCCAGGCGATCGCCGAGTATTATCGCGAAAAATATCAGCGGGATTCGGTGATGATCCCGTACGGCGCGGAAGTGGAAACGGTCGCTAGCACGGCGGTATTGCAGAAACTCGGCCTGGAGGCGAAAAAATACTTCCTGTATGTGAGCCGCATGGAGCCGGAGAACAACGGGCTGCTGGTGCGTGGGGCGTTCGAGCGGGTGGCAACCGATCTGAAGCTGGCGTTGATCGGGGACGCGCCTTATGCGGCGGACTATGTGGCGAAAGTTCGGGACACACGCGACGCGCGCGTCGTGATCCCCGGCGCAATTTACGGCGAGGGCTATGGCGAGTTGGGCGCGCACTGTTTTGCTTACATCCAGGCCACCGAGGTCGGCGGCACGCATCCGGCTCTCATCGAGGCGATGGGGCGCGGCGCACTGACGTTGTATCTGGACACTCCGGAGAACGCCGAGGTCGCAGGCGGCGCGGGTCTGCCCTTCACTCATGAAAATCTCACTGAAGTAATGCAAGGGGCGCTCGCGATGAGCGAAGAAGAGCGCGAGTGCTGGCGTTCGCGCGCCCGAGAAAGAGTGCAGTCCCGCTACAGTTGGGAAGCGGTGACGGATGCGTATGAGAAACTGCTGGAGGGGCTGGCCCGAAGCTAACACAACGGAGCCTGACATAAATGCGGAGCTGGGTAGAAGTATCGCTGCGGCAGATTCGCGCCAACTTTCGCGCGGTCCGGGCCTTGGTGGGCGAGTCCGTGGAAGTGATGCCAGTGGTGAAGGCCGATGCCTACCGCCACGGTGCGGTGGCGGTCTCGCATGCGCTGGAGGCTGAAGGCGCGCGCTGGTTGGCGGTATCGAATGTCGAGGAAGGTTGTGTATTGCGGCAGGCGGGAACGCAATCGCGCATCCTCGTGATGGCCGATTTTCTCGAGGACGAGCGCGACATGCTGGCGACAAATCACTTGACTCCGGTGATTCACTCGCTGGAGGATTTGTCCGCGGTGCGCGTCCCGTATCACCTAAAGATTGATAGCGGGATGAACCGTTTGGGAACCCGCGCCGCGCCAGATGAAGTCGCCCGCGCGGTGGCCGCGGCGCCCGCGCCTCTCGAAGGCTTGATGACCCACCTTGCATCGTCCGGAAACTACGAGAGCAAGCAGACTGAGGAACAGCTCCAGCGCTTCGAGGCAGTGATCGAGGGCTTGCGCCGCACCGGCATCACGCCGCGCTATGTGCATTCCTCGGCTTCCACGCCGATCGCGTATCGCCGGCGCGAGGCGTGGGGCAACCTGGTTCGGCCGGGTCACGCTATCTATGGATATGTTTCTCCGGCTCGTGGCGCCCCGCCCAGGGGTTTGAATGTGGCTCCGGCACTGACTTGGAAGGCGACGGTGCTGGAGGTTAAGGACGTGGAGGCAGGGGCCCAGATCGGGTACGGAGGCATTCACCGGGCCGCGCGTCCCATGCGCATCGCGGTTCTAGCCGCGGGGTACGCCGACGGAATCCCGCACCGTTTGGGCAATCGCGGGCAGGTGATCGTGAAAGGCAAGCTGGCGCCGGTGGTGGGCGCGGTGTCGATGGACCTGACCACGATTGATGTGACCGATTGCCAGGATCTGAAGACTGGCGACGCGGTGATGCTGCTGGGATCCGAAGGGGGCGTTTCGATCAACGCCCAGCAGATGGCCAAGTGGGCCGGAACGATTTCTTACGCGGTGTTGTGCGGGATTCACGCCCGGGTCAAGCGAGTTTATATCGACTGAGCAAGGCCTGGATCCTCTGCGGGCGTCTGGCAATCCACCTATTCCAGACCACCTATTCCACACCTCGGATTCTGACGATTAGTTTGGTAGGTGGAGAAATCCATTCCAGCACTGATCGAGCGTATCATCGGACCTCTGCCCAGCCAGCGCGAGGCCCGAGCGTTCAGCGTATTCGCACTGATCGCCGGCCTGATCGCGTGCGCGCTTTCGCTGTACTACGGATTCCGCGGCGAGACCTTCATGGGCCGGCCCATGGGGAGCGACTTCGTCATGTTTTATGCAGCCGGCAAAGCCATCAACCAGCACCAGCCCGCGCTGATCTACGACATCCCTGCGATCACTCGGTTGGAGCAGGAGAGCCTGCCGGCCATGTCGCGCACTCAGATGCTGATCTTTGGCTACCCGCCGGTGGTGGGTCAACTGTTCCGTCCGTTTGCACTCTTGCCCTACAAATGGGCCTACTGCACGTGGCTGGCGTTTTCGCTGGCTCTGTACGCGGCCGCCCTTTGGCTGCTGTTCCGCGGCTGGGTGGTCGCAAGCTATCGCCGCACGGCGTTTCTACTCTCGCTCTCGGCGCCGATGTACACGCTCGAAACATGGATCGGTGGACAACTCTCCGTCGTCACATTTTTCGCGGTGGTCTGTTTTGTCTACTGCTTCGAAAAACGCTGGCTGGTGCTCGCAGGAGTTGCTCTGGGCCTCGCGACGTACAAACCGTCCCTAATCGCTGTCCCGGCGGCAATGATGATCCTGGGCGGATGCTGGCGGATGTTAGCAGGTCTTGGCGGCGGCTCC
>Ga0207641_10003748_pt1 | contig 13362 bp, 12 predicted proteins | sample KBSSwiS62_FD_184306 | JGI IMG/M metagenome (GOLD analysis project Ga0207641, IMG submission 184306) | Switchgrass rhizosphere microbial communities from Kellogg Biological Station, Michigan, USA - KBS Switchgrass S6-2 (SPAdes) (version 2) | ecosystem: Host-associated > Plants > Roots >... | reverse complement strand
CCGCCAAGGCGATCTCGCTGGTCCTGCCGCACCTCAAGGGCAAGCTCGACGGGTACGCGCTGCGCGTGCCGATCCCCACGGGCTCGGCCACCGACCTCACGGTCGAGGTACGCAAGGAGGCCACCGCCGCGGAGATCAACGCCGCGTACCAGGCCGCCGCCGAGAGCGGTCCGCTCACGGGCATCCTCAAGTACACCGAGGACCCGATCGTGTCGAGCGACATCGTGACCGACCCGCACTCGACGATCTTCGACGCCGGGCTGACCAAGGTCATCGGCAACCAGGTCAAGGTCGTCGGCTGGTACGACAACGAGTGGGGCTACTCGAACCGCCTGGCCGACATCACCGCGCTGGTGGCGTCGAAGCTGTGAGGACCGTCGCCGACCTCGTCGCGGAGGGGGTGGCGGGGCGCACCGTGCTGGTGCGCTCCGACCTGAACGTCCCGCTCGACGGCGAGACCATCACCGACGACGGGCGCATCCGCGCGTCGGTGCCGACGCTGAAGGCCCTGCTCGACGGGGGCGCGAAGGTCGTCGTCACGGCGCACCTCGGCCGGCCGAAGTCCCCGGCGGACACGCAGTTCTCGCTCGCCCCCGTGGCCGCGCGGCTGGGTGAGCTGCTCGGGCAGCCGGTGGCGCTCGCGCCGCTGACCGGCCCGGTGCCGACCGCGCCGGTCGTCCTGCTGGAGAACATCCGGTTCGACGCCCGCGAGACCAGCAAGAACGACGACGACCGGGCCGCGTTCGCGAAGCACCTCGTCGACCTGACCGGGGCCACGGCCTTCGTCAGCGACGGGTTCGGCGTGGTGCACCGCAAGCAGGCCTCGGTGTACGACGTGGCGCTGGACCTCCCGGCCTACGCGGGCGGGCTCGTCCTGTCCGAGGTCGAGGTGCTGCGCACGCTCACCGAGGACCCCGAGCGGCCCTACGCGGTCGTGCTCGGCGGGTCCAAGGTGTCGGACAAGCTCGCGGTGATCGAGGCGCTGCTGCCGAAGGTGGACTCGCTGCTCGTCGGCGGTGGGATGTGCTTCACCTTCCTGGCCGCGCAGGGCTACGGCGTCGGGTCCTCGCTCCTGGAGTCCGACCAGATCGACACGTCCCGCACGCTGCTGGAGTCCGGGCGGATCGTCCTCCCGACGGACGTCGTCGTCGCGGACGCCTTCTCGGCGGACGCGAACACGAAGACGGTCCCGGTGGACGCGATCGAGGACGGCTGGATGGGCCTGGACATCGGCCCGGCGTCCGTCGCGGCGTTCGCCGAGGTGCTGGGCGGGGCGAAGACGGTCTTCTGGAACGGGCCGATGGGCGTGTTCGAGCTGGCGCCCTTCGCCGAGGGCACCCGCGGGGTCGCCCGGGCGATCGTCGACTCCGACTCGTTCAGCGTGGTCGGCGGCGGCGACTCGGCCGCGGCCGTGCGCGCCCTGGGCCTGCCCGAGGACGGGTTCTCGCACATCTCGACCGGTGGCGGTGCCTCCCTGGAGTACCTGGAGGGCAAGTCGCTGCCCGGAGTGGCGGTGCTGGATGCCCCGTAAGCCCCTGATCGCAGGCAACTGGAAGATGAACCTGAACCACCTCGAGGCCATCGGCCTGGTGCAGAAGGTCGCCTTCGCGCTGCCGGAGAAGTACTACGACCACGTGGACGTCGCGGTCATCCCGCCGTTCGTCGACATCCGCAGCGTCCAGACCCTGATCGACGGGGACAAGCTCAAGCTCGTCCACGGCGCCCAGGACCTCTCGCCGCACGACTCCGGCGCCTACACCGGGGACGTGTCGGGGCCGATGCTGGCCAAGCTCGGCTGCACCTACGTCGTGGTCGGCCACTCGGAGCGCCGGGAGATCCACGGCGAGGACGACCAGACGGTCAACGCCAAGGTCCACGCGGCGCTGCGGAACGGCCTCGCGCCGATCCTCTGCGTCGGCGAGGGCCTGGACGTGCGGGAGTCCGGCGCGCAGGTCGCGCACACGACCGCCCAGCTGGTCGCGGCGCTGGAGAAGGTCACGCCCGCGCAGATCACCGAGGTCGTCGTCGCCTACGAGCCGATCTGGGCGATCGGCACCGGCAAGGTCGCGTCCCCGGCGGACGCCCAGGAGGTCTGCCACGCGCTGCGCGAGCAGGTCCGGGAGCTCTACGGCGCCGAGGTCGCGGACGGGATCCGGATCCTCTACGGGGGCTCGGTGAAGGCGAAGAACGTCGGCGAGATCGTGGCCGAGGCGGACGTCGACGGCGCCCTCGTCGGCGGTGCGAGCCTCGACGCGGACGAGTTCGCGCAGCTCAGCGCGATCGCCGCGGGCGGCCCGCTGCCGTAGCGCCCCTCGTCTCCGGACAGCGCCTCCGCGATGCGGGGGCGCTGTCGGTGTTCTCGGGGAGGACGCGGCTGGGCTGTGTGTGCACGTTTCGTGCTCTCAGCGCGGCAAGATCGCGAGGCGTGTGCTGTCAGCGTTCCCCTCACCGCGCTGAGAGCACACAACTCGCGAAACCCACCGGTTCTCAGGCCGTAGCGGTAACGGCCGGTCGGGCCCGGTCGACCCTCCGAGTACGGCGCCGGCGGGCGCGGGTAGTCTGGACGTCCTGCTGAGCATCCGTGCCGTTCGCGGCTTGAGAGGGTGGAATGGTCCTCGCACTCCAGATCGTCCTGATCGTGTCCAGCGTGCTGCTGGTGCTGCTGATCCTGCTGCACCGCGGGCGGGGCGGCGGGCTCTCCAGTCTCTTCGGCGGCGGTGTCCAGTCCAGCCTGTCCGGGTCCTCGGTCGCGGAGAAGAACCTGGACCGGCTCACGCTGTTCACCGCGGCCATCTGGGTCGTCGCGATCATCGGCACCGGCCTGCTGGTCAAGGTCGGGGCGTAGCACCGCACCACCCCTCACGGATCTCTGAGCGAGGAGAGCACCATGGCGATGTCCGGCGGCAACGCGATCCGCGGCACCCGGGTCGGGGCGGGCCCGATGGGCGAGTCCGAGCGCGGCGAGACCGCGCCCCGGGAGCGCATCCCGTACTGGTGCGCGAACGGGCACGAGACCCGGCCGTCGTTCGCGGCCGAGGCGGAGATCCCGGAGTTCTGGGACTGCCCGCGCTGCGGCCTCCCGGCGGGCCGCGAGCAGCAGGCGCCCCCCGCGGCCCCGCGCAACGAGCCGTACAAGACGCACCTCGCGTACGTGAAGGAACGTCGCAGCGACGAGGACGGCGCGGCCATCCTGGAGGAGGCCTTGGCCCGCCTCCGCGCGAACCGAGAGTTCTGAGACCCCAGGACGAGGGCGCCGCACCGGCGATGGTGCGGCGCCCTCGTCGCGTCCGGGGTCAGGTGCCCCAGATGTCCTCCAGGAACCGGTTCGCGCCGCGCAGCCCGGCGAGCCAGGCCTCGGCGTCGGCGGCGCTCGTGCCCGTCTTCGCCCGGAACACGTCCTGCAGCGCCGCCCGGACCGCGGGCGCCATCGTGGCCGCGTTCCCGCACACGAACACCGCCGCGCCCCGCTGCAGCAGGTCCCACACCGCGTCCGCCCGCTCCCGCAGCGCGTCCTGGACGTACCGCTTCTCGTCCGCCACGCGGGAGAAGGCGTACTCGACGTCCACGATCTCCGACCAGCCCGCCAGCTCGTCGGCGTAGAGCAGGTCGATCTCCGGGCCCCGGCACCCCAGGAACAGCAGGGACCGCGCGACGGACATCCCGTGCTCCCGCTGCACGGCCCGCTCCTGGAGGAACCCGCGGAACGGCGCGAACCCCGTCCCCGCCCCGATCATGATCATCGGTAGGTCGGGATCGGCGGGCGGGCGGAAGGCGATCGACGGCTCCCGCACGAACACGAACGCGGTGCCCGCGTCCGGCAGCCCGGCGAGGTGCCCCGAGCAGACGCCGGTGAAGGTCCCGACCCCGGACCGCGCCGGCCCCCGGACGACGCCCGCCGTGATCGTCGCGGTGCCGGTGTCCACCAGCGGCGAGGACGAGATCGAGTAGTACCGCGGACGCAGTGGCGGGAGGTGGTCGAGGAACTCGGCGAACGGCAGCGTGCACTCCGGGAACTCCTCCAGCAGGTCCAGCAGGGACCGGTTCCGCGCCGCGACCTGGGGGCCGTACTCCTCCCCGGCGAGTGACTCCAGCGCCGCCCGCCCCGCCGCGGACGACGTGTGCCGCGCCATCGCCTCGATGTCGGCCCGGGTGGCCGTGTCCTGCAGCTCGACGCAGCTGCCCAGCACCCCCAGCAGGGGCGCGGGCTCGTCGATCGGGAGATGGGTGAAGCCGCCACCGTTCGGGATGATCGTCAGGTACTGGCCCGCGTCGAGCCCGAAGTGGGCGACCACCCGTCGGATCTGGTCGATCCCGTTGCGCGGCAGCACCCCCAGGTGGTCGCCCGCCCGGTACTCGACGCCCTCGGGCAGCGCCACATCCAGGTGCCGGATGGAGCGCTCGGCAGGCTTGCCGTCCCCGTTCGGGATCAGCTCCCGGTTGGCGACGATCCGGGCGGCGCGGGCCCGGTAGGAGAGGATCACCGGGTTGGTGGTCTGCCGGTTGGTCAGCGTGACCGCGAGCCGCGGGCCGCCCACCAGGTCCGCGCCGACCTCGGCGGGCAGGTCCAGCGCGGTGGCGAGGTCGGACCAGAGCGTCGCGTGCCACTCCCGGTAGGGGGCGTCGGCGTCCCCGCGGGCGTCCGCCTCACCGCGCGGATGCGCCCGGCGGCCGCCGCACGCGGCGAGCCGCCGGTCCAGCAGGGTCGGGATGGCCTGGTAGGTCGCGGCCCATTCGGTGCTGCCGCAGCCGAACACCGTGAAGGCGGTGCCCGGGACCGTGCCGTCGCCGGAGATCCAGCGGCAGAAGTCGGCGGCGTTGTCCGGCGGGGTCCCGTTGTACGAGGAGCTGACGAGGATCGCGGCGCCGTTCGCGGGCAGGTCGTCCACGTGGTCGTCCAGCGCGCCGAGGGTCACGGCGAACCCGCGGTCGGTGCCCTCCGCCGCGAGCGTGGTCGCCATGGCCTCCGCGGTGCCCAGGTTGGACCCGAACAGGACGGCGAGCGGGGTGCCGTGCCGCGCGACCCGCGGCGTCGGGGTGGCGGCGGCCCCCGGGGCCTCGGCCGTAGCGGGCGCGGCGCGTCGCAGCGTGCGGTCGCGGGGCCGGACCTGGATGTGGAAGTCGTCCGGCTTGACGGTCAGGGTCATCTTGGTGCGGAGCCGGTAGTGCCTGCTGTCGACCAGCTCGAACCGCTGCAGGACGGTGGCCAGCACCAGGACGGCCTCCTGCAGGGCGAACTGCCGCCCGATGCAGGCCCGCGCCCCCGTGCCGAACGGGTGGTAGGCGTGCGGGGGGAGCGCCGAGAGGCGCTCGGCGCTCATGCGGTCGGGGTCGAACTCGCCTGCGTCCGGCCCCCAGGCCACCGGGTCGCGGTGCAGGGCGGGGATGAGGATGCTCGCCTGGGTGCCCACCGGGACCGCGTACTCGCCGAGCGTGGTGTCCCGCAGCGCGTGCCGGGTGAACGCCGGCGCGGTCGGCCAGAGCCGCAGCGCCTCGTCCAGCACCTGCCGGACGTAGGTCAGGCGCAGGATCTGCTCGAAGGTGGGCTCGGCGTCGTCCCCGAGCACCGCGTCCACCTCGGCGCGGGCCCGCGCCATAGCGTGCGGGTCGTTGAGCAGGTAGTAGATCGCGAAGGACAGCAGCCCGGAGGTGGTCTCGTGGCCGGCGATGAGGAAGGTGATGCACTGTGCGCGGATGTTGTCGTCCGGCAGGCCGCGTCCCTCGCGGTCCGTCCCGGTGATCATGCGGCCGAGCAGGTCGGAGGTGTCCGCCGCGGCGCCCTCGGCGCGACGCTCGGCGATCAGGCCGTCGACCAGCCCGTTCATGAAGGCCAGGTCCTCCTCGGCCTGGCGCTGCGCGCCGATCCGCAGCCGGGTGGCGATCTTCGGCTGACGGGCACGCGTCTGCGCCTCCGCCAGCAGCCGCACCATCGCCGTGACGAACGGGTGCGGCGTCTCGCGGTAGAACGAGTTGAACCGGTACCCGAAGCCGCACAGCGCGATCGTGTCCAACGTCAGGCGGGTCATGTCCGCCGGGACGTCCACCTCCTCGCCGGGGTTCACCCGGGACCACTTGTCGGACAGCTGCCCCGCGAGGTCGGTCATCTTCGGCAGATAGTCCCGCATGGCGGGCAGGCTGAACGGTGACATCAGGATGTGGTGCGCCCGCGCCCACAGCGGGTCGGTGGTCTCCGCGGTGAACAGCCCCGCCCCGGCCCCGACGTTCGACAGGCCGCCGCCGACGTGCTTGTCCCACAGCTCGTCGTCGCACAGCTGGGCGACGAGCTCGGCGCTGGACGCCACGAGCCGGGTGCCGCCCGGCAGCGCGAGCTTGTAGAGCGGGCCGTACTCCTCGGCGAGCCGCATGAGGCCGCCGATCGGGTCGTGGCCGTCGATGTCGAAGAGGTTGCCGAGCACCGGCACGCCGCGGGGGCCGGGGATCTCGCTCACGTCAAGGCTCATTCAGACCGTTCCCGTGTCGGGCCGGCGCACCAGCAGCAGGACGCTCACCAGGAGCACCCAGCCGGGGAACACCAGCATGATCGCCGGATGGAAGGTGGTGCTGACCAGCAGGAACGCCGCGGCCAGATAGCCGACGAGCGCGAGCGGGCCGGGCATCGCGCCCGCCCGGCGGGCCAGCCCGGTGGTGGTGATCATGTACATGCCCGCCGCGCGCACCCCGAACACGAACACGGTCGCGTACCCGACGCCGGCGAGCGCGCGGGCCACGTCCGGGTCCGGGGCCGGGACCGTGGAGAACCGGCCGAGCAGGGCGACCCCGCCGACCGCCGCGGTGCCGATGAACAGCATCGCGACGAACAGCACCCCCGACGCGAGCTGCAGCCACCAGCCGACCGACGGGCTGTGCGGGACCAGCATCCGCACCGCGATCATGTGCCACAGGAACGCGATGCCGGCGAACGGCACGAGGTAGAGGCCCACCGTGACCAGCAGGCTCTGCGCGCCCGAGGCGTAGAACGCGGCGTAGGCCGCGTCGGGGTCCGCGAGCCCGGGGCCCTGGCGCACCAGGACCAGGGACGCGGTCAGCAGCCCGGCGAACACGACGCCGGAGGCCCCGGCCGTGCGGGCGTGGGCGGTCCACTCGGCGGCGGTGTCCGGTCGGCCCTCGTCGACGGTCGTCATGGGCGCCTCCGGGCCCGCCGCCGGGCGTCGCTGCCCCGGGACCACGGAGGACCGTCCTGGCCGGTCGTACTCAGGGCCCCCGGTGCGGTCAACCGCGCCGGCCGGGATTGGGTGCCGGTGGAGGTGCGTACGCACGTCCGCGCAGGGGCGGGTGTTGAGCCGGAGGCCGTGCCGCGGCTCGTCCGTTCCGCCGGTGGTGAGACGTGGATCGCGCGTCACCGTCGGTCATCGGGGATAACCTGGCTCTTCGGGGACGAGAGGGGACACCGATGACCGCCGCGACCGCTCTGCGCACCGCCGCGGGCTGGCCGCTGCAGCACCTGAAGTCGCTGCTGCACTGGGTGCTGGTGGTCGTGGCGCTTTGCTACATCGGCTGGCAGCTCCCGGACATGGTCGGGGCGGTGCGCGCGGCGGGGGACGTGCTCGCCGACATGGACTGGGGCCTGCTCGCCCTCGCCGTCCTCCTCGCCGTCGCCGCCCTCGTGCTCTACGGCGAGCTGCACCGCTGGATGCTCGTGATCGGCGGGACCCCGGTGCGGGGGACCACGGTCCAGGCCATCACGTTCGCCGAGAACGCGATCGCGAACACCGTCCCGGTCGTCGGCGGGGCCGGGGCGCTGGCCTACTCGATCTCGCGGCTGCGCAGCCGCGGGGTGGACGCCGCGCTCGCCTCCTGGTCGGTGTTCCTGCCCGGCGCGCTGTCCACCGTCGTCCTGCTGGTGGGCGGGGTCCTGGTCGTCGGCTCGATCGGCTGGATGCCGATGTGGTTCGCCGTGGTCTCCGCGCTCGCCATCGCCGTCGGGACGATGGGGTTCTGGGCCGTGCTCACCCACGTGACGGTGCTGCGCCCGATCCTCTACGGCGTGGTGCACCTGTGGCGGCGGGTGCCGGGCCTGTGCCGCTCCTGTCGCGGGGGCTGGGCCGCGGACCCGGACGGCACGGCGGACCGGCTGGCCGGTCGGCTCGGCCTGCTCCACCCGACGACGGGGCAGTGGGTCGTCCTGGTCCTCACGGCCGCGGCGAGCTGGGCGGGGGACTACCTGGCGCTGCACACCGTCGCGGCCGCGATGCACCTGTCGGTGCCGTGGACCGCGCTCGCGCTCGGCTTCCTCGCCGTGCAGCTGTCGATCGCGCTGCAGGTGCTGCCCGGTGGGGCGGGGCTGGCGGAGACCGGCCTGCTCGGGGTGCTGCTCGCCGCGGGCGCCCCCGCCGCCCCCGCCGCCGCGACCGTGCTGATGTACCGGTTGATCACCTGGCTCGGGCTCTCCGTCGTGGGGTGGATCGTCTACGCCGCCCAGATCCACCTGACCCCGCCGCACCTGCGCCACCACGGGCACGGCCACCGCCCCGCGGAGCAGGAGGCGCTCGCGCCCGGGTCGGTGCCGAGTACGTAGGCACCACGAACCCCGCCTGCGCCAACCGCAGTGCGGCCCGGGTGGCGCCGTTGCAGCCGGGGCCCCAGCAGTAGGTGACGACGGGGCGGCCCGGGTCGAGCCCGCCCGGCAGGTGCGCCGTGGGCAGGTGGACGGCGCCCGGGACGTGCCCCTGGTCCCACGCCGCCCGGCTCCGGGTGTCGACGAGCACGAAACCGGGTGCGCCCGACCCGAGGGCGGCGTGCACGTCCGCGACGTCGGTCTGGAAGGCGAGGCGGGCGGTGAAGAAGGCGACGGCGCCGAGGGTCATGGGCGGGACGCTAGCCGGCGGCGAGGGCGTCGGGAAGATAGATTCCACGGTAGATGCGCTCGATCGCCGTGGAATCCATGGTGCTCCTCGCCAGCGACGAGGGTGACCGCCGCTGCGGCCTCCTCCGCCCGCGCCGTGTCGCACACAGGGGGCGGGGGGCTGAGCGGCGTGCCGATCTTGCATGCCGCTCAGGTAGGAGGCCGGCGTAGGAGATCAGCCGCCCTCGTACGCCTTGCGGAGCGTCTCGATGTCCAGCTTGCCGTGCATCTGCATCATCGCGGCGAAGGTGCGGCCGGACCTCTCCGGGTCGGGGTCCCGCATCCACGCGTCCGCCTCGAGCGGGACGACCTGCCAGGACACGCCGAACCGGTCCTTGAGCCAGCCGCAGGGCTGCTCGGAGCCGCCCTCGACGAGCGCGGCGTAGTAGCGGTCGTTCTCCTCGCTCGTCTCGGCGGGGACCACGAACGAGATCGCCTCGGAGTGGGGGAACTGCGGGCCGCCGTTGAGCCCGGCGAAGTCCCGGCCGTTCAGGGTGAACTCGACGAGCATGACCTCGCCTGCCGGGCCCGCGGGCGGCGCGGAGTTGTGTGGGTAGCGCTGCACACTGGTGATCCGGGAGTTCGGGAAGATCGAGCAGTAGAACTCGGCGGCCTGCTCGGCCTGGCCGTCGAACCAGAGACAGGTGGCGATCGGCTTCATGGGGAGTGCTCCTCTCGGGTGGTGCAGGGGTGGTGCAGGGGTTGTGCAGGGGTTGTGCAGGGGAGACTGTTCCGCAGGCCGCGCCTCATCGGTAGGTATGGATTCCTCGGCTATCGTGCGGGTGTGGCCGTGGAATCGTTGGACGATACGGACTGGCGCCTGTTGGAAGCCCTGCAGCGGGACGGTCGGGCGAGCTACGCGGACCTCGGCAGGCTCGTGGGGCTCTCGCCGAGCGCCGTGACCGAGCGGGTGCGGCGGCTGGAGGAGACCGGCGTGATCACCGGCTACGGCTGCGAGGTGGACCCGGAGAAGCTGGGGCTGCCGATCATGGCGCTCGTCCGGCTGCGGTATCCGAACGGGAACTACAAGCCCTTCCGCGACCTGCTCGGCACCACGCCGGAGATCACCGAGGCGCACCACGTGACGGGCGAGGACTGCTTCGTGCTCACGGTCCGGGCGCGGTCGATGCGACACCTGGAGGAGGTCACCGGGCGGATCGGTGGCCTCGGCGGGGTCACGACGAGCGTCGTCTACTCCAGCCCGCTCCCGCGACGGTCGGTCGTGGGCAGCGCGGTGGGGGCGAGTGGTGCCGCGGCCGCGGTGAGTCGGCGGCGGTAGGGGTGCTGGGGTGGGGGTGGCGGGCGGCGGTGACGTGCCGGTGTGCGCGTTTCGTGCTCTGAGCGTGGCTTGATCACGAGTTACGTGCGCACACCGTGGTCGCGGCGAGGCAAGATCGCTGGTTGCGTGCTCTCGGCGTTGCGGCGGGCACGCTCGTTGCACGCAACTCGTGATCAAGCCACGGTGAGAGCACGAAACGTGCGACGGCGGGCAAGATCGCTGGTTGCGTGCTCTCAGCGTTGCGGCGAGCACGCTCGTTGCACGCAACTCGTGATCAAGCCACGCTCAGAGCACGAAACGTGCACCTACCGGCCCACCACCGCCAACAACGCCCCCGGCTTGATCGTCCGAGCGCCCACCGCGTGGAGGAGGCGGGTGAGCTCGCGGTCCGCGGTCACCACGATCACGTCCTCGCCGCCGTCGCAGGCCGAGTGGGCCAGCTCGACCATCGCGGAGTCGCCGTCGCGGGGGGCGAGGAGGACGTCGAGGGACTCCGGGACCGTGGCGGCCTTCGCCGCGCCTTCGAGGACCAGGAGGACCCGGGGTGCGGATACGCTCTCAGAGCAAAGGGTGTCGAGAAGGCCCCCGTCGCGGGCCCTCACCAGCTGCTCCGCGAGGCGGGACGCGGCCCCCGCACGGTCCCGCCACCAGCCGTCGGGACGGGAGCCGACGACGTTGGCCCCGTCCACGACCAGGAGGGTCATCCGCGGTGCAGGTCCGCGGGCAGCTTCGACGCGGCCTCCCGGTCCAGCAGCCACCGGGTGTGCAGCCGTCCGCGGGCGCCGGCGACCGGGATCTGCACCTCGCCCGCCCCGCCGAGCGCCATCGCGACCGCGGACGCCTTCGCGGAGCCCCCGGTCACGATCCACACCTCCTGCGCGGTGCGGATCGCGGGCAGGGTCAGGGACACCCGGGTGGGCGGCGGCTTCGGGCAGTTGTAGACCGGGACGACCGCTCGCTCGGTCTCGTAGACAGCGGGCGACTCGGGAAAGATCGACGCGCAGTGCCCCTCGCCGCCCATGCCGAGCATCAGGACGTCGAACGCGGGGACGTCCCCGTGGTCCTCGGGGCGGGCCTTGCGCGCCAACAGGTCCGCGTACTCGGCGGCGGCCTCGTCCGCCCCCGCCGGGCCGCGGCCGACGTCGGCGCCCATCGCGAACACCAGCGACGGGTCGACGTCCACGTGGTCCAGCAGCGCCTCGCGGGCCTGGGTCTCGTTCCGCTCCGGGTCCCCGGCGGGCAGGAAGCGCTCGTCCCCCCAGTAGAACTCGATCCGCGACCAGTCCACCGCGGCGCGGGCGGGGGAGTCCTGGATGTACTCGAGGAGCCTGATGCCGACGCCGCCGCCGGTCAACCCGATCCGCGGGATCCCGCCGCCCGCCTGCAGATCCACGAGCCGGGTCACCAGCCGGGCCGCGGTCGCCGCGGCCAGCACGTCGGAGTCGGTGTGGATCGCGACCTCGGGGACCGTGTTCATCACACCGACACCGCCGTCCGACCCCGCGACACGGAGTCGACGCCGGAGAGCGCCTCGCCGTAGGTCTCGTCCGGGTCCAGCCTGCGCAGCTCCTCGGCCAGGCAGTCCGGCACCCCGCGGCGGGCCAGCGCGATCATCCGGTCCGGCTGGCCGGGCTGGGACAGCGTGGCCGTCTTGCCGTCCGGGCGGGACAGCTCCACCTTGCCCGACGCCCGGGTGAGCCGGACCAGCGTCATCCCCTCACCGCGGGCGGCGGGGGAGCGCTTGATCTTCACCCCGAGCCGGGCGGCGAGCCAGCCCGCCAGCAGGTCCGTGGACGGCGACACCTTCTCCCCGACGACGAGGGCGGCGGTCACCTCGTCGTGCGGCGGGAAGTCCAGCGCGGCGGCCAGCAGTGCACGCCACTGGGTGAGCCGCGTCCAGGTGAGGTCCGTGTCCCCGGCGACATGCGAGGCGCGCCGCTGCTCGAACGCCTTCATGGGGTCCTTGGCGGCGAGCGCGTCGGTGATCCGGCGCTGCGCGAGCTTCCCGATCGGGTCCTCGGCGGGCACCGCGGGCGCCTCGTGCGGCCACCACGCGACGACCGGGGCGTCCGGCAGCAGCAGCGGCATGACCATGCCCGCGCCCGCCTCGCCGCCCGCGAGCGGGCCGTAGCCCCGCAGCACGATGACCTCGCTGGCGCCAGCATCCCCGCCGACCCGGATCTGGGCGTCCAGCCGGGGGGCGGCCTTGCGCTGCCCGCGGGCCAGCACGATCACCCGGCAGGGGTGCTCGCGGCTCGCGGTGTTCGCGGCCTCGATCGCGCTCTCGATCGCCGCCCCGTCGTCGGTGACGACCACGAGCGTGAGCACTCGGCCCAGCGCGAGCACTCCGCCGGACTCGCGCAGCTCGACCAGCTTCTTGTTGACCGCCGAGACGGTGCTCGACGGAAGATCCACGATCATCGGAGTCCTCCTCCTACGGCCGGCGCCAGGTGCGGCCGGTGCGCGCCAGCATCTCGTTGGCCTGCTGCGGCCCCCACGAGCCCGCGGGGTACGGCGGCGGGCCCTCCGGCAGCGAGTGCCAGTAGTCGATCACCGGATCGAGGATCTCCCAGGACCGCTCGACCTCGTCGTTGACCGGGAAGAGCGACGGCTCGCCGAGCAGCACGTCCAGGATCAGCCGCTCGTAGGCCTCCGGCGACGCCTCGGTGAAGGCGGTGCCGTACCCGAAGTCCATGGTGACGTCCCGGACCTCCATCTGGCTGCCCGGCACCTTGGACCCGAAGCGCATGGTCACACCCTCGTCCGGCTGCACCCGGATGACCAGCGCGTTCTGCCCGAGCTCCTCGGTCATCGTGGAGTCGAAGGGCAGGTGCGGCGCGCGCTTGAAGATCACCGCGATCTCGGTGACCCGGCGCCCCAGCCGCTTGCCGGTGCGCAGGTAGAACGGCACCCCGGCCCAGCGACGGTTCTCGATCTCGCAGGTGATGGCGGCGTAGGTCTCGGTGGTGGAGTTCGGGTCGTAGCCCTCCTCCTCCTTGAGCCCGCGCACGAGCTCGCCGCCCTGCCAGCCACCGGTGTACTGCCCGCGCGCGGTGGTCTGCTCGAGCGGCTGGACCAGCTTGGTCGCGTTGAGCACCTTGATCTTCTCGGTGCGGAGCTCGTCGGAGGAGAACGACGTCGGCTCCTCCATCGCCGTGAAGGCGAGCAGCTGGAGCAGGTGGTTCTGGATGACGTCCCGGGCCGCGCCGATGCCGTCGTAGTA
>Ga0207641_10003746_pt1 | contig 13367 bp, 9 predicted proteins | sample KBSSwiS62_FD_184306 | JGI IMG/M metagenome (GOLD analysis project Ga0207641, IMG submission 184306) | Switchgrass rhizosphere microbial communities from Kellogg Biological Station, Michigan, USA - KBS Switchgrass S6-2 (SPAdes) (version 2) | ecosystem: Host-associated > Plants > Roots >... | reverse complement strand
CATCGCCCGGCTGCATCATCCAGACGCCGATCACCAGTGCATTGCCTTCCGATCGCGTGCCGATCGATGGTTCGCCGGCGCGCAGCGCGTTGACCGCGTCGTTCGCGGTCAGGCCTTTTGCCGCCGCATCCCACGAGACCCGGACGTGAGGCACGTGGTTGGCGACTTCAGGAACGAAGATCTCGGCCTTGACGCCTGGCAGCGTCGCCACGCCGCCGCGGATGGTTTCGGCGCGCGCGTCGAAGGTCCGCCGCTCGGCCGCATGATCGACGGCGAGGTATCGTTCGATCGCCGCCAGCATGCCGAGCATCTCTTCCTTGTTGACCTTCAGGCCGCGGCCGATGGTGTTGCCGTTCGGTGGCGCGTTGAGGCGGGCGGCGGCGATCAGCTCCTTTCGTCCGAGCAGCAGGCCGGCGCTCTGCGGGCCGCGCAGGCCCTTGCCGCCGGAGAAGGCGACCAGGTCGAACCCCATCTTCGTGTACTTCCACAGGTTCTCGAGCGGCGGCACGTCGGCCGCCGCGTCGTTCATCGTCGGGACGCGATGTTTCTTTCCGAGCTGGACGAACGCTTCGTCTTGAATGCGGCCTTCCGAGTTGTTGTTGTTGTAGAAGAGCATCATCGCGGTGCGCTCGGTGACCGCGCGCTCCAGATCCTCCGCGCTCTCGACCTCGACGAGCCGCACGCCGCAGTTGCGGACGGCGTGGTCGTAGCCGAAGCGATGCGATTTCTGGATGATCACCTCGTTCTTGCCGCCGGAGAGGTTCGGCAGGTCGACGATCTTCTTCTGATCCGTTCCCGTGAGTACTGCGGCGGTGCCGAGCGTCAGGGCCGACGCGGCGCCCGAGGTCACCATCGCGCCTTCGCAGTGGAGCAGAGTGGCGAGGCGCTCTCCGACCTTGTCATGGAGCTCATCGAGCATCACGTAGTGCTTCGACGCGTAGGTGATGGCGTCCACGACCTCGGGTGGCATCAGCGACGCGGTCATGGCCGTGTAGGTGCCGGCCGCGTTGATGAAGGGCCGCACGCCGAGCTCGCGGAAATAGTCACGCCCCGGCTTTTGCGGCGGCTGCGCGGCCGCTGTAGCCGTTCCCTCGACGAAACCTCCCACGACCGGCAACCCGGAAACGATTTCGAGAAAACGTCTTCGACTCCACATCACTGACCTCCCAAGAAGACGCGAACGTTCATTTATCCGCGAACACCAGGTGGCCGAACTTCTGGTACTCGTGGAAACTGTCGCCGACCGGCGCCCACTCCCACTGCGTTGTCTTGCCGCCGTCGTGGTCCATCCGATAGAAGTTCGCGCGCCAGGCACTGCCCGGCTTCGGCGGGACGTTCTGCAGCGGCGACAGCAGGGCGTACGGAATGAAGAACTCGGCGCGCCATCCCTGAATCGCCGCCTTCGACTGTTTCGGGCCGCCGATGATGCTGGTGGCTTTCCGCGTCTTGCGATCCTGATCGTAGTGCCACGGCCGCCAGCCCAGGAACCGTCCGCCGAAATTGGGGATCAGGATGGGCAGCTCGCGATCGAGCGGCGAGATCTCGTACTCGAAGTACACGGGAAATCGCTCGTCCGTCCAGAGGAACACCTCGAAGACGTCCTCCTTCCACAGGTCCATGAAGTCTTCGTTCATGGTCGCGGTGAGCGTCCGGTCGGTGCCTTCCATCAGGAAGTACAAGCCCGTCGTCGAGTACAGCATCTTGAATCGAGAGTCGTACGGATGTCCGTCGGGCTGCCGCCGCCGGAGCGCGGTCCACTCGACGCGGCGCCATGCCGGACCGTCTCCGGTTCCGGAAATCTCGAAGTCGTCGGCGGGTGTCACCGACAGCCTTGGGCGGTCGTCGGCTTGCGCGTGCACGGGTCCATCATAGCGGCTCGCGCTGATGACCGCGATCCACGCGAGGCACCCGGCGACGCGCAAGAGCGCGGCGCGGCTAGACGCGCGCCAGCGCGGTTGCGAGGAATGTCCGGTTGGCTCGCGCATTGGCCGTCGTCTCTTCGGCGGTCGCGCCGATCTTGCAGCACTCGACCATGATCGGTCCGTCGAAGCCGGCGGCTTTCAGCGTGGCGAAGACCGCGGCGAAGTCGACCTTTCCCGTGCCGAACTGGATCATGACGTCGCTCTTGAGCGCGGCGCAGTCCTTGGCACAGAAACCCGTGACATGCTGCGCGATCGGCTTCAGCTCTTCAACCGGGTCCTTGCCGGTGTAGTAGATGATGTTGCCGGCGTCGTACCAGATCTTGAAGTTCGGGTGTTTGACAGATTTCATCGCGGCCACGATTTCCGCCGATGCGCCGCTGCCGCCGCCGTGCGGCTTCATCACCAGCTTGATGCGGTGCTCCTGCGCGGCCGCGGCGGCGTCGCCCATGACCTTGTAGTAATGCTCGTACTCCTCAGGCTTATCCACCCCGAAGGTGAGGAGGAAGGGAAGACCGAGGCCGGCGGCATTCTCGATCTGCTGCCGCACTTCCTTGATCGACTCGGCCAGCGGCACGTTGTGGCGCGACCGCAGTGCCCCCATGTTCGCCTTGAGTCCGCTGGCGGCGAGACGTTGCTTCAGCTTCGCGAGGTATTCGGGCGTTGCGTCGGCGCCGATGAACGGCTCGTCTTTGGTGCGCGTCAGCAGGCCGGTCGTCTGGTAGCCGGCGGCTTTGATCTGCGCGAGCGTGTCATCGAAGCTCCACGTCGTCCACGGGCGGTTGAAGCAGCCGACGGGCCAGCGGACGCTCGCCTCGAGGTCGCGTGACAATGAGACGCCCAGCGCGGCGGCAGCGCCTCCGAGGATCGTCTGCTGAAGGAATTCACGTCGATTGGATGTCTCCATCCCGCGCAGTATACGCTCGGAGGCCAGGAGGGTTGTTGTAGGAGTGCCAGCAGGGTTCGCGCCAACTGGGTGGCTGAGAAGAACGTAGTGGGCTTCGTTTTTGCCTTGTGCACGGGCGCCAAAAGGCGTAGGTTGCACACTGACATCCCACCGCAGGAGGCACCATGACCCTGTCGCGTCGGCGCTCTGTCATCGCTACTGCCGGTCTGATCGCTGCGAGTTGGCTCCTCTCCGCCTGTTCGAACCAATCGGCCCCTGAAACGAGGCCGCTCGCCACCGGGGGCGTCGAGCCAGCCGCGATCGGATTGGAGACCTCGAATCAATCCGTCACCGTCACGAACAACGCCGGCAAGCCGATCGAAGACGTTCTCGTCGCCATCCAGCCGGTCAGCGTCGCTCCGCCGTTCACGTTGACCGTGCGGCGGATGGAGAACGGGGAAAAGCGCGACATCGCGCTCGGCGAGTTCCGCAGCAACGATGGGACAACCTTCAGCCCTCGCTTGTACAAGGCGCGGCACGTCACCGCCACCGCCACCGACATCGTTGGGAAAAAGCACGAGATCACGAAACCCTGGAAGCCTTGAGCGACGCGTCTTCTCTCTTAATCATCTGATCTCCTGGTCCAGAGCTCGCTGGCTCTGATCTCCTGCTAAAGTTGCCTCGGCTTGCCTCCCGAGGTGACCTCGCGATCCCTCACGCGCCGGTTCGGCCTGCTCCAGGCGACGGCGCTCAACATGATCAACATGATCGGGATCGGTCCGTTCATCACGATCCCGCTGTTGATGACGGCGCTCGGCGGGCCGCAGGCGATGCTCGGGTGGATCGTCGCGCTCGTGATCGTCGCGTGCGACGGCCTGGTGTGGAGCGAGCTCGGCGCCGCCATGCCGGCGTCCGGCGGATCCTTCGGCTATCTGCGCGAAGCGTTCGGCCGCGAGACGTACGGGCGGCTGATGGCGTTTCTGTTCGTGTGGCAGTTCATCCTGAGCGGGCCGCTCGAGATTGCGTCGGGTTATATCGGGTTCGCCAACTACGCCGGCTATATCTGGACCGGCCTCACGCCGGGGCGCCTGCTCGTCCTCTCCGCCGTAGTCGGCGTGGTCAACATCGTGCTTCTGTACCGCCGCGTCACCTCGATCGCGAAGATCACGGTCGCGCTGTGGATCGGCACGATGATCACCACGGTGGCCGTGATCGCGACCGGAGCGATGCGCTTCGACCGCCGCGTGGCCTTCGATTTCCCACCCGGTCCGTTCTCGTTCTCGCTGGGCTTTCTGATTGGCCTCGGCGCGGCGTCACGAGTCGCCGTCTACGACTACCTCGGCTACTACGACGTATGCTACATCGGCGACGAGGTCAAGGATCCCGGTCGCGTCATCCCGCGATCGATCGTCATCAGCGTGGCCGCGGTTGCCGTCCTCTACCTGGCCATCAACCTGTCGGTCATCGGCGTCGTCCCGTGGCGCGACTTCGTGCCCGCGGATGCGAAACCCGACGCCCAGTTCGTAGTCTCGATCTTCATGGAGCGAGTCTACGGGTCGAAGATCGCCAGCGTGTTCACGCTGATGATTCTCTGGACGGCATTCGGATCGGTCTTCGCGCTGCTGCTCGGCTACTCGCGCATTCCGTACGCCGCCGCACGCGATGGGTACTTCTTCAAGCCGTTCGGGAGGCTGCACCCGACCAAGGGTTTTCCGCACGTCTCACTGATCGTCCTGGGGGCTGTGTCCATTCTGAGCAGCTTCGTCTCTCTTGGCGTGGTCATCGACGCGCTGATCGCGACGCGAATCGTCGTGCAGTTCATGGGGCAGATCGCCGGCGTCGTGCTGCTGCGCCGCCGCGCGCCCGAGATGGCGCGGCCGTTCCGCATCTGGCTGTACCCTGTCCCCGTCGTCATCGCCTTCATCGGCTGGTTGTTCATCTTCAGCACGAGCGGCGCGCGCGTCATGGCCTTCGGCCTCGGCGTTCTCGCGCTCGGCGTGCTCTGTTTTCTTGCCTGGTCGCTGCAGCTGCGGCAGTGGCCGTTTCGCGGAGCTGAATCGTGAGCGATCGTCCGGCATGGCGTGTGGCCATCCTCGGCCTGGGTCACTGGTATTCGGCGTTCGGGCTGGCGCGAGGGCTGCGCGAGTATCCGAAGGCAGAGCTCGTCGCTGCCGCATGGGACAACCAAAAGCAGCTGGACGAATTCACGCAGACGTTCGGCGTGAAGGGCTACCGCGACTACGGCGAACTGCTGGAGCGCGAGCGCGTCGACATCGTGCACCTCGCGGCGCCTGTCGCGCAGCTCGCCGACCTGACCATCCGGTCCGCGCAGGCCGGCAAGCACATTATCCTCGGCAAGCCGATGGCGATGAACCTCGCCGAGGCCGATCGCATGATCGACGCGGTCGAAGCGGCCGGCGTGTCGTGCCTGGCGTTCCAGGGCATCAGCCGGCTGCGGTGCGCCGATATCAAGGCGCGGATCGACGCGGGGGACATCGGCGACATCGTCCTGCTGCATCACGTCTGCCGCTGGTCGATCGCCGAGGATTGGTACCGCTCCGGCACCCCGGGATGGTTCGCGGATCCGCGTCAGGTGCCGGGCGGCGCGTTCATCGACGAGGGGATCTACTGGATCGACCTGTTCCGGTGGCTCGCCTCCAGTGAAGTCATGCAGGTCGACGCGCGCATGGCCAACCTGGTGCACAAGGACATCGAGGTCGAAGACTGGGGCATGTCCACCTTCACGTTCGCCAGCGGCCTGGTCGCGACGCTGGAGGCCTCGTGGACGATCAACTCACCGAGGAAAACCGGCCCGTCACCAAAACAGAACAGCGTCGTGCGCCTCGAGGTAGTCGGCACCCGTGGCGAAATCATCGATCAGTGGTTCCGCGCGCCGGGGCGGGCAGTGCTGGCCGCGGGCGCCAGCGATTGGGTGTTCGAGCGCCAATCCGAGGAGCCCTTTACGCCTGCGTCGCCGTTCCCGTTGACCCATCTCGTCGACTGCCTCGAGCGGCGCCGGCCGCCGGTGGCGACCATCCAGGACGCGCGCCGCTCGCTCGCCGTGGCGCTGGCGGCATACGAATCGGCGCGGGAGGGCCGGACCGTGCACCTGTCGTGGTGAGCCGCGGGCGACCAGAGATGACGGAGAGAACGGCTTAACCACAGAGCAACGGAGTCACGCAGATTGAACGGGGCTGTGCGGGTTCGACGGGCGTCGCGAAGCGACGCGGCGCGATCGGATCGAACGTGAAAACGATCACCCGACGAATTCTGAGGTGTTCGTTTTCACGATCGATCCGATCGCGCTCGTCGGCCTGCTGCGCAGGCCGGCCCGTCGAACCCACCGCAGTTCCCGTTTAACCTCCGTTGCTCCGTGTCTCTGTGGTGATCCCGTTCGCTCCGTAACCTCCGCTCCTAATGTAGGATGTTGCGCATGCCGACGACGTCGTTCGAGCCAAAGTTCATGAAGGTGGGGGTGCTGACGGCGGCGCTGCAGGAGCTGACGCCGCGCGCTGTCCGCGATCCCGATCCGGATCGAGCGATCGAAGAATGGGTGGCGTTCGCCAGGGAATTGAACGCCGGTTACCTGCAGTTGTCGGCTGCGCTGCATCCGACGGAGACCGACGTCCCACCCGAGGCGATGCTGGATCCGGTTGCGAACACGCTCGACCTGCGGAAGCCGTTCGACAAGGATCGGGCGCGCCGCGTCGAGAGTGCGTTGAAGGGGAGCGGGGTCGGCCTGTCCGACGTCGGTTACTTCGACAACATGCTGCACCACGATCCGGCGGTGCGGAAGAAGAAGCACGACTTCATGCTGCGCGTGTTCGACGCCGCGGTGCTGCTCGGCGTCGATGCCGTCTGCGGCTTCGTCGGCCGCAACCAGCAGCGCAGCATGGATCAGAACCTGCTCGATTTCGAGGCGCAGTTCGTGCCGCTGCTCAAAGCCGCGAAGGAACGCGGCCTGACGTATCGCATCGAGCAATGCCCGATGCCGGGGTGGACGACCGGCGACAACTGGCACAACAACATCGCTTACACACCGGGCACGTGGATCGCGCTGCACCGCATCTGCGAGCGGCACGGAGTGGGCGATCAGTTCCGCATTCACTACGATCCTTCGCACGCAATCCTCATGGGGCAGGACACCCGCTCGGTCTTTCAGTACTTGAAAGACGCGGGCTACAACTTCCTCATTGGCGGCTTTCACGTGAAGGGCCAGGTAATCGACGCGAAGGGCGTGGCGGGCTGGGGCTACGCCGGCCAGACCGTCGAGCGCGGCGACTGGATCGGCGATCGTCCGTCGGACAAGCCGGCCGATCAGCTGAACGCCTGGAAGAAGCACACGGCCATCGCGGAGCACGAGCTGCCGGGCACGGCGAAGCACGATCCGCTCGCGTACTTACAGAACCGAACCGTCGACTGGCTGGACCATCAGTTGGCCGCGCGCGAACTGCTGCAGCTCGACGCCGCCAACACGCACCTGGTGGTCGAGCACGAGTATCCCAAGGCGCGCCTTCAGGATCGCGAGCGCCTCAGGCCGATTCTGCAGGGCTCGATTGCCTTCGTGCGCCATATCGACGAGGCAGCGGCGTGTATGTACGCGCTACAGCACGAAGTGCTGGCGGGCCAGGGGATTCCGATTCAGGGAGTCGGGCGTCAGGCGTACCGGTCGTAAGAACCTTTCGGGCTAGGGGCTTGGGGCTAGCTGATTGGCTAGTCCCTAGTCCCCAGCCCCTTCTCGCGACCCGCGAAGTTTTTCTGACCAATCGCGGGTCGCTCGCGTCAGAATGTCCTGACCGTGGGACGGGCTTTTATCTTCGGTCTCTGGATCAGCGCCTCAATAGGCGTCACCGTGTCCAGCGTTCAACCAGCGCCGCCGGCCGCGCCCGCGGCCATGTTCGACAAGTACTGCGTCTCCTGTCACAACCAGCGGCTTCGCACCGCCGGGTTCGCGATCGACAACCTCGACTCGGCGCATCCGGCCGCCAACCCGGAAGCCTGGGAAAAGGTGATCGCGAAGCTCCGTGCCGGCTCGATGCCGCCCCCTGGCAGGCCGCGGCCCGATCCTGCCACGTATCGTGCGGTGGCGAGCGCGCTGGAGCACGACATCGATCGCGCCTGGCTGGCGAAGCCGAATCCCGGACGGATCAACGCGGTCCATCGTCTCAATCGCACCGAATACAACAACGCCATCCGCGACCTGTTCGCGCTCGACGTCGACGTGAGGCCGCTGCTGCCCGGAGACGAGACCGCCGATGGCAGCTTCGACAACATGGCCGACGCGCTGTCGATCTCGACGGCGCACCTCGAACGCTACATGTCGGTCGCGCGGCAGGTCACGCGCCTCGCCACCGGGCTGCCTCCGACGCGTCCGGCCGTCGAGACCTTCGAGATTCCGCTCCACGTCATGCAGGACGACCGTCAGAGTGAAGACCTGCCGTTCGGATCCCGCGGCGGTATGTCGATTCGCCACGACTTCCCGTCCGACGGCGAATACGCGATCAAAGTGCGGTTGCAGCGGCAGTACCAGGACTACATCAAGGGCATGGGCTGGCCGCAGCAGGTGGATGTCCGCCTCGATCACAAACTGCTGAAGCGGTTCACCGTCGGCGGCGAGGCGAAGGGCCGGCCGGCCGCATCCAGTTACGCCGGAGACGGCGAGCCGGGATTCGCGGGCGACGACTCCTGGGAAAAGTACATGCAGATCGGCGGCGACGCGGGACTGGAGGTCCGCGTTCCTGTCGCGGCCGGTCCGCACGTCGTCGGTGTCGCGTTCGTGCGGCAGCTGTGGGAACCGGAGGGCATGCCGCAACCGCTGCAGCGCGGCCGAGTGATCACCGACGACCAGGTGTACATGGGGTACGCCAGTGTGGGCTCCGTTCAGATCGGCGGTCCATACGGAGGGCCCGGTTCTCTTGTCTCGCCGAAGCCGCGCAGCGGCGAAGGCGGAAGCCGTCGCGCCGTGTTCGTGTGTCGGCCGGCGTCCGCCCGGGACGAAAAGGCGTGCGCAGCCCGGATCCTATCGCGGATGGCGCGGCTGGCGTACCGCCGTCCCGCGGCGAACCAGGACGTGCAGACGCTGCTCGAGTTTTTCGACAAGGGTCGTCATCAGGGCGGTAGCTTTGACACCGGCGTTCAGTTCGCGCTCGAACGGATGCTCGTCGATCCTGACTTTCTTCTGCGGATCCACGCTCCGGTACCTGCCGCGCACGCATCGACTGCGCTGGGCGATCTCGAAATCGCGTCGCGGCTTTCGTTTTTCCTGTGGGGCAGTATCCCGGACGATCGACTGCTGACGCTCGCCGAGCGCGGCCAGCTGACGAATCCGTCAACCCTGGACAAGGAAGTCCGGCGGATGCTGGCCGACCCGCGCGCCAGCGAATCGCTTGTCGACGATTTCGCCGCACAGTGGTTGAACCTGCGCCGCGTCGACGAGGTCGTCGTCGATCCGGAGCGGTATCCCAACTACGACCTCAGTCTGCTGCAGGGATTCCAGCGCGAGACAGAGCTATTTGTCGGGAGCACGATCCGCGAAGATCGCAGCGTCGTTTCCCTTTTGAACGCCGACTATACGTTCGTGAACGAACGGCTCGCGCGGCATTACGGCATTCCGGGGATCTACGGCAGCCGTTTCCGTCGCGTGACGCTGCCGAATCCGGATCAGCGCGGCGGGCTGCTCGCCCAGGGCGCGCTGCTGGCGACGACGTCGTATCCCGATCGCACGTCGCCGGTGCTGCGTGGAAAGTGGCTGCTGAACAACATTTTCGGCCTCCCGGTTCTGCCGCCGCCTCCCGGCGTCGATCAGAACCTTCCCGAGGGCAAGCCGGGCGCCGCGCCGCCGTCGATGCGCGAGCGGCTCGCGCAGCACCGTGCGAGTCCGAGCTGTGCCAGCTGTCATGCCGCGATCGATCCGCTCGGGTTCGCGCTCGAGAACTTCGACGTCATCGGCGGGTGGCGCACGGTCGACGAATCGGGCCGGCCCGTCGACGCCAGCGGCCAGACCGTAAGCGGCGCACAGGTCGAAGGGCTCGCCGGCCTCAGGGCGCTGCTGCTCCAGCAACCCGATCAGTTTCCGCGGACAGTCACCGAGAAGCTGCTTGCCTACGCGATTGGGCGGCCGCTCGAATACTCCGATCGGCCGGCCGTCCGCACGATCGTGCGCGAGGCGGCGGCGCACGACTACCGGTGGTCGTCGATCATTCTCGGCATCACGCAAAGCCCCACGTTCCTGATGAGGACCCGATGAACATGACCTTCCTCACGGCGAAATCGTTGCCGCGGCGCACCGTCCTGCGAGGGCTGGGCGCGACGCTGGCGCTGCCGTTCCTCGAGGCGATGATTCCGGCGCGGCGCGGGCTGGCAGCCGCGAAGCCGGCGCACCGGTTCCAGACCTTCTATGTGCCGAACGGGATGGCCATGGAGTACTGGAGGCCGAAAGGCGAGGGCGCCGCCTTCGAGCTGTCGCCCATTCTGGAGCCGCTGGCGCCGTACCGGAATCAGATGCTGGTGCTGACGGGCATCAAGGCGAACTGGAACTATATTCACGCCGGCGCTTCGGGGTCGTTTCTCACCGGCACGGTGCGCGGCGGCCGGAACGAAATCGAGATCGTCGCGGACGTGTCGATGGACCAGCTGCTCGCGAGACGCTTTGCCTCCGAGACACAGGTGGCGTCGCTCGAGCTGTCGATGGACGCCCCCGCCAACGCGGGCGCCTGCACCGGCAACCTCAGTTGTGTCTATACGCACACCCTGTCGTGGCGCAGCCCGACGCAGCCGCTGCCGATGGAGTGGAATCCGCGCGCGGTATTCGAGCGGCTGTTCGGCGACAGCGGCAGCACGGATCGGACGGCGCGCGAGACCAGGCTGCGGCAGCACAAGAGCATCCTCGACTCGGTCACCGCGAAGCTCACCAGCCTCAGGAAGGAGCTCGGGCCGGGCGATCAGACGAAGATCGACGAGTACGCCGAAGCGGTTCGCGACGTCGAGCGCCGCATTCAGAAAGCCGAGCAGCAGTGGGACCTCGAGCTGCCGACGCTCGAGCAGCCGCAGGGCGCGCCGCCGGTGTTCGAGGATCATCTCGCGCTGATGCTCGACCTGCAGCTGCTGGCATTCCAGTCGGACCTCACGCGCGTCGTCTCGTTCATGATCGGCAAGGAACAGAGCGCGCGGCCGTACCCGCAGATCGGCGTGCCCGAGGCGCACCATCCGCTGTCGCATCACAACGACGTGCCCGAGTTGATCGCGCACATGTCGAAGATCAACCGGTATCACACCGAGTTGTTCGCCCGGTATCTGGCGAAGCTGCGCGCCACGCCGGACGGCGACGGCTCGCTGCTCGATCACATGACGATCCTCTACGGCTCCGGCATCTCCAACAGCACCCGCCACTCGGGCGACAACCTGCCGCTGGTCGTCATGGGCGGCGGAGCGGGACGCCTGAAGGGCGGCCGTCACCTCACTTATTCGGACAAACCGACGATGGCGAATCTACTGGTGACGCTGATGGACAAGCTGGACGTGCCCGTGGATCACATCGGCGGCAGCACCGGCAAGCTGCCGCTCGAGACGCTGTCGGGTGTGTAGAGACAATAGAGATGACGGAGAGAACGGTTTAACCACAGAGCAACGGAGTCACGGAGATTGAACGGAGCTGTCCGGATTCGACGGGCGTCGCGAAGCGACGCGGCGCGATCGGATCGTTCGGGAAAAACGAACACCTCAGAATTCGAAGGGTGCTCGTTTTTTCCGATCGATCCGATCGCGCTCGTCGGCCTGCTGCGCAGGCCGACCCGTCGAACCCGCCGCAGTTCCCGTTTAACCTCCGTTGCTCCGTGTCTCTGTGGTGATCCCGTTCGCTCCGTGATCTCCGTTTTCTGGGCACGAGCGCTGAAATGATGTTCGAAAGGCGACATCTCATCCCGCTGGCGGCCCTCCTCCTCATGGGGGCCGGCGACGGCACGCCTCCGCTCGTCGCGGCGATGAAAAACGCCGACAAGGAGGCTGTGCGCCTGCTGCTTCAGCAGCGCGCGAGCGTCAACGCCGCCGAGGCCGACGGCACCACCGCGCTGCACTGGGCCAGCTATCGCGACGACGTCGAGAGCGCGGACCTGCTGATTCGCGCCGGCGCCAACGTCAATGCGGCGAACGATCTCGGTGCGACGCCGCTGTGGACCGCGAGCCTGAACGCCAGCGCGCCGATGGTCAAGCGGCTGCTGGACGCCGGCGCAAATCCGAACGCCGCGCTCATGGCCGGCGAGACGCCGTTGATGGTCGCCTCCCGTTCAGGGAATCCCGCCGTCGTCGAACAGCTGATCGCCAAAGGCGCCACCGTGAACGCCCGCGGGACGCGCGGGCAGACCGCGCTGATGTGGGCGGTCGCCCAGCACCATGCCGAGTGTGTCAAGGTGCTGCTCGCCCAAGGCGCGGACGTTCACGCGCGCTCGGATGTCTGGAGCGAGGTGATGGCCGTGCCGCCGCACGGCTATCTGGAGTACAACCGCGCCATCCCGCACGGCGGAGACAGCGCGCTGATGTTCGCCGCGCGCGTCGGCGATCTGGCGTCGGCCCGGCTGCTAGTGGCCGCGGGCGCCAACGTGAACGACACCGACGCCTGGGGCGTGAGCGCGACGATACTCGCGGCGCACGGCGGCGCGGCGGAGGTGGTGAACTTTCTCCTCGACCGCGGCGCCGACGCGAATGCGGCCGCCGCCGGCTTCACCGCGCTCCACGCCGCGGTCATGCGTCGCGACGACACGATGGTGCGCGCGCTGCTCTCGCACGGCGCGGACGCGAACGCGCCGCTGAAAACGTGGACGCCGACGCGCCGCTCGTCGCACGATTTCAATTTCGCCCCCGAGCTCGTCGGTGCGACGCCGTTCTGGCTGGCCGCCAGGTTCAGCAGCCCCGCCGTGATGCGGATTCTCGTGGCGCACGGCGCCGATTCACGCGTCGTGCATCACGGCGATCATGTCGTCGAAGGACGAGGCGGCACCGGCTTTCAGCATCGCCAGGATGTGACGACGGCGTTGATGGCGGCGGTCGGCATGGGCGGTGGGACGCCGTGGATGCAACCCGAACGCGGCGATCGGGAGCGGCTGACTCTCGAAGCCGTGCAGTTCATCGTCGAGCAGGGCGTCGACGTCAATGCCGCGAACACCGACGGGCGCACCGCGCTCGACGCCGCCAGGGCGCTGAAATACGAGTCGGTCGTGCAATACCTCCAACAGAAGGGCGCGAAGAGCAGGAGCTCTCAGCCGCAGTAGGGGCTGGGGGCTAGGGGCTAGCTGATCACGGCAGACGGGGCTAGGGGCTAGCTGTTCCTGCGCCCGGCAGCTAGCCCCTAGCCCCGACGCGCGCCAGCATTACCCACGTTTCGCTTGCCAGCGCGCGTTCACCATGGTATGTAGAATACTGTCTAGATAGTTTACTAGCCACGGAGTCGAGAACCTCATGGCCAGAGCCTTTCTCACCTACTCGACCGCCGTCATTCTTCAGGCGGTCGCCAACGGTTATCGATACGGATTCGACGTCATCGACATCACTGGATTGCCCGGCGGCACGGT
>Ga0207641_10003742_pt1 | contig 13374 bp, 14 predicted proteins | sample KBSSwiS62_FD_184306 | JGI IMG/M metagenome (GOLD analysis project Ga0207641, IMG submission 184306) | Switchgrass rhizosphere microbial communities from Kellogg Biological Station, Michigan, USA - KBS Switchgrass S6-2 (SPAdes) (version 2) | ecosystem: Host-associated > Plants > Roots >... | reverse complement strand
CCGCGGCGAGCAGGTGTCGGGAAAGTACACCGGCATCGGTTCGGTGCTGGACGAGGACGGCTGGTTCCCGACCAAGGACGTTGCCTCCCTTGATGACGACGGTTACCTCTTCATCGGCGGCCGCTCTGACGACACCATCATCCGCGGCGGCGAGAACATCGCTCCCGCAGAAATCGAAGACGTGCTCGTCGAGCACCCACACGTCCACGACTGCGCGGTCGTCGGAGCCGAGGATCCCGAGTGGGGTCAGATCATCGTCGCCGTGGTCGTTCCGGCACCAGGAGCAACCCCTGAGGTCGAAGACCTGCGCTCCTTCGTGCGTGGACAACTGCGCGGCTCTCGCACTCCGGACAAGGTGGTGTTCCGCGACGAACTGCCAACCAACGCGACCGGCAAGGTGCTTCGCCGCGACCTCGTCACCGAGCTCAATTCCAGTAAGGAGCCAGCATGATCAAGAACGGAACCCGCCTGCAGAGCCAGGTCTGCGACACCCAGGTGATCGTGGTGCGCAGCGCCGACAGCCTCGACGACCTGCGGGCAGGCGGATCACCGATGGTGCCCGTGGGCACGGACGTCGACTCGAGCCTCAGCCTCGATGACGCGTTCTCCGGCGGCACGCTCATGGGCAAGCGCTACGTCGACGACGGCGGTGCCGAAGTTCTGGTGACCAAGGCGGGCAAGGGCTCCTTGAGCATCGGTGCCACGCCGTTGGAGATCAAGGAAGCCAAGCCGCTGCCCGCCAGCGACTAACTTCTCAGTGGTGACGCGATCCGCCCTGCGATGAGGACGAAGACGTTCGAGTAGGCGCCGCCATCACCGCAGAGCCGACGAGCCGTTTCGTGCAGGTGCCGCGTTGACGACGTCATCGGTGAACCGCTGCAGCAGTAGCGCCTGCGTGGCCGCGAGGTGCGTCCGCGCGATGCGCTCGGCCTCGTCGGCTCGACCTGCTGCAATCTCGTCGACCAATCGACGGTGAGTCCGCACGGCCGAACGGGCCTGCGCGACCGATGGGTATTCGCCCCGCTTCGTCACCGCTGCCGCCCACTGCTGCTCCTGCGCCGACCACAGCGCAACGAGGCTGCGCACGACGTAGCGGACGGTGTCGTTGGGAGTGAATGCCACGACGAGATCGTGGAACTCACGAGCGATGCGGGTGAAGACCACGCCGTCGGCGACCGCATCGGCGCAGGCCGTGACGTTCGCCGTCAAGGCAGGTATCGCAGTCGTCATGCGGTCGGGCCGACGAGCGACCTCGGCTGCGCACAGCGGCTCCAACTTCAGTAGACCCTGCGCCAGATCGCCGAGAGTGACGCGCGCGCCCTGCAGGACGAGGCCGAGGTGATACGCGGCCGACGACTGATCCGGCCGGTGCACCTCCGCGCCGCCGATGCTCCCGCGCCGCACCGTGACCAGACCTTCCGTCTCGAGAATCCGAATCGCCTCGCGCACGGATGGATAGCTGACACCGAATTCACGGACGAGCTGATCTTGGGTGGGCAACCGGTCGAGGTCAGGGCCTCCGAGAATGCGCTCGCGAAGTTCCGCGGCGACCGTCTCCGCGATGCGGCGCTGGGGAGTGCGTCCTGCGGGCACACACGAATACTAGCAATCCTTATAAGGATTGTTCTACGATCGGCAGGTGGACTTCGAAATGAGTCAGGAGGCCACGGCCCTGCGCCAGGACCTTCGCGACCTGGTGAAAAAGCATGTGCCGGAGGACTTTCTCGGGGCGTTCACGAACAACCCCGACGACCTAGAGGTGGCTCAGGCCTTCTGCCGTCTGCTCGCCAAGCGCGGCTTGCTGTGCATGTCGTGGCCCGAGGAGTTCGGCGGCCGTGGATCGTCGGCGTGGGAACAGACGGTGGTCCGCGAGGAGATGTGGGCCCATCACGAGCCGCGCGGCGCGCAGTACATGGGCGTCAACTGGGTCGGGCCCATCCTGATGCGGCACGGAACGCTCGAACAGCAGCGCAGACACCTGCCGCCGATCGCGAGCGGCGAGGTGATCTGGTGTCAGGGCTTCAGCGAGCCGGAGGCAGGTTCGGACTTGGCCTCGCTGCGGACGTCGGCAACCCGGGACGGCGACGGCTGGCGGATCAACGGCCAAAAGATCTGGACGTCGTACGCGACGATGGCGCAGTGGTGCTTCCTGTTGGCCCGCACCTCACGGGGTGAGAAGAAGCAGCGGGGCTTGACGATCTTCCTGGTGCCCATGTCCGACCCGGCGATCACCGTCCGCCCCATCGGCTGCCTCATGGGCCCGCACCACCTCAACGAGGTCTTCTTCGACGACCTCCGGGTCACCGAAGCCGACGTACTCGGCACCGTCGACGACGGGTGGTCGATCGTCGGTGACGTGCTCGCCTTCGAGCGCGTCGGCATCGCCCGCTACGCCAGATGCGAACGCCTTCTACAACTCGCCCCCGAAGCACTCGGCGACCGGTGGGCCAACCTTCCCGCCGAACTTCGGGGCCGCTGGGTGCGCATGCTCACCCACTGCCGCCGGGCCCGACTGCTGGCCTATCGACTCGTCGCGCTGCAGAGCGCGGGGCAGGTCAAGCCGACCGACTCGGCGGCCTACCGCATAGCCGTCACCAAACTGGATCAAGACAGTGCGGAGGTACTGATGGAGATTGCCGCGGCTGCAGGCACCGAACCCGAGGCAGAGTTGTTCCGCCTAGAGGTAGAGGATCACTGGCGATATTCACAAGCCTCCACCGTGTCGTCCGGCAGCATCGAGATGCAGCGCATTCTGCTATCGCGAACCTTGTTGGCGGCGCGGTGATCATCGACCTGAGCGACGAAGCGCAGGAGTTCGGCAGACAGGCTGTTCGCGCGTTCGAATCGGCGGGCGGCGACCAGCTGGTGCAACGTGCGGAGGCCGATCCGACGACAAGGGATGCGCTCGCGGGCGGCGTGCTGGCCGAACTCGGCGTGTGGGACCTGGAGCCACGTGGCGACATGGACTCGTTGGAGGCCGCGGCCGCCGTCTGTCGCAGCGCAGGATACTGGGCACTGCCCTATCCTGTCGCTGAAAGACTCTCCCGGCCAGCAGATCTCGACGTCGACGGGCTTCTCGTAGTGGCCGACAACCGGCCGTCGGGTTCGATCGTCGGCGTCGAGGCCCGCTGGGCCGCAGCGACACTGGACGGCGCACGCCATCGGGTGGCGAACAGCGTTCCCGACGGACCCGCATTCGTCGCGCGTCTGGACCTCGCACCCCTCGATGGCGATGGCGCGAAGGATCTCGCGCTCGCGTTGACACTGCCGTGTTGGACGCTGCTCGGAATGCTGGACCGCGCAATGGAACTCACCATCGCCCACGTCACGATGCGCGAGCAGTTCGGCCAGCCACTGTCTGGCTTCCAGGGCGTCCAGTTCCAGCTCACCGACGGCGAGGTCGAACGCGCAGGCCTGGAAGTCCTTGCCAAGTACACGCTCTGGAGCGTCGGCACCGGGCGCGAAGAGGCACTCGACGACGCACTCGCGCTGCGGATGGCCGCACTGGAGGCCGCCGAGGTCGTCTTCCGCGTCACTCACCAGTTGCACGGCGCCGTCGGCTTCTGCGACGAGACCACCCTGTCCTGGCTGTCCCGCTACAGCCAGCCACTGCGCCGACTCCCACTGGGCGTGTCTGCGACCCGCGATCTGCTGAGCACCAGGGTCGACCGCTCCGGGCTCGTCGGACTGTATTCATGACCGACCTCGATGACTTCCGCGCCCGCGTGCGTCAGTGGTGTCAAGCGCACGTCCCCCCCGATTGGCGAGCGACGCAGACCGGCGTCACCGAAGCCGAGTTCGCCGCCTTCCAGAAGGCGTGGTTCGCCCAGCTTCATCAGGCGGGCTTCGCCGTGCCGCACTGGCCAACCGAGTGGGGCGGCGGCCTCTCGGTGAGCGAGCAGATCGTGCTCTACCAAGAGCTGGCCGCGCACGACGCACCGAGACTCGTCCTGGCCTTCGTCTCGATTCACCACGCAGCGTCCACACTTCTTGCCGCTGGCACCGACGCCCAACGGCAGCGACACTTGCCCGCCATTCTCGACGGCGAGATCTGGGTGCAGGGATTCTCCGAACCGGAGGCGGGCTCCGACCTCGCGAGCCTGCGCACGTCCGCCAAGAAGGTGGGTGACAGGTACGTCGTCAACGGCCAAAAGCTTTGGGCCAGTGGCGGAATGCACGCGGATTGGTGTCTGCTGCTCGCCCGCACCGATCCCGGCGCTCCCAAACGCAAGGGCATTTCCTACTTCTTGATGGACATGAGCTCACCGGGAATCGACGTACGCCCGATCCGCAACGCAGTCGGCGACTCGCATTTCTGCGAGGTCTTCCTCAACGACGTGACGATCCCCGCGGAGAACCTCGTCGGCGCGGAGAACGCCGGATGGCAAGTGGCACAAGAGACCTTGGGCGCTGAACGCGGCATGACCATGCTCGAGTTGGCCGAGCGCCTCGGCCACGCGGGCTTCCGATGGCTCGTCGAGGAGTGCGCGAAACCGGGAGTGGACGGCAGCCGCCCACTCGACGACGCACTCGTCCGTGACCGACTCGCTCAGTTCGAGACCGAGATCAGTGGCCTTCGCGGGTTGTGCCGCAAGGTAGTCGAGAGTCACGGCACGGCGGCGGTCGAGCCGGCGGACCCCTCGATCGTGAAGCTCTTCTACAGCGAATTGCTGCAGCGAATGATGGACTTCGGCGCGGAGATCGGCGGGCTAGCCGCTCACACCGTGCTGACCAAACCGATGTCGAGCGGCTGGGAGTCGGGCGCGTGGGTGCTCGACTTCATCGCGTCATGGGAGTGGACGATCCCCGGCGGGGCGAGCGAGATCCAGCGGACCATCATTGCCGAGCGCGGCCTCGGCCTGCCGAGAGAGCCGGTCGCCTCGTGACGTCTGACTTCGCCGAGATCCACGACGAACTGCGCTCGGTCGCAAGGGATCTACTCGTCAAGGATGCGGATTGGCGCCAGGTCGTCGACGCGGGCTGGGTGAGCCTCGAGGTGCCGGAGGCCCTCGGCGGCGCGGGAGCGTCGTTCGTCGAGACCGCGATCTTGCTGGAGGAGATGGGCCGTGCCGCGGCGGCCAACCGATTCCTCGGCACCACGCTGGCGGTCGGTGCGCTGACTGCACTGGCGCCCAACAATTCTCGCGATGAACTGCTGGAAGCCGTCGGCACCGGAACGTCGGCCGCGTTCGCGACGGGCTTCAGCGTCTCCGATGGCACGATCTCGGGCCGGGCCGAATTCGTGCCAGACGCCGCGGGAGCAGACACCGTGCTGCTGCTCGCCGACGACCGCGGCACGCCCGTCGTCGTCACCTCGTCGGGGCTGACCGTGACCCCACAGTTGGTACTCGACGCGACCCGTGCGCTCGCGGTCGTGACCGCCGAGCGTGCCACGGTCTCGCAGGTTTGGCCGCTCGCGATCGATCCGTCGGCATTGCGAGACCGGGCCGCGGTGGCGGTCGCTTGCGACAGCCTCGGGGTCGCGGAGGCAATGCTCACCGCGACCGTCGAATACGCGAAGGTGCGGCGTCAGTTCGACAGACCGATCGGCTCGTTCCAGGCGGTGAAGCACGCGTGCGCCGACATGCTGGTCCAAACATCGGTGGCTCGACAACTGGTCGACGCCGCGGTGTCGGCATTGGCGGGCCGTGACGCATCGGTCGAGGCGGCGATGGCCAAGTCATACGCATGCGGCGTGGCCGTTGACGTCGTCGGCAAGGCGATGCAACTGCACGGCGGCATCGGATACACCTGGGAGAGCGGCATTCACGTGTATCTGAAGCGCGCCGCGTTGAACAGGTCTCTGTTCGGCTCGCCGGCCGAGCACCGTCGTCGATTGGCCGCGCGCTACCACTAGGCCCCGACTACTATCGCCGGATGGCGCACGCCGACGGGAGCACTCCAGCGAGCCCAATCACGGTGAAACGCAAGTTGTTCATGGTCGCCGTCACCGCGCTCGGCTTCGCGATGCTCATCGCCGTGCCACTTCTCGGCCGACATGAGCCGTTCGTCACCGACGGTGGCGAAAGGGCGCAGTGCGCATCGCAATTCCACATGCTCGCGGGCGACGGCATCTACAAGAAGAACCCTCTCGATGGCATCGTCTCCGAATTGAGCGGTCCCACTGCCGCGCAATACCGGCTTGCCGAGAAGTGCCAGGACAGGCGAGACCTGTACGGATTAGCCCTGCAGGGCCTCATCACCGGCGGCACCATCCTCGCGTTTCCAGCGGTGACCGTTGCCGTACCCGCTATCTTTCGGCGGATGCGGCGCAACGACAACTACATATAACTGCGCTGCCGAAGTCGGTTCGACTACGGCGGCGCGTTTCCGGTCTCCTGCAAGGCTCGGCACGTGTGGTAGTTGTTCAAAGTGCAGTTGATGCCGCCAACGGACCCGAACGGATTGCCGGGATTCGTGAGCGTCGCCGGCGCCGTGAAGCCGGTCGATGAACCATTGCCCGCGCACGACGTGGTCTTGCCGATCGGCACCCCGCCGACGCACCCGTCGGCAGCGGCGGGCGATGCAAACGCAACCGAACCGAACACCAGGACGAAGGACGACGCGACCAACAGCATCCGCGGCTTCTCTGTCTTCATCGCAGCAACGCTACGCCCAGATCCTGAACCCGTCCGACCCGTTGCCACGGCGACGTGCAGACTCACAGCGACCTGGCAGAAACGGCCTCACGGGACGTACGTGCCACCGACCTGCAGATGGGCACGGCACCTATGCGCGTTCTTGATGGTGCAGTTGATGCCGTCAACCGTCCCAACTGTGGTCTGATTGCCCGTGATCATGGGCCCGAAGTAGCTGGGCGACGGACCTGGGCCGCCAACGCAGTTTCCCGTGTAGCCAAGTCCACGCGGCGCGCACGCATCTGCCGTGGCTTCGGGGGTGACGACCACCGATCCGAATGCGATCGCGAAGACGGAGACGACCAATGCCGCCAGCGTCCTCGCCTTCCTCGTGGGCATGCCAACAACGGTACGCCGATCTCCATTGCAGTCGGCGAACCTCTCCGCGGGTGCTCGTACTAGGGTTTGACGCCTTCGACCAGGTCGTGCGGGACGGCGTGACGAACCATGCCAGTGGGATGCAATCCGGCGTCGGTCAATAGGGCGGCCAATTCGTCGACCGACCGCTGCCGTCCGCCGTCGGTTTGAGTGAGCATCAATAGATCGGCCCAGGGCGCCAACAAGTTCGGCCTGTTGGGCGCTTGCAGGACCTCGACGAGCACGATACGGCTACCGCTGGGCATGGCAGCTGCCACGGTGCCGAGGATCTTGCGGCAGTGGTCGTCGTCCCAATCGTGTAGGACGTCCTTGAGCAGGTAAACGTCGGCAGTCGCGGGGATGTCACCGAACATGTCGCCAACGACGGCATCGATCCGGTCGCCGAGTCCGCGCGCCCTCAGGAAGTCCTCGGCACGGGCGACGACGTCAGGGCTGTCGACGACCACGCCCCGCAGCCCGTTGGTCGACGAGACTACCGCCGACAGGAGCGTGCCGACGCCGCCCCCGACATCGCACACCACGCCGTCCTGCGGCCACGGATAGGCGCCCGCGATGACGTCCGCGACCACCGCCGTGCCTCGGCACATCGCCTCATCGAACACGCGAGCATCGGTCGGATGCGTGGGCAACCAGTCCCACAGGGACATGCCGTGCGCTGACGCGAATGCGTTGCCCCCGGTGCGCAGCGCGTCTGTGAGGTGCGTCCACGCTTCGGTTTGCATGCGAGAGCCGTGCAGCATCACCCACTCCCGCATCGAACTCGGATGGTCCGACCTCAAGAGCCGGCCCGCGCGGGTGAGCGTCACTGCCCCGGTGCGGGAATTCATCCTGCACAGCCCGAATTCGGACGCGGTTCGCACCAGCCGATGGGTGAAGTCGACATCGGTGCCGAGCGCGGTGGCGATGCGAACCGCGGTGCACTCGCGATCACCGACGACGTCCGCGATGCCCAGTTCTGCAAAGGCGTTCGCCACCTGGGTGACGCCCATGCACGTGGCCATCTCGTTGACGGCGACCTCGGGGGGCACCAGTGTGTCAGCGAGCTGTTTGAGCCCTCGGCGGAGGGCCATCAGGCCCACGGCGACGCGGCGGGATGACAATGTCATTGAAGTTGTCATGAGATTTACCACCTGTTCTCGGGAGTTGACGATGCGAGTTCAGGATGTGGCCCATGGCCATTGAGACCGTCGGTCAAAGGACGTAGAAATCCTCTGCGGACGTCGTATATTGCGGCGAATATACGACCATGTACCGATGTTTCGCGGCTCCTGCCTGATGGAGGCTGGCAGCATGAACGACGTTGATCCAGTGAATCGGAGCGATCCAGGTGTGAGCGAACTCGTGCCGACGGGAACGGTGACGCTACTGCTTGCCGACGCAGAGGGCTCGACACGGCTCTGGCAGACCAATCCCGAGGACATGACCGCGGCGGTCGCCCTGTTGGACAAGACGCTCGCCGACCTAGTCGTCGCGCACCATGGGGTGCGTCCCATCGAGCAGGGGGAAGGCGACAGCTTCGTAGTGGCCTTTGCGCGCGCATCAGATGCGGCGGCTTGCGCCCTTGCACTGCAGCGAGCTCCGCTGGCGCCGATTCGGCTGCGCATCGGGCTCCACACCGGCGAGGTGCAACTGCGGGACGAGGGCAACTACGTCGGCCCCACCATCAACCGAACCGGACGTCTGCGGAACCTGGCCCACGGTGGTCAGATCGTGCTGTCAGGCATCACGAGTGATTTGGTGGCGGATCGCCTTCCCGCCGATGCGTGGTTGGCTGACTTGGGCGTCCACGCCGTACGCGACCTGCCGCGCCCGGAACACGTCATGCAGCTGTGCCATCCCGACTTGCACAACGAATTCCCGCCGCTGCGCACGTCGGAAAGCGTTGATTTGCACCATCTTCCGAAACACATAACCACTTTCGTCGGTCGCACGGCGCAAATTGCCGAAGTACGGGAACTCCTCGGACAGGACCGGCTGGTCACCCTGACCGGGGCGGGCGGCATCGGCAAGACCCGCTTGGCGGTACAAGTGGCGACCCAGATTGCGGCCGAATTCGCGGATGGCGCATGGTGCGTGGACTTGGCGCCGATCACCGATTCCGGCCTGGTGCCCGTCACCGTCGCACGGGCCTTGGGCCTACCCGACCAGCCCGGCCGGACCATGATCGATACCGTCGTGAGCGTCATCGGTGGCCGCAGAATGCTGCTGGTATTGGACAACTGTGAGCATCTCCTCGATGCCGCCGCTGCGCTGACGACGGAGCTTCTCAGCCGATGCGGCACGGTGACGATCCTGGCCACCAGTCGCGAACCACTCGGAGTGCCAGGCGAAGCGACTTGGCGGGTGCCGCCGCTGTCGCTGGCCGACGAAGCGATCGAGTTGTTCACCGATCGTGCTCAACGCGTCCGCCGCGACTTCGCCGCCAACGCCGACAGCGCCGGTCTGGTATTGGAGATCTGCCGACGCCTCGACGGCATGCCTTTGGCCCTTGAACTGGCATCGGCACGGGTACGCGGCCTTTCACTGCAAGAGATCCTCGACAGCCTCCACGATCGCTTTCGGATACTCACCGGCGGCGCGCGTACCGCAGTGCGCCGCCAACAGACCCTGCGCGCGTCCGTCGATTGGTCGCACGCCCTGTTGACCGAATCCGAACGGGTCGTGTTTCGCCGGCTGGCGGTGTTCCCCGGTGGATTCGACCTGGCCGCCGCCCAAGCCGTAGTCGGCGACAGCGACCTCCATCCGCACCAGATCCTCGATCTGCTCATGCTCCTGGTCGACAAGTCACTCGTGTTCGCCGAAAGCGCAGGTGCCACAACGCGATACCGAACGATGGAGACCGTGCGGCACTACGCACTGGAGAAGCTCGGCGAGTCCGGTGAGGCTGATCGGGTCCGCGACCGTCACCGCGACCACTACACGGCGGTCGCGGCGTTGTTCGATCAGCCGACTTCGGCAGATCATCAGCAGCGAGTCGAACTGGCCGAGACGGAGATCGACAATCTGCGTGCGGCATTCGCGTGGAGCCGTGAACGCGCGGACACCGAAGCCGCCCTGCGGCTGGCATCCTCCCTGCAGCCGCTGTGGCTGTCCCGTGGTCGGATCATGGAGGGGCTGTCCTGGTACTACGCCGTGCTTGGCGATGCGGATCCATTCGCAGCCAACGCAACGCCCGCGGTGTGTGCTGGGGCGACGGCCGATCGGGCGATGCTCATGTCGGTGATCAACGTGCCCAACCCGCCGGACCTACTCGCGGAATTGTTGACCGTCGCGCGAGATGTCGGCGATCCCGGGCTGCTGGTTCGGGCGCTGATTGCCTGTGGCAGCAGCGCTCTCTTCAACGTGGACGTGGCGCGCCCATACCTCGACGAGGCGCTCGGTCTGGCCCGCGCGACGGGTGACAGATGGAGATTGAGCCAAGTCTTGTGGTGGCGAGCCTGCGTGGCGAGCATCGCGGGTGAACCGCACGCGAGCCTCGAAGCAGGTTCCGAGGGCGTCCGGCTCGCCGACGAGATCGGGGACCACTTCATCTCTCGGATGTGCCGGTTCTGGGGGATCGGCACGGCGCTGCTGGCGCAGGGAGACCTCGCCGCCGCTTCGGAGCAGTTTCGCGGGCTTGTCGCAGAAGCCGAAGCGGCCCACGATCCGTTCGGTCAGCTCGCCGGACTCACTCACCTCGCCCACGCGCTCTCCTACATGGGTGACACCGGCGCGGCAAGGGCGGCGGCGACAAGTGCCGTGAACCTAGGAGCGGAATTCGGGGGTTTCATCGAAGGGATCGCCAATTCGCAGCTGGCGCGGGCGGCGTTGGCAGAGGGCGACATCGCGACCGCGACCGAGGCCTCTGAGGCGGCTCGTCAACAAATGGGCGAAGTTCACATCCCGGGCGGCAACGTCAACCCCATCGCTGAAGTTGCCCTCGCTCGAGGAGATCTCGAGTTCGCCCGTCTGGCCAGTGACGAAACCGTGGCACGGGCAAGAGGCGTCGCCCTGGCGGTCGCGCTAATGACGCGAGCTCGCGTAGCCATCGCCCAGGGCGAATTCAGTCAGGCCGAACGCGATGCCCATCAGGCGCTCGCCATCGCTCTGTCCGTCGACGCGCACCCAGCGACACCGGAGACTCTGGAATGCCTTGCCGAGATCGCCCGCGTAGCGGAGAGCCACCGTGAGTCAGCCCGACTATTCGGTGCCGCGACTGCGCTGCGCCGCGAAATGGGCATCGTTCGGTTCAAGGTCTACGACGACGCTCACGACGTCTCGATCACCTCACTGCGAAATGTCCTGAGCGACGACGAATTCGAGTCCGCATGGGCAGAAGGCGCAGCACTGTCCGCGACCGAGGCCATCGCGTATGCGCAACGTGGCCGCGGCGAACGCAAGCGCCCAAGCAGCGGCTGGGCCTCGCTGACGCCGACCGAGCATGACGTGGTCCGACTCGTCGCCGAGGGGCTCGGCAACAAGGACATCGCAGCACGCCTGTTCATCTCCCCGCGAACGGTGGCGACCCACCTCACCCACGTCTACGCGAAGCTCGGGCTCACCTCACGCGTTCAACTGGCGCAGGAGGCCGGTCACCAACGCTAATTCACGTGTAAGCAAATCCGCGGGGACGCATCGGGATACCGGCGTCGGGCCGAACGGCTAGGGGACTGGGCCGACCGCGTTGCCGGTGGCCACCAGGGCCCGGCACAGGTGCGTATTCATGACCGCGCACGAGACGCCGTTGACGGTCGGGAGACCGATGCTCGGCCCCGAGCGCTGAGGCGCCGTATAGCTGCTGGACGAGCCGTTGGTCGTGCACGTCACCGTGTAACCGGCGCCCACCGAGGTCGTACACCCGTCCGCCGCTGCGGGCGGCGCGAACACTAGCGAACCGGATGCCACGACGAACGCCGACGCCAACATCGAAGCCCTCATCAAAGTGACGCTACGCCCGAAGGGCCCGCTATGGCACCATCGGTTTTCGCATTGCCTACTGTAGGCCTTTCAGTAAGGTGTCACACATGGTCGACGACGATCCCGCATTCGACAACCGATACGACGCAGTGATCATCGGGGCCGGCTTCTCTGGGCTGTACATGCTGCACGAACTTCGGGAACGCGGGCTGCGCACCTGCGTGCTGGAGAAGGCCGCCGCCGTCGGTGGCACTTGGTTGTTCAACAGGTATCCGGGCGCGCGCTGCGACATCGAGAGCATCGAGTACTCGTACAGCTTCTCCGCCGAGATCCAACAGGAGTGGGTGTGGACGGAGACGATGCCTGCCCAGCCGGAGATCGAGGCGTACCTCAACTTCGTTGCCGATCGATTGGACCTTCGCCGCGACATCCGATTCGACACCGGCGTCGTCGCGATGACCTTCGACGAGGATGCCGCGCAGTGGCATCTCGAGACCGAGCGTAGCGAGCAGATCGTCACTCCATTCGTCGTCGCGGCGTCTGGAATCCTTTCGGTGCCATTGGAACCCGACATCGCGGGGCTGGCCACCTTTGCGGGCACCTCGCTCTACACCAGCCGTTGGCCCGCCGAGGGCTTCGACTTCACGGGCAAGCGCGTCGGCGTGATCGGCACTGGATCCGCTGGCGTGCAGTTGATTCCAGTGGTGGCCAAGGAGGCAGGCCACCTCACGGTCTTTCAGCGGTCACCGGCCTACACCCTGCCGTGGGAGGTGCGACGCTTCGCACCAGGCGAGCTGGTGCTACGAGACGTACAACCGCGACGACGTCACCCTCGTCGACCTGCGCAACGGCCCGATCGTTGCCGTGACTCCGACAGGAATACAAACCGAACAGGGTTTCCACGAGCTCGACGTCATCGTCTACGCCACGGGGTTCGACGCGATGACAGGCGCACTGACGCGAATCGACGTCCGGGGCCGGGATGGTATGTCGCTCAAGGACTTCTGGGCAAGCGAGGGGCCGTCGTCCTATCTCGAGCTTGCGGTCGCAGGCTTCCCCAACCTGTTGATCGTCCAAGGGCCTGGCGCGCCTGCGGCGGCGACCAACTTCGTCGCTGCACTCGAACAGCACGTCGAGTGGATCGGCTCTTGCCTGACATACCTGCGCGACAACGGCCACCGCACCATCGAGGCACTTCCGACGGCGCAGGAGGAATGGCTCGACCTGACGGCAGCCCTCGTCGCGCCGACGGTGCTCGTCCACCCGTCGTGCAACTCCTGGTACAACGGCGGCAACGTGCCAGGCAAGAAACGGCGCTACATGGGATACGCCGGCGGCATCCCGGAGTACCGACGCCAGTGCGACGAGATCGCCGCCGCCGGCTACACGGGTTTCAAGCTCGGGTAACCGACGCGAGACCAGCGTCGACTGGGTGCGGGCCTAGCTCGTCGGCAGCCCGCCC
>Ga0207641_10003739_pt1 | contig 13378 bp, 6 predicted proteins | sample KBSSwiS62_FD_184306 | JGI IMG/M metagenome (GOLD analysis project Ga0207641, IMG submission 184306) | Switchgrass rhizosphere microbial communities from Kellogg Biological Station, Michigan, USA - KBS Switchgrass S6-2 (SPAdes) (version 2) | ecosystem: Host-associated > Plants > Roots >... | reverse complement strand
CCGCCCCTGCCACCAACGCCGCCACGGCGATTGCGCCTGTTGCGCCACCGCCTCCCGCCGGGACATCGCTGCTTGCCAACGGTGACTTCGCCTTGACTACCAAGGACGCCACTTGGCCCGATGACTGGGAAAAGGGGGAAAGTGGCGCCATCACGTGGCACGCGGGAAAAGGCAAGCCGTTCGTCAGCCTGGTCTCCGAAAAACCGGAACAACACGTCCAGCTTTATAGGATTATTGATATCCCTCCCGGCGTCACGGGCATCGAGTTTTCTGTTGGCTATCGCGTTTCCGGACTGAAGAAGGGCAAGTTTTCCGAAGATAGTGCCCGGACCATTCTTGAGTTCCTCGACACGGCAAAAAAGCCGATTGCCGCCGCCCCGCCCATCGTCTTTGCCGATGAGGTCAAGGACTGGACCAAGATCAGTGAGCGGATCGCGGTGCCCCCTGGCGCCCTTCACTTGGCCATCATGCCCTGTCTTTACCGTGTGACGGATGGAACGCTCGATCTCGCGGACTTTCAGGTCACCACGTTGAGCGAGACCGATGCCGCAGCCGTGAACGCGGAAACGGCAGCGGCTGCAGCGAAAAAACTGGCTGACCAGGCGGCCATTCTGGACCAGGAGATGGCCCTGCCGGCAAAATCGCTTGAAATCAAAACGTCGGGCAACCGCCTCGTCACGCCCGATGGCAAGGACGTCTGGTTGCAGGGACTTAACATTTGCAATCTTTCGATTCGGTCGGATGAAGAACACAAAATCCTTTGGTCGACGCATGTGGCGATCGACGAATGGAAGGCCAATGTCATTCGTCTTCCGGTGCTCGATAGCTTCTGGTTCGGGAAGGGCAGGGGCAAGGAACTCTCCAACGATGCGGAGGCTTATCGCGCCATTTGCGACAAGGTGATCAAGATCGCCGCGGCGAGGGGAGCCTATGTGGTCTTTGACCTGCATCGCTATCTCACACCTGATGCCAGTTGCGTGGCCTTCTGGCAGGACGCGGCGGCCCGGTACAAAAACAATCCGGCCGTTCTTTTCGATATCATCAATGAGCCGCATGACACCACGTGGGACATCTGGCGGAACGGCGGGGCGGTGGTGACCAAACAGAAGGACGGGACCTCGAAGACCATCCAGGGTGTTGGGATGCAGGCCTTGGTTGATACCGTGCGTGGGACCGGCGCCAAAAATATCATCGTCGCTGGTGGGCTGGGCTACGCCTTTGATATCACCGGGATCATGAATGGTTACGCCCTTGATGACAAAGGGGGCAACGGCATCATGTATGCCACCCACTTCTACAATTGGCACGGCGGCTGGGCCAAACACATCATGGCCACTGCCGCAAAGTATCCGGTCCTTGTCGGCGAATGCGGTGCGGACATCAACAAGATGAATTTTATTCCTCTCAACCAGCAGGAGGATCCATACACGTGGGTTCCCGACGCCATCGGATTCATCCAGAAGAACCATCTCAACTGGACGGCATGGTGCCTTCATACGCGCGCGACCCCGGATATGATTCTCGACTGGGACTACTATACGCCCACGCCTTTCTGGGGCGCATTTGTCAAAGACGCTCTTGCGGGCAAGTCATACGAAATGAAGCGGGAGCGCTAGGTGGCTGCCTCCAGATCGTTTTCTTCAATGCCCCCTTGGTTGGCCTTGGGGTTGGTCTTGTGGATGAAAGGCAGCGCCTTCGGACTGGATGACGTTAGTCCCAAAGATGCGGGACCTCTATCCGTGCCCGCCGTTGAGTCGCCCCGATCGGACCGATGGCCGCCGGAATTGTTCGTCGTCGGGAACCGGCTTCATACCAAAGAGGGCAGGGAAGTGGTGCTGCAAGGAATCGTTACGCCCAGTCTGGAATGGAGTCCCTCCGGCGAGAATGCCCTGGCCTCGGAGTTGGTGGCGATTGCAGACTGGAAGGCCAGAATCCTGAGGCTCGAGGTCCGGGATGATTGGTGGTGGGGACAGTCGCCGGTTCAAAAAGACGGTGGAGCTTCCTACCGCGCCTTGGTGGATGCGGCCATCAATCTGGCCGGCAACCGCGGCGTCTATACCATGATCGATCTGCACCGGTACCGCGCACCCAGGGCGGAGCACATGGCATTCTGGAAAGAAGTGGCGACAAAATACAAGGACCGTCCCGACGTCCTCTTCGATCTTTTCAACGAACCGCACGACATCTCATGGGAAGTCTGGCGCAACGGTGGTTTCGTGCAGGAAAAGACCGGCAAGGCCGATGAGGACGCCTTCCTGAGCGATGCCGAAAAAAAGAAAATCGCCCAGGGTTTCCAGTCGCCCGGCATGCAGGCCTTGGTCGATGCCGTGCGCGGAACCGGTGCCAGGAATCTGATTGTCGCCGCAGGTGTGGGCTGGTCGTACGACCTGTCGGGGATTGCCAAGGGCTATGCGCTCGATAACGGAAAGGGCAACGGAATCATCTATTCCTGGCATGTTTATAACTGGCACAAAGACTGGCAGAACGCAGTGATGGCGACGGCAGAAAAATATCCGATTCTCGTGGGCGAATGCGGAGCCGACGTATTGAAAATGAGTTTCATTCCCGCCGCCGACCAGGAAGATCCTGCGACCTGGTCGCCCAGATTCCTGGGCTTCATCCAGAAAAATAAGTTCAATTGGACCGCTTTTTCCTTCCACCCGCACTGCACGCCTGTTTTGATTTCCGATTGGAAGTTCACGCCGACACCCGGCTGGGGTGCCTTGGTCAAGGAAGCCTTGGCTGGCAGACAGTTCGAGTACCAAGGCACGAAATAGGCGCATGCGAATGTGCTGAATGGGCGTTTTATCTCGATTCAAGAAGCGTCATTGCAAAGTTTGAGTCTTTTGCATTGCTTTATTGGTTATATATTGCTATATAGCTCAATCATCCATGAAACGCTTTCCATCGATTTTACGGGGTACCATCTCGCTTAGGGCTTCACTTCTCGCACTTTGGGCCAGCGGGGGAATGGTTTTGTATGCTCAGGAGGCCAGCACGTCTCCTGTGACCACCCCCACCACCGAATCCATGGTCTCGAATGGAGATTTTTCAGCGGCAACCAAGGATCCCGCTTGGCCTGACAACTGGGCGAAGGGGGCTGGGATCACGTGGGAGGCCGAAAATGGAAAGCATTTTCTTCGCCTTGTCGCCGACAAGCCGGAGCAGCACCTCATGGTTTATCGGGAAATCGCCCTTCCTCCCGGATTGAAAAACCTCCAGATCACGATCCGCTACCGGACGGCGGGAGTGCAGGCGGGGACGGAGAAATGGTTCGACGCGCGCTCGATTTTTCATTTTACGAACGACGCCCGGAAGACGGTTCCACCCGATCCCAAGCCCCTGGTCTTTGCCAAGGACACCGGCGGCGAGTGGAAGGAGGTCACCGAGCAATGTGTCATCCCGGATGGAGCCACCAAACTGGTACTGATGCCGTCACTTTTCAAGGTCCAGGCGGGGACGCTTGACCTGGCTGAAATCTCCGTCACACCCGTTAATCCATAACAACATCCAGCCCGGCGTTCCTTTTAAGGCTGTGGCTTGCCTGTCGCCTTCCATTTTTCCAAATCCAAACCTGTCCTTTGATCAACACCGCTCTCATGAATACACATGCCCTCACTCCGAATCTGGCCCGTCTTCGAATTTTAAAGAAGATTACCATCACCCTCTTGATGATCGTCCTGGCTGGCGGCCTAAGTATACTTCATGCCCAAAATACGAGTCCCTTGGACAGTGCGCCCGGATCTGCAACCGCGAGCCCGACGACGATCACCACCCCGCCCCCGGATGCCCCAGCTGCTGCCCCTGCCGCTCCGACGCCAGCGCCCAAAGGCCCCTCGCTGCTGGCCAACAGTGACTTTTCCCTGGCGACAAAAAATCCCGCCTGGCCGGACGATTGGGGGAAAGTAGCCGGAATATCCTGGGAGTCGGAAAATGGAAGTCATTTTCTGCGCCTGGTCCAGCAGGAGCCCGGTAAATTGCTTATGGCTTACCGGGAAATGAAGATCCCTACGGGAACCAAAGGTTTAAAAGTCACCATCCGCTACCGGACCGCCGGTGTCGTTCACGGGAAGCAGAACTGGATGGATTCACGGGCCATTTTTCACTTCCTGGACTCGGCGCGGAAGCAGATCAAGGGGGATCCTCACCCCATGGGATTTTCCACAAAGGCCGCCAACTGGACGGAGGCGAGTGAGAACATTGTCGTGCCTGACGGTGCCACCACGCTGGTCTTGATGCCTTCCCTGTTCATGGCGAATGCGGGAACCCTTGACCTGGCGGAAGTCCGGGTCGACGAACTGGATGACACGACGGTCACCGCCATGGCCCAGGCCGCAGCGGACAAGGCCAAAAAGCAGGAGGACCAGGATGCCATCATCGCCAAGGAACTGGCGTTGCCGCCCAAGACTCCAGAGCTGAAAGTTTCCGGCAATCAGTTGGTGACAGCTGATGGCAAGCCCGTCTGGCTGCAGGGCGTCAACGTGATTCCCCTGAGTTGGTCGCCCAACGGGGAGGGCAGCGTCCTCTGGTCGATCCATGTGGCGATTGACGACTGGCACGCGAATGTCATTCGCCTGCCCGTCATGGACAGTTTTTGGTTTGGGAAAGGACGCGGCGCGGATGTCAGCAACGACCAGGAAGCCTATCGCACCATCGTCGATAACGCGATCAAGCTGGCTGCGGCCAAGGGTGCCTACATCGTCCTGGACTTGCATCGCTTCCTGACGCCCGACGATAGTTGCGCGGCCTTTTGGAAGGATGCCGCCGAGCGGTACAAAAATAATCCCGCGGTTCTTTTCGATATCTTTAACGAACCTCACGGCACGACCTGGGAGGTCTGGCAAAAAGGCGGTGCGGTGGAAATGAAACAAAAAGACGGCACCTCCAAGACGGTCCAGAGCGTTGGCATGCAGGGGTTGATTGATGTTGTCCGGGCGACCGGCGCGAAGAACATCATCGTCGCGGGTGGACTCTTCTATGCCTACGATCTGACCGGGGTCACAAAGGGTTTTGCCCTGGACGACAAAGGCGGGAACGGAATCATGTATGCCACCCATTTCTACAATTGGCACAAGGACTGGTCGAAGCACTTCATGGAGGTGGCGGCGAAATATCCCGTCCTCATCGGCGAGACGGGCTGCGACGTCACAAAGATGAGCTTTATCCCGGCGAAGGACCAGGAAGACCCCTACACCTGGGCACCTGACTTGATCGGGTTCATCCAAAAGAATCATCTCAACTGGACTGCCTGGTCGTTTTATACCCACGGTGGCCCGGGCATGCTCCAGGACATGGATCAATACACACCCAATCCCTGGTGGGGACAGACGGTCAAGGACGCCCTTGGAGGCAAGCAATTTGATATGAAGAAGGAACGGTAACGTCCGTGGCCGGGGCAAGTTCATCTTGTCCCGGCATGGGCCATGTTCCTGGTGCCAAGGCAAACCTTATGACCTTTCGTGCAGATACCCTCGGCAGGGCAACGTGGCACCGCTTCGCGCTCTTATGCCTCCTCCTGTGGGGCGGTTACCAACTCCATGCCCAGGACACGAATCCGCCCGCCCCTGAGCCAACTGTCCCTTCCCTCGTTTCCAACGGCGATTTTTCAGTGGCCACGAAAGACCCCAGCCGGCCTGATGACTGGGCCCTTCCCAAGGGCGTCACGTGGGAGACGGAAAACGGCGTCCATTTCATCCGCCTGACCTCGACGACTCCCGGCGAGATGGTCCTGGTCTACCGAAAGGTCGATCTGCCTACACCATTGCCTCCCGGCATTGAGCTTCGTATCCGAGTACGTTATGCCGGTGTGAAGGTCGGCAAGAACTCCTGGTTTGACGCGCGCGTCATGGGAAATTTCAAGACCACAGCCGGCAAAGGAATCAAGAAAGGTGGGGAGCTTCCCGCGCCCAACTTTACCGGAAGCTCCACTGAATGGGTGGACAGGAGTGTCTTTGTTCGAGTGCCGTCGAAGGCCTCCTCGGTGGAAATCATGCCGTGCCTCCTTCAGCCGGCCTCGGGAACCTTTGATGTGGCCCAGGTCAACATCTACCCGGCAACGGAGAATCAACTGCCCAAGCCGCCGCCCGTCATTCCCTCGGTCACAATCGTCCCGAAGGACCCGAAGACGGTTCCACCGGAATTGCACGCAGCCGGTAACCAACTCCAGACGGGCGAGGGGAAGGCAGTGTGGCTCCAGGGTCTTTGTCTCGACAGCATGCAGTGGACGGCAGGCGGCGAGCATATCCAGCAATCGCTTCCGGTGGCGATTGACCAATGGCATGCGAATGTCATCCGCCTGCCCGTCAGAGATGATTTCTGGTTCGGTGTGGGCCCATGGCAAAAGAAGGGCGAAGGAGGTATCTCGTACCGTCAACTTGTTGATGACACCGTGGAGTTCGCCAACTCGCGTGGCGCGTACCTCGTGCTGGACCTGCACAAATTCGGCCCGCCCACCGACGATGACGTCAAATTCTGGAAGGATGCCGCCGTGCGTTACAAAAATCACCCGGGGGTGATCTTCGAGCTCTTTAACGAACCTCACAGCATGTCCTGGAAAGTGTGGCGCGATGGCGGGCTCTTGCATGGTCCGGAAAATGCGCACATCGACCTGAACGCAAAAGAAAACAACGAAGCCGACGACGACGATGAAAGAACGCCGGGCATGCAGGCACTCGTCGATGCGGTCCGATCGACCGGAGCCCGGAATCTCGTCATCGCGGGCGGCCTCGACTGGGGCTATAATCTTTCGGGAACAGTGAAAGACTTCCCCCTGCACGATCCGCCGGGTAATGACGGTATCATGTATTCGAGCCACATCTACCCGTGGAAGAAGGACTGGCAGATCAACACGCTCGATGCGGCGGCGAAGTATCCCATCTTTGTCGGTGAGGTCGGTTGCCCGGATTCCTGGGACGGTTACAAATTCATTCCGGAAAATGAGCGATATGAAACACTTGGGGCCGGCTGCCCCTGGCCGGAGGACGTCATTGGAATGTTCCAGAAGTACAAGCTGAATTGGACGGGCTTCAGCTTTCACCCTCACTGCGGGCCACAGGCCATCTCCGATTGGAACTATACGCCGACTCCCAATTGGGGCGTCTACGTCAAGGATGCGCTGGCGGGAAAGCAGTACGAAGTAAAGCGCATGCGGTGATGCCAGCGGGCACTGCCTTCGTCAGGCGGTCCCGGTTGCTTGCAGTTCGGCACTGGCCGTGGCCTCGGAAAATTCCTCCACGGGGGCCTTATGGTGCAGGCCGCTTTCCACGGTGATGTTGATGTACTGGAACTGGGCGCAAAAAGCCTCAGTGATTTTGTCTCGTCCGCCGCATGTGTCGCGTACCAGCATCTGCAGGCGCGGTGTTTGCGTCGATTGGCAGGTCTGACCCTTGGACAGGGCCATCGCATTCTTGAGCAACCAATGCGCGATGTAGTCGAAGTTCTGGTGGACGGTGGTCAAGGGCGGATCGCTGTAGCGGCTGCCTTCCGTGTCGTTGTAGCCCATGATGCTGTAGTCCGTCGGGGCCTTGAGGCCGACCTTGTGCATCGCAGTCATGAAGCGCAATGCATGTTCGTCGTCGTAGCTGATGACGGCCAGGTCGCCTCGGAAGGCTTTCCAGCGTTCCACCAGTTGGTCCATCGCCTGCGCACCCGGCGCGACGAGACCGAACAAGCTCGGGATGTTTTCGCGCGAAGAGTAGTGCACGTAGCCGCTGATCTTGCTCTGCAGGATCGCGTCATTGGCCGAGTCGGGGCCGATCAACGCAATGCGCTGATGACCGAGCTTCTGGTAATAGCGGCAGGTGTCTTCGACCGTGGTGGTCATGCTCGACTTGGCGAAGACATCCAGTTGCTCAAAGCAGTTTTTTTCCAGGCCGGGAAAGATCTGGGGGAGGCTGACCGGCAGCGGGCAGTTCATCACGAAACGGCGAACTTCGTTTCCCATTTCGGGAGGGAACCATGGGATCACCAGGGCCACGCTGCTGTCCTTTTTCAGCGCAGCGACCTGCGTCAGCGTTTCGTCGTCAAAGTTCCGCACCCACGTCGAACGCAGGTCGAGTTTTTGTTCCATGCCGGCATGGGCGATGGCTTGCAGCAACCGGTAGGCGTAGGCATTGCTGCCCTGGTAAACGAGAATACTGACCCGGTTTTCCTTGGGGCTGGAAACGGAATTACCGGCATCTTCCGCGGGATGACGTTCAATGAAAGTGCCGCTGCCGACACGGCGGACGATGATCCGGTCATCCACCAGGCGCTTGAGTGCTTTACGCACCGTGAGAAAATTACAGTCGTAGGAAACCGCCAAGTCTCTTTCTGCGGGCAGTTTAGCACCGATTGGCAGGGTATGGACCAATTGGCGGATTTCAGCCTCAACTCGTTGGTACTTCAGTTGTGTATGGGGGAATTTCACGGATTTGCTGGGCAATTTTGCACTCACTGGATGATATACTATAGCATTTCTCCTAAAAAGCTAGAGCAGAGTAATAGAACAGTGGAAATACATCACTTTTTTAGGGAAAAGATCGCCAATCCCTTTGGTTCAGGGCCGGTAGGTCCGTTGTGTGCCCGTAACTGGATCGACCTGGACTGACACATAATTGCTGGGCAAACCATTGGCATTAGTGGTGACATTTTGAGCACACAGCGTGAGGTACCAATTGCTGGTTACCGGCACCAGGTTCGTCCCGCCGGTCGCCCGGAACTTGAAGCTGACATAAGCCGTCGGCGTGGTCCCGCCGGGCAGGGTCTCCTGGCCAGTGGTGAGCACGGTGGAATAAGTGGTGGCATCGAGTATCGGCGAGAAGGTCGTGGGTGAATTGGCCGGGTCGGCCTGGGAAAAAATGACGGTCTGGGTGGGGAGATATTTGATCTGGTCCAGCGCCTGGTTTGAGGCCGACAGGTAGCAGCGGAAGGCCTGGAAGGGGAGATTGGCGGTATAAGTTGTCGAGCCCACCTGGTAAAAGCGGACTTCCACGTCGGCATTCTTGGTCAAGGCGGCCTGCCGCGCATAAGACAATTCATCGGAGAGCATGGAGGCCGCGCGATTCAGGTTGTAGCTGCGCATGAGCGGCCCAATCGAGGGGATGACGATGGCGGCGAGGATGGCGACGATGCCGAGGACCACGAGCAACTCGACCATGCTGAAACCGCCCTGCTGTTTCCTGCCCGGGCCCGTCACGATAGAGAAGTTCATGGGGCGAAACGCTTCATGCCGAGGATCCGGTACTTGTAGGGGCCGACCATCGAATTCGGGTTGGTCTCGCTCGGGGTGCTTCCATCGGTCGAGATCAGGGAATCGGAATTGGGATCGAGGTAGCGTTGCAGGGTGACCGAACCGCGATATTCACTGGTGACCTGGTCCTGGCTGCTGACGAACTGCCCGACGGCGCTCGTGGACGCTTTCTGGATGGTCTGGGCGATGACATGGACCATGAAGGTATTCGACTTGGTCGTGAGCCGCGGATAGATGTAGCCGTAGGGTTCCTCGCGGACGTTGTCTCCGGTGAGTTTATAAGCGCTCCACCAGGTGTTCATCCCCGAATAGGTGGCGCTTGTTGGGCTGCCGGTGTCGATGCTCTCGCCCAGTCCGCCATCGGTGCAATGCACCGGGTACTGAGGTACCATGTAGATGTTGCAGATTTCCGACGCGGAGCGGAAGATGTCGCCGGTACCGAACCGGTTCTGGAAGCCGGTCAACGTCCCATTCACCTCGTCCGGATTGATCGAATAGCGGTAGTCCGGTGGCCCGGGCGCACTTCCGTAGGACACTTTGTAGCTGACACTCGATGCGCTGCCTGAACCCCCGGCTCCGGTCGGGATGGCCATCATCCGCACGGGCTTAAGGACGGCTCGGACAGCGGTGTCTCGTGTCAGGTAGGTGAAGGGGACGATCTGGTAATTCATATTCACCTTGCCTCCGGTGGAGAACGGTTCGCTGATCGCGTAGGGCTCCACAATCGGCATGGTGAAGAAATCGAGGAAGGCGCTGTCAGGCGGAATGCTATAGGGCGGTGCGGGAGTCGTTCCAGTGACGGGTGTGCCAAAGCCTGGGTGGCGTGGTGCCCCCGAGTTGACCGTGGGTGCTGATTCGGATGCGGGATTCGGGCAAAAAAGCAGGGTCTGCCACGGCCTCATATTTCCCGACGACTGGGCCCCGCTGCCAAGGGTAATGGAGCCGGTCGGATCAATACCTGTCGGGAGTGAACCGAAGGCTACGGCGGAGGAGATCAGGCGGTTGGGGGAATAGGTGTTGCCCTGTTCTTCGGGCACGGTCGGGGCGTACTCATTGCTCCCGGTGGTGTAGGGACCCCCGCCGCCATAATTGTTGCTGCCGGTCCAAAGGCTGCCTGGCGAGCCCAACTGGGTGGCGGAATTACTATCATCAGGCTTGTTGATGTAGGGACCGTCGGGTTGGATCCCCGGCCCGGTGTCCCAATCACCAGGATACGTTGTGTTGGCCAGGACCGCCTGGTTCGAGGTCAGCCAGGCCGGGACGCAAGGATACACCGTGTTTCGGCCAGGATTGCCGTTGGAATAGTAGCCTGTCCCGCTGACGGTGGTGATCAGAGAGCCCCAAGAGCCGTTGTAACCGGTGTACCGGCCGTCGTTATTGGCGAAATTAGTGCCGGTCTCCGGGTAACACCGAAAGGTGTGCACCATGGCCGTGGCCGTGTCGCCGTAATACCCGGTTGCGGTACCGCCCGTAGAGGAGGCATCGGATCCGATGGCGCCGAATGAGTCAAAGTAGGTCGAAGGCACGGTGTAGAGTCCGGCAAAGAGCCGCAAATCCCCCATGGCCGGGTACGATACCGTTACACCCGAGGTGTTCACCCCGGACCGGGCCTCCACACTGCGGACGGAGTCGCCGGTGATAAAGAAAGGCGAGGTGCTGTGTCCAAAGGCCGTGTCGAATCCGCCGGGACGGTTGTTGTAGTCGGCATAGGTGCTGTTGTCCGATTCGGTGTAGGTTCCGGTTGTGGTGTTTTTGGTACTGCTGAACCCGCCGACAGTTGGCACGGGCAGGGAGACATTTCCCGACGGGAAAGGCATGGTAATGGTCTGGACTAGTGCGCTGGAACTGGGATTGCCTCCGCTGCCGTTGTCGTAGCCTGAATAAAGTTTGACGGTAATACTGGCCGGTGGTTTGAAAGAGAAAGTGGTGGCCGTGCTCGTGATCGTGAAGGCGCCGTAGAAGGGATAATAGAGTTCCTCATTGGGCGTTCCTATGCCGTTGCCAGATACCAGTGAAGTTTGCCCCAGCGTCTTGAGGCCGTTCTTGCCACTGGAAGCTTTGTTATAATAGAAGAAAAATTCCGGGCCCATCATCGCCGTCGCGTTGATCTGCTCGTCGAGGCCGTTGAGGAGGACGGTGGCAGAGTAGGGGGCACCGGTGCAACCGGCGGGAAATCCGGCGGGAATGCCGTAGGCGCTCGAGCCATTTAGGGCCGCGTTGTTGGCCAGGATGCTGGACGTGGTGAACGGGGGGACGGCGTTGCTTTGCGGGTTGCATTGCACTTGGACGCGCATATTTTCGGACCAGCCCCGGGGACCGGGGGTGCAATTGTACGGGTTGAGAACCAGCACGACACCGATGTTAATCGGATTGGTCGCGCTGGGGGCATAGGGGGTCGAGACTGGGGTGGTATTCTGGGAGAATCCGCTGAACCCCACGCTGGAGTTTCCAGTATATGATGGCGGATCCATTCGATAGAACACAAAGGCTGCCTGTGTGATGGTCTCAAAACGACCAAAGCCTTTGGTCTGGTAGCCAGCGCCGGGAGGCGTGATGACCAAGGGAACGACCTGGTGTTCGCCGGTGATGATCGTGCCGTTCGGCTTAGCCGGGGCATAATAGTACGCAGGATTGATCCCATCATTGGAGGCGACCGTTATTTCGCTTCGGATGAAGTCCATCATTTCGGTGAGAATCTGATTGCAGACGGAGGTCTTGTACTTTCCGCCGGTGCCGGAGAGGCTTCCGCCCAAGCCGGGTATGGGGTTGGACGTAAGATATTGGAGATAGGCGAAAAGACTTTGGTTTCGGGCAATATTGGTCCAGTCCATTGAGGGGCTCTGACTGCTCGGGATCGGAGTTTGCGAAAGAGAGGCGGGATAGGTCGTTGATCCGGATCGGATGGTGTTCGTATCGAACGTGTTATAGCGCTGAAAATAATAGGGAGTGCTGCCGATGGTCGAGCAAAACGCGATCAGCTTGTCCTTGGATGTCCAGCAATTCGGCGCGGTAGTCACGACTCCGCCACTGACGGTATTGGCTTGCAGTGGCCAAAGCGTGATCCGCGGTTTGTTGAAGAGGTTTACCTCCGGCGCCCGACTATTCGCGGTCAGGAAAAAGCGGGTCTTCTCGATGTCGGCATCGGAGAAGAACGCCGAGGGCGACTTGGGGTTTGCGGTGCGCGTAGTGGTGCCCGTGGCCGAGAACATGAACTCGTCCACCGAGGAAAATAGGTGGTTGGTGTTCTGGATGATTGTGCCCGTGGCCGTGGCGCCGGTACCGGTAACCGCGGTTGTCCCGCTCCGGCTCCCTCCGGTGCCCATGCGTGGGACGATTCCATAAATACGCTCATTGTAGGCGGCGGTGCTTTCCCCGTTCAGCGCGGGAAAGATTACACTCAGAGACGTCATTGCGGGATGCCCCGGATAACGCTGCGATTCATTTTGCGCCGGAAGGGTATATCCGAGGAAATTTCGTTCGTACCCGGCATAGCCACTGGTACTCGTCGCGCTTTGGGCGCTGTCGGTCCAAGGGCGGCCATAGAACGTGCCTTCCGCCGAGGTGTTGATATTGACCTTGCAGCTTTCATCGTCGGTCCAGAAGGCGATGCGGCCGACAATGGGGTTCGATTTCGTCGGGGTGATGGTCGACCCGGTTGAGGAAGTGGCCGTGACCGAGCCGGTCGAGGTGATGGTGGCGATCGTGCCATCCTGCAGGACATAGAGCCACTTGACCGGCATCGGGACCGGGTTCGCGGTCGTTCCACTGACACAGAGGCCCGCGTCCGGGTTGGTCTGGTCGATGTAGCAGCCCTGGATGGGGGCGGTGGAATTGTCCATGGCGGTCGTGCTCGTTTGGGAAGCCGCCACGGCGGCGGGATCGATGATCGGATAATGGACAATGCCGGAATTGGTCACGGGCTTGTTCAAGTCGGTGTACTGGTCGGGCAGGGTGTTCCAGTTGGAGGGGACTTCAGTTGACACGCTGGTCACCGGATTGAATGTGCCGGTCCGCATCGTGTCCGAGGAGTAAAGCTTGTAGGCCATCACAAGATTTCCGCTGGAGTTATAGGTGCGGATCATGCCCGGCTGGGAGGCCCAGGCGTTGGTCGCCGCGGAAGTGGCGTCCTGAATCTGGGAAGTGACAATG
>Ga0207641_10003734_pt1 | contig 13389 bp, 8 predicted proteins | sample KBSSwiS62_FD_184306 | JGI IMG/M metagenome (GOLD analysis project Ga0207641, IMG submission 184306) | Switchgrass rhizosphere microbial communities from Kellogg Biological Station, Michigan, USA - KBS Switchgrass S6-2 (SPAdes) (version 2) | ecosystem: Host-associated > Plants > Roots >... | reverse complement strand
GGAGCAGGGCCTCGAGGCCACCCAGAACCGCTTCCACGCCCTCTCCTAGGAGCGCGCTGAAAGCTCGGGCCTACTGCGGCCGGAGCTTTTCAGCACCCTCCTAGAGGAGCTCGGCGGTCGCCGCCCCGCGCAGCTTGCCGCTCGGCGTCTTCGGCAGTGCGCCCGGCGGGAGCACCTCGACCCGCGCGGGCCGCACGCCGACCGCGCTGACCACCCGCGAGATCACGTCCTTGCGGATCACGTCGGCCTCCTCCGGCCGCCGCGACTCGACGACGACGGCGAAGGACTCCCGCCGCTCCCCCGCGGGCAGCCGCACGGCGACGACGTTGCCCGCGCGCACGCCGTCGGCCTCGCCCGCGGCCCGCTCGATGTCCGTCGGGTAGATGTTGCGGCCGCCCATGATGATCACGTCCTTGCGCCGCCCGCACACCACGACCTGGCCGTCCTCCACCAGGTAGCCCTCGTCCCCGGTGTCGAACCAGCCGTCCGCGTCCTGGGTGGCGAGCGGCCCGTCGACGGTCAGGTACCCGGGCGTCACGGACTCGCCGCGCAGCTGGATCACGCCCACCCCGCGCGCCGGCAGCACCTCCCCCGACGAGCCGAGCACGCGGGCCTCGATCCCCGGCAGCGGCGGCCCGAGCAGCGGGAACGCCCGGCCGGAGCCCGGCCGCGCCTCGCGGGCCGACTCCAGCGCGTCCGCGTCGACCTCGTCCACGGCGAGCCCGGTCTCGACGGGGGCGAACGCCACTCCCAGCCCCGTCTCGGCCATCCCGTAGGCACACAGGACAGACTCCGGCCGGAGCCCGAACCTGGCCCCGGCCTCGACGAACGCCTCGACCGCGACCGGGTCGACGGGCTCGGCGCCGTTGAGCGCGATCCGCAGCGACGACAGATCCAGCTCCTGGTCGGCGCGCGCGAGCTGACGGGCGAGCACGGCGTAGGCGAAGTTCGGGGCGGCGGTGACCGTGCCGCGGTACTTCGAGATCAGCTCGGCCCAGAGCAGCGGGCGGGACAGGAAGTCCGGCGGGGTCACGGTGACGAGCTCGAGGCCGGCGACCATCGGGATCGTGAGGAACCCGACCATCCCCATGTCGTGGAAGAGCGGCAGCCAGGACACCATCACGTCCCGTTCGGGATCGAGCCGGGCGGCCTCGCGCATCGCGGAGATGTTGGCGTGCAGGTTCCCGTGCGTGATCCGCACGGCCTTGGGCTCGGCCGTCGAGCCGCTCGTGAGCTGCAGCAACGCGGTGTCGCCCTCGGCCGCGACGGCGGCGTCCGGGACGAAGCGGGCCGGGTCCCCGTCGAGCTCGGAGATCAGCAGGTGCGCGATGCCGCGTTCGGCGAGGACCGGGGCGAGCGCGTCGAACGGGGCGCCGAGCAGGACCGTTCCGGCGTCGATCATCCGCAGCACGGCGACCGTGTCCTCGGCCCAGCGCGCGAGGTCGGTGCGGGCGGTGGGCTGGTGCAGCATCGTGACGCTGCCGCCCAGCAGCCACACCGCCTGCGCAAGCGGGGCGATCACCGCGGGCTCGCCGGCGAGCACCCCCACCGCCCGCCCGGGCCCGAGCCCGGCCGCGCGCAGCGCGCTCGCTCGACCGCGGGCCTCGGCGTGCACCTCGCTCCACGGTCGACGGACGGGGGCATGCGGCTCCCCGGTGGTCATGCCGCGTGCGGTGACGGAGGCGGATTCCAGCAGCGTCGCGAGGAACCGGGACATCCCTCCACCCTACGGGCGGCGTGTCCCGGCAAGGATGCCGCTCGGTGACCGCGAGATGTCGACGCGGGTACGGTCGGGCCCGTGGCTGCCACCCGTGACCAGATCGCCGCGGCCGTCGAGGCCGCGCTCCCCGCCGCCCGCGCCGACCTCGAACGCCTCGTGCGGATCCCGAGCATCTGGGCCGATCCGGCGCACGCCGCGGACACCGAGGCGAGCGCCGCCGCGGTCGCCGAGCTGGCCGGGCGGCTGAACCCCGCCTCGCTGCAGATCCTGCGCGCTGCAGGCTCTCCCACCCGCCCGGGAGCACCGGCCGTGGTCGCGCGGTGGCCCGCACCCGAGGGGCAGCCCACGGTGCTGCTCTACGCCCACCACGACGTCCAGCCCACCGGCGGGGACGAGCTGTGGACGAGCCCGCCGTTCGAGCCGACCGAGCGCGGGGGCAGGCTCTACGGGCGTGGCGCGGCGGACGACAAGGCCGGCGTGATGACCCACCTCGCGGTGCTGCGGGCCTACGACGGAAAGCCCCCCGTGGGCGTCACGCTGTTCGTCGAGGGCGAGGAGGAGTCCGGCTCCCCCACCCTCCCCGCGCTGCTGCGGGAGCACCACGAGCTGCTGGCCGCGGACGTCATCGTGATCGCGGACGCCGCCAACCCGGCGGTGGACGTCCCGGCGCTGACCACGTCCCTGCGCGGGCTGGTGGACGTGGTCGTCGAGGTCACGCTGCTGGAGCGGCCGTTGCACTCCGGTGTGTTCGGCGGCCCGGTCGGGGACGCGCTGACCGCGCTGGCCCACGCGCTGGCCAGCCTGCACGACGAGAAGGGCGAGGTCGCCGTCGCCGGGCTGCACTCCAACTCGGGCACCGACTCCGCCGCGGTCGAGATCCCGGAGTCCGCGTGGCGCGCCGAGGCCGGGCTCGTCGAGGGCGCGGAGCTGCTGGGCACCGGCACGCTCGCCGAGCGGGTCTACCAGAAGCCGGCGATCGCGGTCCTGGGGATCGACGCGCCGTCCGTCGCCGAGTCGTCGAACGTGTTGCTGCCCAAGGCCCGGGCGTTGGTGAGCATGCGCCTCGCCCCCGGCGAGGACACGCTCGGCGCGCGGGACAAGCTCGCGGCGCACCTGCGCGCGCACACCCCCTGGGGCGCGCAGGTCGAGGTCACGCCGGGTTCCGGGGTCGCAGAGCCCTTCTCCCTGGACGCGACGGGCGGGGCGTACGACGCCGCCAAGCGCGCGTTCGCGCAGGCCTACGGGACCGCGACCGTCGAGATGGGGATCGGCGGCTCGATCCCGTTCATCGCCGAGTTCGCGCGGACCTTCCCCGGGGCTGCGGTGCTGGTCACCGGGGTGGGCGACCCGTCCTCGCGGTGGCATGGCATCGACGAGAGCCTGTCCCTGGCCATGTTCGGCAAGGGAGCGCGTGCCGAGGCCTTCCTCCTCGACGAGCTGTCGAGATGACTGCGCTGGATGGCCCAGAGGTTCATCGCGGCCCGGAGCGTCGAGCGTGTTGGTGCGGATCGGCGTGCAGGGCAAGAGTGTAGTATCGGCGATATATCGCTAGCGCGGTGATCGTCGACCCGGCAGACTGGGTCGATGCGGATCGGCGTGTTGGGGCCCGTCGCGGCGTGGGCCCCGTCGGGGGCGGACGTCGCGCCCAGCGGGCTTCGCCTGCGCGGGCTGCTCGCCCGGCTCGCGCTCGCGCCCGGCCGCACCGTCACCGCCGAGACCCTCGTCGACGACCTGTGGGGGGACGAGCCCGCGTCCACGAACGCGTTGCAGGCCTTGGTCTCCCGGTTGCGCCGCGCGCTCGGGGCGGACGTCGTCGCGACCGTGCCGGGCGGGTACCGGCTGGAGATCGAGCCCGCGGACGTCGACGTCGTCCGTGCCGCGCAGAAGCTCACCGAGGCCGGTCAGGAGGCCGATCCGGAGGCGGCGCGCGAGCTCGTCGGGCAGGCGTTGGCCTTGTGGCGGGGTCCCGCGCTCGCCGACGTCCGGCGGCTGCGGTTCGCGCAGGCCGCGGCGGACCGGCTCGACGAGAAGCGCGCGGCCGCCGTCGAGCAGGCCGCGGCGCTGGACCTGCGGCTCGGGCGGCCCGCCGCGGCCGTGGAGCCGCTGACCACGCTGCTCGCCGACCAGCCCCTGCGGGAGAGCGCGGCGGGCACGCTCGCCCGCGCTTTGCACGCCACCGGCCGCCAGGCGGACGCGCTCGCCCTCCTCGACCGCACCCGCCGCCACCTGGCCGACGAGCTCGGCGTCGATCCCGGCCCCGAGCTCGCCCGGGCCCAGGCGGACGTGCTCAGCGGCGCCCCCGCCCCGATAGCGCCGAAGCCGCGGCGCGCGACCCAGCCCGGGCCGCTGACCAGTTTCGTCGGGCGAGAGGCCGACGTCGCCCGGATCCGCGAGCTGCTCGACGCGACCCGGCTGGTCACCCTCGTCGGGCCCGGTGGGGCGGGCAAGACCCGGCTCGCCCGCGAGTCCGTGCCGACGGCGCTGGTCGCCGAGCTGGCCCCGCTGACCGGCGCTGACGAGCTCGTCGAGACGGTGTTGGCCGCGGTCGGCACCCCGGAGCTGCGGATCCGCCCCGAGGAGCAGCCGGACGCGCTCGATCGCCTGGTCAGCGCGCTGGGCAGGCGCGAGGTCCTGCTCGTGCTGGACAACTGTGAACACCTGGTGGACGCGGCCGCGCGGCTCGCCGCGACCCTGCTCGACCGCACCGCCGTGCGCATCCTCGCGACCAGCCGCGAACCGCTGGCCGTGCCCGGGGAGCGGCTGCACCCCGTCGAGGCCCTCGAGGAGAACGCCGCGGTGCGGCTGTTCGTGGACCGCGGGGCGGCCGTCGCCCCCGGGTTCGACGCGGAGGACCCCGCGATCGCCGAGATCTGCCACCGCCTCGACGGGCAGCCGCTGCCGATCGAGCTCGCCGCCGCCCGGCTCCGCGTGCTCAGCCCCGGTGAGATCCTCGCCAAGCTGGACGACCGGTTCCGCCTGCTCACCACCGGTGCCCGCAACGTCCTGCCGCGCCACCAGACCCTGCGCGCGGTGGTCGACTGGAGCTGGGACCTGCTCGACGAGTCCGAGCGCACCCTGGCCCGCAGGCTGGCCGTCTTCGCGGGTGGGGCCACCGCCGACGCCGTCGACCAGGTCTGCGGCGAGGACCTGCCGGACCCGTTCGGGACGCTCGCCGCGCTCGTCGACAAGTCGCTGGTCGTGGCGGTGCCCGGGGCGCCGACCCGGTACCGGATGCTGGAGACGATCCGCGAGTACGCGCGGGAGCGGCTGGCCGAGTCCGGCGAGGCGGAGGAGCGGGCCCGGCGGCACGCGGACTGGACGGTCGCGCTCGTCGAGCGGGCGGAGCCCGAGCTGCGCACCCGCGAGCAGCTGCGCTGGCTCACCGCGCTGCGCACCGAGGCGGGGAACGTGACCGCCGCGCTGCGCCGGGCGATCGACACGGCGGACGCGGAGACCGCGTACCGGCTGGTCGCTGCCATGTTCTGGGCCTGGCTGATCCGCGGCGCCGGGGAGGAGTCGATGGCGTGGGTGCGGGCCGTCGGCGAGCTACCGACGGCGGACGTCCCGGTGGACGTGCTGGCCCGGGTCACCGCGTTCCGCGCGATCGAGGCCCTCGGCCACGGCCGGATAGCGGAGGTCGAGCAGCTGGTGGACCAGGCGAAGACGTGGACCGACCAGGTCCCCCAGCCCCGCCATCCCCTGCTGGACCTGCTGGAACCGGTCAGCACCGCGTTCCAGCGCCAGAGCCAGGAGCCCCTCGCCCCGCTCAGCACCACCCACCCCGATCCGTGGACGCGCGCGTTCGCGCTGGAGCTCCGCGCGGCGCTCGCCGCGAACGAAGGCCTGGTCGACCTCGAACGCGAGCTCGTACGCGCCTCGCACACCCTGTTCACGCAGGTCGGAGACCGCTTCGGGCTCGGCATGACGCTCACCACCCTCGGCGAGCTCGAGGGCTGGGCGGGCGACCTCGACGCCGCCGCGGCCGCCTTCGAGGAGGCCATCGCGTTGGCCACCGAGCTCGCCAACGACGACGACCTGCCCCAGTACCTGATGCGCCGCGGCGGGCTCGCGGCCCGAACGGGCGACTACGCGCTGGCCCGCAAGCTCTACACCGAGGCGCTGGGGATGTCCGACGGCGCGAGCGGGTTCTCGTCCCAGGACATGGTGCTCACCGCCCTCGCCGACCTGGACCGGCTCGAAGGCGACCTGGCCGGGGCCCGCGCCCGCCTCGCCGAGATCGACCCCGCCGTGGGCGGGGGCATCGCGGCGCCGCAGCGGACCGCGCACCTGAACACCCAGCGCGCGCTCGTCGAGCTCGCCGCCCGGGAGCTCGACGCCGCGGCGGGCTTCCTCGGCGCCGCGGTCGACGCCGCGGAGGAGAGCCGGGACGGGCCGGTCGTCGCGTTCGTCGCCGAGACCGTCGCGCAGCTGCGGCACCTGCGCGGGGATCCCGAGGGCGCGTGCCGGGCCCTGGGCGTGGCCGAGTCCCGCCGCGGGACCCTCGACCACGGCGATCCCGCCGTCGTGGCGCTGCTGGCGGCGCTGGGCCCGGACGACGCGCTGAGGCGGGAGGCTGCGGGCCTCCCGCCTCAGGACGGGTTGGAGCTGCTGCGGGCACTCATCGCCGCGTAGCCGCCGAGGCGGGAGGACTGCTCCGGTCAGGTGCGGCGGCGGTAGAGGAACACCGCCAGCGGCGTGAAGACCACCGCGATCCCCGCCGCCCAGAGCAGCGCGGTGGTCGCCGGACCGGCGACCGGGCCACCCAGCAGCAGGCCCCGGACCGCGTCGGCGGTCTTCGAGACCGGGTTGACGTTCACCCAGCCCTGCAGCCAGCTCGGCATGGTGCTCGCCGGCACGAACACGTTGGAGCCGAAGGTCAGCGGCAGCGAGATCAGCGCGCCCATGCCCTGCACCGAGCGCGGCTCCTTCACCACCATGGCGAGCGCGGTGAACACCCAGCAGAGCGCGAACGCCAGGGCCATCACGATCGCGAGCGACGCGACGATCGCCAGCGGGCCCGCGGACGTCCGGAAGCCGAGGATCGTGCCGAACACCAGCATGATCACGCCAGAGGTGGCGTACCGCCCGATGTCCGCCGTGATGGCGCCCAGCAGCGGGGCCGACCGCGGGATCGGCAGGCTGCGGAAGCGGTCGAAGATGCCGGTGTGCAGGTCGTCCGCCAGCGCGGTGCCGGTGCCCCCCGAGGCGAAGACCACCGTCTGGACCAGCACGCCGGGCACCGCGAACTGCAGGTAGGCGCTGGTGTCGCCCGCGATGGCGCCGCCGAACACGTACACGAACAGCAGCAGGAAGATCACCGGCTGGAGCGTGACGTCGATCAGCGCCTCCGGCGAGTGGATCGTCTTGACCACGCCGCGCCACGCGAGCGTCATCGCGTGGCGCAGCGGCCCGTGGCGCGCTCCGGTGCGCGGCAGCGGTTCGCGGACGGGGGTGGGGGCGGGGGCGGTGGTGGTCATGCCGGGACCTCCTCGGTGGTCTCGTCGGCCGGGCGGCCGGTCAGGGTGAGGAAGACGTCGTCGAGGCTGGGCAGGCGCAGGCCGAGCTCGGCGATCGGGACGCCGAGCCGGGCGCCGACGGCCTGCAGCAGCTGCGGCGAGCCTGCGACGGTGAGCTCGCCGCTCGGGTCGATGGCGGGGGCCTCGTCGGTGAGCTCGCCCAGCAGGGTCGCGACCGCTCCGACGTCCGTGCGGAACAGCGGTCGGACGTGCAGCAGCTGCCCGCCGACCTCGGTCTTGAGCGAGGCCGGGGTGCCGGTCGCGATGACCCGCCCGTGGTCCAGGACCACGAGGTCCTCGGCGAGCTGGTCGGCCTCCTCCAGGTACTGCGTGGTCAGCAGGACCGTGGTGCCCTCGGCCGCGAGCGTGCGGACCTGGTCCCACACCTCGTTGCGGTGCCGGGGGTCGAGCCCGGTGGTGGGCTCGTCGAGGAACAGCACGTCCGGCGTTCCGACGAGGCTCGCGGCCAGGTCGAGCCGCCGACGCATGCCGCCGGAGTAGGTCTTGACCCGGCGCTTGGCGGCGTCGGCCAACCCGAAGCGCTCGACGAGCTCGTCGGCGCGGGCGCGGGCCTGTCCGCGGGACATGTCCAGCAGCCGGGCGATGAGCCGGAGGTTCTCCACGCCGGACAGGGCGTCGTCGACCGCGGCGTACTGCCCGGTCAGCCCGACGACCCGGCGCACGGCCGCGGCGTCGGCCACGACGTCGTGGCCCAGCACGGACGCCCGCCCGGCGTCCGGGCGGAGCAGGGTGGACAGGATGCGCACGGTGGTGGTCTTGCCGGACCCGTTGGGGCCCAGCAGACCCAGCACCGAGCCCCGACGCACGGACAGGTCGATGCCCGCCAGCGCGGTGGTGTCGCCGAAGTCCTTGCGCAGGCCTTCGACGGAGATGACTGGTTCCATGCCGACGAGACTGCCGCCGGGGCCTGCGATCTCTCTGACACCGACCTGACACGGCCGATGTCAGCGGAGGGCGGCCACCTAGTGCGGTGACCGCACTAGAGCTCGGCGCGCTCGGCGGCCTCCAGCCACTCCAGCTCGACCTGCTCGACCTCGGCGTCGACCTGCTCGAGCTCGCCGGACAGGGCGACCAGCGTGTCCGGGTCCGTGGCGGCCTCGGCGAGCCGGGTGTGGAGCTGCTCCCGACGCTTCGCCAGTTGGGTCATCCGGCGTTCGAGGCGCTGGACCTCCTTGCGGGCGGCCCGCTGGTCGGCTGCGCTCACCGCGGGCGCCTTGGGGGCGGCCCCGACCTGGGGGGCGGTCGTGTCCGTGCCCAGCTCCCGGCGGCGGCGGAGGTACTCCTCGATCCCGCCCGGCAGATGGGTGATCCGCCCGTCCCCGAACAGCGCGACCACTGTGTCGCACACCCGCTCGGTCAGGTACCGGTCGTGGCTGACCACGACCAACGTGCCCGGCCAGCCGTCGAGCAGGTCCTCGAGATTGGTCAGCGTGTCGACGTCGAGGTCGTTGGTGGGCTCGTCGAGCAGCAGGACGTTCGGCTCCGCCATGAGCAGCCGGGTCAGCTGCAGCCTGCGCCGCTCACCGCCGGAGAGCCGCCCGACCGGCGTCCACTGCCGCGCGGGCGGGAAGCCGAGGCGCTCGGCGACCTGCGAGGCCGTCATCTCCTCCTTGCCGAACCGCACGTACTTGGCGACGGCCTCGACCGCCTCCAGCACACGCATGTCCTCGGGGAGGTCCACGAGGTCCTGGGTGAGCTGCGCGAGCTGCACCGTGGTGCCCTGGACCCGCTTCCCGCCGTCGAGCGGACGCTCGCCGGTCAGCGACCTGAGCAGCGTGGTCTTGCCCGAGCCGTTGACCCCGACGATCCCGATCCGGTCCCCCGGGCCGAGCCGCCAGGTCTGGTGGTCCAGCAGCGTGCGGTCCGCGATCCGCACGGTCGCGTCCTCGAGCTCCAGCACCGTGCGGCCCAACCGGTTCGTGGCGAAGCCCAACAGCTCGACCTTGTCGCGCGGCGGCGGGACGTCCGCGATCAGGGCCTCCGCGGCCTCGATCCGGTACCGGGGCTTCGACGTGCGCGCGGGTGGGCCGCGCCGCAGCCACGCCAGCTCCTTGCGGGCGAGGTTGCGGCGGCGCATCTCCGCCGCGTCCGCCTGCCTGGCGCGCTCGGCGCGGGCGTAGACCCAGTCCTGGTAGCCGCCGAGGTAGCTCTCGACCCGCCCGTTCGCGACCTCCCAGGTGCGGGTGCAGACCGCGTCCAGGAACCAGCGGTCGTGCGTGACGACCACGACCCCGCACCGCCGCGACAGCAGGTGCTCGGCCAGCCAGCCGACACCCTCGACGTCCAGATGGTTCGTGGGCTCGTCCAGCACCACGAGGTCCGGCTCACCGAGCAGCGCGCGGGCCAGCGCGACCCGGCGCTTCTCCCCGCCGGACAGCCCGGCCACGCCGCGCTCCAGCTCGCGGACACCGAGCCCACCGAGGACGTCCCGGGCCTTCGGGTCGCTCGCCCACTCGTGGTCCGCCGCGTAGTGCGCGAGCACGATGTCGCGGACCGTCGCGCCCGCGGGGAAGTCGTCCCCCTGGGTCAGGTAGGCGAGCTTGAGCCCGCCGAGGCGCGAGACCCGCCCGGAGTCCGGGGCGCGGCGGCCAGACAGGACCTCCAGCAGGGTGGTCTTGCCCCCGCCGTTCAGCCCGACGACGCCGACGCGCTCGCCGCGCTCCACGCCGAGGGACACGGCGTCGAGCAGCACGCGGGAGGCGTCCCCCGGGACGTGCGCCGTGACTGCTTCCAGGTTGACGAGGTTCTGTCCTGCCATCTCACGCTCTCGCAGGCGGCCAGGAGCCGCTCGGGCTGGTCGGGGTCTCCTCCGGGCCGACGACCCGGGCACCGGGTACCGGCCCGTGCGCGACGCGGACGGTGCGACACACACCCACCCCCGCCAACTCCGCGGCCACCTCGACGGCGGAGTCGGCGTCCGCGCAGAGGAACGCGCAGGTGGGGCCCGAGCCGGACACGATCCCGGCCAGCGCCCCCGCGCTCACCCCGGCCCGCAGCGTGCGGCGCAGGTCCGGGGCGAGGCTCACCGCGGCGGCCTGCAGGTCGTTCCCCAGCGACAGGGCGAGCGCGCGCGGGTCCCCCTGCGCCAACGCCGTGAGCACCGGCTCGACGGGGCGCTCGGGCGACTCCTCGTCCCCGCGCAGCCGGTCCAGCTCACCGAAGACCGTGGGGGTGGAGAGGCCGCGGCGGGCCAGCGCGATCACCCAGTGCAGCGGATGCCGGGACAGCACCGGGACGATCCGCTCGCCCCGGCCGGTGCCCAGCGCGGTGCCGCCGTGCAGCGCGAACGTGACGTCGCTGCCCAGCTCCGCCGCCATGGCGGACAGCTCGTCCCGGCTCAGGTCCAGACCCCACAGCGCCGAGAGCGCGACGAGCGTGCCCGCCGCGTCCGCGCTGCCACCCGCCATGCCGCCCGCGACCGGGATGCCCTTGCGCAGCACGACCTTGACCTCGGGGTCGCGCCCGGAGTGCCGGGCCAGCAGGTCCACCGCGCGCCAGGCGAGGTTGGTGTCGTCCACCGGGACCTCGGAGACGCCCTCGCCGTGTACCTCCAGGCCGGGCTGCGCGCTCGCGGACACCGCCACCTCGTCGAACAGGCTGACGGCGTGGAAGACGGTCACCAGGTCGTGGAAGCCGTCCGCGCGCACGCCACCCACCGCGAGATGCAGGTTGATCTTCGCAGGCACCCGGACGGTGACCGGCGGTCGGACGGCGGAGAGCACCACCCAACCCTACTGACCGCTCCGCGGCCCCGGTCGGAGACTGACGGTGAAGCTCAGCACGGCGACCAGCCCGATCACCAGCACTCCCGCCGGGAGCAGCAGCGACTGGGACATCGCCGTGGCGAACGGCTCGTGCAGGGCGGGCGGCAGCGCGTTGATCGCCTCGCGCTCGGCGCCGCCACCCCCGCCGAGGTTCGCGGCGATCCGGGACTGCATGAGCACCGCGATGCCCGCGCTGCCCAGCACCGCGCCGACCTGGCGGGTGGTGTTGTAGACGCCCGCCCCGGCGCCGGCCTGGGCCTGCGGCAGGTTGCGGTTCGCCGTGGTGGCCACCGGCCCCCACACGAACGCGTTCCCGACGCCGAGCAGCGCGATCGGCAGCTCGAGGGTCCAGATGGCCGCCCCCGGCTTCATGACCAGCGCCAGCCAGACCAGCGACACGACCCAGGCCGCCATGCCGAAGCCCGCGATCCAACGCGGGTGCGCCCGGTCCGTCAGCCGTCCCACGGAAGGCGCCAGTACTCCGGAGAACACGGCCATCGGGATGAGCAGCAGGGCGGCCTTCGTGGGCGTGAAACCCAGGACGCCCTGCGAGTAGAAGGTGATCGGGAAGCCCATCGCGGTGACCGAGAACCCCACGGTCGTGATGGCCAGGTTCGAGAGGCTGAAGTTGCGGTCCCGGAAGAGCCTCAGCGACATCAGCGGCTCGACCGCCCGCGTCTGCCACCACACGAACACCGCGAGGACCACCAGTCCAGCGACGATCATCGCCCAGATGCCGACCGCCCAGTCGTGGCTCTGACCCTCCTGGATGCCGAAGACCAGCAGGAACATGCCGACCGCGGACAGGCCCACGCCCACGACGTCGAACCGGCGCACGCTCGTGGGCAGCGTGGGCACCAGCCGCATCGCCAGCACGAACCCGATCACCCCGACCGGCACGTTGATGAAGAAGATCCACTCCCAGCCGAGCCCGTCCACCAGGCCGCCGCCCAGGATCGGCCCGACGAGCGTGGCCACGCCCGCGACCGCGCCCCACAGGCTCATCGCCGAGCCGCGCTTGTGCGGCGGGAACGTCCGGGTGATCACGGCCATGGTCTGCGGGGTCATCAGCGAGGCCCCGAGACCCTGGAACACCCGGGCCGTGACCAGCATCTCGATGGACGTGGTGAGCCCGCACCACAGGGAGGCGAGCGTGAAGACCGTCAGCCCGACGAGATAGACCCGCTTCGGTCCGAACCGGTCCCCGAGCCGCCCGGTGATGAGCAGCGGCACGGCGTAGGCCAGCAGGTACGCGCTGGTCACCCACACCACCGCGTCCACGCTCGCGCCGAGCTCCCGCTGGATCGCGGGCGTGGCGATCGACACGATCGTCATGTCGACGAGGATCATGAAGAACCCCACGACCAGCGCCCACAACGCAGGCCACGGGCTCGCGGTCGGGGTCTCCGGACGGAGGCCGGACTCGCTGACGGCCATGGATCTCACCTCATCGGATCGGTTACGCGACGAAAGAGTAGAGCGCACCCCCGACAGAAAAGCGGATAGTTGCGGCGCGAACCATCAGGCGAAGAGGGCGGCGACCCGGCCCGCGGCGGGTCCGTCGTCGACGGCGGCTCCCTCGGTCAGCCGCGCGCGGCGGACAGCCGCGCGAAGTCGTCGATCCCGAGGGTCTCCGCGCGGGCCAGCGGGTCGATCCCCGCGGCGCGCAGGGCCTGCTCGGCGGCCGGGGCGGAGCCCGCCCAGCCCGCCAGCGCGGGGCGCAGGGCCTTGCGGCGCTGGGCGAACGCGGCGTCGACCAGCGCGAACACCGCGGCGCGATCGCCGGGCGGCGGCTCGCGGCGAGTGAAGGCGAGCAGGCCGGAGTCGACGTTCGGGACCGGCCAGAACACCGCCCGCGGCACCGGTCCGGCCTTGCGGGCGGCGGCGAACCAGGCGAGCTTGACGCTCGGCACGCCGTAGACCTTGGAGCCGGGGCCCGCCGCGAGCCGGTCCACGACCTCCTGCTGGACCATGACCAGCCCCTTCTCCAGGCTCGGCAGGGCCGCGAGCAGGTGCAGCAGGACCGGGACGCCCACGTTGTACGGGAGGTTCGCGACGACGGCGGTCGGCGCGGGATCGAGCGCGCCGACCTTCATCGCGTCGAGGTTGGTGACGGTCAGCCGGTCCGCCAGGCCCGGCGCGAACTCGGCGACCGTCCCCGGCAGTGCCGCGGCCAGGGCGGGATCGATCTCCACGGCGTGCACGTGCGCGGCGGCGGGGAGCAGGGCGAGGGTCAGCGAGCCGAGGCCGGGGCCGACCTCGACCACCACGTCGTCGGGCTTGAGGTCGGCCGCCTTCACGATGCGCCGCACGGTGTTCGGGTCGTGCACGAAGTTCTGCCCGAGCCGCTTGGTGGGGCGGATGCCGA
>Ga0207641_10003733_pt1 | contig 13389 bp, 10 predicted proteins | sample KBSSwiS62_FD_184306 | JGI IMG/M metagenome (GOLD analysis project Ga0207641, IMG submission 184306) | Switchgrass rhizosphere microbial communities from Kellogg Biological Station, Michigan, USA - KBS Switchgrass S6-2 (SPAdes) (version 2) | ecosystem: Host-associated > Plants > Roots >... | reverse complement strand
CGTCCGCGTCGGTGGACGCCCCGCCGAGTCCGGCGGCCGTCGAGGCGAGATCGCGCCACAGCAGCGCGGCCGCGTCCCCGTCGAGCGGGTGGGCGAGCGGCACCGGCGGGTGCGCCCACCGAACCAGGGGCGCTGCCGGCCCCTCCTTGCTGCCCAGCGCGCCCTTGGTCTCTTCGTCGCCAACGGTCGTGCCGAGGGCCCCCGTTCCGCTGGCCCCGGGCCCCGACGCGTCCGTGCCGTAGGCACGCAGCGCCGGGGAGACCGCGGCCAGCGCCAGGACGGTCGCGCAGACGTCGTGGCGGAAACCAGGGAGGGTCAGCTCCTCGGTGCGCAGCCCACCGCCGGGCTGGCCGGCGGCCTCCAGGACGAGCACCCGCCACCCTGCCTCGGCGAGCGTGACCGCCGCCGTCAGACCGTTGGGTCCAGAGCCGACGACGACCGCGTCGAAGCCGTCCGGCCGGGCACCCGCCCGCGTTCCGCCGCCCTGGGCCACCATGCCCACCACCTCCGCCGCTCCCGCGGCGCACTCTCCCACGTCCCGCCCTGTGCCTTCCCCGAGGGGATGACCCGAGGCCACCATGACCGCCGAAGTGCGCCCCGTCACCGGAGGGACCAGCGTCAACGAGCGGACACAGCGACCAGACCGTGATCGTCTTTCGATAGTCTGCGCATGTGTCACTGCGTATCGTTCTTGCCGACGATTCCCTGATCGTGCGCGAGGGCATGCGCGGGATGCTGGACAGCCAGCCCGATCTCAGCGTCGTCGGGACGTGCGCGGACCTCGACGCCCTCCTGGCCGCGGTGGCGAAGCATGCGCCGGACGTCGTGGTGACGGACGCGGCCCGGACGTCCGCGTGCAGGCCGGCCAGGAGCGGCCCGAGGGCCGCTTGACCTGCCCGGACGTACTTTTCGGCAGGTACACGGTCAAGCCTGGACTTCGGGCGGGAGGAAACGGCGGGCGATCTTGCCGGTCGGTAGCCGCGGGATCTCCGCGAGGAAGCGGACCGAGCGCGGCGCCTTGAACCGGGCAATGTGATCCCGGACGAAGGCGATCAGCTCCGCCTCAAGGGCCGACGGGTCGGCCGGCGTGCCGGCGGGCTGGACGACGGCCCGCACCGACTCCCCCATCTCCGGGTCGGGCACCCCGATCACGACGACGTCCGCGACCTCGGGGTGCCGGATCAGCACGTCCTCGATCTCCCGCGGGTAGATGTTGACCCCACCGGAAACGATCATGTTGGCGGCGCGGTCGGTGAGGTAGAGGTAGCCGTCCTCGTCGACGTGGCCGATCTCGCCGTACGTCGCCCAGCCATGCTCGTCGAACATCGAGGCGGTCTTCGCCGGGTCGCCGTGGTACTCGAAGCGCCGCGGCGGCTCGAAGTACACGCGGCCGTCGGTGCCGGGCGGCACGTCGACGCCGTGCTCGTCGACGATGTGGATGGCGCCCTGCATGGAGCGCCCGACGGAGCCCGGGTGGGCCAGCCACTCGTCCGGGCGGATGAAGCAGAAGCCGATGCCCTCGCTACCGGCGTAGTACTCGTAGACGACCGGCCCGAGCCAGTCGAGGACCGCGCGCTTGACGTCGACGGGGCAGGGCGCCGCGGCGTGCACGAGGGTCCGCAGGCTGGACAGGTCATAGCGCCCGCGCACATCGAGGGACAGCTTCAGCAGCCGGACCAGGTGAGTCGGCACGACCTGGGCCATCGTGATGCGGTGACGCTCGATGGCCTGGAGGAACTCGACCGGCTCGAACCGCTCGGTGAGCACCACGGTCGCGCCGATCCGGTGCATGATGGCCGTCCAGCCGGACGGCGCTGCGTGGTACAGCGGGGCGGGGCTCAGGTAACGGGTCGACTCGTCGGCGCCGAACAGGTGCCTGACCATCCCGGTGAGGGGCATCGGGGCGCCCAGCGGGCCGCCGAGCTCGGGTGGCCTGATCCCCTTCGGGCGGCCGGTGGTGCCCGACGAGTAGAACATCCAGGCGCCCTCGGCCTCGTCGTCGACCGGCGTCCCCGGGTAGGCCGCGACGGCGTCCTCGTAGGGCTCGAACCCGTCGATCGGCCCGCCGACGGACAGCCGGATCTTCGGGCCGGCCAGGTTGGCCACGATGTCGGCGCAGCCCGCGGAGGCGACGATCGCGTCGGCGCCGCAGTCCTCGACGATGTAGCGGGCCTCGGCGGCGGACAGGTGCCAGTTGATCGGGGTCACCAGCAGACCGGAGCGCATGCCCGCCCAGGTGACCTCGAAGTACTCGGGCCGGTTCTCCATCAGCACGGCGACGCCCGCACCGACGCCGAGGCCACCCGCGCGTAAGGCGTGGGCCAGCCGGTTGGACCGGGCCTCCAGCTCGGCGTAGCTGATCGTCGTGTCGCCGGAGATCACCGCCGGTCGGTCGGGCGTCTCAGTGGCGAATCGCTTCGGGTGCTCCAGCTGGCTGTCCATGCGGGTCCTCCGAGGCGCGGTGCACCGGCCGTTCGGCATCGACCTGGCGATCTCGGTCTTCATGCCGTCCAGGAGCACCAGGAACGGCAGGCCGGTCTCGGACGGGGCGTGGCCGTGGCCGGTCTGGTGGGGGCCGAAGACCGACTGAACGGCAGCGTAGAAGCCCTGCACGTCAAGGGTGAGATTTACCGCCCGTTTGGCCTGGCGCAGCGCGAACGGGCGCTTGCCGGCGTTCGCCGCCCGCGGCCGGTCCAGCGTGATGGTCGCGATCGCCTCGCTGACCTCGTAGTCGATGAGAACCTTGGTCACCGCTGGTCTCCGAAGGTGTCGGCTCGCGGCGGTGATGTTGGTCGGCGACCCCATAATATCTAGATGTATACGATGGGGGGGCGACAGGGCATCCTTCCTGACGAGTACGCGATCGCCGACGCAGTCCTCGCACACGCCGACGCCGACGAACACTTGCCAAGAGTCGCTAATCCCATCGCTTGCACGCGAGAATTCGATGCGTTGACCGACCCGGCTTCGAGAGCAGGCCGGTTCAGGTCCGGCCGGCTCAGCCGGGTCGGGCCGGGTCAGCCCAGCAGCGCCGTGGCCAGCTCCTGCCACCGCGCGACGGGGAACGGGTCGCCGGACGGTTCGCTGAGCATGATCGAAACATGGTCGGCGCCGGCCGTCAGCTGGGTCTTGAGGCGCGCCGAAACCGTTGCAGGGTCACCCCAGGCGACCAGCGCGTCGACAAGTCGTTCGTCGAGCCGGTCCGTCTCCTCGTCGGTGAAGCCCTGCCGGCGGAAGCTCGCCCGGTAGGCGGGCTGCTTGCTCAGGAATGCCAGCGAGCCGGCGCGCGCCAGCTCCCGCGCCGGCGCCGGGTCGGTCGCCAGGACGACGGCCTGCGCCAGCGCGAGCGAGGCGCTGGAGCCCAGCACCGCGCGCGCCTCGGCCGTGTGCTCCGGAGTGAACAGGATCGGGATCGCGCCGGCGGCCCGCTCCCGAGCGAGCCCCAGCATGCGGGGCCCGAGCGCCGCGAGCAGCCGGGCCTCCCGTGGCACCGTCCCCTCGAGCGCGTCGAGGTAGCGGGACAGCGTGCCGAACGGGTCTGGCCCATGCGCGCCGCCGAGGCCGACGACGAGCCGGTCGGGATGGCTCCCGGACAGCTCTGTATACAGAGCGACGACGTCCTCCACCGGGAACCGGATCACCGGGATGATCGACGTGGCGACCCGGACGTGGTTCGTCGCCCGGACGACCGCGGCCACCTGGTCAAGACTCGCGAGCGGGCCGCCGGTAATCCAGATCGTGGAGAAGCCCAGCTTCTCCAGCTCGACGGCCGCGTCCACGAAGCCCTCGATGCTGGGATTCAGGACCGCTCCGTAACGGCCGAGGGCAATCTTGGTCATCCATTTCCTCCGCTTCGCCACCGCATGCTCAACGTGGCCGACACGCGACTCAGGCGATCCGCCGGCACCTCGGGCAACCGACGGCCGGCGGGTTCTCTTCCACGTCGACGCCGTCCACGTCCAGCAGGTGGTACGGGCCTCCTGGGGCGGCCGCGCCGGGCTTGGGGTCCTGGAAAGGCCACCGTCATCGGCCCGTACACTCCGCGGGCCTCACCGAGTTGCTTGACGGGGCGCCCGCCAGAACCGCCCCGCTGGCGGCTGGGGGCGGTTACGGCGGCGTCGGGCACAAGACCGGACGCCACCAACTCGCCGGAACAACGGCACGGCAGCCGCGCCGGTCGACCCACGCGTGGGAGTCGGAGGAAGCGTGCGCGAAGGCGTTCGCCGAGCGCATCCACCCCGCGGTCGACGCCGCCTTCGGCGGGACTCGCCCGCCGATGGAGCCGACGGTGCACCACCTCGACGTCATTGATGCCAGCGGAACGCTGCTGGCTGGCGACAAGCCGTAGGAGCGGTCACTCTCATGCCGCGGCGCCCCGTTAGGCGTGGCGCCGGCTCCAGACCAGGACCCAGCCGACTCCTTGGGCGCGGACGGTACGAATCCGGCATTCGGCGTTGGCGTCTCGGCGACAGCTCTGACTGGCATTCCGACAATCCGTGGTACATCACGGCCGTGTCCACGTTGGAGAGTACCCGGACGTCCCGGGCGAGAAGACCAACCCACAGCGCCACCCGGACAGCGTGATGTTCACGCTAGGCGCGTTCCGCCGTCGGACCAGCGCCGGCGGACGCGTCGTCGAGGTCGGCCTTCCCGCCGGTCAGGCCCGTCGGCTTGACGCCCAGGAGCACAGCGGCGACACCGACACCCGCTCGATCTTCATCCGGCTGAAGGAGTCCCACCCCGGGCCCTGCCGCCCGCACCGACCCTTGGAGCCCCACCGCCGGCTGGCGCGGCCGTCGTACCGCCCCGACGCCCGTCGCCGGTACGGGGCTCGGCGATTTCGGCAGCGATTTCGGACTTCCGGTTCGCGATCAAAGACGGTGCGTATCCCGGCGGGAAGGGAAACCTTGTGAACAGGACGAGAGGTAGGTGGGCGGGATTGCGCCGCGGCGTGGCTCTTGGTGTCGCCGTAGTTACCGCCGCCGCCGTCCTCACTCTGGCGTCGGCGCCACCCGCGTCAGCTGACTCCGACTGGGCTGTGCGGAACCGCAATTATGAAGGCCTGGCGGACTTGAGCGGGCTGTTCACTCACGGCAGCGACGGCTGCCCGGACATCGTGTGGAGATTCCACTCGAACCCGCCCTGGACCATTCCCAGTTCTCAAGATGGTGAGCTGTGGGTGGACATCGGCAACTGCACCCGCAATGGTGAGATGCTGTTTGGGGGAAGATACCAGATCGGTGCCGGGTGGGACGGGTATACCATCGCCGGGTTCGGGGACTGGGATGGCGACGGCTACCCGAACATTGTGGCCAGAGACTCGAACGGCAACCTCTGGCTGTATTTCTATGAAGCCGCTCGCGGGTTTACTGATCCTCGGGTGCAGATCGGCAACGACTGGAACGGGTACACCTTCGCCGGAATAGCGGACTGGGACCGCGACGGCAACCTGGACATCGTGGCCAAGGACTTCTGGGGTTACCTGTGGCTGTACCCGGGTGAGGGCGTCAGCGGGTACAGCAGCCAGCAACGAGTGCAGATCGGCAACGGGTGGAACGGATACACCTTCGCCGGAATCACGGACTGGGACAACGACGGCAACCAGGACATCGTGGCCAGAGACAGCAATGGTTATCTGTGGCTGTACCCGGGCGAGGGCGTTCGCGGGTACAGCAGCCAGCAACGAGTACGGATCGGTAACGGGTGGAACGGATACACCTTTGCCGGGATTGGGGACTGGGACCGCGACCTCCACCAGGACATCGTGGCCAGAGACGGAAACGGTTCCTTGTGGCTGTATCCGGGTGAAAGCGTCCGCGGCTACAGCAGTCAGCCGCGGGTGTTGCTCGAATTTTACTGACGCCAACTGTAAAATCCCGGTCTCCGAATGAAAGCGGGTGGGCAGCGGCGTCAGCGCGGTACGCCGAAGATGTCCGCGTAGCTGCCGTCCACGGCCCCCTCGACGGTCTCGCGGTCGGCGAGGTCGCCCGGGGTGTAGGTCGCGCGAGCTCTGGCCCAGGAAATGGTCCTATGACAGCTCTTCGGCCTCATCGTGAGGGGCTTGCTGCCAGAATCACCCCGTGCTGCGGGCCGTGCTCTTCGACCTCGACGACACGCTCGTCGACCAGCGGTCGGCCGCCGACGCGGCCGTCACCGCGTGGGCGGCCGGGCACGGCATCGCCGGCGCGGACGTCGGGCAGCAGTGGGCGGCGATCTCGGAGGCGCACTACGCCCGTTACCAGCGCCGGGAGCTGACCTTCACCGAGCAGCGGCGCGCCCGGGTGCGGGAGTTCCTGGCCGTCACCGTCACCGACAGCGAGGCCGACGCCCTGTTCGAGACCTACCTGACCCGCTACCAGGCCGGCTGGGCGCTTTTCGACGACGCCGTGCCCGTGCTGCGCCGGGCCCGGGCCGCGGGGCTGACCGTCGCGATCCTGACGAACGGCGACGAGGAACACCAGCGGCTCAAGATCGGGCAGGTCAGCCTCACCGCCGAGATCGACGCCTTCGTCGCCTCGTCCATGCTCCCGGCCGGGAAGCCCGACCCGCGCGCCTTCGCCGGCGCCCTCGCCATGCTGGGGCTCGAGGCCGACGAGGCGCTCATGGTCGGCGACTCGCTGAGCAAGGACGTGCTGGGCGCGCGCGGCGCCGGTATGAACGCGGTCCTGGTCGACCGGCACGGCGCCCACCCGGCCGTCGACGTGCCGACGGTCGCCACCCTCGACGAGCTGACCTTCTCCGACCGCCCCAGCGCGGCGAGCTGAGCAGCCCGCTGGCGGCCGGGTCGGGATCCACGCGCGTGCCGGGAGGTGCCCCCGCGTGGCTGGCGAGGTCGGCTTCCGGTGCTAGTGATGGAAGCCGGATGGGGCCGGGGCTCCTGGGGCGGCGGGGAGCGGGGACCGGGTGAGGCGGTCGACGACGCGGCCGAGGTCGGCGACCAGATGGTCGGCCAGGTCCGGGCCGAACCCGTTGCGGACGACGACACGCAGCACGGCCAGTTCCTCCAGGGCCGGCGGGAAGCGGTAGGCCGGGACCTGCCAGCCTCTGGTCCGCAGCAGCTCCGAGACGTCGAACACGCTGAGCCCGGCGCCGTCGCCGTCGCGGACCTTGAAGGCGAAGGCCGGGATGCCGGTGCCGCCGGGAGAGACCAGCTCGAACGGCCCCATCGCCGCGATCCGCTCGGAAAGACGCTCGGCGACGTCGCGGCAGCCCCGCATCACCTGCCGGTAGCCCTCGAAGCCGTGGCGCAGCAGTGAGTAGTACTGCGCGACGACTTGCGCGCCCGGGCGGGAGAAATTGAGCGCGAAGGTCGGCATCGACCCGCCGAGGTAGTCGACCCGGAAGACGAGCTCGTCGGGCAGGTGGGCGCGGTCGCGCCAGAGCACCCAGCCGACGCCCGGGTACACCAGGCCGTACTTGTGGCCCGACGCGTTGATCGAGACGACCCGCTCCAGCTGGAAGTCCCAGACCAGGTCCGGGTCGCAGAACGGGGCGACGAACCCCCCGGACGCGGCGTCGACGTGCAGCGGCACGTCCGGCCCACCGCCCGCGGCGAGCCGGTCGAGGGCGGCGGCGATCTCCGCGACGGGCTCGTAGCTGCCGTCGAATGTCGAGCCGAGGATCGCGACGACGCCGACGGTGTTCTCGTCGCAGTGCCGCACGGCCTCCTCGGCCGTCAGATGGGTGCGGCCAGGCGCCAGCGGGACCAGCCGCGCCTCGACGTCCCAGTAGCGGGCGAACTTCTCCCAGCAGACCTGGACGTTCGCGCCCATAACGAGGTTGGGCCGGTCGGCCGGTAGGCCGGCCGACCGCCGGCGGGCCCGCCATCGGCGGGTCAGCGCGAGGCCGGCGAGCATGCCCGCCTCCGAGGAGCCCGTCGTCGAGCAGCCGACGGCGTTGTCGGCGTCGGCCGCGTGCCAGAGGTTCGCCAGGATGTTGACGCAGCGCGACTCAAGCTCGGCCGTCTGCGGGTACTCATCCTTGTCAATCATGTTCTTGGCCGCGCACTCGGCCACCAGCTTGTCCGCGAACGGGTCCATCCAGGTGGTGACGAACGTGGCCAGGTTCAGCCGCGCGTTGCCGTCGAGCATCAGCTCGTCGTGCACCAGCTGATAGGCGCTCTCCGGGGCCATCGGCCCCGCCGGTATCCGGTACCGCGGCAGGTCGCCTTCGGCGTGCGCGCCCTCGGGCGGCCGCCGTGCCGCCCACCGCAGCTGCGGTCGGACGGCCAGCCGCGCGTCCGCCTCGTCACCCACTGCCTGTCCGTGCAGCGCCACGGGGCCAGGCTATGCGGACCGCCGCGCGCCCCGCCGCCGGGGGGCGCGGAACAGGTTGTGCCCGGCTCATTACCACCGCCGCCACTCCGTCGGCTGTGTATCAGTACCTCTGCTGCCACTCCGTCGGCTGCGCTCCGGCCTCGCCCTCACGACCTCCGAAATCGCCGACTCCCAGATCACAGACCTGCGAGATCACGACCTGCGAGATCACGACCTCCGAGATCACGACCTCCGAGATCGACTTCGTCGATCCCGCAGGGACCCCGTTCGTCGATCCCGCAGGGACCCCGTTCGCCGATCCCGCAGGGACCCCGTTCGCCGATCCGGCAGGAACCCCGTTCGCCGATTCCGCAGGGACCCCGTCGCTCCGGCGAGACCTCCGCACGCCGCCTCCTGCGTTTCAGGACGGCGGGAGGAAGGCTGTGATCAGCAGCCACGCCACGGGCGCGCTGCACAGCAGGGAGTCGAGGCGGTCCATGATCCCGCCGTGGCCGGGCAGCAGGTTGCCCATGTCCTTGATGCCGATGTCCCGCTTGAGCAGGGATTCGCCGAGGTCACCAACGGTCGCGGTGCAGACGACCGCGAGCCCGAGGAGAACGCCCTGCCAGACATGTCCGTGCAACGCGAACCGTACGACGGTGCTGGCCACCGCGACGCAGGCGATCGTCGAGCCGGCGAAGCCCTCCCAGGACTTGCCGGGTGAGACCGTCGGCGCGAGCTTGTGCCGCCCGCCGGAGAGCACACCGGCCGCGTAGCCGCCGATGTCGCTGGCGACGACGGTGCCGAGGAAGGCGACGACGCGCCAGTCGCCGTCGTCGGGAGCGGTGAGCAGCGCCGCGAAACCGGCGGTGAAGCCGACATAGACGGCGGCGAAGATCGTGCCCGCCACGTCAGCGGGCAGGCCGGCCGGCTCGCCCACGGCGCGGACCGCGAGTGCGGCGAGCACCGTCACGGCGAGCGCTCCGACCAGCGCGCTCGCGCCGAAGAAGTAGGCGACGATCGGCATCGCGATGGCGCCGGCCACCAGGGGAACGAGCGGGGCGCGCAGGCCGGCGAGCCGCAGCGCCCGAACCACTTCAAAGGTGCCGATGGCCACGGCCGCGCTGACGACGCCGACGAAACCGGCCTTCAGGGTGAACAGCGGCACGAGGATGAGTGCCCCGAGAACGACCCCGACCGTAATCGCGGCCGGCAGGTTACGGCCGGCCCTGATCCGCCGGCGCTGCCGCCCGCTGGACGCCGTCGGCTCGTCGGGAGGTCCCGTCGGGGGGGTCACGGGGCCGCCAGGGCCGGCCGGCGCCGCACGCCTGGCGGTGGTGGGCGCAGTGCCGGGCGCGCCGCCGCCGACGGGAGCAGCCGCCGGGGCCGTGCGGCGCGCCGCACCGTCGCCCTGCGGCTTCGCGTCGGGCTGCCCGCCGAACTCCCAGACGGTCGACGCCTGCGGACGGGGACCGCCCCCATGCGGCGAGTGGCGGCCATCCGGCAGGGGGCCTGCCGCCGGTCCAGCGGGAACCCCGGGCTCCGCCGGTCCCGCGGCGGCCCCGGGCACGGTGGCGCGCGGACCTTCGCTCACCTCGTCCCTTCGCTCAAGTCAGATCGACACCGGCCCAGGCCGGCGACCGGCTCGACAACGGTCTGGGGGTCTGGGCCCCCGGCGGCCGTTGCCGGCCAACCCGGTGGCGTCGTCGCGGTGGCCTCGCCCCGGGTCGCATCGTCACGGTCGCATCGTCGCGCGACTGGGCACGACCTGGCCGCAGGCGAACGAGCACAGACCGGCATGCCACGCGGCGGCCGTCCACCGAGAGGGGTCAGCCCGAGATGGTCAGACGGAGAGGAGGTCGGACTCCTTGGCCTTGAGCAGCGCTCGACAAGATCGTCAAGGAGGGTGGGTGGCCTCCTCAAGGTCCTTCTCCGCGCGCCGGCCTTCGTCCTCGCCCGCCTCACCCTCCTTGACGATCTTGTCGAGCGCCTCCTTGGCATGTCGGCGCACGTTGCGGATGCTGATCTTGGCGTCCTCGGCCTTGCCGCGGGCGACCTTGACCAGCTCCCGGCGGCGCTGCTCGGAGAGCTCCGGGAACACCACCCGGATGATCGAGCCGTCGTTGCTCGGGTTCACGCCCAGGTCCGAGTCCCGGATGGCCTTCTCGACGGCGCCCAGCGAGGACTTGTCAAAGGGCGTGATGATGACCATGCGCGGCTCGGGGATGTGGAACGACGCGAGTTGCTGCACGGGAGTAGGGGCGCCGTAGTAGTCGACGAGGATCTTCGAGAAGACGGACGGCGTGATGCGACCCGTCCGAATGTTGGCGAAGTCGTCCTTGGCGACCGTGACGGCCTTGTCCATCTTCTCCTCGGCCTCGAGGAGCGTGTCGTCGATCACCGCAGTCCTTCCGTTCCGGCGTCGAGAGTGGAGAGCGACTCGCTGACCAGAGTCCCGATCTTCTCACCCCGTACGGCTCGCGAGATGTTTCCCTCGGTCAGCAGGTCGAAGACGACGATCGGCATGGCGTTGTCCATGCACAGGCTGATCGCCGTGGCGTCCATGACCTTCAGCCCGCGGGCGAGAACCTCACCGTAGGTCAGGGCGTCGAACTTCACCGCCGAGGGATTGCGGCGCGGGTCGGAGTCGTAGACGCCGTCCACCTTGGTCGCCTTGAGCACCGCCTGGGCCTTGACCTCGAGGGCGCGCTGCGCCGCGGTGGTATCGGTGGAAAAGAACGGAGCACCGAGGCCGGCGCCGAAGATGACGACCCGGCCCTTCTCCAGGTGCCTGATGGCGCGCAGCGGCAGGTACGGCTCGGCGACCTGGCCCATCGCGATCGCGGTCTGGACCCGGGTGACGGCGCCTTCCCGCTCCAGGAAGTCCGCTAGGGCCAGGCAGTTGATCACCGTCCCGAGCATGCCCATGTAGTCGGCTCGCGCCCGGTCCATGCCGCGCTCCGCGAGCGCCTGGCCGCGGAACATGTTGCCCCCGCCGACGACGACGGCGACCTCGATGCCGGACCGGGCGACGGTCGCGACCTGGCGCGCGATGGCGGAGACGGTGACCGGGTCGATGCCCAGCTGATCCCCGCCCGCGAACGCCTCACCGGACAGTTTGAGCAGGACGCGCGACCACCTCGGCTCGGTGTTCTCCAGCCCGGTGGCCATGTCGGCTTGTTCGATCACGGGTCGCCCTCTCCCCACAGAGGCTCCTGGAGGCCCGCTCGGAGCTGGGCGCGCCTCCATTGGCGTCGCGCGCGGCCGCCGGACTGGTCGGCCGGAGACGTCGCTGCATGCAGTCTGCCGCATTCCTCGCCGCCCGAGACGGCCCGTCCCCCGGCAGCGCCTGCATATGCCACGGGCCGGGTCCTCGCGCGTAGCCGCCGGCGGCTATGCGCGAGGACCCGGCCCGTGGGCGTTGCTCAGGCCTGACGGATGTTGAACCGGGCGAACCGGCCGATCTCGATCTTCTCACCGAGCGAGGCGCCAGCGTCCTCGATCAACGCGTTGATCGTGACCTTGTTGTCCTTCACCCACGGCTGGTCGAGCAGAACCGAGCTCTTCTTGTAGCCGTTGAGCCTGCCCTCAACGATCTTCGGGAGAGCCGCCTCCGGCTTGCCCTCCTCGCGGGCCGCGGCCTCGTAGATCCGCTTCTCGGCCTCGAGGACCTCGTTCGGGATCGCGTCCGCGGTCACGTACAGCGGGTCGGCCGCCGCGATGTGCTGGGCGATGTCCCGGGCCAGCTGCTTGAACTGGTCGGTCTTGGCCACAAAGTCGGTTTCGCAGCGCAGCTCGACCAGCACGCCGATGGTTGGCGGAAGCTGCGGGTCGGTCCGGTGCAGGTACGAGTCGACAAGCCCGTTCGCGGTGGTGCGCCCGGCGCGCTTCGCGCTGCTTGCCAGGCCCTTCTCCCGCAGCCAGGCCTTGGCCTTCTCGAAGTCGCCCTCGTGGTCGACGAGCGCCTTCTTGACGTCGCTCATCCCGGCGCCGGTCACCTCGCGGAGCTTGCGGATCTCCACGGCAGAAATGTTTGCCATCTAGTTGTCGTCCCGTTCTGGGTGGCCTTCGCGGCCAGTGATCGTGACAAGGTCGGACCCGCCGGGGCGGGCTGGATCTGGGCCGAGGCGCCAGTGGACCGAGTGGCGCCAGTCGACCGCGCGGGCCCGCGACGGGCGGGCCGGCCTGCCGGCGGCCCACCGCTGCGTCACGGAGCAGCGGGCCGTCAGGCAGCGTCTGACCGAGGTATCCGGCGGCCGCGGGGCGCGCCCGCCGGACGCCGCCGGACAGGGGACAGGTCAGGCCCGGGACAGGTCAGACCGAGGTGCCGGCGGCGACCGGGTCGGCCGAGGCCTCGGCGGGCGCGGCCTCACCGTCGCGGCGGAGGACTTCCTCTTCCCACGCGGCCAGCGGCTCGGCGGCGGCGATCTGCTCGGGCTTGACGTCGGCGGCGCTGGCGCCCGCGCGGGTCATCAGGCCGGCGGCGACCGCGTCCGCGACGACCCGGGTCAGCAGCGCCGCGCTGCGGATCGCGTCGTCGTTGCCGGGAATCGGGTAGTCGACCTCGTCCGGGTCGCAGTTGGTGTCGAGAATCGCGACAACCGGGATGTTCAGCTTGCGAGCCTCGCCGACGGCGATGTGCTCCTTCTTGGTGTCCACGACCCAGACCGCGCTGGGAACGCGGGACATGTCCCGGATGCCGCCGAGGGTGCGCTCCAGCTTCGCCTTCTCCCGGGAGAGGACGAGCTGCTCCTTCTTGGTCCGGACCTCGGTGCCGCCGGTCAGCTCGATCTCCTCGAGCTCCTTGAGCCGCTGCAGCCGCTTGTAGACCGTGGAGAAGTTGGTCAGCATGCCGCCGAGCCAACGCTCCTTGACGTAGGGCATCCCGACCCGGCGGGCCTGCTCCTCGACCGCCTCCTGGGCCTGCTTCTTCGTGCCGATGAACAGCACCGTGCCGCCGTGGGCGACGGTCTCCTTGACGAAGTCGTAGGCGCGGTCGATGTAGGACAGCGTCTGCTGCAGGTCGATGATGTAGATGCCGTTGCGCTCGGTAAGGATGTAGCGCTTCATCTTCGGGTTCCAGCGCTTGGTCTGGTGCCCGAAGTGCACGCCGCTCTCTAGCAGCTGCTTCATC
>Ga0207641_10003727_pt1 | contig 13405 bp, 9 predicted proteins | sample KBSSwiS62_FD_184306 | JGI IMG/M metagenome (GOLD analysis project Ga0207641, IMG submission 184306) | Switchgrass rhizosphere microbial communities from Kellogg Biological Station, Michigan, USA - KBS Switchgrass S6-2 (SPAdes) (version 2) | ecosystem: Host-associated > Plants > Roots >... | reverse complement strand
GAATCCTTCGGCGCAACGCGCGCCCAGATGCTGTGGAAAATCGAATTGCCGAGCGCCGCCCCGACCATCCTGGCGGGCATCACCCAGTGCATCATGCTGAGTCTGTCCATGGTCGTCATCGCCGCCCTGGTGGGTGCCGGCGGCCTGGGCGTCCCCGTCGTCAGGGCACTCAACACCGTGCAGGTCGGCATGGGGTTCGAGGCCGGTTTTGTGATTGTGTTGTTGGCCATCATTCTCGATCGCATCAGCCGCCCGGCTGAAAAGAACACCGCTTCATGAACACAGCAGTCGAGTTCCGCAACGTTGACATCCTGTTCGGCGGCAAGAGCCGGCGCGCGGCGGCCCAGAAGCAGGAGGCGCTCGCCTCACTGGATGCGGGCAAGTCACGGGCGGAAATTGCCGAGCAGACCGGAGTCGTGGTCGGCGTGGCGAATGCCAATCTGACCGTCGCCCATGGCGAGATATCGGTGCTCATGGGACTGTCGGGGTCCGGCAAATCGACTCTGCTGCGCGCGGCCAACGGACTCAACGAAGTCACGCGCGGCCAGGTTCTCATCGAGGATGGCGAGTCCGTTGTGGACATCGCGAAATGCGATGCCGCCACCTTGCGCCGGGTGAGACGGCTGCGAATCGCGATGGTCTTTCAACAATTCGGGCTCCTGCCCTGGCGCACGGTGCGCGACAACGTCGGCTTCGGGCTCGAATTGCGCGGCGAACCGAAGGCCGAGAGCAAGCGGATCATTGATGAGCAGTTGGAGCTGGTGGGCTTGTCCCAGTGGGCCGATCGGCACGTGAGCGAGCTGTCCGGCGGAATGCAACAACGAGTGGGTCTCGCGCGCGCGTTTGCTACCAACGCGGACGTCCTGTTGATGGACGAGCCCTTCTCGGCCCTCGACCCCCTTATCCGCGGCAAGCTGCAGGATGAGCTGCTGACTCTGCAGGCGCGCGTCAAGAAGACCATCCTGTTTGTCAGCCACGACCTGGATGAAGCACTGAAGCTCGGCGATCACATCACCATTCTCGAAGGAGGCCGAATCGTTCAAACCGGCACCGCGGACGATATCGTGCTGCGGCCCGCGAACGATTACGTTGCCGAGTTTGTCACGCACATGAATCCGCTCAGTGTGCTGACGGGAGCAATGGTGATGCGCCGGGGTGAACGCGGGCGCGACCAGACTGTCTGGCTCGATGATGAGCACCGCTTCCAGGTGCTGATTGACGACAGCGGCAAACCCCTGTCCATGACGGTTGATGGCACAGACCAACCGCTCGGGCACATTGGGGAGGACGAGGCCTGGTCCGAGGATCGCGCAGGTCTCGCTGTTGCACCGGCCTCGAGCTCCTTGAGCACCCTCATCAAATTGCGCAATGCGACAGGACACCCCGTGCTGCTGGTGGAGGAAGGCCGGCTGCTCGGAAGCTGCTGCCAGAAAGAAATCATTGAAGCGCTGGCAGGCAAGCGGCACCCTTCGCACGCGGATCCTGCCTGACTCAGGTTCAGCTGCCGCGGGCCAGCCTTGCGACGGCGGCCAGGAGTCAGGCGGCCTCTTTACAAAACTCATGTCGCGACACATGTCGCGTTTGTTCAAATGGCGCGGCGTAAGCATGCTTGGGGGGGCGCCCCCAACCGGTCATGATTCCGGCGCCCCGCCAACCATCAGGTGAAGTCCAAGAAATGGAACGTTTTTCTGCCCTGGCGCTCCTCAAACGCGGCCTTTCCGGCCAGCGGGGTTGGACGCCGCAGTGGCGCCGGCCTGAGAAGCCCAAGAAGGGCTATGACGCCGTGATTGTGGGCGGCGGCGGCCATGGTCTCGGAGCCGCCTACTACCTGGCGAAGGAACACGGCCTCAAGAACATTGCGGTGGTGGAAAAAAGCTGGATTGGCGGCGGAAACACCGGCCGTAACACAACCATCATACGTTCAAACTACTTATTTGATGAAAGCGCGGGGCTCTACGACCATGCGCTGAAGATGTGGCCGAATCTGTCCCAGGAGTTGAACTACAACGTTATGTTCTCCCCGCGTGGCGTCATGATGTTGGCCCACACGGTCCACGACGAGCAGGTTTCCAAGCGGCACGTCCATGCCAACCGCGCCAACGGCGTGGACAACGAGTGGCTCACCGCTCAGCAAGCTAAAGAATTCTGCCCCCCACTGAATATCAGCGACATTCGCTATCCCGTGATCGGAGCCGCCCTCCAGCGTCGCGGCGGCACGGCCCGCCACGATGCGGTCGCCTGGGGATACGCCAGGGGCGCTGATGCGCTGGGCGTCGATATTATCGAGAACTGCGAAGTCACCGGCATCCGCCGCGATTCCAACGGTGCCGTCAGCGGACTGGAAACGACCCGCGGTGTCATCGAGTCGCGCCGGATTGGTGTTTCGGCGGCCGGTAACACGAGCGTGGTCATGAAGATGGCCGGCGTGAAGCTGCCGCTCGAGAGCTATCCACTGCAGGCGCTGGTCTCCGAGCCCATCAAGCCGATTTTCCCCTGCGTGGTGATGTCCAACACCATCCACGCCTACATCAGTCAGTCCGATAAGGGTGAGTTGGTCATTGGCGCCGGCACGGACGCCTATAACTCCTACACACAGCGCGGCGGCCTGCATATCAGCAGCCACGCGCTCGAAGCCATCTGCGAGTTGTTTCCGACCTTCCGGCGCCTGCGGATGCTGCGCAGCTGGGGTGGTATCGTCGATGTCACTCCGGACCGCTCCCCTATCATTGCGAAGACGCCCGTCCCCGGCCTGTATGTCAATTGCGGCTGGGGGACCGGCGGATTCAAAGCAACACCTGGATCGGCACATGTATTCGCGCACACCATCGCGAACGACGCGCCGCATCCAATCAACGCCCCGTTCACCATCGAGCGGTTTGCCGAAGGCCATTTGATCGACGAAGCGGCCGCGGCCGCCGTCGCCCACTGAAACCGGGCGTCGCCAACTGAGACCGGCGTCGCCAACCGAGAACCTATACATGCTGCTCATTGCATGCCCTTATTGCGGCGAACGACCGGAGCTCGAGTTCGTGCACGGCGGACAAGCACATATCGCCCGCCCCGCCAAACCATCCGATGCTTCTGCTGAGGAATGGACGCAGTTTCTGTACATGCGCGACAATGTGAAAGGCGTGTATGCCGAGCGCTGGCGCCATTCGCATGGCTGCGGAAAGTTCTTCAATGCCCTGCGTGACACCACCACCGATCATTTCGTGAAGACCTACAAAGTCGGTGAGCGGCCGTGAGCATGGACGGCGGAAAATTGCGCGCCCGCACCGGAGGCCGGGTCGATCGCGGCCGGGTGTTGAATTTCACTTTTGATGGCCAGGCGTACACCGGGTTCCAGGGCGACACGCTGGCGTCCGCCCTGCTGGCAAACGGCGTACATCTGGTCGGCCGCTCGTTCAAGTACCATCGACCGCGTGGCATCTTCTCGGCTGGCGCCGAAGAGCCCAACGCACTGGTTGGAGTCCGGCGTGACGCCGCCCGTTACGTACCGAACCTGCGCGCGACGCAGATCGAGTTGTACGAAGGACTGCAGGCGCAGAGCCAGAATCGCTGGCCGAGCCTCGACTTCGACGTCGGTGCCGTCAACGATCTGATCTCACCGTTCATTCCTGCCGGCTTCTACTACAAGACATTCATGTGGCCACCCAGCGCGTGGCACTCATTCTACGAGCCCAGGATCCGTGCCAGTGCAGGCCTGGGCGTCGCTCCCTCACAGGCTGACCCCGATCGTTATACCAACCGGTTCGCTCACTGCGATGTGTTGGTTGTTGGCGCGGGCCCGGCCGGGCTCGCCGCGGCATTGGCGGCGGGTCAATCGGGCTCACGAGTCATTCTGTGCGACGAGCAGTCGGAATTGGGCGGCAGTCTGCTGTCCGAGCCTCCCTTAGACGGCGTATCCATAGACGGCCATAGTTCGCGCGACTGGGTCCGGCAAACGGTCGCACAGCTTGCGCGGATGCCCGATGTGACGCTGCTGACGAGAACCACAGCGTTCGGATACTTTCCGCACAATCATGTGGGACTGAACGAACGCCTGACAGATCATTTGAGCAGCATTCCAGCCCACCTGCCGCGCGAGCGAACCTGGCAGGTCAGGGCCAGGGAAGTGATCCTCGCAACCGGAGCCATCGAACGTCCGCTCGTATTCCCAGGCAACGATCGCCCCGGCGTCATGTTAGCCAGCGCCGCCCGAACCTACGTAAATCGTTACGGTGTTCTACCGGGCACGACCGCTGTCGTGGTGGCCGCTCACGACGAGGCCTACCGCGCTGCTATTGATATGAAGGCGGCAGGCATCGATGTTGCACTCATCGTGGATGCTCGCGAACGCGCTGACGGGCCATTGCCGAACGCTGCCCGTGAAGCCGGTCTGCAGATACAGGTACAATCAACCATCGTGGGCACGACGGGTCGCCTGCGAGTCAACGCCGTTCAGGTCGCGCGCATCGACAATCACGGCGAGGTTGCGGGTGGATCAGATTCGATCAGTTGCGACCTCGTGGTCATGTCGGGTGGCCTGACACCCTCTGTCCATCTGTTCTCCCAATCACGCGGCAAAGTCGAGTGGGATACCGAGCTGCAGGCGTTCGTCCCAGGGCAGGCAGCTGAAAAGACGCGCTCAGTCGGTGCCTGCGCGGGTATCTTCGATCTGGCAGAAGTATTGGGCGATCGGTATCCGGTCGCGGCGCTGCGCGCCGGGCGGAAAGGTTTTGTGGGCGCCCTGCCCCAACAGCCTGTCCCGAAGCAGAAGGCCTTCGTGGACTGGCAGCACGATGTCACGACCAAAGATCTGAAGCTCGCCACCCGCGAAGGATTCCGGTCAATCGAGCACATCAAACGGTACACGACCACGGGCATGGCCACCGATCAGGGCAAGACCTCCAATCTCAATGCCCTGGGTGTCATCGCGCGCGAGATCGAGCAACCGATTCCGAAGATCGGCCTCACGACTTTCCGCATGCCCTACACGCCGATCACCTTCGGCAGCTTTGCGGGATTCCAGCGGGGCGATCTGTTTGACCCGGTGAGAAAAACACCTACGCACGCCTGGGCTGCTTCTCACGGCGCGGTGTTTGAGGATGTCGGTCTCTGGAAACGCGCACGCTACTTCCCGCGACCCGGCGAGGATATGCACGCCGCGGTCGCACGTGAGTGCCTCGCCGTCCGCAATAGTTGCGGAATGTTCGATGCCTCCACACTCGGCAAGATCGAGGTGGTGGGCAAGGACGCGGCGGAGTTTATGAACAGAATGTACGTCAACACCTGGTCAAACCTTGGCGTCGGACGTTCCAAGTACGGCGTATTGCTGCGGGATGACGGTTTTGTCTACGACGACGGCGTCGTGGCGCGAACCGCTGAAAACCGTTTCCACGTAACCACCACGACGGGCGGTGCCGCCCGCGTGTTTGCGCTGATGGAAGACTACATCCAGACCGAGTGGACCGAGCTCGATGTCTGGCTGACTTCCACGACGGAACAATGGTCAGTCATCGCCGTACAAGGCCCCAACGCACGCAAGGTGTTGGAAGGCCTGGTGGAAGGCGTTGATATTTCCGCCAAGGCTCTGCCGCATATGAGCGTGGTGAACGGCAGAATCTGTGGCGTGCCCATGCTGTTGTTCCGGGTGAGCTTTACCGGCGAGCTGGGATTCGAGGTCAATGTGCCCTCGGACTACGGGCTTCCCGTGTGGGAAGCGATTCACGCGGCGGGGCAGGCGCATGACATCGCCGTGTACGGCACCGAAGCAATGCACGTAATGCGTGCCGAAAAAGGTTACATCATCGTTGGTCAGGATACGGACGGAACGGCAACTCCGGACGACGCCGGACTCGCCTGGGCCATCGGCAAGAACAAGGAAGACTTCGTGGGCAAGCGCTCACTGATGCGGCCGGCCATGACGTCCGCGGATCGAAAACAACTCGTGGGACTCGCGACCGTGGACCCTCGAGTGGTACTGGAGGAAGGAGCGCAGATCGCTCCGTCGGCCGGCCTCACGCCCCCCTTCAAACCCATCGGTCACATTACCTCGGCCTATCACAGCTCCGTCCTGAAACGCTCCATTGCGCTGGCCATGGTCAGTGGAGGTCGCAACCGAATGGGTCAGACTCTCTATGTGTCGATGCCGGGCGGTGACATACCCGTTCAGGTGACTTCGCCGGTGTTCTACGACAAGGAAGGGAGCCGTCTCAATGGCTGATCTATCCACTGCGCGCCAGGCGCCGCCACTCGATCTCCCAAACGGTGTCCGGCTGTTGCCTCCTGCAGCTCGATTCACTCTGCGCGGTCGCGCGCCCGTGATGGCCGCAGCGGGAGCTGCCCTCGGTTTGAACATTTCCGATGTTGCGTGTCGAAGCTCCGCCAACAGCGAACGGGCCGTACTCTGGATGGGACCCGATGAGCAGCTCATTCTGGCGGCCGCCGAAGGGGGTGAAAGCCTCGGCGCTCATTTGCGCGATGCGCTCAGCGCCCTGCCTCACTCGCTCGTCGATATGAGCCACCGGCAGCTCGCGCTCGAAGTTTCCGGCCCCACGGCGCAGACTCTGCTCAATGCCGGGTGTCCGCTCGACCTGCACATTTCAGCCTTCCCGGTGGGAATGTGCACACGCACGGTGCTCGGCAAAGCGGACATCGTCCTGTGGCGCACCGGTCCTGATTCATTCCATGTTGAGGTCTGGCGGTCTTTCGCCGACTACGTAGCACGCTTCCTGACCGAAGCGGCCCGCGAGCTCGCCTGAAATTTCTCGGAGAATACCTGTGAAAACCCATGTTCGAGTGTTGGTCATCGGCGGCGGTGTCGTCGGCGTGAGCACTCTGTACCACCTGACAAAGAAAGGCTGGAAGGACGTTGCCTTGCTCGAGCGGACGGAGCTGACCGCAGGCTCCACCTGGCACGCGGCGGGACTGCTGCCCCTCTTCAACATGAGCTACACGGTAGGCCAGCTCCACAAATACTCCGTGGACCTGTACAAACGGCTGCCGGCCGAAACCGGCCAGGATGTCAGCTTCCATGTAACGGGCAATCTGCGCCTCGCGACCAACCGCGACCGCATGGACGAGTATCAGAAGTACTGCGGCACGGCGAACACCATCGGTGTTCCGTTCGAGGTCATTACGCCCTCCCAGGTGAAAGAGCTGTGGCCACTCGTGGAGTTGGGTGGCAGCGGCGAAACGCCGCCGATCATCGGAGCGCTGTATCACCCGGACGACGGGCACATCGCACCCGCCGACCTGACCATGGCGTTGCGCATCGGGGCCCGCTCGGCCGGCGCCGAGATCTATGAGCAGACCGAAGCGCTCAGCTTCGAGCGCACGGCCGCCGGCGAGTGGAAAGTCCACACCAACAAGGGCGACATCGTGGCCCAACACATCGTGCTCGCGACGGGCAACTATGCCCGTCAGACCGGCCGGATGTTGGGCATCAACGTGCCGGCGATTCCGGTCGAGCACCAGTACATTGTCTATGACCAGTCTCCCGAGCTGAAGGCATATCGCACCGGCGGCGGCAAAGAGCTGGCCGTGTTGAGAGAGTCGGATGCCTCCTACTATCTGCGCGAGGAGCGCATGGGCTGGATCCTGGGACCTTATGAGAAGGGAGCCCCGGCGCGCTTTGCCGACGGCGTGCCTGACTGGTTCGGCCGAAGCCTGTTCGAAGGCGATCTCGAACGGCTGCTCCCACATGTCGAAGCCGCGCAGCGCCGCGTGCCCAGTCTCGAAAATTGCGGTATCAAGGACATTGTCAACGGCCCCATTTCCTATACACCGGACGGCAGTCCGTTGATCGGACCTGCCTGGGACCTGCCCAATGTCTGGTTGAACGAAGGCCACAGCTTCGGTATCACCGCGGCCGGGGGTTCCGGGTGGCAGCTTGCCGAGTGGATTGTCGAAGGCGAGCCGGGCATCGACATGCTGGCCGTTGACCCTCGCCGCTACGGCCCCTACACCAGCAAGCGCTACGTTGTCGTCAAGAACGAGGAAACGTATCGCAACGTATTTACCACTCACTTCCCGGACGAAGAGCGTGAGGACGCGCGCCCTGCAAAGACCAGCCCCGTGTACGACAAGATCGACCGCATGGGTGCCGTCTGGGGTCAACGTTATGGATGGGAGCGTGCCAATTGGTTCGCGCCCCAGGGTGTCGAGCGCAAGGACAAGTGGAGCTTCCGGCGCAGCAACTACTTCGAGCATGTAGGCAACGAAGTCCGTCTGATGCGCGACAAGGTGGGTGTCATCGACTTGTCGCCCTTCACGAAGCACCAGGTATCGGGACCCGGCGCGGAAGCGTGGCTCGATTCGCTCGTGGCCAACAAGGTGCCCACGAAGATCGGCCGCATCGCCCTCTGCCATGCCCTGACTCATCGGACCGGCGGAATCCGCTCGGAATTCACGATTACGAAGGTTGGCGACGACGAGTTCTACGTGGTGAGCGCAGGCGCGGCTGAGCGCTATGACGGAGATTATCTGCGCAAGGCACTGCCCGCAGACGGATCTGTCAACCTGCGCAACATCACGACATCACGGGGTTGCTTCGTGATCGCGGGTCCGCGCTCGCGCGACCTGCTTGCGAAGCTGACGGACACTGCGCTCGACAGCGCATCCTTCCCGTGGCTGACGGGGCAGACGATCGAAGTCGGGCTGGCAGTGGATGTTCATGCGCTGCGAGTCAACTTCGTAGGCTCGCTGGGCTGGGAGCTGCACTTCCCCATCGAGTACGCGCATCACATCTTCGACCAGGTGTTCGCAGCCGGAAAAGAGTACGGCATCGGCATGGTTGGAATGCGTGCCATGGAGTCCATGCGCATGGAGAAGTCGTACCGGATGTGGGGCAGCGACATGACTCCCGACTACACGCCGTTCGAGACCAGCCTCGACCGGTTTGTGCGCATGAAAAAAGGCGACTTCATTGGCAAGGCGCAACTCGAGAAACAACTGGCCGCGGGCGTCCCGAACCGGTTTATCACTCTCGAGGTGCATGGCGTCACTGACGCCGATCCGCTGGGCAATGAGCCGCTGTTTGATGCTTCGGGCAATATCGTTGGTCGCGCAACGTCCGGTTACTATGGCCACTACGTGCGCAAGAGCCTGGCGATCGGCTACGTAAGAGCGGAGTTTGCGACCGTGGGCACGCAGCTCTCCATCCAGATCCTGGGCGAGCGCAAGCAGGCCACGGTGATCCCTGAGTCTCCCTACGACCCCGAGAACAACGAACTGCGCGTATGAAGCTCGACTCTCTCATTGCTTCTCGACAGGCCGGGTACACGTTACCCGCGCCTTTCTACCTGAGTCAGGAAGTCTACGAGCAGGACGTCGCCCGGATTTTCGGGCGCTATTGGATTTTTGTCGGCGTCGAGCCGGAGATCGCGGAGCCGGGAGACTTTTTCACGGTTGAGATCGGCACTGACTCCATCATCATCGTCCGTGACGATGACATGAAGATCAATGCATTCCACAACGTCTGCCGACATCGCGGCGCCCGCCTGCGCAACGCCGGCAGCGGCATCGTTGGAAACCTCGTCTGTCCGTACCACAGTTGGACCTACAACCTCTGTGGCGAGTTGATTCATAACGAGCACATGGGAGAGAGCTTCGACCGCTCGAAGTTCAGCCTGAAGTCCGTGCACGTGCGCAGCCTCGCCGGGCTGATCTTCATCTGTCTCGCGCAAGCCCCACCGGAAGATTTCGAAGTGATGCGTGCGGCCCTGGAGCCGTACATCGCTCCTCACGACATCGTCAATTCGAAGGTGGCTTACCAGCACGACATCATCGAGGAAGGTAACTGGAAGCTCACGATGGAAAACAATCGTGAGTGCAATCATTGCAGCGCCAACCATCCGGAGCTCACGGTTCCCCTGCTGGAATACGGGTTCGGCTACCAGCCCACGCCCGAAAACCTCATCAAAATGAAGGAATTCGAGGAACTGCTGGCCAGGGAGCATCGGAAGTGGGAAGCCTGCGGCCTCCCCTCGGTTGCCATCGATTCACTGAGCGCGACAACGGGCTATCGCGCCGTTCGGCTGCCGATTGCCCAGCACGGCGAGTCACAGACGATCGACACCAAGGTTGCCTGCAACAAGCTCCTGGGCAAGCTGGACCAGCCTGCATTGGGTGGCCTGTCCGTCTGGACGCAGCCCAACTCGTGGCAGCATTTCATGAGCGATCACGTCGTGAGCTTTTCGGTACTGCCGCTCGCTGCGAACAGAACATTGCTGCGGACCCGATGGCTCGTGCACAAGGACGCGCAGGAAGGAGTTGACTACGACGTCACCAAACTCTCATCGGTGTGGATAGCCACCAATGCTCAGGACAGTGCGTTGGTTGAACGCACCCACCTCGGCGTCAGCAGCCCAGCGTATCAACCCGGCCCTTACTCTCCCTACACGGAAGGGCTGGTGAACGTGTTCTGCGAATGGTATCTGAAACATCTCGCCGCCTAGGCGAGAAGAAGCACCTAGCTCTCTGACGTATCCAACAGAGGGCCATCGACCAGCTGCAGCTCGGGAGCCTTGGATTGCGCCTCACGCAGCGCCTGCAGCATCTTCTGATCAGTCGATGCTGCCTGCGCAGGCTCGACGGGGTAACGAACTATGCACTCCAGCCCCTTGATATTGAGCCGCGCATAGACCTCGGGCTCCGGCAGCGCGGTCTGAAAGTCGATGAAGCGCTGCAGCGCCGCGTGTTGCTGCTCAATCGCCGGCCGGTACTTTGAATACACTGAATTGGCCGCCTCTCCCAATCGCTTCTCGGCGTCCGCCACATCGGCCGTGGAGGCGAATACCATCGTGATCGTGTGCCAATAGAAATCGCCGCCCGGCATTTGCTTGAACATCGCCGTGGGTTGAAACAATACGGCGTTCGACAGCACCACCATCCGGCCGGTGGAGCGCATCTGGGCGCCAGCCAGCTCCATCAGATAAATCCTCACGAGGCCGATTTCGACGACGCGGCCCGTCACGCCGGCCAGGGTGATCCGATCTCCAACCCGTACGCCATAGCGACCGATGAGAAAGAAATACGCCACGATGGCCAGAATGACATTCTGTAGCGCCACCGCCAGACCTGCCGTGATCAAGCCGGCATAGGTCGCCAACGATCCGAACTCCGAGACGAGCCCGAACACAACGACGAGGGTCAGCGCCAATCCTACGACAACCCGCCGCAGCGACAGGAACTGTTGACGGCGGCGGGCGTCCGCGAGATATCGAAACGTTGCGCGGCGCCACACCTCGGAAACGATCAACACCGCAGCTACTGAACCCAACAGGAATCCGAGCCGCAGCAACAGGTAGCGCGCCACGGTGCCCGTGCGGGCCGCGAGGGAATCGTGCCACTCCTCCAACAGGTTGTGTGCAGTCTCCAGTGTGACGCCCTGCTCTCCCAGCGGGACGATGAGAGTGGCAAGCTGTTTGAAGCGGACGGCCGCCTGCTGGAATTTGAGTTTCGACTGCGCGAGCGTCGCCGGATCGTTCGAGGTGGTCTGCAGGTTCTGATTCGACACCGTGCGGATCTGCTGGACTACCGCATCGCGGATTTTTCCGAGGTCCCTCGTCATCCCATCGGTCTGCTTCGTTGCGTCGGTCAGATCGCGGCGGGCGCTTTCGAGAGAGAACCATTTGCCGATGAGGGCAATGATGCCGGCCGACTCCGGCCGAAACGTCTCGGCGGTGTTGGAGGTTGAGGCCGGCTTCTTGTCCGACGCCGACGCCGACACTGGCGGCGCTGCACCGTGGAGCTCGGGCACTGACTTCCTCAGATCGGAAATCTGCGCGGCCAATCCACCTGAAGCGCCGCCTGCATGCGCGTCAGATGTCTCCTCAAACTTCTGAATCTGCCCTACGGTGCTTTGGATCTCCTTGGCTAGATCGAGCGCCGCGGAGATCTCTGCTCGCTTAGCCGGGTCGTTGGCCGATGCCAGCTGCGACTGCAGGTTGGTAATGCGGTCCGCCATACGCGCGGCAGCACGATCGATTTCGCTGCCCTGATCCGAAGCATCGGGAGCCTCCTGAGTAGCGGAAGCCATCGCTCCGGCGGCACGCCCAAAATCAAAGGACAACTGCAGCGAGGTCAGCGCGGTCTGAGAAAGTCGATCGCGTGGGACGATGTCGTCGGAATCGGCGGGAACCTGCTGAAGAGCGAGAATCCGGCGATACCAGGTGATCGTGCGACTGACGTGATTGACCACCTGCTCGGGTGGTACGGGCAACTCCACCTTTGCCGGCGTAGCCGGTGCGGTGCCCTTTTCCGAGGGCGCCGGCACAGGTGCCGCGCTCGCGGTCACCATTCCGGCAAACAACAAAACCCACAAACTGGAACGCACTCACCCCTCCGCGGTCGGACCCCCACCTAAATGGAGATCCGACCGCTTCGTTCCATCAGAAGCTCAGCATTACATCCCCAGGGCGCTCAGGAAGCGGGTGGTGAATCCCAGTCTTCCGGCCTGGCCGTAGCTGTTGCAGATCGGGGAAGCCGACCCGGGTCCGCAATCGGTGTCCCGATCGAATGACCAGTAGTGGAGTCCCGCGAGGCCCTTCTGTGCAGCATAGGCCGCGACAGTGTTGACGTTCGCAATGGTGAAGACTTCACTCTGAGTGTCATTGCCGCCGATCATGGGCGTCAGCTCGATATTGGCATACGGAATGCCGTAGAAGCTGTGCAGGTTCTCAGCGGCGTTGATCGCCGACTGAGCCATGTCGCACGATCCGCCCACCACGGCGCAGTTCCCGGCCGAAGTACTGCCGTAATCCATTACCATGAGGTTGATCGTGTACTTCTGTAGACCGAACTGCTTGATGGCCTGGACGACCCAGGCACCCAGCGTGTTCAGGCTGTTCGGCGAGTTGCCACCGAGGGTAGCGACCGTGAAGCTGAATTTCAGATTCGGGAATGACCTCTGGGCCGCCACCGAGCGCTGCACCAGGTTGTTGATCACATCCTGACTCTGGCCGCCTTCGATGTCGAAGTCGATGCCCAACAGGTTGGAGGAGTTATAACGGTTGATGAAAGTCGTGAAACCCGCATCCGAGCCGCAGGTGAACACGCCCGACGCGCCACCCGTGGCGATGGTGTAGAACTTGCCGTTGCTGACCCAGTTCTGCACGTTCGCCGAAGCGAGCGCGCCAGCTTGAATACCTGCCCAATTCTCGTTGCCGCATTCACCCGTGGCGAAGGCCCACGTCATCGACTTGAGGTTGGCCGGCATGACAGACAACACCGGCGACAGGCTGCCCGCGACAGCGGAGCTGATCACGTTCGTGTTCCAGTTCATGCTGATCGTGACGTCCTTGTAGGGACCGAATGCAAACGGTCCGGGGGGAGGCGTTACAGTTCCACCACCACCACCACCACCACCACCACCGCCGCCGCCGCCACCACCGCCGCCGCCGCCACCACCGCCGCCGCCACC
>Ga0207641_10003725_pt1 | contig 13406 bp, 5 predicted proteins | sample KBSSwiS62_FD_184306 | JGI IMG/M metagenome (GOLD analysis project Ga0207641, IMG submission 184306) | Switchgrass rhizosphere microbial communities from Kellogg Biological Station, Michigan, USA - KBS Switchgrass S6-2 (SPAdes) (version 2) | ecosystem: Host-associated > Plants > Roots >... | reverse complement strand
AGTGAAGAATGCTTCAGGATGCATATCAGCAGCGACAAGTTATACGATCAATGCTGTTCCTTCAGCACCGGCAGCACCCACTGCAACACTAACGCAACCTACTTGTACAACACCAACAGGAACGATCACCATTACGTCACCTGTACCGGCAGCAGGGATCACTTATTCAATTGATGGAATAAACTATACCAATACCACTGGGATCTTTTCAGGACTTGTTCCCAATACTTATAACGTAACAGTGAAGAATGCTTCGGGATGCATATCAGCAGCGACAAGTTATACGATCAATGCTGTTCCTTCAGCACCGGCAGCACCCACGGCAACGCTAACGCAACCTACTTGTACAACACCAACAGGAACGATCACCATTACTTCACCTGTACCGGCAGCAGGGATCACTTATTCAATTGATGGAATAAACTATACCAATAACACTGGGATCTTTGCAGGACTTGTTCTCAATACTTATAACGTAACAGTGAAGAATGCTTCAGGATGCATTTCAGCGGCGACAAGTTATACGATCAATGCTGTTCCTTCAGCACCGGCAACACCCACAGCAACACTAACGCAACCTACTTGTACAATACCAACAGGAACGATCACCATTACGTCGCCTGTACCTGCAGCAGGGATCACTTATTCAATTGATGGAATAAACTATACCAATACCACTGGGATCTTTTCAGGACTTGCTCCAAATACTTATAATGTAACAGTGAAGAATGCTTCGGGATGTATTTCAGCAGCGACAAGTTATACGATCAATGCTGTTCCTTCAGCACCGGCGGCACCCACTGCAACGCTGACGCAACCTACTTGTACCACACCAACAGGAACGATCACCATTACGTTGCCTGTACCGGCAGCAGGTATTACTTATTCAATTGATGGAATAAACTATACCAATACCAATGGAATCTTTTCAGGGCTTGTTCCTAATACTTATAGTGTAACCGTGAAGAATGCTTCAGGATGCATATCAGCAGCAACAAGTTATACGATCAATGCTGTTCCTTCAGCACCGGCAGCACCCGCTGCAACGCTGACGCAACCTACTTGTACAACGCCAACAGGAACGATCACCATTACTTCACCTGTACCGGCTGCAGGGATCACTTATTCAATTGATGGAATAAACTATACCAATACCACTGGGATCTTTTCAGGACTTGTTCCTAATACTTATAACGTAACAGTGAAGAATGCTTCGGGATGCATATCAGCAGCGACAAGTTATACGATCAATGCTGTTCCTTCAGCACCGGCAGCACCCACTGCAACGCTGACGCAACCTACTTGTACAACACCAACAGGAACGATTACCATTACTTCACCTGTACCGGCTGCAGGGATCACTTATTCAATTGATGGAATAAACTATACCAATACCACTGGGATCTTTTCAGGACTTGTTCCTAATACTTATAATGTTACAGTGAAGAATGCTTCAGGATGCATATCAGCAGCGACAAGTTATACGATCAATGCTGTTCCTTCAGCACCGGCAGCACCCACTGCAACGCTGACGCAACCTACTTGTACAACACCAACAGGAACGATCACCATTACTTCACCTGTACCGGCAGCAGGGATCACTTATTCAATTGATGGAATAAATTATACCAATACCACTGGTATCTTTTCAGGACTTGTTCCCAATACTTATAGTGTAACCGTGAAGAATGCTTCAGGATGCATATCGGCAGCGACAAGTTATACGATCAACACTGTTTCATCCGCGCCAGCAGCACCGACTGCAACGCTGACGCAACCTACCTGTACAACACCAACCGGAACGATTACCATTACTACACCTGCACCGGCAGCAGGGATTACCTATTCAATTGACGGAATAAATTATACCAATGCCACCGGGATCTTTACAGGACTTGCTCCCAATACTTATAATGTAACAGTGAAGAATGCTTCGGGATGTATTTCAGCAGCGACAAGTTATACGATCAATGCTGTTCTTTCAGCACCGGCAGCACCCACTGCAACGCTGACGCAACCCACTTGTACAACACCAACAGGAACGATCACCATTACTTCACCTGTACCGGCTGCAGGTATTACTTATTCAATTGATGGAATAAACTATACCAATACCACTGGCATCTTCTCAGGACTTTTTCCCAATACTTATAATGTAACAGTGAAGAATGCTTCGGGATGTATTTCAGCAGCGACAAGTTATACGATCAATGCCGTTCCTTCAGCACCGGCAGCACCCACTGCAACGCTGACGCAACCTACTTGTACAATACCAACAGGAACGATCACCATTACTTCACCTGTACCGGCAGCAGGGATCACTTATTCAATTGATGGAATAAACTATACCAATACCACTGGCATCTTTTCAGGGCTTGTTCCCAATACTTATAGTGTAACCGTGAAGAATGCTTCAGGATGCATATCAGCAGCGACAAGTTATACAATCAATGGAGTGCCGGGTTTGCTTACCCCAACGGTAACCATAATATCCACCAGCACTTCAATATGCAGTGGTGGTTCTGTTACATTTACTGCCACACCAATCAATGGTGGATCAAATCCAACTTATCAATGGATGATCAATGGAGTGAATGTGACGGGACAAACGGCTTCAACTTTTATCACATCAACTCTTGCCAATGGTAATATTGTGTCAGTAGTGATGACCAGTAACGATCCTTGTGCTAATCCAACCACGGCCACAAGCAATCCAATTACTATTACCACAACATCTGTTGCTCCATCGGTAACCATAACATCAAACACCACTTCAATATGCAGCGGCGGCTCTGTTACGTTTACTGCCACACCCACCAATGGTGGATCAAATCCAACTTATCAATGGATGATCAATGGAGTGAATGTGGCGGGACAAACGGCTTCAACTTTTATTACATCAACACTTGCCAATGGAAATAGTGTGTCAGTCATGATGACAAGTAACGATCCTTGTGCTAATCCAACCACGGCCACCAGCAATCCAATTGCCATCACTACAACATATGTTACTCCGTCGGTAACCATAACATCAACTAGCACCTCAATATGCAGTGGCGGCTCTGTTACGTTTACTGCCACACCAACCAATGGTGGATCAAATCCAGCTTATCAATGGATGATCAATGGAGTGAATGTGACGGGACAAACGGCTTCAACTTTTATCACATCAACTCTTGCCAATGTTAATATTGTGTCGATAATGATGACAAGTAATGATCCTTGTGCGAATCCAACCACAGCTACCAGCAATCCAATTACTATCACTACAACATCTGTTACTCCATCGGTAACCATAACATCAAGCAGTACATCAATATGCAGCGGGGGCTCTGTTACGTTTACTGCTACACCAACCAATGGTGGATCAACTCCAACTTATCAATGGATGATCAATGGAGTGAATGTGACGGGACAAACGGCTTCAACTTTTATCACATCAACTCTTGCCAATAGTAATATTGTGTCGGTAATGATGACAAGTAATGATCCTTGTGCTAATCCAACCACGGCCACAAGCAATCCAATTACTATCACTACAACATCTGTTACTCCATCGGTAACCATAACATCAAGCGGTACATCAATATGCAGCGGGGGCTCTGTTACGTTTACTGCTACACCAACCAATGGTGGATCAACTCCAACTTTTCAATGGATGATCAATGGAGTGAATGTGACGGGACAAACGGCTTCAACTTTTATCGCATCAACTCTTGCTAATGGTAATATTGTGTCAGTAATGATGACAGGCAACGATCCTTGTGCCATCTCTGTAACACCTGTTCAAAGCCAGTCAATAACTATCGCTGATGCCACGCCACTTTTAATCATAACGAACCCATTGTTAGTTTGTGAACCTGCATCTATCGACCTTACCGCATCTCCTGTAACTGCAGGCAGCGGTGCCGGACTAACGTTTACATACTGGCTTGATGCCAATGCTACAATTCCGTTGGTCAATCCAGGGGTAGTTGCTGTGCCAGGAACATATTATATAAAGGCACAGACTGCCGGCGGTTGTTTTACGATCAAGCCTGTTGTAGTATCTATTGAGCAAACAATAAATGGCATTCGTTATCCTACCGTTACTGCCATGATCAATTCGCCATTGCAGTTAACTGCAAGAAACCAGGGCGCAACTTATTCTTATAAATGGTCACCGCCGACAGGCCTTAATTTCCCCAATACAAAAGACCCCGTATTTACCAATAATACAGGTCTTGAATATCTTATTACGATCACCTCATCTGCAGGTTGTGTTACAGTTGATACTTTGCTTGTGAGAATGGACGGTAATAATGGTCCGGCAGTCTTTGTACCGAAAGCATGGTCGCCCAACAACGATGGCCATAATGATTATTTATTCCCGTTTTTGGTCAATATCACCCGGATAAAATATTTCCGCATTTACAACCGATGGGGTACTAAAGTTTTTGAAACAAATGTTGTCGGGCAGGGATGGAACGGAGTATATAAGGGCAAACCGCAAGTGATGGATGTGTATACATGGAGCATTGAAACCGAAGCGGTAAATGGAAAAATTTATAAAAGTGCGGGCACTGCAGTATTACTAAGATAACTTTCATTGACGCTGATCCATTCTCTTATGTTTTGAAATATTTCTTCTTGAGATTTCCATTTATAAATAGGTAAACCACATGTGGATTCTGTTATGAACGCATTACATTTAACCGGTTCAAAAATGCCGCTTATGCCATCATCTTCTGTTTTATAATCACCACTCACAACCCATACTTCATTATTATATTCTATTCTTATTTGTGATGAACCAATGATATGCCCGGCCGGATGCAAAGAAACTTTTACTCCATTAGTATGTATTGCTTCATTCCATTGGACCGCATCGATCGGTACATCACCTAAACGAAGTTTCAGTAAAGGCAAACTTGCGGTGTGACATAAATAACGATCACTTCCCCATCTTGCATGATCGCTGTGTGCATGAGTGATGATAGCTTTATGTACGGGTTTCCATGGATCGATATAAAAATCACCGGCCCTGCAGTACAAACCATTACTGGTAAAATCAATAAGTGCCATAAAGTAATTACAACATTGAAAATAACATGCCGTTTATTTGCGATCCAATAATTTTCGAATCTGCGTCCATTTGTAGAAAAAAATTCACTTTGATCATAATATTAAAGGTCTTTTGTTTAAACTGTTTTTTTTAGACTGTCACTATTGTTTGTCAATTCATTTTTTTAAAACATTTATAAAATAATTAAAAGCTTTGCATGGTGTTTGTGATTTTTTTGTGAAGAGATTTAATAAATGTACTTGCATAGAAAACTGAGGAGCCCGGAGTTGATAGACCTGTTGGTGATACATACGAAGCGTTTCACTCGGATCATCATTCATGGTGAAACTTATGTTGGCGAATACGACGTTTGTAAAAGGACGATCGAATTGATCCAGGGAGAAATTCTCTCCCGGCAGCCTTATCATTTAAAACCTTCAGTTGGTAGTGGGGATTCAATAATTCATCTGTTCAACACTAAATGAAATAAGTAATTATACGTTCATAAAATATTGATGAATAGAACAAAAGTTTTTTTTATATATCGAAAAACAAATATTACTTTCAATATAGAATAGAATGGCCTTATTGTGAAAATTGAAATCCTCTGAACCTTTAGCACCATCCGTTTTTTATACCACCGCCCCCCTTGATTATCTACTTTCCAATCACCCGTGATTTTTTTCTGGAATTACACAGAGAAAACGAACCTGATATTCCTGAATAACCTCACCACATTTTTTTGGTATTGATTAGTGTTTATAAACTATTGTTTATGCGGCAAAAGTTTGCGACTAAGATTGTATTGTATTTGATAAAATTTAATGATATAGTAACAGAATATCGATTCTTTTGTCGTACCCGTGCCCTGTTTAGTGTGTCGCCGCCCAACAATAAAAACCAAACCATTATTACTTAAAATCAAAAGCTACTATTATGAAAAAGTTTCTAATGCCATCGTTCCATTTAATGCTATTATTCTTCTTTTTATTTTTAGTCACACGAACATCTTATGCCCAGGCCCCGGTTGCACCGGTTAATCCACCTAGTAATGGGTTTTATATCAATGGTAAGCTTAAAGCAGACAGCGCTGATGTCGGCGATTGGGTAGATGGAGTCGGTACTGGCGGTTTCGTTCTTCAGGCTTCAGGGGCACCTCCGGTATGGGGTCCGGTCAATTCCACGACAACTAAATTTATTAAAGACCCCTATGACGATGCTAGCGATATGATTTTTCAGGGGAGTTCTTTTGGAGATAACCCGAATTCCTGGCAGTGGACCACTAACAAAGCCACCAGCAAATGTGATATTAATACAGCCTTGTTTCATTCTACCACCTCTACTACTCAAAAATGGTTAATTCTCGGAGGCGATCGTTTTACAACGACCGGAACCAGCTATATCGATTTTCAATTTTCTCAAGGAATATTTTCCAGGACCTCAAGTGGAGGTTTTAGCTCTGTTGCGGCGGATGGTTCTTCCCTGGCTGGAACAAATGGCAGAACTGTCGGCGACTTTGTGTTATCAATGGAATATACCAATGGTGGAGCAACCGCAACTGTCCATTATTACCGGTGGCAGCCTTCTGGAAATACCTTCAAATTTGTTGAGCTTCCAATCCCGGCACTGCTCGGTTTACCAAGTGCTTACGGTGCAAGCAACACGGCTGCAACTGATGTCCCTTATTCAGCATTTGGCTCAACAAGCTACATCCCATTTGCTTTTGTAGAGGCAGCTGTAAATATTGATGCGATCCTAAACAGCAATTGTCAAAGTGTAACTATTAAAACCATCTTCGTATCAACTAAAGCATCGGATTCATATACCGCTGCATTAAAAGATTTTGTAGAACCCCAACAGGTCAATTTTGTGTTTGGCAGTGCAGGGCTTAGCTATGGTACTCCAAGTTTTTGCAAAAATGCATCTAACCCGGCTCCAACAGTACCTTCATCGCCTGCCGGAACATTTGTTGGTTCATCAGGATTAAGTATAGACGGATCAACAGGCGTTATTAATCTCACCACAACCGACGCAGGAACCTATACGGCTACCTATACACCTAGCAGCGGAGCTTGTATCATTCCTGCCACTACAGTAATTACAATTAAACCAACCCCAACAGTTAGCACTCCGTCCAATCAACTACTTTGCAACGGTGCATCAACGAGTGCTGTTAACTTTTCCGGCACTCCAACTGGTGTAACATTTAACTGGATAAATAATAATGCGTCTATAGGACTTGGCACAAGTGGGGCGGGCAATATTGCTTCCTTTACTGCTACCAACTCGGGCACGAGTAACTCGGTAGCAAATATAACCATAACGCCGTCAGCCGATGGTTGCACAGGTAATTCGACGTCCTTTACAATCACGGTTAAACCTACTCCAACAGTTAACACTCCGGGCAACCAAAATATTTGTAATGGAGCCTCGACTAGTACGGTGAATTTTTCTAGTGTTGTAAGTGGTACTACGTTTAACTGGACAAACAACAATACTTCGATAGGACTTGGGGCAAGTGGCTCGGGGGACATCTCAGCTTTTACTGCCTCTAATTCGGCAACTTCAAGTGCCGTCGCAACGATTACCATCACGCCGACCGCCACCGGTTGTCCTGGTGCTAGCACATCATTTACAATAACTGTTAAACCAACGCCAACAGTTAATACGCCAACGAATCAAACACTTTGTAGCGGCGCCTCAACGACCATAGTCAGTTTTTCAAGTGTTGTAAGCGGTACCACTTTTAACTGGACAAATAACAATACTTTGATAGGACTTGGAGCAAACGGCTCTGGTAACATTGCTTCTTTTGCCACTCAAAATGCAGGAGCTTCTGATGCAGTAGCAACCATTACTATAACGCCGACAGCCAATAGTTGTGCGGGTACGTCGACATCTTTCACAATAACCGTTAAACCGCAACCCCCCGCACCATCATTATGTATTGTGCAACCTACGCTGTGTGGGTCGGCCACAGGTATTGTTAAAGTAACAAGTCCTCTCGTAGCCAACTACCAATATACTAAGGACAATGGAGCAAACTGGCAGAACTGTAATGTCTTTCTTGGAGTAGTTGCCGGTTCCAATCCTTCGATAAAATATAAAACTGAATTGGGATGTGTATCTGCAAATGCAGATTGCACCACTGCTAGCATCTGTGCGCAAACCCCTGTAGATTGTCAGGGTGGAAATTTTGCCAGGGTCGCGCCACAGCAGGCAACACCTATTGAGGAGTCACAAACAACGGTCAAAGCTTATCCAAATCCATTCAGTGACAGAGTAAAATTTTTGGTCACATCAACGGTATCGGGTAATGGAAATTTGGAAGTCTATAATATGATGGGACAAAAAGTAAAAACTGTTTACCAGGGTTATATAGCGAAAGGAACGCAAACATTTGAACTCAGTTTACCAAAGCAAAATGTAGGTAACCTTGTTTATGTGCTAAGGATCGGAGATAATAAAATGACTGGAAAAATATTACAGTTAAATCAATAAACGTAGAAAAGATTACTAATCAGAAATAGAGCCATCCGTCCCGAAGATTTACATAGGGGGTTGATCGAACGATCAACTCCCTTTCTTTTTAGGAAATAAAAAAATGATCATATGGGTATATCAAATACAAAAAGTACCGGGTGACCGGTACTTTTCTTTATTGTCAACTTAATAATTTATTCTTTTACCTGTATGTTGCCGATATTAACAACATGCAATCCATAGAAATCAGAAGCGCTGACATATGGACTTTTTTGAGCAGAGATAGGGTCGCTGATCCAATCAGTAACAGATCCTTTGCCATTATCACTTACGAAGAAAGCATGTCCGTCATCAGTGAAAAGGATAGCAGAATTGCCATGCCAATAGGCACCATTAACTGAATAGATCTCGGTACCATATTGAATAGTACCTACAACAACGCCATCTTTTTGTTCAACGGCGTTGAAACTAAAGTTGATGCCGTCAGCCACACCGCTGCCATTGGCAACAGAATTCCTTTTTGCAGGTGCGAATGAGCAAAGAACGATAACGATTGTAAGAAGTGAAGCAGAAGCAAGCTGCTTGATGGTAGTTGTCATTGTACAGATTGTTTATAGGGTCAAAAATTGTTTACAGCCTCGGTGGTTTTACGGGATCGGATGGTCGTACAAAGGATATAAGAATGAACGTAAAACTAATAGGGAGATCTCTGCCATGCAATAGGAAAATTACTTTTTTAAAAAAAGAAGGTGAATGGTAAAACTGCTGCTGCAGAACATTTTAAATTGATCCCACCTACGTGGATATCATTTTCATTATTGGTGGACCCATCTTTTTACACAGGTAACAGGCAACCAGTAACTGGCAACCGCAACTTGAAAAGAATGTTGCAACCGTCAATATATAAAGGAATGTGGATTAGTAAATCTACTTCTGTCATTGGAGATATGACAAAAGAAAATTACTTTAGCATCCGTTTAACCATTGCCTATCCAATACCTCACGAAATCCGTCCTCAATCCCATTTAAAAACCAGCGTTGTTGTATATAAGTGTAATTAAAAAATTAATTACAGCAAATCCTCTTCTGCGATAAACCATCCTTATTTCCACCTGTATCCTGTGATAGCTACCCAATCTTATCATTATTAAAACTGCAGAATGAAAACACTGTTACCTATCCTCAAAACAAAACTATTTTTATTAGGTTTTGTTTCCACTTGCACCGTGATATTAGCAACTACAGTTCCTCAAATCAGAAATTTTATCGCTCCTGAAAAGTTGATAGGTGAAAAAATTACAACGAAGCAAAAAAAGATCGCTTCGAAAATAAAAAAGCAAAACAAAACGGTGAGCTCTTCAAGAGTGACTTCAGGTCTTTCTCTTGAAATGAATAATTCATTTGAAGCAACAGTACAAACAGATCTTCAGGATTATCCTCCTGGTGGAACAGTTGTTATTACAGGTTCGGGATGGACAACTGGCGAACAAGTAAAGTTGCAGGTATTACACATACTTGCAGATGGAGATAATGATAGCAGTCCTGCACACCAGCCATGGTATGTTATGGCTGATTCTCTTGGAAATATTTCTTCAACATGGCTTGTGCCTTTTGATGAAGATGAATTAGGAGCAACATTAACTTTAACTGCTGATGGACAAACTTCTTTATTGCATGCGGCGACAACTTTTACAGATGCTTCATCAGTAACTATTTCTTCAAGTCCAGCAGGTACTGGAAACCCACAAACCGCACTAACAATTTGTTCTGGTACCTCTGTAACTTTTACAGCCATAAAATCAGGTGGTAGTTGTTCTCCAAGTTACCAATGGAGAAAAAACGGTGTTGATATAGTTGGTGAAGCATCTTCAACTTATATTACGTCTACTTTAGTAAATGGTGATGTAATAACAGTTTTTCAATCCGTTGGTAGTGGCGGCTGTACTGCTGCTTTATCAACAAATGCAATCACTGTAACAGTAGTTGCATCTGCTCCGGCAACACCTGGGGCCATCACAAGACCCACTAATGAATGTGCGGGTTCAACAGGAAATACATATAGTATAACAGCAGTAAGCGGTGCCACATTATACACTTGGTCAACTACAGGAGCTGGGTGGTCAGTAACAGCAGGGCAGGGAACAACTTCTGCAACTATAACAATTGGCGCAGGGGCAGGAACAGTTTCAGTTACCGCATCAAATGCATGCGGAACAAGTGCGGCTTCTTCAACAGGAAGCATTACGCCAACTACAACACCAGCAACACCAGGTTCAATAACCCAACCAACAGATAAATGTGCAGGTTCAACTGGAAATACATTCAGTATTTCAGCTGTTGCCGGTGCCACATCATACACATGGTCAACTACAGGAGCTGGGTGGTCAGTAACAGCAGGGCAGGGAACAATATCTGCAACTATAACTATTGGAGCAGGAGCAGGCACAGTATCAGTTACTGCATCGAATGCATGCGGAACAAGTGCGGCTTCTTCAACAGGAAGCATTGCGCCGACTACAACTCCAGCGACACCAGGTGCAATAACTCAACCAACAAATAAATGCGCAGGCTCAACCGGAAATACGTTCAGTATTTCGACCGTTGCCGGAGCTACATCATATACATGGTCAACAACTGGAGTAGGTTGGTCAGTAACAGGAGGCCAAGGAACAATTTCAGCGACTATAACAATTGGAGCAGGAGCAGGCACAGTGTCAGTTACTGCATCGAATGCATGCGGAACAAGTGCAGCTTCTTCAACAGGAAGCATTATATCAACTGCAATACCAGCGACACCCGGAGCAATAACAGGTTCAGCAAGTGTGTGTAAAAATGAGACCGGGGTTTCATATTCTATTTCATCAGTAAGTAGTGCCACTTCCTATGCATGGACTGTTCCATCGGGAGCGTCTGTTACTTCAGGTCAGGGCACAACTTCTATTTTAGTTTCGTTTGGAAATACTTCAGGTGATGTAACTGTTACGGCAAGTAACGTATGCGGAACAAGTGCTGCACAAACTATATCGGTTACAGTAAATCCATTACCAGCCATATTCAATGTGGGCTTTACGGGTTCACTTTGCGGAACTGCAACGATCACATTAAGTGGCTCTGAAACAGGTGTTAACTACCAGCTTTATAAAGGTAATTCCACAGAAGGTTCACCATTGGCAGGAACAGGTAATGCATTGAGTTTTGGTCAGTTTTCCGGAAACTCCTTATATACTGTAGTAGCAACTAATGCAACGACTGGTTGTACAAGTTATATGAATGGTAATGTAGATCTTAGTAGTGGCACAGAACCAACCTTATTCAGTGTGACAGGTGGAGGTCTATATTGTTTGGAAAGCTCAGGAGTTTCGGTTGGATTGGGTGGTTCTGAAACAAATGTGAATTATCAACTGTATTTAGATGGCAGTCCTGTTGGTGCCGTTGTACCAGGAACAGGTTCAGCAATCAGTTTTGGCAATCAAACCGGTCTTGGTAATTATACTGTTATAGGAACAAGAACCAATGGTTCAAATTGTGCAAGAACAATGACTGGAAGTGTAGATATTACTCCTGACACGACTCCGCCGACAGTAACAGCCGGATCAAATGTCACAGCCAACACATCAGATGATGATCTTGGTGATTGTGACGTGAGTGTAGCAATAGCTGCTGCGACATTTGGAGACAACTGTCCGGGAGCAACGATCGCTTATCAATTAAGCGGTGCAACTACACAAGGTGTGACAGCAGGACAAGTAGGCACTCATATTTTCAACAAAGGAGTTACTTCAATTCTTTATACAGCTACCGATGCAGCAGGTTTAACAGCCACATCATCAAAGACAGTAACAGTAACAGATAATGAGAACCCGACAGTAACAGCAGGATCGAATGTCACAGCCAACACATCAGATGATGATCTTGGTGATTGTGACGTGAGTGTAGCAATAGTTGCTGCGACATTTGGAGACAACTGTCCGGGAGCAACGATCGTTTATCAATTAAGCGGTGCAACTACACAAGGTGTGACAGCAGGACAAGTAGGCACTCATATTTTCAACAAAGGAGTTACTTCAATTCTTTATACAGTTACTGATGCAGCAGGTTTAACAGCCACATCATCAAAGACAGTAACAGTAACAGATAATGAGAATCCAACAGTAACAGCCGGATCAAATGTCACAGCCAACACATCAGATGATGATCTTGGTGATTGTGACGTGAGTGTAGCAATAGCTGCTGCGACATTTGGAGACAACTGTCCGGGAGCAACGATCGCTTATCAATTAAGCGGTGCAACTACACAAGGTGTGACAGCAGGCCAGGTAGGTACTCATATTTTCAATAAAGGAGTTACTTCAATTCTTTATACAGCTACTGATGCAGCAGGTTTAACAGCCACATCATCAAAGACAGTCACAGTAATTGATGATGAGAACCCAACAGTAACAGCAGGATCAAATGTCACAGCCAACACATCAGATGATGATCTTGGTGATTGTGACGTAAGTGTAGCAATAGCTGCTGCGACATTTGGAGACAACTGTCCGGGAGCAACTATCGCTTATCAATTAAGCGGAGCAACTACACAAGGTGTAACAGCCGGCCAGGTAGGTACTCATATTTTCAACAAAGGAGTTACTTCAATTCTTTATACAGCTACTGATGCAGCAGGGTTAACAGCTACATCATCAAAGACAGTAACAGTAACAGATGATGAGAACCCAACAGTAACAGCAGGATCAAATGTCACAGCCAACACATCAGATGATGATCTTGGTGATTGTGACGTGAGTGTAGCAATAGCTGCTGCGACATTTGGAGACAACTGTCCGGGAGCAACGATCGCTTATCAATTAAGCGGAGCAACTACACAAGGTGTGACAGC
>Ga0207641_10003717_pt1 | contig 13438 bp, 10 predicted proteins | sample KBSSwiS62_FD_184306 | JGI IMG/M metagenome (GOLD analysis project Ga0207641, IMG submission 184306) | Switchgrass rhizosphere microbial communities from Kellogg Biological Station, Michigan, USA - KBS Switchgrass S6-2 (SPAdes) (version 2) | ecosystem: Host-associated > Plants > Roots >... | reverse complement strand
CGAAGGGATCGACTTGACGACCGTCGACAAGGGTCGCATCGACGACGGCACGCCCGTGCGCTGGGTGATCGCCGGCGAGTTCGTGCACCTGCACCTCGAGCCGCCCGGCGGCGTCAACGTCGTCGCCTGCGTCATCGAGCGTGCGCACCGGCTCGGCGACATCACGACGCTGGCGTGCCGATCGACCGTGCCGCCGCACGCCCTGGTTCACGTCGAGGTGACGACCCGGCAAGCGCGCGAGGGAGGGTTGGCGGCGCAGCGACCCGTGTTCCTGAAGCTCGATCCGCAGGGGATCCACATCATGCCGACGCGCGTTCGCGGCGCCTGACCGACACGTCGACTGCCTAAGGCCGGCGACGCCACGTCAAGGCGCCGATGGCCGATCGCGTTCGACCAGTGCGAGGTACTCGTCGATAGTGCCGCCGGCGAGCGGCTTGGCCATGACGCCCAGGAGGTTCGTCTTCCTGCCCATCGCCACCGGCCCGCGCTCGCGCACCTGCACGTAGCCGCAGCGCGCCCAGAAGCGCTCGGCCCTGACGCTGCCCTGGACCACGCCGAGGCGCAGCCACCGCGCGCCCGCGCCGATCATCCAGCCTTCGAGCTTGCGATAGAGCGCGTGGGCGACGCCGCTGCCGTGCAGCGCCGTGGCGACGACGAAGAGGCCGACGTGCCAGACGTGCGGCTGGAGGAAGTCGCCGACGATGGTGGCGACGCCGACCAGCGCGCCGTCCTTCTCGTCATAGAAGCCGAGCAGGCACATCGCGCGGTACGGCATTCCGGCCGGCGGCAGGTCGGCGAACTCGTGCTTCGCCTCGTCGGGGCCGGGCCCTTCGCCGTTGACGGTGAAGAAGTATTCCGGGTTCGCCTCGAAGAAGCGCTGGACCGCCTCGACATCGTCGGCGCCGAGCTGGCGCAGCCGATAGCCGTCGTCGTCTGCCGCTGTCGTCATCGTTCTTCTCCTTGTCGCCTCTTCACCGCTGGCGCGGATCGAGCGCGTCGCGCAGGCCATCGCCGAGCAGGTTGAAGGCGAGAACGAGCAGGAAGATCGCCAGCCCCGGCCAGATCGCCATCCACGGCGCGTTGTCGACGTAGTTCTTGGCGGTGTTGAGCATGCTGCCCCAGCTCGGCGCCGGCGGCTGCTGGCCGAGGCCGAGGAACGACAGGCTCGCCTCGGCGATGATCGCCGCGGCGATCGCGAGCGTCGACTGGACGATCACCGGAGCGAGGATGTTCGGCAGCACGTGGCGCCAGGCGATCCGGAACGGCGAATTGCCGAGCGCGCGCGCCGCCTCGATGTACTCCTCGACCTTGACGTTGAGGACCTGGGCGCGCGTCAGGCGCACGAAGATCGGCGTCGCCGAGACGCCGATCGCGATCATCGCGTTGGTGAGGTTCGGCCCGAGGAACGCGGCCAGCGCGATCGCCAGGATCAGGAACGGGCAGGCGAGGAAGGCGTCCGTCAGGCGCGAGATCAGGGCGTCGACGAAGCCGCCGACCAGGCCTGCCGTCATGCCGATCGGCACGCCGAGCGCGACCGCGATCGAGACCGCGACGACGCCGGCCAGCAACGACGCGCGCGTACCCCAGACGATTCGCGACAGGACGTCGCGGCCGATGTCGTCGGTCCCGAACCAGTGCGCCGCCGACGGCGCCTTGCGGATCGCGCTCCAGCTCGTCTCGATCGGATCGAACGGCGCGAGCCACGGCGCGAGCAGCGCGGCGGCGACGAAGAGCACGACGACGACCAGGCCGATCATGGCGCTGCGCCGGCGCCTGAGCTTGCGCCACACCGGCCGCCAGGCGCCAGCCGGGGGCACGCGCGCGGCGACGTCGTCGATGGCTGCGCAGGCGGCGGGGACGAGGACGGCGGTCACGATCGTCTCACGCGCGCAGCTTCGGGTTGGCCGCGAAGTAGGCGATGTCGGCGAGCAGGTTGAGCGCGATGTACGCCGTCGCGGTGACGAGGACGACGCCCTGCACGACCGCGTAGTCGCGGTTGAAGACCGAGTCGACGATGAGCTTGCCGAAGCCGGGAATGGTGAACACCTGTTCGGTGAGGACCGCGCCCGAGAGCAGCGTGCCGAACTCGAGCGCGCCGAGCGTGATGATCGGCGTGAGCGCGTTGCGCAGGCTGTGCTTGAGCACGACGACGCGCTCGCTCAGCCCCTTGGCGCGCGCGGTGCGGACATAGTCGGCGTTCAGCACCTGCAACATCGCGCTCCTCGTGTGGCGCATCAGCACGGCGGCGATCGCGTTGCCGAGCACGAATGCCGGCATGATCATCGCGGCCAGGTTCTCGCGCAGGTTCTCGAACGGGCTGACGTAACCCGACGCCGGCAGCCAGCCGAGCTGCACCGAGAAGAGCAGGATCATCAGGATGCCGAGCCAGAAGTTCGGCGTCGACAGGCCCCAGAGCGCGAACGCGTTGGCGCCGACGTCCCACGCGGTTCCGCGGCCGACCGCCGAGGCGATTCCCGCGGGAATGCCGATCAGCAGCGCGATCATCATCGCCATCACGGCGAGCTGGATCGTCACGGGCAGCTTCTGGACGATGAGGTCGAGCACCGGCTGCTGCGTCCGCACCGACTCGCCGAGGTCGCCCTGCAGGACGCCGCCGATCCAGTAGCCGTAGCGCACCGGCAGCGCGTCGTCGAGGTGCAGCTTCTCGCGCAGGTAGGCGACGACATTCGGGTCGCGCTCCTCGCCGGCCAGAATGACCGCCGGGTCGCCCGGCAGCAGCTGCTGCAGCCCGAAGATCAGCATCGAGACGAAGGCCAGCGTCGGCAGGATCGTCGCGATTCGCTTGACGAGGAACTCGATCATGGCCGCGTCATCGCTGGTGACGGCGTCAGACGCCTGTGCCGTCCAGGCTTTGCGCGCTCGCTCGCCTCGAGAACACGACCCTCCGACTCATGGCGCTGCCATCTTCAAGCCCGTGACCCGCATCAGCCCGTCCGGAATGCTGCGCAAGCCGGTCAGCTTCGCGGTGTGCACCCACAGCCAGTTGCGGTGATAGAGATAGATGATCGGACGGTCCTTGAGGACGCGCGAGGCGATCTGCTCGAAGGTCTTCTTGCGCTCGCCCGGATCGCGCTGGCTGCGCGACGCGTTGAGGAGCTCGTCGACCTCCGGGACGCAGTAGCCGGCGTAGTTGAGCGGCTGCTTGCAGGCATCGAAGCTGTAGAGGTTGCCGTCCGGGTCGGCGCGGCCGCTCCAGGCGAGGACGTACGCCTCGAAGTCGCCTTTGTCGGCCATGTTGAGCGAGGTCGCGAACTCGGTCGACTGGATCTTGACGTTGAAACCGGCCTCGCGCGTCATCGCCTGGATAACGAGCCCGAGTCGCTGCGCATCGGAGGTGGTCGGCGTGACGAGGGTGAAGGTCGGATTCGGGACGCCGGCCTCCTTGAGCAGCGCCTTGGCGCGCGCGATGTCGCGCTTGGGCACCGGCACGTTCTTGGCGTAGAACGCGTTGTTCGGCGCGACCCACTGGTTGCCGACCGTCGCCTCGTTGTCCATGACGACCTGGACGATGCCGGCGCGGTCGAGCGCGAGCTCGAACGCCTCGCGCACCTTGGCGTCCTTGCCGAGCGGATTCTTCTGCGCCTGCTCGCTCTTGCCGACGTTGATCGTGATGCCCTGGTAGCCGATCTCGGTGATGCGCGCGACCTTGAGGTTCTTGTCCTTCTTCAGCCCTTCGATGTCCGACGGCAAGACGCGCTCGATGACGTCGAACTGGCCCGAGCGCAGGTTCGCCAGGCGCACCGTCGCATCGACGATCGGCGTGAAGACGACCTTGTCGAAGTGGACGTTGGCCTTGTTCCAGTAGGCCGCGTGGCGCTCGAGGACGATCCGGTCCTGGGCGACGCGCTCGACGAACTTGAACGGACCCGAGCACACCGGTTTGGCGCCGAAGTTGACGCCCTCGGCCTTGGCCGCCTTGGGCGAGACCATCATGCCGGCGCGATCGGCGAGCGCGGCCAGTAGCGGCGTGAACGGCGCCGAGAGGTTGAGCTTGACGGTGGTCGGGTCGACGACGTCGACGCTCGCCACCGGCCTGAGCTCGCCGCTCCGGTTCGATCCGGCCATCGTCTTGTGGCGCTCGATGTTGAACTTCACCGCCGCCGCGTCGAGCTTCTCGCCGTCGTGGAAGACGACGTCGTTGCGCAGCTTGATCGTCAGCGACTTGCTGTCGGCCGACCACTCGTACCCGGTCGCGAGCTGCGGCACGATCGCCAGCTTCTCGTCGATGTCGAACAGCTTGTCGCACAGCGACGCGAACACGATGCGGCCGACGAAGGTGCGCGCCAGCGTCGGGTCGAGGACGTCGGGATCCTCGCCGAGGCCGACGCGCAAGGTCTGCGACTGCGTCGCGAACGACGCCAGGCCGAGCGCGGCGACGGCGACGGCGACGGCGAGAGAACGGGAAACCAGGCTCATCGGGAAACCTCCGGACAGTGATGCAAGGAACTCAAGGGTGCGCTCATGAGGCAAGGCCCGGGCCGCCGGTGCCGCCTCGACGCTCGGCGATGAACGCCTCGACACGGCGCTCGATCTCGTCGCGATGGAGCTGGCCGACCGGATCGTGGCGGCCGGGCAGGCAGGCGAGGAAAGGCTGGAAGCGCTCGAGGCTCTTCTCGTACAGGCGGCGCAGCTCGGCGAGCGGCTCGGCGTGGTCGTCGACGCGAAGGTCGAGGCTCGGGTAGTCCTCGTCACCGTGGATGCGCAACGCCGCTGCCTGCTTGCCGCGCTTGTCGCCGCCGGCGCGCTCGCCGGCCTCCATCGCCGCGATCAATCGTTCGGCGAGCGGCAGGCCGGCGCCGGCGGCATACGCAGCGACCGTCGCATCGAGCACGTCGGTGCCGGCGAGCATGTTGCCGGCGACGCTGAAGTCGTCGTGCGCACGATGGCCGCACCCCTCCATACAGTGCGGGCCGGTGTAGGCGGCGGCGCGTCCGCGCGCGCCGATCACGTGCAACTGGCGCTGCGCCCGACCCTCGTCGGCGTCGGTCAGCCGCGCGACGACGTCCTCCGGCGCGACGCCGTCGGCGAGCAGCTCGATGCCGGCCGGCCCGTAGAGGGGATTCATCAGCGCCTGCGTCGACAACGCGCCGACCGCGCGCCGCGTGTGGACGCAGAGCGCGCCGACGGCGAGGAACCGGCTCGCGATGGCGACGCCGAAGCTGCCGTCGGCGTCGCGGGCGACGATCGACCACGTCATGGCGACGGCAGGAAGCGCTCGAGGACGCGGGCGACGTGCAACGCCTCGCGCTTCGCACCGTGCGCGATCTGCTGGCGGCAGCTCGTGCCGTCGGCGACGACGATCGCGTGAGGCGCGTTGCGGATCGCCGGCAGCAGGCTCGCCTCGGCCATCGCCATCGAGACCGCGTGGTGGCTCGCCTCGTAGCCGAAGCTGCCGGCCATGCCGCAGCACGAGGTCTCGATCAGCGTCGGCTCGGCGCCCGGCACGAGCCGCAGCACGTCGAGGATCGGCGCCACCGCGGCGAAGGCCTTCTGGTGGCAGTGGCCGTGCACCAGCAGCGGCGACTCGACGGGAGTGAAGGCGACGGCGAAGCGGCCGACCTTCGCCTCGCGCGCGATGAACTCCTCGAAGAGCAGCGCCTGCCGCGAGACCGCGACCGCCTTGGCGCCGAGGCCGAGCGCCAACGCCTCGTCGCGCAGCGTCAGCAGGCACGACGGCTCGAGGCCGACGATGGCGATGCCGGCCTCGGCGAACGGCACCAGCGCGTCGACAAGGGCGCCGACGCGAACGCGCGCCTCGTCGACACGGCCGCTGGTCAGGAAGGTGCGGCCGCAGCAATGGTGGCCGCGGCCCTTCTCGAGGGTGTGCAGCGTGTAGCCGGCGGCCTTCAGGACACGCGCCGCCGCGATCGCGTTCTCGCTCTCGAACACGCCGTTGAAGGTGTCGACGAAGAGGACGGCCGTCTTGACGCCGGCGCGTGCGGCGGCGAGCGTCGTTTCGGCGCTCGCGAAGTCGCTCGCGTTGCGAGCGCGCCAGAAGGTGTCGCTGCGCCAGGTCGGGAGCTTGCGCTTCGCGGTCAGGCCGAGCAGGCGCTCGCCGAGCAGCGCGGCGCCGGGAACGCGGTTGCGCAGGTTGGCGAGCCAGGCGACGCGGCTCACGCCATGGGCGTAGTCGGGCAAGGCCGCGACGAGCCGGTCCTTGAGCGAGTGACCGTGCCGCTTTGTGTAGTGAGCGAGGAACTCGATTTTCATCCGCGCCATGTCGACGCCCGTCGGGCATTCGCGTTTGCAGCCCTTGCAGCTGACGCAAAGATCCAGCGCAGCGCGGACGGCATCGCTGGTGAACGCATCGCTGCCCAGCTGTCCTGACAGCGCCAGCCTCAGCGTATTCGCGCGACCCCGAGTCACATGCTGCTCGTCGCGCGTGGCGCGGTAGCTCGGGCACATCGTGCCGGCGTCGAACTTGCGGCAGTGGCCGTTGTTGTTGCACATCTCGGCCGCCTTGGCGAAGCCGCCGGTCGAGTCGCCGCCCGTTCCCGGCGCGCTGATCGCCTCGGTGCGCGGATCGTTCTGCACGTCCCACGCCGACCAGTCGAGCACCGGGACCAAGGCGATCGTCCGATACGGCGCGGGCGCCTCCGGCGGCGGGAAGCGGAACAGCGCGCCGTCGTCCATCTTCGGCGGATCGACGATCTTGCCGGGGTTGAACAGGCCGTTCGGATCGAGCACGTCCTTGATCGAGCGGAACGCCTCGCCGAGGCGCGGCCCGAACTGCCACTCGATCCACTCGCCGCGACAGAGCCCGTCGCCGTGCTCGCCGCTGAACGCGCCCTTGTACTTGCGCACCAGCGCCGACGCTTCGACGGCGATCGACCGCATCTTCCTCGCGCCGTCGCGTCGCATGTCGAGGATCGGCCGCACGTGCAGCGTGCCGACCGAGGCATGCGCGTACCAGGTGCCGCGCGTGCCGTGGCGCGCGAACACCTCGGTCAGCGCGTCGGTGTACTCGGCGAGGTGCTCGAGCGGCACGGCGCAGTCCTCGATGAAGCTCACCGGCTTGCCATCGCCCTTCAGGCTCATCATGATGTTGAGGCCGGCCTTCCTCACCTCCCAGAGACTCTTCTGCGCGGCGTCGTCGGGCATCGCGACGACACTTCCCGGCAGGCCGAGGTCGCCCATCAGCTCGACCAGTCGGACCAGGCGGGTCAGGAGCGCCTCCTTGGCATCGCCTGCGAACTCGACCAGCAGGATCGCCGCCGGCTCGCCACGCAGCGCCGTACGCATCGTCGCCGCGAACGCCGGGTTGGCCAGCGCCAGGTCGATCATCGTCCGGTCGATCAGCTCGACCGCGGTCGGGCCGAGCGTGACGAGGTGCTGCGCGGCGTCCATCGCCGCGCGGAAGGTCGGGAAGTTGACGACCCCGAGGACCTTCGCGCTCGGCAGCGGTGCGAGCTTGAGCTTGAGCGTCCGCGTCCACGCGAGCGTGCCCTCGGCGCCGACCAGCAGGTGCGCGAGGTTGACGCTGTCGTCGTCGGTGTAGGGCTTCTCGCTCTGCGGATGGAAGATGTCGAGGTTGTAGCCGGCGACGCGGCGCAGCACCTTCGGCCAGCGCGCCTCGATCTCGCCGCGGTTCCTGAGCGCGAGGTCGCGAACGAAGGCGCCGATCGCGGCGGCGCGGCCGGTCGCCTCCTTCATCGGCCCGAACGAGACCGCGGCACCGTCGGCGAGCAGCGTGTCGATGCCGAGCACGTTGTGGACCATGTTGCCGTAGGCGATCGAGCGCGAGCCGCACGAGTTGTTGCCGGCCATGCCGCCGATCGTCGCCTGCGCGCTCGTCGAGACGTCGACCGGGAACCAGAGGCCGAGCGGCTTCAGCTGCGCGTTGAGGTGGTCGAGAACCAGGCCCGGCTCGACCGTCGCGACGCGGCTGTCCGCGTCGACGGCGACGACGTTCCTCAGGTGCTTGGTGGTGTCGATGACCAGCGCCGCGCCGGTCGTCTGGCCGCACTGGCTCGTTCCGGCGCCGCGCGGCAGCACCGGTACGCCGAGGTCGCGCGCGATTTCGAGGGCGATGCTGACGTCGCGGTCGCTCTTCGGAACGAGCACGCCGACCGGCATGATCTGGTAGATCGAGGCGTCGGTGGCGTAGCGGCCGCGCGAGGCCGGGTCGAACAGCACCTCGCCTTCGGTTTCGCGGCTCAGGCGCCGGTCGAGCGCGACCGCCACGTCGTTCGCCGGCAGCCGCGTCCCTTTCGGTGCCGCGGCGTCGGCCACGAGGCGTTCGGGTCGGTCGATCAGCATCGCTGCCTTCATCCTCGGCCGATTCTTGCACTCAGCGGCGCCAGCGACGCCGGGCGGCTAGGACAAACGCCGAACGGACGCCGTGAGGCCGGGTGCAAGAATGGGGTGGCCACGAGACGCCATCATGCTCGACCTCGACTTCCACCCGACCGGCCGCCACTTCCTCCAGATCCCCGGACCGAGCCCGGTCCCGGACCGCATCCTGCGGGCGATGAGCCTGCCGACGATCGATCACCGCGGCCCCGAGTTCGGCGCCCTCGGCAGGAAAGTGCTGGCCGACGTCCGCAAGGTCTTCAAGACCCGCCATCCGGTCGTCATCTACGCGGCGTCGGGAACCGGCGCATGGGAGGCGGCACTGGTCAACACGCTGAGCGCGGGCGACGCCGTGCTGATGGTCGAGACCGGCCACTTCGCGGCCCTCTGGCAGAAGATGGCGGCGCGCCTCGGCCTGGCGACCGAGATCGTGACGGCCCCGGGCAGCGACGCACTGCTCCCCGAAGCGCCGCACTGGCGCCGCGCCGTCCAGCCCGACCAGATCGAGGCGCGTCTGCGCAAGGACGGCGCGAAGAAGATCAAGGCAGTCTGCGTCGTCCACAACGAGACGTCGACCGGCGCGCTTTCCGACATCGCCGCGATCCGCAAGGCGATCGACGCCGCCGGCCACCCGGCGCTGCTCCTCGTCGATTCGATCTCGGGCCTGGCCTGCGCCGACCTGCGCCACGACGAGTGGGGCATCGACGTCACCATCGGCGGCTCGCAGAAAGGCCTGATGCTGCCGCCCGGCATCGGCTTCAACGCGATCTCGCCGCGCGCCCTCGAGGCGGCCAAGACGGCGACCCTGCCGCGCGCGTTCTGGTCGTGGGAAGAGATCGTCGCGATGAATGTCGACGGCTACTGGCCGACGACGCCGAACACCAACCTCCTCTACGGCCTCAACGAGGCGCTCGAGATGCTGCTCGGCGAGGGCCTCGACAACGTCTTCGCGCGCCACGAGCGCTGGGCCCAGGGCGTGCGCGTCGCGGTCGAGGCGTGGCAGCTGCCGATTCAGTGCGTCGAGGCGGCGCGCCGATCGCCGGTGCTGACGGGCGTGATCATGCCGGCCGGCGTCGACGCCGACGCGGTGCGTCGCCTGATCTACGAGCGCTTCGACCTCTCGCTCGGCACCGGCCTCGGCAAGGTCAAGGGCCGGATGTTCCGCATCGGCCACCTCGGCGACAGCAACGACCTGACGCTGCTCGCCACGATCGCCGGCTGCGAGATGGGCCTGAAGCTTGCCGGCGTTCGCCTGGCGGCGAGCGGCGTCCAGGCGGCGATGGATCATTTCGCGCGCCAGCCGGCGCGCGCGGGGCTCGCCGCCGCCGCCTAGCCGCGCGTGGCGAGTCGTCGCTTTCGCCTTTTCCCGAACCCTCACAGGACCCGAACGAATGCAACGACGCACCCTCCTCCAGGCCGGCGGCGCCGCCGTCGCCACCCTCGTCGCGCCGCGCCTGCTCGCGCAGGAATGGCCGAATTCCCCGGTCCGCATCGTGGTCGGCTTTCCGCCCGGCGGCGGCACCGACGCGCTCGCCCGCGTCGTCGCCGCCAAGCTGACGCAGATGTGGAACCAGCAGGTCATCGTCGAGACCAAGGCCGGCGTCGCCGGCGTCCTCGCCGCCGAGTACACCGCGCAGCAGCCAAGCGACGGCGCGACGCTGCTGATGGCGCACATCAACAGCCACGGCCTGGCGCCCAGCCTGCAGCCGAAGCTGCGCTACAGCGTCGAGCGGGACTTCGTGCCGATCGTGCTGGTCGGCGTCACGCCCAACCTGCTGATCGCCAACCCGGCGCAGAAGGCGCTCACCGTTCCCGAGATCGTCGCGCGCTGCAAGGCCGAGCCGGGAACGGTGACGTTCGGCTCGGCCGGCCAGGGCTCGGCGCAGCACCTCGCGCTCGAGATGTTCAAGCTGCAGGCCGGCGTCGACGCGCTGCACGTTCCGTACAAGGGCAGCGGCCCGCTCCTGACCGACCTGATGGGCGGCCAGATCATGTACAGCTTCGAGACCATGACCGCGGCGACACCGCACGTGAACAACGGCAAGGTGAAGGCGATCGCGCAGACGCGCGCGCACCGCGCCAAGGGTCACCCGACGGTGCCGACGATGCAGGAGGTCGGCTTTCCCGGCTTCGAGGCGACGACGTGGTACGGCCTGGTCGGACCGGGCAAGCTGCCGACGCCGATCGCAGACAAGGTCAATCGCGACGTCAACACCGTGCTCGCCCAGCCCGACGTGCAGGAGAAGCTCGACACCTACGGCGCCGAGGACGGCGGCGGATCGCGCGAGAAATTCCGCCAGTTCATCTCGACCGAGATGGTCAAGTGGGCCAAGGTCGTCAAGGACGGCAAGGTGAAGATCGACAGCTGAAGGCCCAGCCGCCGCCATGAGCCTGCCGCACTTCATCCACGAGAGCCTCGACGACATCCTGTCGGAGTGGGAACGCGAGTGCGGCTCGGCGCCGCGCGGCGCGGAGCCCGCGGTGCGACGAGCGCACTTCGGCAAGGTGCTCCATGCCGTTGCCGAGGAAATGAAGCGGGGCAAGGGGGTCGACGCCGCTGCCGCCGCGGCGACGGTCGCGAGCTTGGCGCGCAGGAGCGGCGACGCGCCGGCCGCTCCCCATTCGCACGCGAGCCAACTCGTCGACGACTACGCGTCGCTGCGCGCGTCGGTGGTCCGCCAATGGCGCCGCAAGCACCCGGACCCGAGTGCCTCCGATCTCGACGACCTGGTCCACTTCAACGAGGCGATGGACCGCAGCCTGGCCGAGCTCGCGGCGACCTTCTCTCCCTCGGAGTCGCAGCCGAATTCGCTCTTCCTCGGCGTCCTCAACCATGAGCTGCGCACCTCGGTGGCGTCGATCCTGATGTCGGCGCAGGTGCTGACCCATCGCAGCACGCCGGGAACGCCGGAAGCCAAGGCCGCGCAGCGCATCCTGCGCAGTTGCGAGCAGGTGCGCCAGAGCCTCGACGCGCTCTCCGACTTCACCAAGGTCCGCCTCGGCGAGCACCTGGAGATCGATCGAGTCCCCGACGACATGGGCGTGCTGTGCAAGCAGGCGCTCGATGCGTTCGCGCGGATCGACCCGGAGCGCAAGGTCCGCCTCACGTCCGACGGCGACCTCGGCGGCGACTGGGACACGACGCGGGTTCGCGAGGCGGTCGGCGGCCTGCTCGCCAACGCCGCCCGCTTCGCGTCGCGCGGTTCGGTGGTGACGATCGCCGTCGAGGGTCACGCCGCCGACGAGGTCAAGGTCACGGTGCACGGCGACGGCACGCCGATCGACGTCGAGACGCTGCAGACGATCTTCGACCCGGTCGCGCGGGTCGAGTCGGAGAACGCGACCTACGCCGGTCTCGGCCTGGGTCTGTTCATCGTGCGCAAGGTCGTCGATGCGCACGGCGGCCACGTCAGCGTCGCTGCGTCCGCGCAGGACGGCACGACCTTCACGATGGTGATGCCACGGCGCGCGTAGCGCTGCGCCCGCTCAGCGCGTAGGCGACGATCGCGAGCGCGGCCAGGCACCAGACGATGAGCGCGCCCGACGGCAGGTCGAGCGCCGACGACAGGATCAGCCCCGCGGCGTAGCCGGCGATGCCGATCGCGTAGGCGAGCACGAGCCGCGCCCGCGGCGGGTGGCGACGCGAGCCGAGGGCGGGAACGATCAGCGTGGCAAAGACCAGGTAGACGCCGATCAGTTGCACCGACGCCGTCACCGCGATCGCGAACACCAGGTAGAAGACGAGCTGCGAGAGCCGCCCGCGCAGGGCCCACAGGACGGCGAGGGTGACGACGCTGACCGCGAGAGGGACGGCCAGCTGCCGGTAGCCGACCCAGAGGATCTGCCCGGCGAGCAGGTCGCGCAGGTACTCGCCGCCGTGCGGATTCTTGGCGAGGAGCAGGATGCCGCCGGTCGCAGCGAGGACGAAGACGACGCCGATCTGCGCCTCCTGCACCTCGGGCCACCTGCGCTCGGTCCAGGTCAGCAGCAGCGAGCCGGCGAGTGCCGCGAGCGCCGCAGCGGCCTGCACCTGCCAGCCGCCGGGCTCGATGTCCAGCAGGCCGGCGAGGATGACGCCGAGGCCGGCGATCTGGGCGATCGCGAGGTCGATGAAGACGATGCCTCGGCTCAGGACGCGGATGCCGAGCGGGACGTGCGTCGCCAGCACGAGCAGGCCGGCGAGGAACGCCGGCAGCAGGATCGTCGCGTCGACCGCGGCCCAGTTCATTTCGCCGCCCCCGCACCGAGCAGCAGCTCGATGCTGCTGTCGAACAGCCCGAACAGGTCGCTCGCCTTGTCGTTGCCGCCGACCGTGAACGGCAGGACGACGGCCGGGATGCGGGCGTGCTCCGACAGCCACTGCGACGCGCGCGGGTCCTCGTACGCGGCACGCACGACGGCCTTCGCCGGCTGCTGCGCCAGCTGCGCGTTGAGCGTGCTCAGGTAGCCGCCGCTCGGCTCGACACCCGGCTTCGGTTGCAGCGTCGCGACCTCGCGGATGCCGAGCCAGCTCCACAGGTACGTCATGTTCTTGTGGTGGGCGACGACCGGCATGCCGCGCAGCGGCTGCGCCTGCTGCTCCCACTTGCGGATCGCCTCGCTCCAGCGCGACGAGAACGCGGCGAGGCGCTGCTGGTACGTCGTCGCGTTGGCGCCGTCGACCTCGGCCAGCCTGCCCGCGAGCGCCGCAGCGACCTTGGCGACGTTGCGCGGGTCGAGGTGGATGTGCGGGTTGCCGCCGGCGTGGACATCGCCCTCGCTGCGGTCGACCCGCGTCGGCACCTCGAGCGGCGTGACGAAGCGGCCGGCTTCGAAGTTGGCCGGCGCGCCGACCGCGAGGCGCGCGTTACCCGACTGCTGGATCAGGAGCGGCAGCCAGCCGATCTCGAGCTCCATTCCGGTGCAGACGAGCAGGTCGGCGTTCCTCATGCGCGCGATCAGGCTCGGCCGCGCTTCGATGTGATGCGGGTCCTGCTGCGCCGTCGTCGTCGACGAGACGTTGACCTTGTCGCCGCCGAGCTCCTTGACGAGCGAAGCCCATTCGGGCTCGCAGGCGACGACGTTGAGCGCCGCCTGCGCCGGGACGACGACGAGCGCGGCGAGGGCAGCAGGAGGCCTTTGATCA
>Ga0207641_10003714_pt1 | contig 13447 bp, 13 predicted proteins | sample KBSSwiS62_FD_184306 | JGI IMG/M metagenome (GOLD analysis project Ga0207641, IMG submission 184306) | Switchgrass rhizosphere microbial communities from Kellogg Biological Station, Michigan, USA - KBS Switchgrass S6-2 (SPAdes) (version 2) | ecosystem: Host-associated > Plants > Roots >... | reverse complement strand
ACGTTCTCGGAGATCAGCAACGCACAGCAGTGCAGAATCGTTCTACCAGGCTCGTAAATTAGTTCAATTGGTAGAAACGGACCATTTGGTAGAAATGGAAAAAATAAGTAGCAGTTAAATCAGTTAGTTTGGCTGGGGCGGAAGGATTCGAATTCACACCCCTAAATTCTAAGTCTCACTTCATGAAGGCGTTACCAGCCAAGAGCCAAACTAAATGGTAGAAATTGGTAGAAAGGCGGGGGGAGTGGAGCATTCGGCGTTGGGTTCGATTCCGATCGCCCGCTCCATGAATCTGCAAAATTCGCGTTGATTCGGCTGCCCTTACTCACCAGCCATCCCCCAATTTGTGCTCAAATAGGCGGGTTTTGCGCCCATTTTGCGCCCAAGTTCGAGACTTGGAGCGAAATGATCGTTGAGGCCGCGGAAGGAGTCACATGAAAGAGCATTTTTGTGAAGCATGGACGGGAGCTTAATTCAAGAATTGGGTCAGTTCGATTCCGGCGCCCGGCTAGAACATAGCCGCCCCATCATTTCGTTTCGCATTAAGGTGGCCGCATGAGAAGCATGCTGACTTCCTCCGGCGTGCCTCTTCTGACGGCAAATTGAGACGAGATGAAAAAGCAGATTAGATCGTGTTAACCCCACAAGGGAGGGTTACGAATGTCCCAGCAAAACTCAGGGCGAAAAGTGAAGTCACACCAACAAATGATTCAGGCACTTGAACTTAGAGCGGCTGGTGCCAGTTTCATGCAGATCGGAAAGGCGTTATCCGTTTCAAAGCCTCGCGCCCTCCGAATTGTCCGCAAGGCGTTGGATGAACTGGTGGAGCATTGCCGCGAGACCGCTGAGCGTGTCCGTCAGTTGGAGATATATCGAATGGATCGCATAAGACTGGCGCTCGACCCCAGAAAATCCGATCCGCGCGTGGCTGACACGTTGATCCGAATCTCTGAGCGCGTTGCGAAGCTGCATGGGTTGGACGCGCCGCAACGGATTGAGCCAACCGGTAAGGATGGCGGGCCGATTGAGACGAAACAGACCGAACCGGATTTCGACAAACTGACGCTCGATGAACTCCTACAATATGAGGAACTCCACAGAAAGGCCCATGGCCTTCCTACCCGAGACGAGGAATATCACGTGTTCGACGAGGGGCCTTATACACGCAAATGGTACACCGCACAACGGGCTGCTGAAACGCAACGGGTGAAGTTTCAAGGCACCGCCTAAGAAAAGTAGGGATTCCCACGACGGCGCGCGAGACAGCGCCAGCACAAACATGAAGCTGCACGTCGTCCGAGGAAACGGTCGTCGATCCGTGTTGGACCTTCATCATTCGGCTTCTATGCGCTACGACTGTGGATCGCATAGCCGAATAGCGCCAATTGACAACCCGATTCGACGTGCTTACGATTCGACCGCGTTCCGCTTCCGAAACGGACAGAATCCCAATTCCCACTTTGCGAGTAATGTCGCCGTCGTTCGGCACCATGGGAAGTGGACATCATGACAAAGACAGTTCCGCTCATCGTCACAGGCGTGATCGTATTGAAGCGAGCGGCGGTTCGTTAGACGGAGCCGGTCCAGCCATAGCAGGCGGGATGCTGTTGGTGAATTCGGGATACGGGGTTTGGGGAGGAATGCCTGGTAACGTACTACTGGCATTCTCCATTGACGGCAAGTAACAACAGTTGTATCCGAGTTCGTCGGCAACTCTTCCCTCAGCAGATTGTGGAAGGGTTGCTCGTCATACGACCAGAATCGGGCCCAGGCCTGGTTGCAGAGGTTGCGAGCGCAACGCCTGTTTCCGTCGTGCGGCGAACTTCTTGGCAGCCTTCGCCGTATCTCGGGCTAGACCCTTACACTAGCCTCTTACAGGGGAGGGAACATGAGCTCGACCCACAATCCGGGGAGAGTCGCAGGGTTGCTCTATCTAACACTGTTAGGCGCTCCCCTCCGCCTCATCTATATTCCCAACACTTTGTTCGTGACCGGGAACGCGACCGCGACGGCCAACAACATTGCCGCGCACGAGTTGCTCTTCCGTCTGGGAATCGTCGGCGACCTGCTCACTGGGACCATGGCTATCTTCCTCACCCTGGCTCTGTATCGGCTGCTCAAGGGAGTGGACCAGGACCTCGCTCGACTGATGGTGATCCTGGGGAGTCTGATGGTGACGCCAATCTACTTCCTCAACACGCTGAACGACGTCGCTGCCCTCCTGCTCGTGCGTGGCGCCGATTTCCTCTCCGTATTCGACAAACCGCAGCGCGACGCACTTGCCATGCTGTTCCTCCGTTTGCATCACGGTGGCGTCGTTGCCAACGAGATCTTCTGGGGCCTATGGCTCTTTCCCTTCGGCTTGCTGGTGTACCGGTCACGCTTCCTTCCCCGGATCCTGGGCGTCTGGCTGATCATCAACTGCTTCGCCTATCTGACCGTCAGCTTTACAGGCTTACTGTTCCCGCAACACGAGTCGAGGGTCTTTAACAGCGCCTTCCCCGCTATGCTCGGAGAACTGGCGATCATGCTGTGGCTCCTGATCAAGGGCGCTAAGCCGCAACCGCTAGGCGCCGAAGCCTCATCGTTGGCGGCTGGCTAGGTTGCATTACTGGCATTCACAACTCCGGCGGTAACCATCATGCGAAGCCGCTCGCCGCTGGTCCCACACCAGCTGGCTTTGCTCGTATTGGTCAGATTCTGCCCTGGCATACGTAGCTGGTGTGAAATCGCCATAGCAACTCACAATGCTTCGATCAGGTCACCCGCTTCAGGTGGCTTGGTGAATCAACGGCTCGCAGGTGACGCTTTGTGGGGCTTTTCGGAACCCAGTTCCGCAATGCCTTTCGGGTTCCGAGCGTGGCGGCGCGCAGGCTATTGTTGCTGGGAACTTCCGCGGTCAGGAGCTATCGCCTCGGCCATGCGAAATACGGTCGCAAGTACTTCGAGGATGACCCGACAGTAGAGTATCCAGAGAAAATACCCGACCAAGGCGGCGAGCAGCGCAAGCAATCCCTGCACTGGAGCCTTTTGGAACGCCAGCGCGACCCAGGCAACTCCGGCGATAAGTCCCATGAGCAAGTGTAGCGCGTACAGAAATTTCAACATCCTTGGAGTGGTGTACAAGCGGAAGGAAAAATCCATCAAGCCTTCCAACACGCCTTTGGCTTCGGGCATCCGTGCCTCCTAACGACTGACTAGAAACTCCGAGCAAGATGCTATTCCTTCAGCGATACGGGATCGGACTCGTTCTTGGGGGACTGCTTGTCCAACATTGAGACTAATTCGCGGCCAGAGGCGGGGATGCCTACCTTACCTTGGCGGACAATCTCTTTTGCGCTGAGGTCGCGTCCATACAGTTTCTTGTTGGCGCTGCCGTCAGACCGAAGCGTCGAACCTTCGAGCGAGATCCCGGCAAACAGTCCACGTGAGCGGGAATAGGTCAGTACTTCCGCCCTCATCACGATGTCGGTATCTGCCGCCGCTGTACGCCCTTTGGGTCCCGCCGCCGCAGCAGCGTCGGCACCGAGCTTCACTTTGCTGCTCATGATGGAGTTGGCGCCTTTGGGATTCATCACCAAAAGAACGAAGTCCGTGGCCTGGCCTCCTAACTGGAATCCGATGTTTGCGCCTTCGAGTGCGAACAGGGCGGGGGCGCTCCAACGACCGGTAAAATGTTCGCCGGTGCGACACGTGATCGCACCCCGGCCGAAGTCGCCTCCGATGCCAATCGCGAACTTCAGGACGGACGGAATCACTATGACGCATTCGGCCTTGCTGAGCAGATCCTTCGGGATTCCATCGGGGATGTTCATGATTTCCTTCAACACCTGGCCGCACGTTTCGAGCCTCTTTTGTTCCCTGCTTTCATTCGCTGCGAACGTGGGACACGCTAGGAACATGGCGACGATAAGAACACCGGTTTTTCTCATGACACGACCCCCAGGCATCTACTTCATTCTCATGTCGGCATAGGCAGATCACAACTGCCCTACTGGCCAGCTTTGTCCCAAATGGAAACGGATGGTTTCCCGGTGGTGGTTGACGGCCCAGCCGTAGATGCGTGTCGGCCCGAGGGGGTAGACGGTTGCTCAGCCTCGGGTCGTGTCCACGGCGTTTTTTCCAACAAAGCGATGCCGCTGTCCCCCTGAGGGGAGTCTATATCCAAGGGCTTCCAAAGGGGCGCTATATACTTCGGCTCGAAACGCATTGAATCAAATGAAACCGCACGGAGGTCTACCTCAATGTGAGACGAAGAGCGAAAGTGACCATTTACCTCTGACAATTTCGGCTCGAAGAGGCCAGGAAGGAGGAAAGGCTTTTGAAAAATTTTACAAAACAAGTAAAGGCATCTGCGAAGTGCTTGAAACAACTGGAGCCCGAAGTCGCAAGCATCTGTGAGTCGAGCAAAAAGCTATTCATCGGATTGTTAGTGACTGGCCTGTTTCTGATAGGCACAATCGTTGCGGTCATCCTGATCGAAAAAGGGGCCGCCCAAGTTGTTTCGCCCGAATCGAGAACGCAGTACCTCGAAAAGAGTAGCCAGTACGAAAATCCCGAAAGTGAACGCCCTCGGTACAAGAAAATCTAAAACGATTCGGGTCGGACAGGTGTTCGACCCTTTTTTATTTCCCGCCGAAGTAAATAGGCAAAAAATCCAAAAACAAAATATCCGGGCAATCTATACGTGTGGTCGAACCGTGCCGGTTGGCAGGAACCAGTTTGAGCGGCACAATGGAAGCCGGAAAGAAAAGCAGCCTCCGCAATGAAACGCCGAACTCAAGACATCATTTTCTGGACCTCTATCGCTCTCGTCGTTGCGATGGGAATAGTCGTAGTGTTTAAGTAAAGCTCGCCACCTACGGAAGCCCGGCGACACGGCACATCCCGCGAGCATGCTGAATCGCCTTCACGAGCATCTCCAGAAGAATCTTGTGCTCCGGGCCAAGATCGTTTACCAATTTCGCTTCTTGCGGATAGCGGAGTTCCGTAAAAAACGGGTCGAAGATCGCAAGCCCCCGCTCCACCGTGATCGGCTCTGGCTCGGTGAGTAAGCCAATGAACGGCAAATCCATATCCATCTTGAAGTGCGGCGTTGTCGTGGCGAGGAGCGTTCCTAGCTTCACGAGCTCGTGTCCCCACACGCAGTCGCTCTCGGTCAAGCCGATCGACGGGTCAAGGTGCTTCACCTTGCGCGGGTCGCACGCCGTCATCCCGTTGAGGATAAGGACGGACTTCAGGTGCATTTCGAGCGCGTGATGGCCCAGGGTCGCCGCCGGGAATAGCAGCATGGGGTCGCCGGAATCGAACAGATGAATTGCTGCGCTGCAGTTGATCGTCGCGAAGCTCCGCCACAGCGCCCAGTCGCGGGCGTACTTATCGAGGGTCTGTGTCATGGTCCATTGTAGCGCAGGAACTTCGCGGGCAACCCAGGCCGCTTTCCAAGCCGCTTCATCGCATCGGGCAGCGGAATCCAGCCCGGCCATTTATTCGCCTGCCACCAGACCTTTTATCTTTGAAAGTTTTCCGATCAAGCCGAACCCCCACGCAATTCGGATTCGAACCTGCGAGCGCACATTTTCCCGCGATTGGGAGACTTGCCTCTGGTGGAGATCGGCAACAAGACCACGCAAGGCTTTGTTGCTTATCTCTCTGCCGGTCATACCAGAAAGACGACGATGAACGTGCTGGCCACTCTCAGTTCCATCATGCGGACGGCGAAAGCGTGGGGTTACGCGACGGGTGACTTCCGCTTTGCCGACTTGGTTCTGCCGCGTGACGGAGTCCGAACGGAACAGCGATGCTTTACGGACGAAGAGATGCGCCAGGTTATCGCAGCCGCGTCCGAGTGGTTCGGCACGATTGTTGCCGTGACGGCCATTCTAGGCTTGCGGATCGGCGAGACCCTCGCACTCCGCGTTTCCGCCGTGGACTTTGACCGGCGACTCATCCGTGTGCGGCAGTCAGTGGACAGCGCCACGCGGAAGATTGCCGGCGTGAAGTCCAGAGCATCGAGTGCCGATATGCCGATGCCGAAGGAGCTGGAAGCGCGGTTGCATTTGCATCTATCGCGCCACGATAGAAAGTCACAGCTGCTATTCCCGAACAGGAATGGCCGTCCATTCTGCGCGGACAAGCTGCGCGAGAAGCAGCTGCATCCGCTTTTGGACAAACTCCGCATTCCACGTGGCGGCTTTCACGGCATGCGACACGGCGCAGCAAGCGCATTACTTGCTGACGGTGCTTCACCTGCTCTCGTGCAGAAGCAATTGCGGCACAGCGATCCGCGTTTGACGCTTGCCGTTTATGCTCACGTTCTCGGCGATCAGCAACGCACAGCAGTGCAGAATCGCTCTACCAGGCTCGTAAATTAATTCAATTGGTAGAAACGGGCTTTTTGGTAGAAATGGAAAAAAATAAGTAGCAGTGAAATCAGTTAGTTTGGCTGGGGCGGAAGGATTCGAACCTTCACCGTCCTCATTAACAGTGAGGTGTCCTACCAGTTGGACCACGCCCCAGCAGGGGTCGCGCGTGGAAAAAGGCGCGCATTGCAAAGGCTTCGCGGAAAAACGGTCACGAAGTATCCACATAGAATACCACGGTGACGTGGTTCGCCAAGAGGCGGCGGTGCGACAGATCTGAAAAAATTCAGAATAACGACGGAGGAAGTGAGCGTGGCGAGCCGTGGTGTGTTCTAAATACGAATGTTTCAAAGTGGGTGAATGCATCGAAAAATTGATGCGGAAAAAAATTAATTTGTTTTGCGCCGTGGTGTTGCAATTCGAAAAGATTTGTTGGAAACTATCGCGTCATATTCGACCCGGGCACGCACTCGTCCGGTGATGACTGAGGGTGGCTTCTCCTAGGTGCCCGCTCCTTTCTCGGAGACCCCGCCAGAGTGCAACTTGGACATGGCCCAGATTTTTCACCGCAGTACGAATTTCATCGCCCGGTTCAGTCTGTTTTCAGGGATATTCCTGGCCGGACTGGCGTTGACCGGAGTGCTGGGGCTGGCGCGTTCACCGTATTTCACGCGGCAAAATATTTCGCGTTCGCAACCGGTACAATTCAGCCACAAACACCATGTTGGCGATGACGGAATTGACTGCCGCTACTGCCATACCGGCGTAGAAACGTCCGCGACCGCAGGCGTTCCTCCCACCAAGACCTGTATGAGCTGCCATTCAGTGCTTTTCAACAATGTCGGATATCTGGAGCCGGTTCGCGAAAGTTATCGCACCGACACTTCCATTGAATGGGTAAAGGTCCACCGGCTGGCGGACTACGTTTATTTCAATCACAGCATTCACGTGAACAAGGGCGTAGGCTGTTCGACGTGCCACGGCCGGGTGGATCAGATGCCGCTGGTATTTCAAGCGAACACACTGCTGATGGAATGGTGCCTGGACTGCCACAAGAATACTGAAAAAGCTTTGCGCTCACTGGACAAGGTTTATGACATGTCGTGGACGGCGCCGTCGAACCAGGCGGAACTTGGCAAGAAATATCATGCGGAACGCAATATTCGGAGCACGACCGAGCTGACCAGTTGCTCGACGTGCCATCGTTAGTGGACGGTATGAGCGATCACGAGTACAAACGCGGCGTAGACGTTCCTAAGTCAGGGTTTGTAAATGCAAACCCTGAAAACCAGCATCCGCCAACGGCGGAAGAGCGCGAATTGCGCCGATATCCATTGAATTTGACGACGGTGCGGCAAAAGCTGGGCGGGCAACAAGGCATCCAACAGGGCAAAAAATATTGGCGGACACTAGATGAGCTGGCGGCTGATCCTCATTTTGAGGACATGCTGCACCGGGAGTATCCGCGAGGCGCTTCGGAGTGGGATGAATCGGTAGATCGCCGTGACTTTTTGAAATTGATGGGAGCGTCGCTGGCGCTGGCTGGAATGGCGGGATGCGGACTGCCGCCGGAACAGCACATTATTCCTTATGTGAAGCAGCCGGACGGGCTAGTGCTGGGCAAGCCACAGCACTATGCGACGGTGATGCCGTTTGGCGGCGACGCGCTGGGCCTGTTGGTGGAAAGCCACGAAGGACGTCCTACGAAAATTGAAGGAAATCCGGATCACCCAGCGAGCCTGGGGGCTACGGACGCGTTTGCGCAAGCCACGATTCTGGATTTATACGACCCGGACCGCGCCAAAACGACTAACAACCTGGGGCAGTTGAGCACCTGGGAAACGTTCCAGGGGGCGGCACAGGGATTGGCAACTTCACAGAAGGCTGTGAGTGGCGCCGGGTTGCGGATTTTGACCGGGACGATTACGTCGCCCATGCTTGCCGCACAAATCGAAGCGCTGCGGAAGTTGTATCCGCAAGCGAAGTGGCACCAGTGGGAGCCGGCGGTTGGCGATGGCGCGCGCGAAGGCGCGAAGCTGGCGTTTGGGCGCGTGCTGAATCCGGTCTACCGGCTGGATAAAGCGGAAGTGATCGTTTCGCTGGACGCGGATTTTCTGGCAAGCGGGCCGGGACACGTTCGCTACATGAAGGATTTTTATCGGCAGCGGCAATTGACCGGTCCAGACGGCGAGATGAACCGGCTGTATGTAGTGGAGCCGACGCCGACAGTGACCGGTGCAACCGCGGATAACCGGTTGCCGCTAAAGGCGAACGATGTGGAATTGTTCGCGCGGGCACTGGCGGCAAAGATTGGACCGGGCGGCTCGGCAACAGCGCCGGCGGGGTCGGAGAAATTCCTGAACGCCGCGGCATCCGACCTATTGAAGCACAAGGGTGCGGGACTGGTGGTAGCGGGCGCGCACCAACCGGCGGAAGTGCATGTGCTGGCGCACCTGCTGAACGATTTGCTGGGGAATGCCGGAGCGACGGTGTACTACACCGAGCCGGTGGAAGCGAATCCGGTGAACCACAGGGAGTCGCTGCGCGAACTTTGTTCGGACATGGCGCATGGCAAAGTGGATTTGCTGGTGATTCTGGGCGGCAATCCGGTCTACGACGCGCCGCACGATTGGGATTTCGCAACGAAGCTGAAGAAAGTCGGCACGATCGTGCATCTAGCTTCGCACTACAACGAAACCAGCGGATACGCCCATTGGTACATACCGGAAACACATTTTCTGGAGACATGGGGCGATGCGCGGGCGTTTGACGGCACGTATAGCGTGATCCAGCCGCTAATTGCGCCGTTGTACCGCGCGCACTCCGCGTTTGAGGTGCTGGCGGCGTTTTCCGACAAGCCGGGCGTAACGGCGTATGACACGGTGCGTGAACGGATCAAAGCGATGCCAGGCGGCGCGGACCTGGAGAAATTCTGGCGGAAGTCGCTGAACGATGGATTTGTGGCGGGCTCGGCGTTTGCGCCGGTAAGCATTTTGACAAAGGCGACGCTGGCGAGTCTGCCGGCGGCCAAGACCACCGCGGAGACGGAATTTTTGTTCCGGCCGGACCCGACGATTTACGACGGGCGGTTTGCGAACAACGGCTGGCTGCAGGAATTGGCCAAGCCGGTGACCAAGATTACCTGGGACAACGCGGCGCTGATGAGTCCGGCAACTGCGGAAAAAATGGGCGTGACGCACACGATTATGTCGCGCGGCGGAGAACACGGACAGGTGCGCTCCGTTGTGGTGGACATTGCGCTATCGAACAGTAAAGTAACGGCGGCGGCTTGGGTAGTGCCGGGCCAAGCGGATGGAGTGGTGGTGCTGCCGCTGGGTTATGGGCGCAAGAAGGCCGGGTTTACCGGCTCGAACAAGGGATTCAACGCGTATGCAGTGCGTACATCGGACGCGTTGTGGACGGCGAGCGGCGGCAAGATCACGGTCACGAAAGACGATTATCCGATCGCCTGCACGCAGTATCACCACAACGTCGAAGGCCGTAAGATCCTGAGCACCGCAACCCTGGAAGAGTTCAAGGGGAAGCCGGATTTCGCGCGGGAACATGACGACACGCCGCAGCCGGACTTTTCGCTTTATCAGGACTATCGCGATTTGGGCTATTACAAGGGCAATAAGTGGGCGATGGCCATAGATTTGACGAAGTGCAATGGCTGCAACGCTTGCGTGGTGGCTTGCCAGAGCGAAAACAACATTCCGGTGGTGGGCAAAGATCAGGTGATGCGCGGACGCGAAATGCATTGGATCCGCATTGACCGCTACTACGAGACGGGTCTCGAATCGCAAGAAGATAAGCCGGAGGAGAATCCGGCGCTGGCGAATCCTCCGACCTATTTCCAGCCGGTACCATGCCAGCAGTGCGAAAACGCGCCTTGCGAAGAGGTTTGCCCGGTGGGCGCAACGGTACACAGCGAAGAAGGCTTGAACGACATGGTCTACAACCGCTGCATCGGGACGCGTTATTGCTCGAACAACTGTCCTTATAAGGTGCGGCGGTTCAACTTCCTGCGTTTCCAGGATTGGGAGACGCCTTCGCTGAAATTGATGCGCAATCCCGAAGTGACGATTCGCAGCCGTGGCGTGATGGAAAAGTGCACCTACTGCGTGCAGCGAATTAATAATGTGCGGATTACAGCGGAGCGCGAAGGCGAGCCGGGAGTAGGACGCCCGATTCGCGACGGCGAAATTGTGACGGCGTGCGAGCAGGCGTGTCCGTCGGAAGCGATTGTGTTCGGCAACGCCAACGATCCGAACAGCCGTGTAAGCAAGTTGCGTGCGCAGCAGCGCAACTACAACATGCTGGGCGAACTGAATGCGCGGCCGCGCACGACGTACCTTGGCGCAGTGCGCAATCCGCATCCCGACCTGGCTCCTGCAGCCAAGAAACATGGGGAGCCGGCATGAGTACCGGAGACCGCACCGTGAACTCGCCTGAAATAGGCCGGCTGGCGCGGGTCCTGGAGCCGGGACACAGCTACGCATCGGTTACCGACAAGATTGCTTCGATCGTATTGACGCGGCCGGTTTCGATTGGCTGGCTGGGGGGATTCAGCATTGCGTTTACGCTGATGATGGTGCTGCTCGGCTCGATCGCCTGGCTGATCGTCAAGGGCGTCGGAATCTGGGGCATCAACATTCCGATCGGCTGGGGATTTGCGATCGTCAATTTCGTGTGGTGGATCGGTATCGGCCACGCGGGCACGCTGATTTCGGCGATTTTGTTTTTGTTGAACCAGAAGTGGCGTACGTCGATCAACCGCTTTGCCGAAGCCATGACGCTGTTCGCGGTAGCCTGCGCGGGCATTTTTCCGCTGATTCACACCGGCCGTCCATGGATGGCGTATTACATGTTCCCGTATCCCAGCACGATGAGTATTTGGCCGCAGTTCCGTAGCCCGCTGATCTGGGACGTTTTTGCGGTGTCGACATACGGAACGGTTTCGGCCTTGTTCTGGTTTGTGGGATTGATCCCCGACCTGGCGACGCTGCGCGATCGCGCGACCAACAAAACGGCGCAGGTGATTTACGGAATGCTGGCCATGGGCTGGCGCGGTTCGGCGCGGCACTGGCACCGCTATCAGTCGGCGTATTTGCTGCTCGCCGGACTCGCAACACCGCTGGTGCTTTCTGTTCACACCGTGGTGAGCTTCGACTTTTCGATCGCCATCGTTCCCGGATGGCATACCACGATTTTTCCGCCGTACTTCGTCGCAGGTGCGATTTATTCCGGGTTTGCCATGGTGTTGACCATCGCCATTCCGCTGCGCAAAGCCTACGACCTGGAAGATTTCATCACCATGCGGCACCTGGAGAACATGGCCAAGGTGATGCTGGCGACCGGATTGATCGTCGCGTATGGCTACTTTTTTGAATTTTTCATGTCGCTCTACAGCGGCAACAAGTTTGACGTGTTCCTGGTGCAGCAGCGCCTGCACGGTCCGTATTCGGGATATTACTTTGCGCTAATTCTCTGCAACATTTTGACGCCGCAATTGCTGTGGATTCAGAAAGTGCGCACCAACGTGGCGGTGCTGTTTGTAATGTCGCTGGTCATCAATTTGGGCATGTGGCTGGAGCGCTTCGTGATCGTGGTGATCAGCTTGACGCGCGACTTTGTGCCCAGCGCGTGGGGTCGTTACCAGGCGACATTCTGGGATTACAGCACGTTTGTCGGGACGATTGGCTTGTTCGTGACGCTGCTTTTCCTGTTTGTACGCGCATTGCCGGCAATTTCCATTGCGGAAATGCGCGAACTGGTTGCGCACGAGGACCGGCATAAATGAAAGTGCCTCACGCCAACGAAGTGTATGGCTTGATCGGCGAATTCGATACGCCGAAAGAGTTGATGGCGGCTGCGCGCAAAGTGCGCGAAGCGGGCTATCACCGCATTGATGCCTACGCTCCCTTCCCGATCGAAGGTCTTTCGCAGGCGCTGGGACTGGGCCGCAAACACGATCTGGTGCCATTGCTGACGCTGATTGGCGGATTGGGCGGCGGCCTGACCGGATTTTTCTTCCAGTTGTGGGTCAATATGTCGGCGTATCCGCTGAATATCGGCGGGCGTCCGCTGAACAGCTGGCCGGCGTTTATTCCCGTGACCTTTGAGCTGACCGTGCTGGGCGCTTCGACCTTCGCGGTGTTCGGCATGCTGGCGCTGAACAAATTGCCGCAGCCGCATCATCCTTTGTTCAACCTGGCCCGGTTCAAGCACGCTTCCATCGACAAATTTTTTCTGTGCATCGAAGCGCACGACCCGAAATTCCATCTGGAAGAAACGGCGCGCTTTCTGCAGAGCGTCAACGCTCAGCATGTGAGCGAGGTGCGCGATGAAGATTAGCGCATCAGTATTGGTCGGGGCAGCGTTGTGCGCCATGACATTGAGCGGATGCGATGAGGCGATTCGCCAGGACATGGCCAACCAGCCGAAATACCGGCCGGAGTCACCGAGCGATTTTTTTGCGGACGGCCGTTCGGTGCGCCCGCTGATTGAAAACACAGTGGCGCGCGGCGCGATTGACAATGATGTGTACAACGTGCCCAAGGATTTTGCCGGTTTTCCGCCGGCGGTGAAGTTGGATGCGAAGCTGCTGCATCGCGGGCAAGACCGTTACAAAATTTTCTGCGCGCCGTGCCACGGATTGCAGGGCGACGGGCAAGGCATGATCGCTGCGCGCGGCATGAAGCATCCGCCGAGTTATCACCTTGACCGGCTGCGGCCGGCGCAGGCGCCCAACGGCTACTTTTACGACGTCATCACCAACGGCTTTGGCGCGATGTACAGCTATTCGGAGCGCATTACACCGTCAGACCGTTGGGCGATTATCGCGTATGTGCGTGCCTTGCAATTGAGCCGCGATATAAAAGTTAGTGATCTCCCGCCGGATGTGCGGCAACAACTGGACCATGCCACGACTTCAGGAGAGGCCAAGGAATGACCGCGCAGGAATACAAAGCGCCGGAAAGTGTTGGGCGTCTGGAGCAGCGCGCACTGGTCGTGGGCGTGATCGGGCTGGCCGGTTGCATCGCCGGCTGGATCATGAACGCCACCGGCTTTTACCGTGCTTA
>Ga0207641_10003713_pt1 | contig 13451 bp, 11 predicted proteins | sample KBSSwiS62_FD_184306 | JGI IMG/M metagenome (GOLD analysis project Ga0207641, IMG submission 184306) | Switchgrass rhizosphere microbial communities from Kellogg Biological Station, Michigan, USA - KBS Switchgrass S6-2 (SPAdes) (version 2) | ecosystem: Host-associated > Plants > Roots >... | reverse complement strand
CACTAGCATGTACATATAAATCATTTAACAGCCACGCTTTTTGCAGGCTGACAGAAGAAAAGATGGGATACAATTGTGTAAAACCAACCAGGTTATTTTCCTGTTCCGCCACAAAAATGACCGATTCCTTGTTTTCGAGCCTGGCCTTCAGAAATTTAGTTGCTGCTGCGATGTCTGAAGGCTGATGGTAAAAGATGCGGTAAAGATCAAATAGATCCGCAAGGTTATATATATCTGTTGGGATTGCTTTGCGTATAACAATCATATATTATCTATTGAAAATTATTTTTAATATCCAAAAGTATTAATGCCGTTTAACATTTTGATACGCTGGTTAAGTTTTAACTTTAAATCAATCCTTCTTTCAAGATAAAAATATGCAAACAGGTGAAATTATAATAGTCGCATTGCTGCTGCTGATCATTGCTCTTATCTGGCTGTTTAAACCGGGAAAGGACACGGAATTAATAGCAAAAATTGACAGCCTTCAATTGGGTCTGAAGGAAGATTTCAGGATAAACCGTTTAGAGACTTCTGCATTGGCAAAAGAAAACCGCGCCGAGCTGAACGATACTATCAGGGATTTTATGCTGGACCAAAAAGCAAAATTTGATGATCTGCGTGCAGAACAAAGAGAATTGGCAGGCAGAATGCTTGAGCAAATTGAAAAAATGAGCTTTCAGGTAGAAGCGAGGTTGCTGTGGCTGATGAAGCAGAACAAAGAAGATGGGGCATTGATGCGCGATGCGCTTGAAAATGCTTTTAAGGGTTTTAGCGAAACTTTTGACAAGAGCGTGGAGTCGGTCAATAAACTGCAAAAAGAGAAATTTGCCCAACTGGATCTTCAGCAAACAAGAATGATGGAGAGCAATGAAAAAAAGCTGGAGGAAATGCGTATGACGGTTGACGAAAAACTGCAGAAAACCCTCAACGAACGATTGGGTCAATCCTTTGAAATGGTAGGAAAGCAATTGGAAAGTGTGCAAAAAGGCCTGGGCGAAATGCAAACCCTGGCGCAGGATGTGGGCGGTTTAAAAAAAGTGCTGAGTAATGTAAAAATGCGTGGCGGAATCGGTGAAGTACAACTGGCGATGTTGCTTGAACAGGTGTTGGCACCCGATCAGTATGCTGCCAATGTAAAAACAAAACAGGATTCATCAGACCTGGTAGAATTTGCCATTAAGCTCCCCGGCCGCGATGAAACAAACAGCGTGGTATACTTACCGGTAGACGCGAAGTTTCCCAAAGATATTTATGAACAATTGCAGGATGCTTATGAACATGCAGACCTGGCTACTATAGAAACAGCTTCACGGAATATGGAAAACGTGATCAAAAAAATGGCCAGAGATATCCGTGATAAATATATTGATCCGCCCAATACGACGGACTTTGCAATTATGTTTTTGCCTTTTGAAGGCATTTATGCTGAAGTGGTAAGAAAGGCCAGCCTGCTGGATACACTGCAAAGAGAATACAAGGTAATTGTTACGGGACCCACCACGCTGGCGGCTATACTGAACAGCCTGCAAATGGGGTTTCGCACCCTGGCCCTGCAACAACGCAGCAGCGAAGTATGGAAAATACTCGGAGCGGTTAAAACAGAATTTTCAAAATTTGGTGGGCTGATGGAGAAGGCACAAAAAAACCTGCAGTTGGCCAGTGGACAGATTGATGAACTGATGGGTAAGCGTACCCGGGCTATTGCGCGTAAACTGCAGGACGTAGAGGCATTGCCCATTGCTGATAGTAATAAATATTTGCCTGAAATATCCAGCGGAGAAGTAATCGATAGCGAAGAATAAATTTGCACATGTCTTTTCCACGCGGGCAAACAAAGTGAAGTAACGGGTATAACTTTTTAGCGCTGTCTTCGCCGCTTCTCCGTGCACGCTGCATGAAACCCGGTTGGCCAACGTTTAACAGAAAGCCGGCGTATCTTTAATATTGTTGAAAAAGAAAATGAAACCATTACCGGTACTTATTATTATTTGGGTGTTTGTACTTTGTTCAGCCCGTCCGCCAGGTAATGATACCACTATCCACTTTAACCACATGGTAGGAAGCAAAGCATTGAGATTGTTTGATGAAACCTATACTAATTCTTCTGGAGAACCTTTTGTCATCACTAAGTTCAGGTACTATATTTCCCATATTTCTATAACGGATAATTCCGGGAAGCAAATTGATTTCCCCAACAATTACTATCTCGTCAACGAAGAAGATTCGCTTTCAAAAGAAATTCATCTGCCGGTTACTTCCAGCCTTCAGGAGATTTCTTTTGACATTGGAGTGGATAGCATAAAAAATGTAAGCGGTGTGCAAACTGGCAGTCTTGATCCGGCTAATGGCATGTTCTGGACCTGGAACAGCGGCTATGTTTTTGCCAAACTGGAAGGGCAAAGCGATGCTTCTACCGCGCCTGCCCACAGTTTTAGCTGGGATGTCGGGGGTTTCCGGCAAACGGAAAACGCTTTAAGGAAAATAAAATTGATAAAAGATAAGAATGGCGGAATGACAGGCAATCACACAATCGTCATTACAGCAGATATTTCAAAATGGTTCAATGGCAAAGCACCTGTAAGCATTGCAAAAGCACCTGTTTGTCACCAACCCGGGAAATTGGCAGTGCAGATAGCCGACAATTACTGCACGATGTTTTCTATTGCACCATGAAGGTATTAACGATTATATGCATTGTACTTTTTACGGCAACAGGTGTTGCCGCAATCGATGCAGTTAACGGACCCACACCGCTTCAGCTAACCGTTCCTTCCGGCTGGCCGCAACCGCTTTATGATTTTAAACATAACCCACTTACAAAAGAAGGATTTGAATTGGGCAGAAAACTATTCTACGATGAAAGACTGAGCAAAGATTCAACCATTTCCTGTGCCAGTTGCCACCAGCAGTTCGGCGCTTTTGCCACCTATGATCATAATTTCAGCCATGGTTACAATAACACGCTCACTACACGCAATGCGCCCTCTTTACAAAACCTGGCCTGGGAAAAGGAATTTATGTGGGATGGTGGGATCAATCATTTAGATCTGCAACCGCTCGCGCCGTTAACAGCTTCCAACGAAATGGGCGAAACCCTGCAAAATGTTATCGCCAAATTAAACAGGGATAGTGTCTACAAAAGGCTTTTTAAAAATGCTTTTGGTACAACAGTTATCAATACACAGAGAATGAGCAGGGCGCTTAGCCAGTTTGTATTGATGCTGGTTAGCAGCAACAGCAAATATGATAAAGTTATGCGCGGAGAACTGGTATTTACGTCAGTGGAAAAACAGGGATATGAAATATTTAAGCAGAAATGCATCAGTTGTCATAAAGAACCGCTGTTTTCAGATTTTTCTTACCGCAATACCGGCTTATTGTTGGATACAACATTGAATGATTACGGAAGAATGAAAATAACGCTTGATAAAAAAGATTCTTTGAAATTTAAAGTGCCTTCTTTGAGAAATGTAATAATTACTTTTCCCTATGGCCATGATGGCCGGTTCTTTAGTTTGCAAAATGTGTATGAACATTACCGTAATAAAATAGCCGTAACAGAGAATACCGATTCCCTCTTAGTCAAAAAAATACCCATCAGCAATATTGAAGCCGGGTTATTGACGGCTTTCCTGCGTACACTTACAGATACTTCTTTTTTAAAGAATCCGCAATTTGCACCGCCGGGCTATACCATCACGCCATCGTTTATACGCTATCAGTAGACAACCATAGTCACAGCCCGTTATTCCTTGTAATAAAACCTTAGCACAGTCGTGTATTTACTGGTGCCCTGTCCCAGCAAGGCATAATTTATAGAACACCTGTCAAGCTGATCGCCGGTATAACTGTTATTATACTCGTAATTACGGGTATAAGGCTTCGTACCACTGCCCGTAGAATATCCTGTGTATAGAATGCTGGTATATGGCCCAGCCGCCAATGGAAACAGGTGGTAGCCATCGTCCTGCCAGACAAGACCCATATCAAACCAGTTAGAAAGGTTTCTGTATAATTTCCTGTGCAATGCGCGGTATACCGGCGCTATCTTGCCGCTGGTTGCATACAAGGTTCCATATTCAGCCAACTGGCCGTTGAAATAAATGCGTTTGTTGATGCTGGTTACACTGCTATCCGCAGCATAAGCATATTCATTCACGATTGTTTTAGAAAGGTTGGTATTGCTGGGGTTGATGAAAACACCGGAATCGAACAAAAGCCTGTTGCCCATACCAAGCGTGCTGTAAATAACACGGTTACTCCATTCAAGGTTATAAATGGCGCCGACATACGCTGTGTCGATCAATATCATTTTTCTTTCAGTGCCGTTACTGTTGAAAGTACAATAGGCGCTGACCCCCGAAACACTGTTAAAGTCGGTTATCGTTTTCTTTAGTTGGCCATCGGCATCATATTGGAAACTGATACGCCTGGCGATGTCATTGTTGGTATAGTAAATAGCTTTTTCGTCTTCGAGCTTCGACAGCCGCCCGGCCGCATCATAATAGTAGGTGCGTGTAGTGGAATCTTTGAACGGGTCGTAATGAACTTCTTTTATTTGACTGGCACCGTACCGGAAAACCATGCTATCATAATCCGTCTGCGCAGGATTGGTAACCACTATGGCGGTAATCAATTTTTCCGGTGGAATAGTAATCACAGGTGCCACCGGAAAATGCAATTCATGCTGGCAGGAGCTCAGCATAAGAGTAAAAAAGCCGGAATATAAAAATTTTTTTTTCATGGCCAGCAGATCAAATTTACTCTTTTAACCGCAGATGATTATGATAGTGTACTGCTAATAAACCATACGCATATCAGGTGGAAAACGTTTCCTCAGCAGGTGCTTAATGGTAAATACATATATCGTTATTGCACAATAGCATGGCTGGTAAGCAACTAAACAATAATTTTGTGCCTGATTGCCGGCTATACCCGATTGCCATTTGTATTTTGATAATTGACGGTATGATTTTTAATCATTCCAGTGTAACCACAAAAGACATTTATGAGCCGCCGCGCATCCGCTCCCGATATTGTATTGATTGGCGCCGGTATTATGAGCGCCACACTGGGTGTTTTGTTGAAAGAACTAGACCCAGCCTTCAGCATTGAGGTGTTGGAAAGATTGGACAGCGTAGCCCTGGAGAGTTCCGATGCCTGGAACAATGCCGGCACGGGCCACTCGGCTTTTTGCGAATTGAACTACACCCCGGAGCAGGAAGATGGCAGCATTGATATACACAAAGCCATACAGATTGCCAGCCAGTTTGAAATATCAAAAGAGTTCTGGACCTTCCTGCTGCAAAAAAATTATATCCGTAATCCGAAAGAATTTATTACGCCTGTACCGCATATGAGTTTTGTATGGGGCGAAGAAAATGCAGCGTTTTTACAAAAACGGCACACTGCTTTAACTGCTCATCATTTGTTTGCGGGTATGCAATACACGGAAGAATGGGAAACCCTGAAGCAATGGATGCCGCTGATAATGAAAGATCGCAAGCCCGGACAACAACTGGCAGCTACGCGGATGGACCTGGGAACGGATGTAAATTTCGGCGCGCTGACCCGCAAATTATTCCGCTACCTGTTTGATTTGCCGGGGGTAAATTTTCATCTGGCGCATGAGGTGAGAGATCTTAAAAAAGAAAAAGATGGAAGCTGGGCCATCGAAGCAAAAAACCTGACGACGGGTAACAAACGAACTATCAGGACGCGGTTTATTTTTATTGGCGCCGGAGGAGGTTCTCTTCCTTTGCTGGAAAAATCGGATATACCTGAAAGCAAGGGATACGGCGGCTTCCCGGTAAGTGGTCAATGGCTTATCTGCACCAATCCCGATATCATTGCCAGGCACCACGCAAAAGTCTATGGAAAGGCTTCTGTAGGTTCGCCGCCGATGAGTGTTCCGCATCTGGATACCAGGGTAATTGATGGAAGGCGTTCATTGCTCTTCGGGCCGTACGCCGGATTTTCTACTAAATTTTTAAAGAACGGTTCTTTCTGGGATCTGCCCGGCTCTATAAAGCTCAGCAATATAAAGCCGATGGTAATGGCCGGCGTGCACAATATTCCACTCACTAAATACCTGATAGAGCAGGTAAGCCAATCGGCCGAAGATCGCCTGGAAGCGCTGCATGAATACATGCCTTCCGCAAAAATGGATGACTGGGTATTGGAAACTGCGGGTCAGCGGGTGCAGGTAATTAAGAAAAGCGAGGAAGAAGGCGGCATCCTTGAATTTGGGACGGAAGTAGTGAGCGCTGCTGATGGGTCCATTGCTGCATTGCTGGGCGCTTCACCGGGCGCTTCAACCGCAGTGGCCATTATGCTGGATTTATTAAAACGCTGTTTCCCCGATCAGTTAAAAACGGCGGCCTGGCAAATGAAACTCCGCGAAATTATACCATCCTACGGCCAATCGCTGACAGATAATAAGGGGCTTGCGACAGCTATAAGGAACAAGACGACGGAGGTGTTGCAGTTGAGTTGACAGTTCGGAGTTCGGAGTTCGGAGTTCGGAGTTCGGAGTTCGGAGTTCGGAGTTCGGAGTTCGGAGTTCGGAGTTCGGAGTTCGGAGTTCGGAGTTCGGAGTTCGGAGTTCGGAGTTCGGAGTTCGGAGTTCGGAGTTCGGAGTTCGGAAATTTTTTGCAGCGCAAATTAAATATTTATCGTACAAGAAAGATGGCCGTACACACCCCGGAGGGCGTAATCTGCATAACCCGTTCGATCCGGGAGATCACTCAAATGGTTTGTAATCGCAGGGGCCGTTACATCCCAAAATCTCACCTTCTCAAAATTAGCAATACCTCATATTGCTTTTTTTAGTGCCTCCACCGTCTTCTTTTCGCTGCCAATAAAAATTTTATTGCCGATGATGGTAACCGGCCGTTTCAAGAAAGTATATTCCTCCAGTATGTAGCGGCGATAATCTTCTTCGGTAAGCGGCTTGTCCTTTAGGCCAAGTTCTTTATATTTCAGCGCGCGTCGACTAAACAAGGCTTCATAACTACCCGCCATTTTTTTCATTTCATCAAGCTGGGCTGCCGTTATTTTTTCGGTTTTGATATCCTGCATCTCAAATTTTTTTCTGTTTATCTGTGTATCTTTTATGATGGCAGAGCAGGTGCTGCAGGTAGAAAGACGATACATTTTTTTCATAGGCTGTTATTGCTGATTTTGTGATGGGCGATCGTGTGACTTATTTTAAGGAGCTACAAATACATCTCAAAATCTCTATATCCTGCAATCAGAAATTTATCCGCGCAATTATTGATTTACCCGCTCCCATTCTTTTGTTTGATGATTGAATTGTTTGATTATCCTGGCCGGACTGCCGGCGGCCATTGAATAATCCGGCACATCCCTGGTAACCACACTGCCTGCGGCAATTACACAATATTTACCAATGGTTACGCCTGCTGTGATAACGCTGTTGGCCCCAATCCAGCAGCCATCGCCGATGCTGATGAGTGCAGTGGTGCATGGCTGGTAACGGAAGCCGGTGTTTATATCAGCAAATCCATGGTTCATTCCACTCATCACCACGTGCTGGGCAGTCATGATATGGTTACCGATCTTTACGGGCCCGATGATCACATTGCCGGCGCCGATAAATGACCAGTCGCCAATATCTACAGGTCCCATGCCATTATTAATAAAAGAAAAATCTTCGATGGTGACGTTCTCACCCGTTTCGAAATGGTTAAAGGGCATGGTATCTATTCTGGCGCGCGAAAAGAAAATAGTGTTCCTGCCTTTTTTATGGTAGAAAGGATTTACAAAATGACGCACCCACCAGCGTGGGCGAATGCCGCCCTCTGAAGTGATAAGCCACATGGCCATTTTTTTTAAGGCCGGGTTCGATTTTATTTTATCTGCCAGTGACATGAATACAACAATGAATTTATAGTGGGGGTGGATGCAAACCTTACCGGACAGCAGTAAGCAATCGATGATTGTTACAGGCTATCTAACCTGCGTTTTAGCGCTGTTCCTGCAATTTCTATTGATAATTTTTCATTTGGGTACGGGTAGCACTAAGTATCAAACATACAATTAACCGCGCTAAATGTCAAATGATAAAGTCTGTTAATAAAATCCGTCCGCGTATGAAATTTTCGTACTTTTCATGTCCATTCTCTCAAATATAAATACCGCTTGTCATGCTAACACGCCGATCCTTTCTTCAGCAAAGTTCAGTTCTCGCCGCGTCTTTAATGATATCCAAAACAGGCCTGTTTAAATTTCACAAAGATCTGGGCATTCAATTGTATACCGTCAGGAGCGAAGTGGCTAAAGACCTGGAGAACACCCTGGTCCAGGTGGCTGCGGCGGGTTATAAACAAGTAGAATTGTATGGCTATGATTATACAACACGTAAGTTTTTCGGCAAAACTGTGCAGGAATTCGGGGAGTTGTTAAAGAAGAACAACCTGAAAACCCCCAGTGGCCATTATGGCATCGGCGATATGACCTACAATCCTGAATACAACTGGGATAGCTGGAAATACCTGATTGAAGATGCTACCCGATTGGGCAATAAATACATTGTCATTCCTTATATGGACGATAAACACCGGACGGCCGATGATTTCAAACGTTTGGCAGAACGTCTTAATAAAGGAGGCGAACTAAGCAAGGCAGCCGGTCTTACTACTGGTTACCACAACCACAACTTTGAATTCGAACCCATGGGAGATGCTACCGTCTATGACTACCTGCTAAAAAATACGGATCCCTCGCTGGTGAAGTTTGAAATGGATATATATTGGGTAGCCTATGCCGGTCAGCAGCCTGCCGATTGGTTTGCGAAATACCCGGGCCGCTTTCCGATGTGGCATATAAAAGATATGGAAGCAGCTACAGCCGGCCAGCCAAAAGGCCAGACCTGCGAAGTGGGGAAAGGTGTTATTGACTGGAAATCTATTTTTACGCACCAGAAAGAAGCAGGGGTGGATTATGCTTTTGTTGAACAGGAACAATACCGGCGGCCGGTCTTCGACTGCATCAAAACAAGTGCAGATTACATGAAAAAAAATCTTCTTAAATAAATAAAACACCTTATATACTATGGCTTCCAGAAAAAAATTTATTCAGCAATCTTCAGTATTGCTTGGAGCGGGTGCGCTGGCTTCTGCTTTCGATAATAAAGCATTCGCCTACTTTAAAAACAGGATTATGCCCAGCGACCAGCTGAATATCGGTGCAATTGGTATCAATGGCATGGGTTGGGCGGATGTAAAAGCAGGATTGAAAATTCCCGGGGTTAACCTGGTAGCAGTTTGTGATGTAGACAAGACGGTGATTGAAAAAAGATTGGGCGAACTGGGTAAGACCGGCGTCGATACGTCCAAAATAAAAGTATATGATGATTACCGTAAGTTGCTGGCACAAAAAGATATTGATGCCGTAGTGATTGGTACCCCCGATCACTGGCACGCGCTGATTATGATACATGCCTGCGAAGCAGGTAAAGATGTGTACGTGGAAAAGCCTGTTGGTAATTCTATTGTTGAATGCAGAACCATGGTAGCCGCCCAGCAACGTTACAATAAGGTAGTACAGGCCGGCCAATGGCAACGCAGCCAACAGCATTTCAAAGACGCGGTGGATTATGTGCAGAGCGGACAATTGGGCAATATCCGCACCGTAAAAGTTTGGTGCTACCAGGGTTGGATGAAACCTGGAGCCGTGGTACCCGATAGTGCGCCGCCTCCAGGTGTTGATTACAAACAATGGCTCGGGCCGGCCAATATTCGTCCATTTAATTCCAGCAGGTTTCATTTTAATTTCCGCTGGTTCTGGGACTATGCCGGCGGGTTAATGACAGATTGGGGCGTGCATTTATTAGACTATGGTTTGTTGGGTATGAAATCGCCGATACCAAAATCTGTTGCGGCATTGGGTGGCCGTTTTGCCTACCCGGATCTGTATGAAGAAACGCCGGATACCCTAACCACCCTATACGAGTTTGATGGTTTTAATATGGTTTGGGATTCTGCCATGGGAATAGACAATGGGTCATACGGACGCGATCATGGTATCGCCTATATTGGAAATAACGGCACGCTTATATTAAATCGCGGAGGATGGGAAGTAATAGAAGAAAAGCAAAGCAAGACCAAGGTAAGCAAGCCGTTTGAAAAACCATCGGACAACGGGTTGGATAAACACTGGGAGAATTTTGTAAGCGTGATAAAATCGCGCAATATGGCCGATTTGCATTGCTCTATTCAGGCAGGTGCGCACGTGGCCACCGTGGCACAAATGGGTAATATTGCTTTTCGCAGTGGAAAGAAACTGGTATGGGATGGTGCTAAAGAACGGTTTACAGACGAAGCCATTAATAAGGAATATATGCTGAAAGAATACCATAATGGGTATAAACTACCTACCGTATAAAGACGGTTGATAACCTATACAGATAAGCTCATTTAAAATCTTAAGCTGATAAAATGAATAAAAAATATATTGCTGCTTGCTTATTATGCGGATCTATTTCAGCCAGCCTGCTGGCCCAGCCAAAGGGAGATCCCAAGGCAACAGAATTTTATACCCCCGTTCCGAAGGTGGTTACGCCCGGAAACGCGGTTGCTGATGCACCTTCGGATGCTATTGTTTTATTTGATGGTAAGAGCCTGGATCAATGGACGTCGGTTAACAAACCAGGTGAACCCGCCGGCTGGACGGTAGCCGATGGAGTGCTAACTGTTAATAAGGCTACCGGTAATATTCAAACGAAAAAATCCTTTAAAGACTACCAGCTTCATCTTGAATGGCGCATACCGGCTAATATTACAGGCGAGGGGCAGGCGCGCGGTAACAGCGGTGTTTTTTTGGCATCTACCGGACGGGGCGATAGCGGCTACGAAATACAAATACTGGATTGTTTTAACAACAGCACCTATGTAAACGGCCAAACGGGCAGTGTTTACAAACAATCCATACCACTGGCCAATGCCTGCAAAAAACCAGGTGAATGGCAGACCTATGATATTTTCTGGACAGCGCCGCGTTTTAGCAGCGACAGCACCGTTTCAACACCGGCCTATGTAACCGTGATACACAATGGCGTATTACTGCAAAACCATACCGAAATAAAAGGTGAAACCGTGTATATCGGTAAACCTTTTTATAAAAAGTACGAGTCTGCCCCTATTAAGCTGCAGGCACATGGCGATAAGAGCGAGCCGATCAGTTACCGTAATATCTGGCTGCGGGAATTGTGACTACCATCTGATCTCCGTTCTTCGTCATTCCTGCGCAGGCAGGAATCTCGTTAATACAATTAACAAACGACGCTTCAATTCATTAATCAATCATATATGCGCAAAACTCTTTTATTTTTTTCAGCACTATTGTTAACCATTGTTTCAACTGCACAAACAAAACCGGAGGAAACTGAATATTATACGCCGGTACCGCCGGTGATTACACCGGGAGCCAACTTCGCGGCGCCGCCCTCCGATGCCATTATCTTGTTCGATGGTAAGAACCTTGATGAGTGGGTAGCAAACGGCGATACGGTAGCAGGAAAGAAATGGGCGCTTGCAGATAATGTTATGACTGTTGATAAAGCCGCCGGTGATCTGCGCACCAAAAGACGTTTCATGGATTTTCAATTACATATTGAATATCGCATTCCTGAAAACATTACCGGCAGTGGACAGGCCCGTGGCAACAGTGGCATTTTCCTGGCAGCGCTTCCATGGGGAGCAGGTGGTTATGAACTGCAGGTGCTGGATAACTATAAAAACACTACCTATGTAAACGGGCAGGTGGGAAGCATGTACAAGCAGGCCGTGCCGCTGGTAAATGCCTGCCGCAAACCTGGCGAATGGCAAACCTACGATGTGGTATGGACGGCGCCGCGCTTTAACGATCATGGTGTTTTACAGTCATTGGCCAGGGTGACCGTTTTTCACAACGGGGTGCTGGTACAAAATAATACTGCGTTACTGGGCGATACCCCCTATATCGGGCAACCTGCTTACAAAGTACATGGCGCTTCACCCATTAAGCTGCAGGCACATGGAGATAAAAGCGAACCCATCAGCTACCGGAATATCTGGATACGAAATCTGTAACTATAACTATTGCTAATCCCTTTCAATGGCAGCCATCTGGCTGCTATTGTTGTTTAAACAGGGCTGCCGGGAACGACTATCGGTTACATTCAAACGAAAATAAAACCTGCTTAAGGAATTACACTTAGCAATGCCGTGCATAAGACGTGTATAAGCAGGAGGTGGACTTTACATGCAGTTAACCTATTATTATTTATTTCACATTCTCAACAAAACTATTTATATGAAAATTTTTTCCTGGTCGATGCTGCTATGTCTCGCAGTTGGCTATAGCTCCTGCAAAAAACAAATGACAAACGCAACTGTTGCTGCACCCGGCGGCAACGCACTGGTACGTACATCAGGCACAGCAGCCCTATTGGCCGCGAGTACCACAGAAAATTTTGAAACCGGCACCAAGAGTTCTTATGCAACCGGCGATGTGAATCTTGCCACAGGTACATGGACGTTCAATGATGCCTTGCTGGGGAATCTCAGTACAGATAAAAAAAACGGAACCCAATCGGCCAGGGTTAGAAATAGCGGAAAGCTTACCATGAAGTTTGATCACGCAGGTGGCGCTTCTACTGTTACCGTATTGCACGCCAAATTTGGAACAGACGCTGCTTCCACCTGGCAACTCTGGTACAGTACCAATGGTGGTAGCAGTTATACGCAGGCTGGTGGCAACATCAGCACCAGCTCAGCTTCATTGGTCCAGGCAAGCTTCACCATAAATGTTTCCGGGAATATTCGCTTCGAAATAAGAAAAACAGATGGCAGTAGCAACCGCATCAATTTTGATGATTTTATTATTACTGATTTTTCTTCGGGTGGTGGAACAGGTAAAAGATTTTTATTCGATGCCAGCAAGGCAGAAACGGCCGGCAATGCCGATTGGGCAATTGATGAAGATAATAGCAGTCCCCAGCAGATTCCTACGCCGGCGCAGTCGACCGTTACCGCTAACACAGCCGAGACTTACTGGACCGGCGCAATTTCCAGTTGGGGCATTACGCTCGCAAAACAGGGAGACGTTGTTTCAACATTACCTTCATCAGGATTGATTACTTATGGCAATAGCAGCAACCCGCAGGATCTTTCCAACTATGATGTATTTGTAGTAGATGAGCCTAATATACGATTTACCAGCACGGAGAAAACAGCCATCCTTAATTTCGTGAGCAATGGTGGCGGCTTGTTTATGATATCTGACCATACAGTATCCGACCGGAATAACGACGGCTGGGATTCACCCGCTATCTGGAACGATCTGATGACAAATAACGGAACGGTAAACAACCCGTTTGGATTCAGTATTGATCTTACCAATATTGTAGAATTAAGCAATAATGTTTTAACGGGTAATACAAGCAA
>Ga0207641_10003712_pt1 | contig 13451 bp, 13 predicted proteins | sample KBSSwiS62_FD_184306 | JGI IMG/M metagenome (GOLD analysis project Ga0207641, IMG submission 184306) | Switchgrass rhizosphere microbial communities from Kellogg Biological Station, Michigan, USA - KBS Switchgrass S6-2 (SPAdes) (version 2) | ecosystem: Host-associated > Plants > Roots >... | reverse complement strand
GGCGAGCTGGGCGTGTCCGCGGAGCGGCTGGCCGCGCTGGCCGCCGAGCGGGTCGTCGGCACCGTCCCCCACTGACGTCACGAAAGGCACCGCTGATGGGCCGCATCACCACCTTGGACGAGTTCGAGAAGTGCTACCGCGAGGGGCTCGGCGAGCCGCTGGCCCCGCGGCCCTGGCGCGAGGTCACCCTCGACTGGCTGCAGCGGCACGGGGACGGGTCCGGCGACTACAACCCGCTGTTCCGGGTGCCGGAGTACGCCGCCCGCGGCCCGCACCGCACGCTCGTCGGCTCGCCGTCGTTCGTCTTCTCGATCGCCTTCGGGGCCAACGCCTCCATCTGGGGCCACATCCCGCCCGGCGACGTGGCCATGTCCGATCTCTCGATCCTCTACCAGGGCGCGGACATCATCTGGCACCGGCCGGTCTTCCTCGGCGACCGGGTGCGGGCGATCGAGACGCCGGTGGGCATCGAGCGCGGGAGCTCGCGCCAGCTCGGCGAGACGGTGCTCTGCTCGGGCCGCACGGACTACTTCGACCACCGCGGCGAGCTGCTCGCCACCATGACCAACCGGATGCTGCGGTTCGTCAACCCGGGCCGCGGGGTCGAGTCCGCGGCGGCGACCGACGACCGACCGCGGATCGCGCCGGACCCGCTGGTCTGGCAGCGCACTCGGCGCGGCGCGGAGCCGCGCTACGGCGAGGATGTGCGGGCGGGCGAGGAGCTCCCGGAGCTGCCCAAGGGCACCTACACCATGACCGAGCTGTACCTGTTCTCGCACGGCACCCTGAGTACGTCCCGGTCCAAGGCGGTGTCCGAGGGCACGATCGACATGGGCGCAGGCGGCCGGGCGGACGCGGAGTACGCGCGCCGGAGCCGCTCGCAGGCCGCGTCCTTCGACTACGGGCCCCAGCGCATCACCTGGCTCGCCCAGGTCGTCGCGGACTGGATGGGGGACCACGGCGGGTTGCTCTCGCTCTCGGCCCGGCTGCGGCGGCCGAACCTGGTGGGGGACACCAACACCGTCGTCGGCACGGTGGTCGGCGACCCGGTGCCCGACGGCGACGGGTTCCGGGTTGAGGTCCGAGCCGCCGTGGTGAACCACGAGGGGACCGAGACCGCGGTCGCGACGGCCGTCGTGCGGCTGCCTGCGCGCGGCTCGATCGACGAGAACCCGGCGCTGTTCGCCGCGGACGCCGAGGTGCCGGACAGCCCGTACGCCTGATCTCCCACCGGGTGTCCACTCAGCGGGAACCAATGCTTGAGAAAACGCACGGGTCTCGTAACGTCGCGCGGGTCACACTCCGGACCGGCACCGGGTACCGGCGCCTCCGCCCCCGTAGGAGCATCCATGAGCGACACCGACGTCGACACCCCCGAGCAGGGCGCCTTCGCAGGCGCGGCGACCGCCGCGGCGGCGTTCGGCGGCGCGAACCAGGTCCCCTCGACCCGGCTCGCGATCGGCTTCAGCTGGTCCGAGTGCCCGCGCTGGCACGAGGGCCGGTTCTACTTCAGCGACATGTACCACCACCGCATCCTCGCGGTGGCCCCCGACGGCGCCACCGAGACGATCGTGGACCTGTCCGACCGCACCCCGGTCGCGGACGCCGTGATCCCGGAGGTCGTCCCCGGCGGCTTCGGCTGGCTGCCGGACGGCAGGCTGATCGTCACCTCGATGCAGGAGCGTCTCGTCCTGGCCTGGGACGGCGAGCAGGTCACCGAGTACGCCGACCTGCGCGGCGTCGCGGCCGACGCCGCCGTCAACGACATGGTCGTCGACGCGGACGGTCGGGCCTACATCACCCAGCTCGGCTTCGACCTGTTCCGGGGCGCCGACCCGGTGCCGTCCCCGCTGCTCGTGGTCGAGCCGGACGGCACCGCCCGCGCGCTCACCGACCTGGGCGGGCTGATGTGCGGCAACGGCATCGCCATCACCCCGGACGGCGGCACGCTGGTCGCCGTCGAGGCCTACGGCGTCACCGTGCTGGCGTTCGACCGCGCCGCGGACGGCACCCTGAGCAACCGTCGCACGTTCGCGACGCTGCCTGCCCCCGGAGACGGCATGTGCCTCGACGCCGAGGGGGCGGCCTGGATCGCCTCGCCCGCGGGCGGGGTGGTCGTGCGCGTCACCGAGGGCGGCGCCGCCACGGACCTGGTGACCTTCGACGTCACCGAGGCCATCCCCACCTCCTGTGTGCTGGGTGGCGAGGACCGCCGCACGCTCTACGTCACCGCGGGCACCGAGGTCTTCGACTGGGAGAAGTCCCGCCGCGAGTCCACCGGCACCGTCTGGACCGCGCCCGTCGCCGTCGGCGGCGGCGCCGCGCGTCCCTGAGCAGCCCTGAGAACAGGAACCGACACATGAGCACCCTGGACTTCACCGGCCGTGCGGTCGTGATCACCGGCGCGGGGCGCGGCATCGGCCGCGCCCACGCCCTGTTGCTGGCCGCGCGCGGCGCGTCGGTCGTGGTGGCCGACCTCGGCGCGCGCACCGACGGGGCGGGCGTGGCCGGGGACGACCCGGCCGCCGCCGTCGTCGCGGAGATCACCGCGGCGGGCGGCACCGCCGTGGCCGTGCGTTCGGACGTCTCCACCGAGGCGGGCGCGGACGCGGTGGTCGCCGCGGCCGTCGACTCGTTCGGTCGGCTCGACGCCGTGATCAACAACGCCGGCATCGTGCGCACCGCGCACTTCGACGAGGTGCCGCGCGCGGAGTACCAGCGCCATCTCGACGTGCACTTCTTCGGCTCGCTGCTGGTCACGAGGGCCGCCTGGCCGCACCTGAAGGCCTCCGGCACCGGCCGGGTCGTCAACACGGTGTCGGGCGCGATGCTCGGCAACCCGCTGATGACCCACTACGGCAGCTCCAAGGGCGCGGTGTTCGGGCTGACCCGAAACCTCGCGCTGGAGGGTGTCGAGCACGGGATCACCGTGAACGCGCTGGCGCCCGGCGCAGGCACCCGGATGGCCGAGGAGTCCGCGGACTCGCTGTCCCCGGAGATCATGGCCTACCTGCGCACCCTGCGGCCCGAGCACGTCGCGCCGGTCGCGGCCTACCTGGTGCACCCGTCGAGCACCGTCACCGGGGAGGTCTTCACCGTGGCGGGCGGCCAGGTCCTGCGCACCGCGGTGGTCAACACCACCGGGATCTACGACCCGAACCTCACCCCGGAGACCGTGGCCGAGCGCTTCGACGAGGTCATGGCGATCACCCCCGACGCCGCGCCGCAGGTCATCCCCGCACCGGTCCCGTCCGGTTCCTGACGCCCTCCACCCGAGGAGACCCAGCCATGAGCGAGACCACCCTCGAGCCCGCCTTCCCCTTCGGCCCGCTGTCCACCGAGGAGGGCGCCGCACACGTCCGGGCGCTGTTGGCGGACCGGCCGATGAGCCGCATGACCATGCCGATGGGCGGTGACGTGTGGATCGTCCACCGGCACGCCGCCGCCCGCGCCGTGCTGAGCGACCCGCGCTTCGTGCGCGAGCCGTTCCGCACCGGCGAGCGGACCGTGCCCTACTACGTCCCGTTCCCGCCGTTCCTGCTCTCCACGATCCAGTTCGAGGACCCGCCCCAGCACACCCGGCTGCGCAAGCTGGTGCAGAAGGGCCTCTCGCCGCGGCGGGTCAAGGCCATGCGGGACTCGGCCGTGGCGTTCGCGAACTCCCTGATCGACGACATGGTGGCTCGTGGCGGGCCGGTCGATCTCGTGCCGAGCTACTCACTGCCGCTGCCCATCCAGATGCTCAGCGACCTGCTCGGCGTGCCCGCCGCGGACCGGGAGCGGTTCGAGCGGTGGAGCTCGGCCTTCCTCTCCGTCTCCGGGAAGAGCCCCGAGGAGGCGGGTGCGGACATCGGCGAGCTGGGCGCCTACATGGCGGGTCTGATCGCCGAGCGCCGGGCGGACCCGCAGGACGACCTGCTCAGCGCCCTGGCCAATGCCCGCGAGAAGGACGACACCCTCACCGACGCCGAGATCCTGCCGATCGCCTTCGTCTTGATCATCGGCGGCTTCGACAACACGGCGAACTTCATCTCCACGGGCACCGCGGCCCTGTTGCGCTCCGACGAGCAGCGCGCGCGGCTGCTCGCCGACATCGACGGTCTCACCGCCACGACCGCCGAGGAGGTGCTGCGCGTCGGGCGGTTCGCCATGGGCATGCCGGTCAAGGGCGGCGTGAGTCTGGTGCCGTGGGTGGCCACCGAGGACGTCGAGATCGACGGGCAGCTGGTCGCGGCCGGCGAGGCCGTCGCCGTCGATCCGGCCTCCACCAACCTGGACCCGGCGGCGTTCGCGGACCCGACGACGTTCGACGTCGGCCGCACGAACAACCCGCACCTCACGCTGAGCTACGGCCTGCACCACTGCGTGGGTGCGCCGCTGGCCCGGATGGAGCTGCAGGTCGGGATCGCCGAGCTCTTCCGCAGGCTGCCGACGCTGCGGCTCGCCGGCGAGCCGACGTTCAACTTCGAGCACATCTCCCAGCCGATGACGAGCCTGCTCGTGGACTGGTGACGAGGACGGAACCGGATGTCGAAGGTCTTCTACACCCTGCCCGACGGGTCCGAGCGCGTCGTGGAGGCCGCCGCGGGTGAGTCGGTGATGCAGACCGCCGTGCAGAATGGCGTCACCGGGATCGTGGGACAGTGCGGCGGCGTGCTGTCCTGCGCGACCTGCCACGTGTTCCTCGACGACGACGAGCTCGGGAACTACCCGGGGCCGTCCGAGGACGAGGACGAGATGCTGGACTGCGCGGCCACCGAGCGGGAGGACAACTCCCGGTTGTCCTGCCAGCTCGCCGTGGTCGAGGGCCGGGACGTGCACGTCACCATCCCGCCCGAGCAGCTCTAGCGGAACCACGGAAGGGGGCGACCGGATCACCGGTCGCCCCCGTCCGTTGTGGTCTGGATTCAGCCCTCGAGGATCGCGGACATCCGCTCGATGGTCGCGATGTACTCCTCGACCATCCCGCTCATCACGTCCGCCACCGACCGGACCTTGTTCATCCGGCCGACGACCTGCCCGACCGGGCTGCCGACGAGCTCGTCCACGCCCGCGCGCCGGGCGCGATCGGTGTACTGCGAGTACAGGATGTACTGCAGCGGCGCGGGCAGCGAGCCCGGCCCGTCCGGGCTGTCCCAGGCCTCGGTCCACGCCGTGCGGAACTGCCGGTTCGGCTTGCCGGTCTGGGCGCGCGAGCGCACGGTGTCGGTCGGACCCATCTCCAGCATCCGCTCGACCTGACGCGGATCGGTCGAGGACTCCTGCGTGGTCAGCCACAACGAGCCGGTCCACACGCCCTGGGCGCCGAGGCTCATCGCGGCGGCCATCTGCCGCCCGGAACCGATCCCACCCGCGGCCAGTACGGCCACGTCCTTGCCGGTGTCCGCCACCGCGTCCACCACGTCCGGGGTGAGGACCATGGAGCCGATCTCGCCGGTGTGGGCGGCGGCCTCGTAGGACTGGGCGACGATCACGTCGACGCCGGCCTCGGCGCCGCGCACGGCCTGGTGCGGCTTGCCGATCAGGGTGCCGACCTTGCCGCCGTACTCGTGCACGCGGTCCAGCAGGTAGGGCGGGGGCGGGCCCAGCGCGCTGACGACCAGCGGCGAGCGCCTGCTCAGCACGACCTCGATCTGCTCGGCCCCGCCCGCGGCGGTGAACCCGGCAGTGGTCGCGTCGGTGCCGCCGTACGCGGCCTCGCGCTCCTCCGCGGTCATCCGCGGCACGCCGTACTTCTCCATCAGGGCCTCGGCGTACTCCCAGTGCGCGTCCGGGATGAGGGCCTTGAGGTCGGTCGGGTCGGTGAGCTTCTGCTCCCGGTCGACCGTCTTCACCGGCACCACCACGTCGACCGCGTAGGGGCGGCCCGCGCTGTGCGCGTCGAGCCAGTCGAGCTCGACCTCGATCTCCTCGGGGGAGTAGGCCAGGATCCCGAGCACACCCATCCCGCCCGCCCGCGACACCGCCGCCACGACGTCCCGGCAGTGGCTGAACGCGAAGATCGGGTACTCGATCCCCAGCTCGTCGCAGAGTCTGTTCATCGTCGTCCTTCGATCGACATGGACCTCCCAGAGGTCGGCCCCGTTACTTGCCTCAGGGTACGCAACTACCGGCGGCTCGCCTAGTCCGCCGGTTCGCCTGCCGGGAGCCGTGGTTACCCTTGCGGGATGAGCAGCGGCGAGGCCCCGAGCCGTCCGGCGGATGCCCCGCCGGAGGTGGACGTCGAGCCTGTTCGGCTGTTCCTCAACCGGGCGGACACCCTCCACCACGACCGCTCGGCCCTGCAGCGGTTGCAGGAGGTGACCGGGCATGCCGTCACCTTCACCGACATGCGCGCGCTGCGGCTGCTCGCGATCGGCCCCACCACCGTCACGGGCGTGAGCGCGCGCCTGCAGGTCGACCTGTCCAGGGCGAGCAGGCACCTCGGGCATCTGGACGAGCTGGGCCTGCTGCGCCGCACGGCGGACCCGAGTGACGGTCGGTTCAGCCAGGTCTGCCTGTCCGAGTCCGGCACGCGCGCCCTCGATCGCTGGCAGGCCGCCTGGGAGGCGGACTATGCCGCCGCCGTCGCCGACTGGGACCCGCCGCAGCTCGCCCGGTTCGGCGAGCTGCTGGAGCGGTTCGCCGCGGAGCTGATCGAGCACCAGCGGGGACGCGCCGCGAAGGAGGCGGGCACCGACCCGTTCGCGGGGTGGGTGCCGCGGCGCCCGGCGACCGCGGACCCGGGGGACCCAAGGCTCGCTCCGCTGTTCGCCCTGGTCGACTGGACGCTGACCGTGGCCCGCTCTCCGTCGGGGACGTCCGGGCTGGTGTCGCGGTCGCGCTCGCCGGTGGGGCCCGCGCTGATCCGGGTGCTGGGGCTGGTCGCGCGGCACGGCCCGCTCGGGGTCGGCGAGCTGGCGGACCGCAGCGGGGTCGTCTCGTCGCGGGCGAGCAGACACGTCCAGCAGCTCGAGGCCGCGGGCCTGGTGGCCCGCGCCGTCGACCCGCAGGACCGACGCAGCTCGCGGATCAAGGCCACGCCGAAGGGGACCGCCCTGCTGCGCCGGGTGGCGGGCGCCAGCGCCTCCGGGCTGCGCGCCGTGCTCGCGGACTGGCCGGAGGCGGATGCCGCGGAGCTGATGGAGGGGTTCAGCAGGGTGCGGTCGGGCCTGCGTCGGCTCGCGAACTGACGGTCAGGTGCCGACGGGCCGAGTGCCGATCACGCCTTGGTCGGCGAGGGCGGCCAGCTCGGCGTCGTCGAGGCCGAGCAGCCCGCCGAGCACCTCGGCGTTGTGCTCGCCGAGCGTCGGCGCGGGCGTGCGCGGGGTCAGGGTGCTGCGGCTCATCCGCAGGACGGGTCCCGGGTAGGGCTTCTCCCCGACGTGGGCGCGCTCGCTGGTGTGGAAAAGCCCGGTCGCGACGACATGCGGGTCGTCGAGCACGTCCGCGGCGTTCTGCACGGGCGCGGCGGGGACACCGGCCGCCTGCAACGCGGCCACCGCCTCGGCCCCGTCGCGTTCCCGGGTCCAGGTCGCGACCCGCTCGTCGAGCCGAGCGTGGTCCGCGGCCCGGGCCGCGGGGGAGTTCCACGCCGGCTCGTCGAGGCCGAGCAGGCTCGCGAGCGCCGCCCAACGCGCGTCGGTGTCCGCATCGACCGCGATCCACCGGTCCTCCCCGCGGACAGGGTAGACCCCGCGCGGCCCGCCATGAGCACGGGCGTTGCCGGTGCGCGGCGGGACCACGCCGGTCGCGGCTACCCCGAGCAGCTCGGCGCCGACGTGGGGCATCAAGGCCTCGACCTGGGAAACCTCGATGTGCTGGCCCTCGCCGGTGCGTCGCCGGTGTCGCAGCGCGAGCGCCACCGACAGAGCACCGATCACACCGGAATTCGGGTCCGCAGGGGAGCCGGACAGCAGCATCGGCCCCTCGTAGGCGTAGCCGCAGCGCGACGACACGCCTGCGAGGGACTCCGTGACGAAGGCCGTGGCCTTGTACGCCGACCACGGGCCGGTGCTCCCGAAGGCGGGCAGCGACACCATGATCAGCCCCGGGCGCTCGCCGGAGAGCACGTCCCAGCCCAGTCCGAGGTTGCCCATCACCCGGGGCGTGTAGTTCTCCACCACCAGGTCCACAGTGGCGACCAAGGCCCGGGCCAGCCGGTTCCCCTCCGCCGAGGCGAGATCGAGGGTGATCCCGCGCTTGCCCTCGTTCACGGCGTTGAACAGCGGTTGCTGTTCCCAGGAGCACTCCAGCTGCTCGGGTCCGTCCGCGAACAGCGCGCGGGAGTTGCGCCACCAGTCCGTCCGCGTGCAGGACTCGACCTTGATCACGTCGGCGCCGTGGTCGGCGAGGCACTGGGTCAGCAGCGGGCCCGCCCAGCCCATCGAGAAGTCGGCGACCCGCACCCCGTCGAGGATCCCGCCCGTCACGACGCCACCACCCCGGCGGCGCGCAGCCGCTCCAGGTCCGCGGCGTCGAGTCCGAGGCCCGCGAGCACCGCGGCGGTGTCCTCGCCCAGCAGCGGCGCCGGGCCCGCGGGCCCCCATGGCGAGGCGGGCAGGCGGGCGGGCGGCCCGGTATGCACGACCGCGCCCGCCTTCGGGTGCTCGACGGTGGTGAAGTACCCCCGCTCGGCGAAGTGCGGCGCCGCCAGCACCTCGTCGAGCTCCAGGACCTCGCAGGCCAGCACGCGCAGATCCTGCGCGGCCTCGAAGAACGCCCGCTTGTCCACGGTGCGGCTTCGTTCGTACAGCGCCGCGATCGCGGCCGCCCGCTCCGCGGGATCGGCGAGGCCCGACGGGTTCACCGGTACGTCGTCGGTGCCGAGCACGACCATCCAGAACACCTCCCACTCGCGGATCGTGGTCACCCCCACCCAGCCGTCCCGCACCGGCAGCGTCTTCCACGGGGCGTCCCACCGGTTGCCGCGGCGCCCGCGCACGTGGCCGGTGTAGGCGTAGCCCACGGAGTCGTAGAGCAGCGACGTGGCTGCCACGGCCTGTACCGAGACGTCCACCCGCTGGCCGCGGCCGGACTCCTCGGCGTCGAGCACGGCGAGCACGGTGCCCAGGGCAGCGTGCTGGCCTGCGAGGTGCGAGGGGATCGAGGACCCCACGAACAGCGGCTCCCGGTCCGGCTCGCCCTGGGTGGCGGTCCACCCGGCGAGCGCGCTGTGCACCAGGTCGGTCGCCGCGTGGTCGCGGTAGGGGCCCTCGGTGCCGAACGGGGTCAGCCAGGTGTGCACCAGTCGGGGGTGCCGCACGGTCACGTCGGCCAGGTCGAGCCGCTCGGCCGCGGCGGGGGAGTGATCGCCGACCAGCACGTCCACCCGGTCGAGCAACCGCTCGAGCAGCGCGCGCCCCGCCTCTTGCTCCAGGTCCAGGCAGACCGAGCGCTTGCCCCGGTTGAGGTGCAGGAACAGGCCCGACGCCTCGGGGTCCGGCGCCCCGGCGGGCCACGGTCCGGCGGCCCGGGTCGGATCCCCCGCGGGGCCCTCGATCTTGACCACCTCGGCACCGAAACCCGCGAGCAGCGCGGTGCACCAGGGCCCGGCGACCCCCGAGGTCAGGTCCAGCACGGTGATCCCCGCCAGCGCGGTCACGACCGTGCCACCCACCGCTCGTCGATGTCCACGGGCCCTCCTCGGGTGGTCGGTGGGGTCTCGGGGACGAACCCCGCGCACATGCGGTGGAACCCGGCGCGCAGGTCCTCCCGGTCGGTTTCGGTCCAGCCTGCGGCCGCCGCCCCGATCGGGGCGAGCTCGCACTCGTCGATCCGGCGCAGCAGTGCCGTGCCGCGGGGGGTGGCCTTGAGTCGCCTGCTGCGGCCGTCCAGCGTGTCCTCCGCGCGATCGACGAACCCGCGCCGCTCCAGCTCGATCGTGCCGCGGCTGGTCTGCGACGGGTGCAGCGCGATGCGCGCGGCCAGCTCGGTGATGCCGAGCGGACCGTGCCGTGCGGTGGCCCGCAGCAGGACCACGGCCTGCTCGGTCACCGGGGACCGCGCCGCGACGAGCGCTTCGCGGACCCGGGGCGGGACCCCGGGACCCCCGCCGGCCCAGCGGACGAAGCGGACCACGCCGGACAGGGCGTGCCTGCCCGCCGCGCCGAGCCCGGCCGGGGTGCCCGTGTCCGGTGGCAGCGGGCCGGGGGAGGGCTCGTCGAGCGCCGATACCAACCGGTCGAGCAGGTCGCCGAAGCGGGTGAGCTCCGGTGCGGACCAGTCCGCCAGCGCGGCGGCGTACGCGGCCACCCAGTACCGACGCCACGCGGTCAGCGGCGCCGCGGCCGCGGGCGCCGGGCACACCCGGGAGCTACGCCCGTCGAGCCGGTCCGGCACGCGAGTGACCAGGCCGAGCAGCTCGAGCCTGGAGATCTGCCTGCTCGCCCGGGACAGCGTCAAGCCGAGCGCGCGGGCCACGTCCCCGATGGGGACGGCCTGGGCGGGCATCCTCTCGAGGGCGTGCACGTCGCCGACGGTCAGCGGCAGGCCGGTGAGCTCGCGCAGCCTGCGCGACCCGGCCGCGTTGCGCCCGCCCGCCGCCAGGAGGTGGAGGAACCGCAGGACGGGGTCACCGTCGCGGGGTGTCGCGGCCACGGCCGTTCACCCCGTGACGACCCGCAGCGCCTCGTCCAACCCGGCCCGCTCGGTGCGGAACGCGTTGACCGGGTGCTCGGGGTCGCGGAAGCCGAAGGACAGCGCGCAGACGATCCGCTGGTCCTCGGGGATCTGCAGGTGCTCGCGCACCACGTTGGAGTAGTTGGCCACCGCGGCCTGGGCGATCATGCCCAGGCCCAGCGCCTCGGCGGCGAGCTGGACGGTGCCGATGTAGGCGCCGCAGTCCACATAGGCGTAGGGGCCCAGGCCCGCGGCGGCGGTCACGATCGCGACGTGCGGGGCACCGAAGAACCGGTAGTTCTCCATTGCCTGCTGCACGCGGCGGACCTTGTCGTCCTTGGCGATGCCCACGCTGTCGTAGAGCGCGAACCCGCACGCCCGCCTACGGGCCTGGTAGGCACCCGCGTACTCGGCGGGCGGGTCGATGTCGTAGGTCCCGCCGCCCGCCTCCACCCCGGCCAGCAGTGCCTCGCGGAACCGTTCGGTGGCCGCGCCGGAGGTGACCACCACCTGCCAGGGCTGGGCGTTGCACCAGGACGCGGCGCGCTGGCCCAGGCCGAACAGCTTCTCGATCAGCTCGGCGGGGACCTGCTCGTCGAGGAACGCGCGGCAGCTGTGGCGCCGGTGGAGCAGGTCCTCCAGCACGTCTCCGGCGGTGGTCGCGGAGCGGGTCATCGAAAGGTCCTCCTCGTCGGGGACGGCCGGCTTCACCCTGACCGTAGGAACGTCGATGCGTGCTGTCAACAAACTGGCTGCGCAGAGCATTCGAGCCGGTCAAGATACTGATCTGAGTGACTGGTAGACCCAGGTCCGACAGACTTGTGTGCGGTGAGCCAACTAGGTACGGTCCGCAGCAGGGATGCGCCGCGGCCCCGCTGCCGGGTGGCGGGGCCCCGACCCGTCACGAAGGAGAGAGATGAAGCTGCGTACCGGGGCGCGCCTGCGGAGTCAGGTCTGCGCCACCGAGGTGATCGTGCTGCGGGCCCCCGCCGAGGAGATCGACCTGCTGTGCGGCGGCGTGCCGATGGTCGACAGGGCCGACCCCGCGCCGCGGCAGGGGTCGCCGACCACCGACGGACCCGGGGCCCAGCTCGGCAAGCGCTACACCCGCGAGGCGGGCGACGTCGAGATCCTGGTGACCGCGGCGGGCGAGGGCGCGCTGTTCCTCGGCGGGGAGACGTTGCGGCCCAAGGAGGCCACTCCGCTGCCGTCGTCGGACTGAACCGAGCGGCTCCGGACCGAGTGGGCCCCGCGGGGCCCGGGAGGGGAGCACACGTGGCTCTCGTGGAGTACGAGCGGACCGGCCCGGTCGGGGTCGTCCGCCTGAACCGGCCGGAGCGGATGAACGCCCTCGGTGCCGCCATGCTGGACGAGCTGCGCGCGGCGTTCACCGAGATCGACTCGGACGACGCGGTGCGCGTCGGGGTGATCACCGGTAGCGGGCGCGCGTTCTGCGCCGGTCGGGACATCAAGGAGGCCAACACCGCCGACACGTCGCTGTCGGAGCAGGCCACCACCAAGAACCTCGATCTGTTCATGGAGAACAACCACGCCAAGCCCATGGTGTCGGCCGTGAACGGTTACGCGGGCGGCGGCGGCTTCTACCTGGCCACCTACTCGGTGGACCTGGTCGTGGCGGCGGAGTCGGCGAGCTTCCACATCGCCGAGGTGGGGCTCGGGATCCTGCACGGGTGGCAGACCGGGTTCTGGTTCAACCTGTCCAAGGCGGTCTCCACCGAGCTCGCCTACGGCTTCCGGGTCGGCGGGCGGCGCGCCTACGACGGCGGGCTGGCCAACCGGGTCACCACTGACGGCGAGCTGATGGACACCGCGATGGGCATGGCCCAGCACGTCGCCGCGATGCCGCTGCCGATCATCGAGGCCAACCGGGCGCTGCGCTCGCGGCTGGACAACCGCATCCCGGAGGACGTGGACGCCGAGGGCGGCAGCCGCTACCGGGAGATCATGGACTCGGGTCTGGCCGGCGAGGGTGACAAGGCCTTCCTCGCAAGCCGCAGCTCCTGAGCCGTCACGGGTCGTGGCGCCGGGACGGGCGGGTGAGCCGGTCCGCCAGCCGGACCACCGGTCCGGTCCACCGGGCCCGGTCCGCCGCCGAGACCGGGCCCATGGCGGTGCGGAAGGTCTCGGTCTGCTCCTCGTGGACACGGCGGATCAGCTCGGCGCCCGCGGAGGAGACCCGAACCGGCAGCACGCGGCGGTCCTCCGGCCTGCGGATCCGCTCCACGAGGCCGTGCTCGGTCAGGGTCCGCACCCGCTTGCTGGCCCGGGAGGGTTCGGCGCCGGTGCGGGTCGCCACCTCGGTCATCGCGAGCGGTCCGTGCCGGGCGATCACCCGCAGGGTGAGGTAGACCGAATGCGTCACCGGCGAGCCCAACCGCTCCAGCAGGTTCTCGAAGCCGCGGGAACGGCCGACGATCTCGACCACCTCGACCACGGTCTCGAGGTAGGCCCGCAGCGCGGCGTCGTCCGGGTCGGCTCCCGACGGGCGGTGCCACTGCGGGGGCAGCCCCCTCCCGGTCCCCGGGCCGTAGGTGACCACCAGCATGGCTCGGACCCGGTCTAGCCAGTCCGCCAGGGCTCTCAGATCCGCGGCCGGGCGGTCCAGCACCGGCGCCAGGTAGTCCTGGATCCAGGCGGAGCGCCACGCGTCTGCGGCCACGAGACCCGACTCGGACAGCGTGACCAGAGTGCGCCTCCGGTCGGTCGGATCGGTCCGGCGCAGGGCGAGCCCGGCGTCGACGAGCGTGCTCACCTGCCTGCTGGCCTGGCCGATGTCCAGGCCGAGCACCGTGGCGAGCTCGCTGGTACTCCGGTCGACCGGGGACGACAGC
>Ga0207641_10003710_pt1 | contig 13451 bp, 10 predicted proteins | sample KBSSwiS62_FD_184306 | JGI IMG/M metagenome (GOLD analysis project Ga0207641, IMG submission 184306) | Switchgrass rhizosphere microbial communities from Kellogg Biological Station, Michigan, USA - KBS Switchgrass S6-2 (SPAdes) (version 2) | ecosystem: Host-associated > Plants > Roots >... | reverse complement strand
CCGGGACGTCAGCCTGTTCGCAGCGGATCAGCTCATGTCGACGTTGGCGGATCTTCATTGTGTCGACGCCGACACTCGCCACGGACTCCGCGCGCTGCGGCGCAAGCTCGAGAAGCAGCGCGAGGCCGGCACACCGTGGCTCGCGCGCGACGCCGCCGACGTACTCGCGATGCTCGACATGACCGCCTGGATCAGCGTGCTCGGGTTGCTGGACGAATGTCCCATCCTGCCCGCAGCGCTGACAGCCGTTCTCGAGCGCCGCACGACGTCCGTCAGCCCGACCGCGTTCGAGTTCATCTCGACGACCGCCCAGATTGGCGACATTCGCCTATTCATGAGGACGCTCCCTGGCGTGTTGTCTGGCTGAGCGTGCGCTCGGACCGCACTGGCCAGACGACCTTAGTGGGTCATGACCCAGACGGCCACGTTCACTCCCAGCGCATAGCCCTTCGCTGCAAACGTCTCGAAGTAGTCCTGGTTGTCGCCTTCCCGCTCCCAGCTGTCTGAGACGTCCGAGTTCATGCTGACCAGCACAAGCAGCCTGTCGTGGTCGTCGAACACACCGTAGTAGTGGACGGTTGATGGCCCGATCTCAGAATCCTGACGCGTACGTTGCCACGAGCCGAGCGACGGGATCTGCGGGAGTGGGTTGACCCGATAGACAATCGAGAACATCGGGTGCTCGACCGGCAGATCGACGATCTTTGCGCCGGGCACGATTCGCAGGAGATTCGGACGGATGTACTCGAAGTCCGGATCCCAGTTGTCGTCGATCCAGAGAAAGCCGCCCTTCAGCAGGTAGTCATGCATGCGGGCGGTCTCTTCAGGTGTGAAGTCGTAGTTGGCCGCATTCTGCATGCGCAGGTACGGGCACCGGAAGAGATCGGGATCCATGGCGGTGACATTCGCAAAGCCGGGGTAGCCATCGTTCCATTGGCTGATCGTCGTTCTGGTCAGTTCAGCGAGACGCACCATGAAGTTGTAGTCCGCTTGCGGATAGTCGTCGCCCCAGCCGGACTTTCTGGCCCTGCGCATGTTCTCGTACCGCAGACGGCAGAACGTGAAGCCGAGCGGCTTGTCGGGGAGCCCGTGGTTGATCGGTATCTGGAGGTTCCGTCCGTTTGTCAGGATGTGCTGCTGCGCCGCACCGCTCGTGACGGCCAGTCCCAGCGCCAGCGCAAAGGCCAGTGCGAACCGCACCCATCGAGCCGATGCCCGCGTCCGCCGCATGAAAGGATCGTACAACGACTACCTCGCCAGGGTCATGGCACGTTTTTATGGTGAATCCTATAAGGTAGGTATAAAAGACTCGTCCGAAATCCAGTTCGAGGTTTAGGATCCAGCTTCGGGAGTTTGTGCCCTCGTCGATTGGTTGGCAAGGACACCGCCATATGCCCCTGACGCTGCTCGTCGTCGAGGACCATGCGCAATTCCGCCACCTGATTTGTGCGGAGCTTCAACGCCGAGCCGAGTTCGAGATCTTCGAGGCGGCGGATGGACTGGCGGCTCTTCAGAAGGTCCAAGAACTGCAGCCGGATTTGATTCTGCTCGACATCAACTTGCCGAAGCTGCATGGATTCGAGGTCGCTCGACAGATCCGCAGCCTCGCCCCCCGCGCACGACTGCTCTTCATGAGCCAGGAATCGTCGGCGGATATCGTACAAAAGGCGCTCAGTCTGGGCGCCCATGGTTACATTCAGAAGTTGTCCGCCGGGACTGACCTGCTGTCCGCGATCGACGCCGTACTCGATGGCCATCGATTCGTGAGTCGCAGTGTCGCGTTGACCGAACCGGCCGGCGCTCCCGCTCCACGTCGTCACGAGATTCTCTTCTGTGCGGATGATGCAGCTGTCGTCGATGGCTTTACTCGCTATGTTGCGGCCGCCCTGAAGGCCGCCGATGCAGCGATCGTCCTGGTGACGGAGTCTCACCGGCCACATCTTTTGCAGGCGTTGCGCACGCAGGGTGTCGACATTGACGGCGCCATCGAGCGCGGCACCTACCGTTCCTTTGATGCTGACGTCGCACCCGATCCGGTGCTCTTTCTCGAGGCGATCAACGGTGTGCGTGCGGCCGCGAAAGCCCGGAAAGCACATCCCCGCGTCGCCTTTTGCGGGGAACGCGCGGGACGCTTGTGGGCCGCAGGCAGAACAGCCGAGGCGGTTCAGCTCGAACAACTCTGTAGCGAACTCGCGCACGACGTCGACATTCTGTGCGCATATCCGGTGCCATACACGAACGACGATCAGGCGCTCACGCGCATCTGCGCGGAGCACACTACTGTTTCTGTCAGCTAACCGCCGCGACATGAGGTGCGTGTGACAGACGAGGAATCAGGCGTGCCTGCCGTGGGCGCCGGCATCACCGAGCTGACGCGAGCGGAGGAGATCCGGTCGCGGTATGCGGCGATCGTGGAGTCCTCGGACGACGCGATTATTGCCAAGACTCTCGACGGTGTGATTTCAGCGTGGAACGCCGCCGCCGAGCGGATATTCGGATATAGGGAGCACGAGGCTATCGGACAGCCGATTACGATGATCATCCCTCCGGACCTGTGCGCGGAGGAGCACGACATTCTGAGGAACCTTCGAGCGGGGGAGCGAGTCGAACATTATGAAACGGTCCGCGTCACCAAAGCAGGCGAGCGCATCGATGTCTCACTAACGATCTCGCCGTTGCGAGACCCCACGGGCAGGATTATCGGATGCTCCAAGATAGCCCGCGACATCACGAAGGCCAAGCAGGCTGAGACCGCGCTGCGGCGAAGCGAGCAACGGCTGGCACGAGAAGTGGCGGGCGCCAAAACCCTCCAGTCGATCAGCACACGCCTGATTTCAGAGTCGACGCCGGAGTCTCTGTACGCGCAGATTCTCGACGCGGCTATGGAGTTGATGACGTCCGATGCGGCGAGCGTCCAGATACTCACCGCTGACCACACGTCACTGAGGCTCCTCGCGTGGAGGAATTTCCACCCTGACTCTGCGGCATTCTGGCACCGGGTGGCGGTCGGAGCGGGAAGCACCTGCAGCCAGGCGCTCGATGAAAACGAACGCGTTGTTGTGGCCGATATCGAGCTGTGCGAATTCATGGCCGGCACGCCGGATCAGCAGGAATACCGTCGCTCCGGAATCCGCGCCGTGCAATCGACGCCGCTGCGATCGCGATCGGGCCGGCCGCTCGGCATGCTCTCGACGCACTGGCGGACGCCACATACTCCGACTGAAGAAGAATTCACATTCTTCGATGTGCTCGCCCGGCAGGCGGCGGATTTGATCGAGCGTACCCTCGCCGAAGAAGCCCTGCGCGAAAGCGAGGAACGTTTCCGCCTGATCACGAATGCTGCCCCGGTCATGATCTGGATGTCGGGCGTGGAGAAGGAGATCACGTATCTCAATCAGACCTGGCTCGATTACACCGGCCGGACGTTGGATGCGTCGTTGGGACATCGATGGGCCGAGGCCCTCCACGTAGACGAACTGGCGCGATGCCGCGAGGTGTACGAGAAGGCTTTCGAACGCCGTGAGCTTTTTGAGCTGGAGCACCGGCTCCGCCGCCACGACGGCGAGTATCGCTGGGTGGTGACCATCGGCGTGCCGAGATACAACGTAGACGGGTCGTTTGCCGGTTACATTGGCACGGCCGTCGACACCACCGAGCGGAAGCGGGCCGAAGAGGCCCTTTCAACGGTGAGTCAGAAACTGATCGAAGCGCACGAGGAAGAAAGCACCCGAATCGCCCGCGAGCTTCACGATGACATCAACCAGCGGCTGGCGGTGGTGGCCATGAGTCTCGATTGCCTGAAGCAGAGTCCTTCGGCTTCAGCCGCCGATGTCGAGCGGTTCGGGGAAGTCAAGCAACGGATTGCGGATCTCGTGTCCGATATTCAGGCGCTGTCGCACGGCCTTCACCCGCCGAAGCTGGAACTCCTGGGGCTGGAGGCAGCGGCAGCTGGGTTCTGCGAAGAGTTGTCCCATCGGCATGCCATCACCATTGACGTTCATTTCGAGAACATCCCGAAAGCGCTGCCTCCGGAAATCTCCCTATCTCTCTACCGCGTCTTGCAAGAAGCCCTGCAGAATGTCGTCAAACATAGCGTGTCGGGACACGCCCACGTCTCCTTGACCGGTCAAGTAGATACCCTCACCATGACGATCCAGGACTCGGGCGCCGGCTTTGATCCTCACGAGGCGATGAGAGGCCCGGGGCTCGGTTTGACCAGCATGAAGGAGCGGTTGAAGGTGGTGGGCGGGCAGGTTTCCATCCACTCGCAACAGGGACGCGGCACGGTGATTCACGCAGTCGCGCCTCTCTGTCTGCCAACGAAGTCCACACATGCAGCCGAATCCTTGACGTAGCGTCTCATTTGTACAGCCTCTCCAGCGCAGTTCACGACCTTCGTTACGCCATTCGCCTGCTTCGCAACAGCCCGGGCTTCTCGGCTGTGGCGATTACCACCATCGCGCTCGCAATCGGGGCGAATACCGCCATGTTCAGCTTTGTGCATGGCGTGTTACTTAGTCCTTTGCCCTATCCCGAATCGGACCGTATCGTGCGTGTCCTCGAAAGGCTTCCCAACGGCGGACCCACTGGCATCTCCACCCTGAACTATCTCGATTGGACGAACCAGAATGCCGCCTTCGACTACATGGCCGCGGAAGTTGGGTGGCGCGCAACGTTGACCGGTCGGGGCGAGCCGGTCTCGATCCGAGGCGCGCGCCTCTCGGCGCACTACTTCGACATTTTCGGCGTGAAGCCGGCGCTGGGCCGCACGTTCCTTCCGGGCGAGGACCAGCCCGGCAACGATCGTGTTGTGCTGCTGAGCCATGTGCTCTGGGAAAGCCGTTTCGGTTCCGATCCTACGATGTTGGGACGGCGCATCTTGTTGAACGGCGAGGCCCACACTGTGATCGGCGTCCTTCAGAAAGGCCCCTTCGATCGCGCCGCAGCTCAGATTTGGAAACCGCTTGCGTTCCAGCCTTCAAACATGACGCGTGATTTTCGCTGGCTCGGGGCGAGCGCCAAGCTCAAGCCGGGCGTGACGCTCGAGCAAGCGCGGGCCGAGCTGGACGTGATCGGGCGCCGTCTTGCCGACGCTTATCCCAACTCGAACAAGGGCTGGGGCGTTGCGGTCGACCGTCTCGCCGACGTGCTGATCAGCCCGGGGTTGCACACCGCCGTCACGGTGCTGTTCGCCGCCACTCTGTTCGTGTTGCTGATCGGTTGCGCCAACCTGGCGAATCTCGCGCTGGCACGCAGTATTTCACGAGAACGCGAGATGGCGGCGCGCGCCGCGTTCGGTGCGAGCCGCTGGCGCTTAGTACAGCAGTTGCTGATCGAGAACGTCGTGATCTCGATGTGCGGTGGCATCGTGGGAGTCGGCGTCGGTTACGCGATGTTGAAATGGATCCAATGGTTGATTCCTCCTTACTCGCTGCCCCCAGCCGTGGACATTCGAATGGATACGTCGGCGCTGCTGTTCACGTTGACCGTTGCGGTCGTGACCGGCCTGCTGTTCGGCGTGGCGCCGGCAGCGCAGACTACGAACCCGAGCCTGGTCGGCGCGCTCAAGGAAGGCGGACACGGTACGACGGCGGGCAGCCGGGGGCGGCGCGCGCGCAGCGCGCTCGTCGTCGCAGAAGTCGCCCTCGCATTCGTGCTGCTGGTCGCTTCGGGATTGCTGATGCGCAGTGTCTTCAAACTGCTCGACATCGACCCCGGATTCAATGCGACGAATGTCCTCACGGCAGGTCTGCCGATTATTCAAGAGCAGCATCGCGATTCTGTCGAACTGAACGCCTATCTCGCCTCGATCAGTGGGGCTGTGGCGGCCGTGCCGGGCGTTCGCGAGACGGCCATGACCTCGGCGTTACCGTTGCAGGGCTGGGGCTACGGCGTTCCCTACTCGATCGCCGGTCGCGAGTTTCCGGATCCCGCCAATCGCCGGACGGCGTTCTTCAAAATCGTCAGCCCGTCTTACTTCGGCACACTGGGCATCAAGCTACTTTCAGGACGCGTGTTGAGCGACAACGACAAGTCGGGCGCGCCGCCGGTCGTGCTCATCAATGAGACGCTGGCCAAGCGCGAATTTCCCGACGAGCACCCGATCGGCCGCCGGATCCTCGCGCGGGAAATCGTGCCGGGCAATACTCAGTTCGGCCGCGAAATCGCCTGGGAAATCGTTGGCGTCATCGCAGGCGAGAAGATCACCGGGCTCGGCGATGAAATCAGCGCCGGGATCTACGTCTCGAACCAACAGAACCCGACCTACGGCATCAACCTCATCGTGCGAGCCGCCATGCCTCCCGAGTCTCTACAGAGAGCCGTCCGATCGGCCGTCGATCGCGTCAACAGGGACCAGGCGCTGAGCGATGTCCAAACGCTCGAACAGATCGTCGATCAATCCATGTTCGGCAACCGCGTCGTGGGCACGCTCCTCGCGGCGTTTGCGTCCATTGCACTGTTGCTGGCTGCCGTGGGCATCTACGGCGTGATTTCTTATACGGCCGCCCAGCGGGCGCACGAGATGGGCATTCGCGCGGCGCTTGGCGCCAGCGCGCGCAATCTGCGAATGTTGATATTCCAGGGAGGGATGCGGCTTACGCTGATCGGACTCTCGATTGGACTTGTGGGAATGTTTCCGGCAACTGACGTCCTGTCGTCGATGCTCTACGGCGTCAGCACCTACGACCCTCTAACAGTCGCAGTTGTGGTCGTTGTGCTCTCCGGAGTCGCCGGGCTGGCGTGTCTTGTACCTGCCTTGCGAATCACGAAAGCCGATCCGATAGAAGGGCTGCGGTATCAGTGACAGTCGGGTTGGCCCCGAACACGGGGCCAACCACGAGATCTGATCGACGACTAGCGTTGCCCCGTTCCGCCCTGACAGAGTCCGAGTGTGCCTGGGGCGCCCTTTGGAAGGTGGTAAAACTTCCAAGAATCCGCCGCGGTCTGAACCTGCGACGCCAACTGTCCCATGGGGTCGGACGTGTCGAAATCATTCAGCCCGCTGGCGGCGCACGCCGAGTTCGCGTGATCCAGAGCGCCGGTCTCGTTCGTATTGTTTTGCTGGTTCGGCGGTCCCTTCACCTCGCCCGCGAATGCTCCGGCCGCCGCGAGCATCACAACAGCAGTCGCCACCACAAGTAGTCGTCTCATCTCTCGGACTCCTTCCTTTTCTTTTCTGACCCGCCCAAAGAACGACAAGTCAGGCAGGTCAACGCTTTCCTTCGACAGCAAGGACCTCCGTCGAAGCACACCGCTCTAGCAAGCGTCGCGCCATATGGCTGAGCCTGAAATCGCTCGTAAATGGGGCGCCGCGGGTCAAGGTCACGTTGGTAAGGCGGCGAGGAGTCGACTCAAGTCGCCGCCCGGATGGATTTTTGACTTCGAGGTCTCAATGCGCGGCGTATTCACTTGACGAGTTTTTTATTGGCGAGACTGACGCGCGTTTAGCTGTTAAAGGTCGGCTTGATCTTTTGATTCATAGAGTTCTTTTTGCGACACGTTGACATCGAAAGGCAGCCTCGTGATACTGCCGGGAGCGCGCTGACAGGGCGCCACCCCCCCGCGGCAAGGGAACATTCCCACCTGTTTGGTCTGAGTCGTGTGCGTGGGCACCTTCTTTCAGCCTGGTTTCAGCGGGGTACAAGGCGATTGATGAAAGGAGGTCGCAATGACGGCGTCGAAGTCTCTCCCGGCTCGTCCGTCTCTCGAATCCCTCCGGAAGCAGGCAAAGAAACTCGCGCGCGCCATCGCCGCCGGTGACGCTGGTGCCGTCGCACGTGCGCGGGTGCAACTGCCGAATGCGGATCTGCCCTTGACGCAGCGCAGCGCGCAGCTCGTGATCGCACGTGAGTACGGCTATGCCGGCTGGCAAGACCTCACCGTTGAAGTGAGCAAGCGTCTTGGCCGCGGTCTGCAGTGGGCGGCGACACACGCTCGACGCGTCATTCACGACAATGACGTTGAAGGCCTGAAAGAACTGTTGGCTGAATACCCGGCGTTACTAACCTGGCAAGGCGGCTACGGTGACGGTGGCCTGCTGGGAATCGCGACGGGCGCTTATGGCGACGCGGGCGACCCGGAGAGAGAACGGTGGTTCACCCGCGCTGCCTCCGCAGAGCTGCTGATGGACGCTGGCGCGGTCGTCGCTCCGTCGGTCTGCGAGGGCCTCCTCCAGTCCCGCGCCAAGGGGCTGCTGCGGCTGTTTCAACGCAAAGGCCTGCTTCCTCGCACGCTCAAATTCTTCGCGGCGCTAGGCGATCTCGACGCTGTTCGCACCGCTCTCGATGAGAAGGCGAACGATCTGGCGACCGTCATTGACGCGTTCGTGTGCGCCTGCGGCTTCGAGCACGAGGCCGTCGCGTCACTCCTGCTGGAACGATCGATCGCGCTCGATCCCGAACTCGGTCGATACGTCGATGGAAGCGTAGGACGCCGCGCCTTCATCATTTACTTCATCGACAAGCGGCCCGCGCACGCAACGGCAGTCGGACCGTGGAAGGCGTTTCTCGTGGCGCAGGTCAGCCGCGCCGTCCTGGATGGCGAAATGGCGGCGTTCGTCAGCGGCTTACGGCGTGAGCCGTGGCTACTCGGTGAAGACTCCGTGTGGTTTCAGGTCGACCTCATCGGGTCCGCAACGCTGAACGACCGCGGGGAATTCATCACCGCCCTTCTCGATCTCGATCCCGCACTACTCCGGCGCCAGCCGCCGCCGCCATCGCAAGCCATCGAACACGCATTCACGTACGCGAACACGCACCTCATTCCATTACTCACTCGCATCTGGCGCGTGCCAGACGATCTGCCCCATGCGGCGGGCATCGGTGATCTCCCGCGGGTGAAGCGGTGGTTCGACGCCGAGGGCAAGCCGGCGCTGGGCGACCTGGCGAATCACGCTCCCGCCACCAGCGTGCACCTGCGGGAACCTCAATGGGGCGAGGTCGGTGTGCAGCAGGTGCTCGACACCGCGCTCGCCTGGTCCGTGATCAACCGTCATTTCGATGTGGCGGACTTCCTGCTCGAGCACGGCGCAGACGTCAACACCAACTGGAACTCGCACGAGCCGGCGAGCATCCTGCACCATCTGGTCTTCCTGCCGAACCCGTATGAGCCGATGCGATTCCTCATCGCCCGCGGCATCGACATGACCATCAAGGACTACCGTTGGAATAGCACGGCACGCGGTTGGGCACTCTACGGCGCGAGTGACGAGAAGATGGCCCAGTGGCTGGATGACGCGGAACGGCAGCGGGAACGCTGTCGCAATCCGATCTGACACTCAATCAATGCGTGCGCGCCCTGGTGCCGAAGATCAGGACCGACAGGTCACGTGTCTGCGGCCCGTCCAATTCCGCGAGAAACACGCGCTGCCAGCGCCCAAGCTGCAAACAGCCGTTGGCGATGTTGAGACAGACTGACGGGGCCAGCAACAGCGCCTGACAGTGCGAATGCCCGTTGATGCGTTCGCCAGAGATCACGTTGACGGTTCGAAGCCTGACGTCATCGTGCCGGTACGAAGCCGTGGGCGGCGCGGCGCGCTCGAGCATCTCGGCAAAGTCGGTCAACAACTGTGGCTCATGTTCGTTGACGACAATTGACGTCGTGGTGTGGAGACTCTGGACGTTGACGAAGCCGACATGGATGCCGGCCTGGGCGATGAGCGCCTCGACATCCGGCGTGACGTCAATGAATTCGAATGGACGCTCGGTCGCGATCTGAATCTTCATGTGACGGTACGTCGTATCGGGAGCGAATGTTTCCATCGGGGCACTTCCAACCATGCGTCACGATGTCAAGGCTCGGCGTCCGGACGAGAGCATCAGGCGCCAGGCCAGTTGCGCGACGGGCGCCGCCATCAGCGTGACGGCCAGGGCGAACAGCGGCCAATTGAAATCCGTGGGTAGTCCCGGTACGGTCACTCCCTGTCTGACCGCGTGAAACGAATCGGCCATGAACACGTAAAGCGCCAACGCGGTACCGAGTGCGCTTGAGCGCCACCATATCGAAGTACCCGTGGGAACTGGATCTCGAACGGCATCGAACGTGACCAACGTGCCCCAGACGATCATCAACAAGGCGATCGAGAGAGGCGCAATGACAGGCCCCCACCACGGCAGCGGGATCAGGAAAAGGATGTCCCAATCGAACAGCGACTTCGGCCAGTCGTAAATGATCTTCAGGAACACGTAGTAAAAGATGTCCCAGATCCCGAACGCCACCGCCGCGTAACCCAGTCGCGTGGTCCGGGTTCGTCCTGCGATCCCGCCGACGGCCAATAGCATGACGAGCGTGGCCGCTTCGCGCACGAGCTCCACCGGACCCAGCACTCCATGCATCGGCAACGGGTTGGCCTGATAGGGTTCCAGCCGATCGACCATTGCGCGAAGGTAGTAGACACAGGCGGCCTCGACCCATGCCATGCCCGCGGCGAACACGACGACGAGCAGCCAGTTTCTCCAGGCTTGTGGACGCATCATGGGTGGCTCGACGCGGTGTGAACCGGAGTGCGTGGTTCGGCGGCGAGCGTCCGGAGCTGCCGCTCGACACGATCGATCACATCGTCTGGCGTCGACGTGCCCGCGGTGACGCCCACGGTACCTGCACCCGCGATCCATTCAGATCGAATATCCGACTCCGTTTGGATGTGATGCACGTGCGGACAATGATGGCGGCACGTGTTCACGAGCTCACGGGTGTTGTTGCTGTGCTCTCCGCCGACGACGATGACGACGTCGCATTGGCGAGCCAGCTCGATAGCCGCGCTCTGGCGCTGTTTCGTCGGGTGACACACGGTATCGATGAAGCGAACGTCGGATTGAGGGAATCGCTGTCGCATCAACGCCACAAGGTAACGGACCTTCTCAATCGGCTGGGTGGTCTGGGCGGCAATGCCGAGACGAGGATGTTCCTCGAGCTGTAACACATCACGCTCGTGCAGCACGACGTCGAACGCCTCGAGGTCGTCTGTCAGGCCCCGCACCTCCACGTGGTCGCGCTGGCCAACGATGACCGGATGATAACCCTCGCATACCAGCGTTCTGATCGCCTGGTGCGCCACCAGGACGAGCGGGCATGTCGCTTCAATGCTCTCCAGTCCCAGGGCGCGAACCTTGGCGAGCGTTCGCTCCGATGCGCCATGAGCCGTCACCATCACCCGGTGTGTCTTCACGTCAAGCGGCGTGCCGGCCACGGCAATTCCGCTGGCCTGCAGGCGGGCCAACACCGCATCGTTGTGAACGAGATCGCCGAGGATCGTGAGCGGCGCGGATTCGCCGTGCGTCAATGCCAATGCGATCGCGTCGCGGACGCCGAAGCACATCCCGAGATGGTCTGCCCGAAGAACTCGCATCTGGATCCTATCTACCAAGAACTTTACAATTTAAAGCCAGAACTGTCAATGATCCGCGCTCGAGGCACGCGAGTGCTTTAGGAGCCGCCGGAGTCAGGAAGTCCGAAGGGTCAAGAGCTACCCGCCCAGCGCAGCACGCGGAGCGCTCGAAGCGTGTTCCAACGGCTCGGCGCGCCGGCGCCGCCTTCCATCTCGAAGTGCGCCGGACCTGGATGCGGATTCTCGAGCGGCCAACGCCCGTGTTCGTCGCGCTTCTTCCGCACCAGCTCGATCGCTTCGGCCATGCGCTCGTCGGGCGCCGCACCGGCGCGTCGCAGGTAGTCCAGTCCCCACAGGATGTCGTAATGCCACCTCGTGGGGAACGAGATCTCGGTCCACGCCGGCTCCTTCCTGGTCTTCTTGTCGCGCGCGATCGGTTGGCCGGTCGTTCGCGATCGGAACAGACGCCGCTCGAGGAGGTACTCTTGTCCGCGAACGCGAGCGGCGGTGAGGTCGGGCCTCGGACCTTTGGCCGTCTCGTATCCCAGTAATCCTTCGAGTACACAGATCGTCGTGTGGAACGACGATCGCTGGCTCGGCGGAGCGTCGCAGTTCCAGCCGCCGTCGCTCAACTGCTCCTGAAGCAGACGGTTGACGAGACGATCGCTGGCCTCGCCGAAATACGCGCCGATCGCCAGCACCCGTCCGTTGATACAGGGCTCGACTTCGCCTTCGAAGAACGGCGAGTCGCCGAACTCCGCTCCCCACGTGCAACGGTCGCGCACCCGATCGATGGCCCTTCGCATCCGCTCGTTCATCGGATCCACGCCGAGATCCCGTAGCAGCTGGAGTGTGTCCTGGGTGGAGATCCAGGCGCGCGGCACGAACGCCGCGCCGCCCCAATGGCCATCCGATCCTTGAAGGTCCAGCAGGCGCGCCCCCCAACCCTCCGCGGCCACACGCGATCGCTCGCGCGCAACGGTCGCGTCCGGCTCGGCGAGCAAGTCGCGCATGACCTGCCACCGAATCGATGGATCCGAGTCGAGCAGCCATTCGATGACGCTCATCTGCATGCTCCACGTGTGGGCACCGCGACGGCACCGAGGATATGATCGCGCACATGGCCCCGCCAGCGTCGAGAATCGCGGCCGGCTCCGCTGGCACTTTCGAAACGCAGTTCCTGGATCTTCCCAGGCCGCTGGTGCTCGACTGCGGGCGGACGCTACATCCCGTCCGGATCGCGTACGAGACGTACGGAACGCTGTCGCCGGCGCGTGATAACGTGATTCTAGTCTGCCATGCGCTGAGCGGCGATGCGCATGCGGCCGGCTACGCGAAGACGCCGCCTCCCGAGAGCACGAGGGACGGCTTCGGCGCTGAGGATCGCGACGGAACCGGCGGCCGCGGCCTCGGCTGGTGGGATGGCATGATCGGTCCGGGCAAGGCATTCGACACCAAACGCTTCTTCGTCGTCAGCACCAACCTGCTCGGGGGCTGCCGCGGAACGACGGGACCTTCATCCATGAACCCGGCGACCGGCAGGTCCTATGGATCGGATTTTCCGGTCATCACCGTCGCCGACATGGTCCGCACGGAACGGGCGTTCCTGGACGAGATGGGCATCGCGCGGCTCGCTGCCGTCGCCGGTGGGTCGCTTGGTGGCATGCAGGCGCTTGAATGGGCCGTGTTGTACCCCGATCAGGTCGACGCGATCGTGGTCATCGCGAGCACACCAGCGCTGCGGCCCCAGGGCATCGCCTGGAACGCCATCGCGCGCAACGCGATCATGGCGGATCCCGACTGGCAAGGCGGCCAGTACCACGGCACGGGCCGCGCGCCGAACGGGGGAATGGGCGTGGCGCGCATGGTCGGTCATATCACGTATCTTTCGGCGGCGTCGCTCGGCGATAAATTCGGTCGCCGGCTGCAGTTCGCGGACGACATTCGTTACACGCTGACCGACCCGGAGTTCGAGATCGAGAACTACTTGCGCCACCAGGCAGAGATCTTTGTCAGGCGGTTTGACGCGAACACGTACCTTTACATGTCGCGAGCACTGACTTATTTCGATCTCGCCCGCCAGTACGGGGCCGGACGCCTGGTCGACGCGCTCAAGAACGTGTCT
>Ga0207641_10003705_pt1 | contig 13457 bp, 10 predicted proteins | sample KBSSwiS62_FD_184306 | JGI IMG/M metagenome (GOLD analysis project Ga0207641, IMG submission 184306) | Switchgrass rhizosphere microbial communities from Kellogg Biological Station, Michigan, USA - KBS Switchgrass S6-2 (SPAdes) (version 2) | ecosystem: Host-associated > Plants > Roots >... | reverse complement strand
GGTCGGGTCGGGGGCGGGGGCGGGTCGGGTCGGGTCGGAATGACCAAAAAGCGCCGTCGAGCCGGCGAGAATCTGCTTCGGGAACGAAAAGGCCCGCCTGGTAGAGGCGGGCCTGCATTGGCTGACTGATCGCGCGCAGGCCACAACCTGCGCGCATCCGCTCAGATGTCGGGGAAAAGCAGCTTATTGTTATCGACAAAGAAGCGCTGGTCGTAGCCGGCCGGCAGCTTGTCGAGGTGCTTGCGGAACTTGCCGATGGGGTCACGACTGCCTTCCAGATGCGGATAGTCAGTGCTGAACACCCACACATCCTCAAGACCGAAGCGATCGATGATACGCGGCAGGTCTTCGTGCCAGAAGGGCGTGACGCGCACATTGCGCTTCAGGAACTCGCTCGGCTTCATCTCGTAGGTTACGCCGACCTTCGCCATGAAGTCGGTCCAGCTGTCCATACGCTCGGCCGCCGCGCCGACCCATTCTGCGCTGAGTTCGATAATGCCGAAGCGCAAGCGCGGGAAGCGCTCGAACACTTTGCCCATGACCATCGTCTGCAGGAACACCTCGGGACCCACATGCGCCACCAGCATGAAATAGGGGCTGATCGCCTCCTCGCCGCCGCCGCGCTCCGCCGGCGTACGGCGCAGGGTTTCGGAATCACCCCACCCGAACTCGGGGAACATACCGTCGCCCGCATTGCGGCAGGACAAGAGCCCCGACGCGCCCAGATGCAGCGTCGCCGGCACATTGGCCTCTTCCAGTCGCGCCCAGAAAGGATCCCACATCGAATGCGCAGGCGAAACGCCCGCCGGCGGCGCATTGCAAGGCAGCGTCACGGCCAGCGCACCGGCCTTGATCACCCGGTCAAGCTCGGCGATCGCCCATTCGACACTGCTCATGTTTATCTGTGCCACGGCCCGCGCGCGCTTGCCCGCATTGCGCGTCCAGTCGAGAGCGAAGTCATTATAGACCCGGCACGCGCGACGCGCGGCATCGGAGTCGATCCGCATTTCGGCAGAGCCCGTGTTCGGGAACGCCAGCTGCGCCTTCACGCCCATCATGTCGAGCGCTTCCTTGCGTTCGATCGCATCATAAGCGCCCAACGCGCTCAGCCCCTTGGTCGACCAAAGCTCTTCGCGATTTTTGGCGCGGCTTTCCGCGAACTCCTCCGATTCAGCTTGGCGCTTATAGAAGTCCTGCGCCAAGGCGCCGCCCATTTCACGCGCGAATTCCGCCAAAGCGTCGGGCTCCATATAAACATGCCCATCCGCATCCAGCAGATCGCCACGAAACTTGTCAGCAACGTCGGTGCTCATAACCCATCTCCAAAAGAGCGATAAGGGACAACATGCAGGAACTTGACACATACGTCAAGCTGCACGGATCCCGATCCAGGGCTCCGAATCGAGGTTAACGGGGCTCAACGGCGAGAATCGAGAGCAGATATTGGGGTCCCATCCGGCGCATTTTCGGCGGAGCCTGGCAGCCATGTTTTTTACGCCATGGCCTTTGCGCAGGCGGGACTGGTCATCGCCGAAGACGGCTTCGAGCACCCAATGGAACTGGTTTTCGATGCCCCAGTGGCCGCGCACGGCCTGGGCGGCGGGCCGGCGGCGGGAGCGTGCGCGAACAGGTCCTCGATGTCCCGGCGCAGGGTGGGCAGCTTGCATTGGGTCATGGATATGCTTTCCGCGACGATGAAGGCCGCGTCAGGACCGAAAACGCACCGGCCAACTTCACCACCATCAAACACATCGCAACAAACCTGCTGCGATTGCCGTCCACCAAAGACTCGCTTCGCTCCAGGCGCAAGATCGCAGCTTGGGACGACGGCTTCGTCGCTAGCCTCATCGCCGCATGATGCCTTCACTCGATTCCCCTGATCCCGATCGGCAGAAAAATAATGAACCGTCCATTCTTGGGACGGGCAGTTCCCCACCTCGATCCTGCGCCATGACGCCCCCTCTTGTTCGCCCTTGCATGCCTATCGGACCTTGGACGACGGTTCCATGCGGTTCCCTCATCACTTCGCGCAGAGTAAGAAAATGACTCACCCATCAAGTCAAGACCGCAATTATGTTGGTCCCACATACAAGAATTGCCTATGATCTGGGCGTATACCCGATTTGGGAGAGAACAGAAATGATGGAGAGTGACTTGATATCGGCGAGCCATTCGCTCACCGAACGGGCCCGCACCCATGCACGGACCTACAATCTTCGTGATCACGGCTTCCAGGTGTCGGATGGCCCGCTGTTCACCGCCCAGGAAGCGGCCTTGATAAAGCAGCATGCGCAGAGGGTTTTGAACGGCGTGTATGAAACCGGCGTCCCGCCGCGCACCAATACCGGCGGACCGGATGCTTCGGTCCATCCCGCCTATATCGAGGCGCAGATGCCGCAGGATTGCGACGATGTGATCGCCAGCGCCATCAGGCACCCAGGCGTCGGACGCTGGGCGGCGGAAATCTCAGGCGCCAGGCGCCTCAAAATCTGGAACGCGATGGTAATGCAGAAGCGACCGTCCGGCGGCGACAAAACGAAAGTGGGCTGGCATCAGGATCGGCGCTATGGTGAAAACATCACGCGCGGGCCGACGATGACCGTCTGGATCGCGCTGGCCGATGTTCCATCCGCATTGGGTCCCGTGCGCTACGTTCCGCGCTCTAACCTTTGGAACCGACATTTTCAGACCGGCTTCTTCGATCGTGACATTGATCGACAGGAGCGTGAATTCGACATTCCCGCCGGAGAGATATGGCAGTCCGTCGAAGCCGTTCTTCCGGCGGGCTGGGCCGTGGCCCATGGACCCGACGTCCTGCACGGCAGCGGCGAGAATTGTGGCGATGCTCCCCGAACAAGCCTGCTGCTCAGTCTTGGCATCGACGACTTCCAGGTGCTGCCGGCCCATTATTTCGCCAGTCGCCAAAATGATCCGCGCGCGGCCCCCATTATTTATCCGTCCGGCGGATGACATCTGCATTGCCCCGGCCGGCCCATGTTTGCGGCCGCGCACTCAAATTCCCCAAGCTACCCAGTCAAACCAGCGCGGACCAATCCAGGTGCCGACAGGGCCAAGGCTTCGCGCAACCTGCGGGTCGGCGGCAATCACCGGGTCGCCGTCGTCAGGCCGTTTCGGAAATGAACTGAACCATCGCCGCTCATGGCCGACCCTCGAAAAATGCTTCAATCATTCATTGACGAGAATATGAAAAATTGTACCATAGCGAAAAATCGATACCTCATAGGCGATACCTCATAGGAACGACGGGGACCTGATCAAAGGCCCCTGCAATTAGGGGCGGGTATTTGATGAATAGGCAGATATTGTCTGCCGCGGGTTCGCTCGCGGCTCTGGCATGCGCCAGCCTTGCTCGCCAGGCCATAGCACAGACGGGAGCTTCGGTTCCGGCGCCAGCCGAAAGAAGCAAGCGCAGCAGGTCAGGGGCTAGACGACATCGTCGTGACAGCCCGAAGAGTGGCGGAAAATCTTCAGGATATTCCAGTCGCCAAAACCGCCTATTCCGGCGAGGCGCTCATCCAGCAGAATGTGCGTCCCTACCGGAAGTCGCCACGTTGACGCCTGACCTTACTATCGTCAGCGGGCAGACAAGCCCGACGGGCCTACTTTTCAGATGCGTGACCAAGCGCAGATTGCGTCGAAGCGCGAGGGATGGCGCATCATAAAAAATGATGGCGCATCATAAAAAGGTGGCGCATCATAAAAAATTGCGTATAGGGGCGCATAGCGCAAAAAACAGCGCATAGCGCAAAAAACGGCGCATAACGGCGCATAGAAGATAACATCGGGAGAGGGAATATGCGAAAAGGTTTGGGATTTGTGACGTCGCTCTGCGCGCTGGCGATAGGGCTTTCAAGTCAGGCGGCATTTGCGCAGCAATCGTCCGATGAAGTTGGTCTTGAAGACATCGTAGTGACAGCGCGGCGCACCAGCGAAAATCTTCAGTCGGTTCCCGTCGCGATCACCGCATTCTCAGGTAGCGATCTCCAGCAGCAGAATGCACGCAGCGTTTCCGACATCGCCGCGCTGACGCCGGGCCTCCAGGTCAACACCGGCACGACCACCAGCGCCGGCGCGATCTACACGCTGCGCGGCCAGGTCCAGCAGGATCCGATCGCCAACCAGGATGCGGCGGTCGGCGTCTATGTCGATGGTCTGTACTGGGCGCGCGCCTATGGTGCCAATGCCGATCTGCTGGATGTCAGCGGCATCCAGGTGCTCAAGGGTCCGCAAGGCACGCTGTTCGGTCGCAACACCACTGGCGGCGCGGTCCTGCTCACCAGCAACGATCCGAGCTTCCGGGACGGGCTGTCCGGCCAGTTGTCGGCCTCTTACGGCCGGTTCAACTACCGCACGATCAGTGGCGTGATCAACGCCCCGCTCGTGGCTGACAAGCTGGCCGTCCGCGTCGCCGGCCAGTTGATCAAGCGTGACGGTTATATTCACGACATCAACAACAAGGTCGATCTCGCCAACCTCAACAGCCACTCGATCCGGGCCAAGGTCCTGTGGCTGCCCACCGACACGCTTTCCATCGTCGGGTCCGGCGAATGGTTCCGCTCGAACACGCGGGATAATCCGCAGCTCCTCGTCTACGGTTCGGCCAGCAGTCTGGTCGCCGTATCAACCGTCGCGGAAGCTGACGGCCCGGCGGCAGCCGCTGGCCTGGGCTGTTTTGCATTTTTTGCTGGGTCGCCTCCCGGCGCAGCTTGCCAGGCTCGCGCTGCCGCGCTGTTCGCCGACAACATCGCCAAGAACAAGGGCGATAATGCGGACATCACCACCATTCCGCGCAGCCGCATCACCACGGAGACCTATGGTGTGACCGCGACGCTCGACACCTCGTTCGGTGCCATCAAGGCCATCGGCGGGTTCCGCAACGTGAAGGTTTACGCCAACGGCGACAACGATGGTTCCCGCTTCCGCCTGCTCGATAACGGACCGGGATTCGGCATTCCGGGCAGCTATAATGATATTGCCGACCTGTCGCAGTACTCGATCGAAGTCGTCGCCACGGGCAAGGCCCTCGATAATAAATTGGATTTCGCCGCTGGCTTCTACTACTTCCACGAGTATGGCACTGACGCGAGCGTATCGACCGCGATCGTAGCCATCAACCCGTTCTCCTCGTTCTACAAGGGAGCTATCAAGAACGACAGCATGAGCGGCTTCGGTCAGGCAACCTACCACGCGACCGACAAGCTTTCGTTTACCGGCGGCCTTCGCTACTCCATCGATGACAGGCGCCTGACCTCCTACAACGGCGTCTTCACTTTGTCGCCCCCCACCCCGGTCATCTGCCTCGTCTCTACGACGTTTGTTTGTCCGGCACGCCGCGCCGACTCGTTCAAGGGCCTCTCTTATACCGCCAGCATCGACTACGAACTGCGTGACGGGCTTCTCGTCTATGTGAAGACGGCCAAGGGTTTCCGCTCGGGTGGTGAAAACATCCGTATGACAAGTCCAGGGGAATTTGTCTCGTTTGCCCCCGAAAAGGCTTACTCCTATGAAGCTGGCATCAAGAGCGAGTTTCTGGACAGAAGGCTGCGGGTCAACCTCGCCGGTTACTATACAAAGCTGAAGGATCAGCAGCGGACGATATCGATCGTCGCCAATAATACTGTGAGCACGGCAATCCAGAATGCTGGCCAAGCGGATGTCTACGGCGCCGAACTCGAGGTCAACGCCATCCTTCCCGCGGGCCTCCGGCTCGACGGAACCCTCGGCTATACCCATCCGAAATATGTCAGCTTCCCGGACAAGGACGCACTTGGGCGCCCGTTCGAGCGCAGGGAAGAGTTCTACGGCGTTCCGGAATGGACGGCTTCGATCTCGCCTTCCTGGACGCACGATTTCGCCTTCGGCCAGTTCCGCGTGCGGGCTGACTTCTCCTATCAGTCCGACATGAACATCTCGCCGGTCGGCTTTACCACGACTGCGGGGGGCGCGTTCGATACGCAGCACAACATACCGACCTCGGCGGCCGATGCGGCAGGCTTCCTGAATGCCGCCACCGACAAGGCGCACTGGCTGGTCAATGCGCGGGCCAGCCTGACCTGATGGACGGCAATCTCGACCTCGCGGTTTGGGGCAAGAACCTGACCGACAAGCGGGACTATGTCGCCGGTCTGACGCTCCCGACCTTCGGCTTCGCAGCCGCCGGCACGCGCGAGCCGCGCACCTTCGGCGTAACCGCCACGGTAAAGTTCGGCGCGCACTGAACGGGTTCCCCGGCCTGACTTTCCAGCCAGGCCGGCCCCCGACCCCAATTGATTGGGGGGCTTTGCGCCACGCCATGCGGCACATCGTCAATCGAAGCGGAGCCTTCCGTACGCTTATTATTTCGATGCATCGAAGGCCGAATTTTCGGGGTTTTATCGCGGATTATTCCGAATAATCGGGGTTGTTCTGACAAATTGCGCATTGTCCCCCGCTCAAATGGGCGGTTGAAACAGGGAGAGCGACCATATCGTTGGTGCGCATCCTTACTTCCAAAGATCAAACGACGAATTGAACCGTAGTATAGCGATGTTCTCCGCCGGATCGCCACCGGCAATGGCGAGGGGCCCCTTCCGGCCGCGCGAACGCATTCGTCGCGCCCGGCCGCAGGGTCACCATTCCCGGATAGCGATTCTTTGTCCGACAGTGTCCGCGGCGATGTATAACGCGCGGACATCCGACACAGGATGGCGATCCGCGGGAGACGGGGATGACTGAAGAACACGAAGACACAGCCGATGAAGTCCTAGGCATTTGTCGGGTTTGCGCAGCAAACTGCCCCCTCCTCTTCGCGAAAGACAATAGCGGTCGCATAACCCATGTGCGCGGTGCGCCGAACCACCCCGTCACACACGGCTATGCATGCTCGAAGGGGCTCAGGCTCCACGAGGCACACTACAGCCCGGAACGTTTGTTGCACCCGCTCAAGCGTATGCCCGATGGCCGGTTTGTGCGCGTCACTGCGACGGAGGCGCTGGACGAGATTGCCGATCGTTTGGGGAAGCTTATCGACCAGCACGGACCCGACGCAGTCGGCGTCTATCGCGGCACTTTCGGCTATGATAATCCGCTCGTCCAGAACTTGCTCACCGCCGTCGGATCGCGCAGCTTCTTCTCCACGCTCACGATCGATCAGTCTGCCAAGGTGGTCACGGCCGGAAGACTGGGGATATGGGACGCGGGCAAGGACCAGTTCCAGGATTCGGACGTGATCCTTCTGGCGGGCACCAACCCCCTCGTATCGCACACGACCTTCCATTTTCCTGCGCAGAATCCCTTGCGCCATTTGCGGATCGCCAAAGCGCGCGGGCTGAAACTCATCGTGATCGATCCCCGCTTTACCGAAACCGCCAAACAAGCAGATCTTTTCCTTCAGCCCTTTCCCGGTTCCGACGTGGCTCTCTTCGCGGGTCTGATTCGTGAGGTAATCGCGAACGGCTGGATCGACGCGGATTTTTGCGACCGCCATGCCGCGGGCGTCAATCTGCTGCGCGACGCCGTTGCGGCGTTCACGCCCGATCTCGTCGCAGCTCGTTCGGGGATCCGCCCTGACGAGATCATGGAGGCGGCGCGCATCTTTGCCGAACCGCTGCATTCGAATGGCGCTGCACGGCCCAAGCGCGGCGCAGCGATAGCCGGGACGGGTCCCGACATGGGGCCGTATTCGAACCTTGCCGAGCATTTGCTCGAATGCCTCAATGTCTTGTGTGGTCGATTTGCCCGCCCGGGTGACGTGGTTGCCAATCCTGGCATCTTCGGGCCACGAAGGTCTTATCGGGCGCAAGTCATACCGCCGAGCCGTTCATGGGAGAATGGCTGGATCAGCGAAGCCACCGGATATGGCATGTTTCTGGGCGAGAAGATGTGCGGGACGTTGGCGGATGAAATTCTCGTTCCCAGCCCCGATCAGGTGCGGGCGCTCATCTGCGATAGCGGCAATCCGGTCAATGCCGTGCCTGATCAGCGACGCATCGTTGCGGCAATGCGATCACTCGACCTCCTGGTGGCGATCGATCCCTTCATGACCAACACGGCGCGGCTTTCACACTTCGTTCTGCCTCCACCCATGGTTCTGGAGCGGACGTCGGTCGGACATCCCGTTTACGAGCGCCTGATGATGCCATGGCCTGTGTCTTGGTATTCACCTCCGGTGATCGAGCGTCCCGAAGGTTCAGAGCTGCTCGACGGATGGGAGGTCGCTTTCCAGCTCGCGCAGCGCCTGGGCGTCACTCTGAAGTTGTCCGATCAACCGATGGACATGACACGACAGCCATCCGAGCATGCAATGCTGAACCAGATATTCCGCGACAGCCGAATCCCGTTCGACGAGATCAGGCGATATCCGGCCGGGCATCTCTTTTCCAACCTCCCACCCGTCTATGTCGATCAACCGGATGCCGACGCAACTGCGCGTTTCGACCTGGCGCCGGAAGACGTAAGGGCCGAACTGCTGGCCGTGCTTCGCGACGATCCCGCCGTGCAAGGTTTTACGCATCGACTGGCTGTGCGCCGCATGCGGGAAGCGCTCAATACGGCAATTCATCATCCGTCCGCCCGGCGGCGCCGATCCTACAACCCGGCGTTTCTCAATCCTCGGGACATGGAGATCCTATCACTCACTGAAGGTGATCGTGCATATCTGATTTCGCCCTATGGCAGAGCGGTCGTTCGGGTCGCGGCCGACCCCGATATCAAGGCCGGTGTCGTCTCCTTTCCGCACGGTTGGGGTGGTCTTCCGGGAGAGGACAGCGTCGACGACCATGGAACCAACAGCAATCTTCTGACCAGCTCGATCGATTGTCGCGAGTCGATCAACGCGATGCCGCTGTTGACAGGCGTTCCGCTGCGGATTGAGCGGTGCACGATTTAGCTGCTCAAGGCTCTGCGCACAGACCAACGGGCGTCAGGGCAGTGTCGGTCGGGGCAAATCTCAGTCGACCACGATGGTGATTTGTCGAGTAGCCGAGGCTAACAAGCGGCGCTCACGCCAGCGACTTCGCACTCCTCGCGAAGGATGAATACCCGACGATCACTCCGAAGAACCAAGTCCCGACAGGGCGGCAGCGAGCACCCTTAGCCTTGACAAAGAAGATAAAGTGAATGCCTACTCATAAAAAATATCGGAGAGGATGATCGTGGCCACTCTCGTTGAGCCTGGGCTCCCTCGCCACGTGCCCCCAGGCAGGATTTTCGATTTCGATTTCGCGCAGGATCCGTTGCTTCATCCGGAGCCCCATGAAGGGCTGAAAACGCTGCGCGCTTCGGCGCCGGCAGTGTTCTTCACGCCCCGTTACGGCGGCCATTGGGTCGTGCAGTCGCACGACGCGATTTTTCAGGTGACGCAAGATCCCGAAACCTTTTCGAGTCGGCTGTTCGATCAGGCCGCAATGCTTCCCATCACGGCTGATCCGCCCGAGCACCATGATTACCGCTATATCCTGCTGCCGGCTTTCGCGCCCAAGCAGGTGAACGCGATGTTGCCGATGATCAGAAGTCTGACGCTGGAACTGATCGACAAGGTGGCCGACAAAGGACGCTGCGAATTTACTTCCGCCGTGGCCGAGCCACTGCCCGTGCTCATCTTCATGAAAATGTTGGGCTTGCCGACAGAGTATATGAGTGAGATTCGCCGCCTTATTATAGCGTCTTTGTTAGAGGGCGATGCCGACAAGCGTTTCGCGATCTGGCAGGAGCAGCTCGACAGTTTTCTGGACCCGCTGATCGCCACGCGCATGCAGAAACGGGAATCCGATATAGTCAGCCAACTACTTAATTCCCGAATAGGTGATCGCGAGCTGACGCTGGACGAAATTCAGCGGTACATGCTGTTGCTGACCAATGCAGGGCTCGACACCGTGACCAACGCGATGTCGTTCACATTTCTCCACCTCGCCCGCGATCAGCCGCTGCAGCAGCGCGTTCGTTCGGACCCGGGATTGGTCCCGGCGCTGGTCGAGGAGATGCTTCGGCGCTATGCCGTCAGTTCCGTGCTGCGTCGGGTTACGCGCGACACGGTGCTCGATGGGGCGCAACTGCGCGCCGGTGATAAGATCCACGTTCTATTGCCCGCGGGAAATCTTGATCCGGCGGTTTTCGAGTCGCCCGACGAGATCATCCTCGGGCGCAAAGTCCCGGCAGTGACTTTCGGTACCGGCATCCACCGGTGTCTCGGCTCCCATCTGGCCCGGTTGGAGATTCGCAACCTGCTGGTCGAATGGCTTGCGCGGATGCCCGCATTCAGAATTGACGACGGTTGTACGCCCGAGATGCACGCCGGAATGGTCTACACCGTCGACTCGCTTCCGCTGCGCTGGGACACGGAGAGCACCCATGCATGACATCGTTGTCCGCAACGGACTGATATATGATGGTTCAGGCTCGCCGCCTTCGCGCGGAGACGTGGCAATCGACAGCGGGCGGATCACGGCCGTTGGCGTGGTCGAGAAATCGGGCAGGGAGGAAATCAACGCGGGGGGCAATGCGATCACGCCGGGGTTCGTCGATGTTCACACCCATTATGACGGGCAAGTCCTTTGGAATGATCGCCTGGTTCCATCGTCGGAACATGGCGTCACCACGGTGATAATGGGGAATTGTGCGGTGGGGCTCGCACCGTGCAAGCCGTCCGAGCGCGAGCTGCTTGTCAAGGTTATGGCGGGCGTCGAAGATATTCCCGAAGCGGTGATGACCGAGGGTCTTAACTGGGAGTGGGAAACCTTTCCGGACTATCTCGACGTGCTGGAGAAGCGGCACTGCGACATCGATTTCGCCGCGCAACTCCCTCATGGCTGCGTGCGCGTTTATGTGATGGGAAAGCGCGGAGCGGACCGCGAAATTGCCAATATCGACGATCTGGCGCGAATGACGGCCGTTGTCGAAGAGGCCATGGCCGCGGGCGCTATCGGCATCAGTTCATCGCATTCGCTGGCGCATCGAGCTCTTGATGGCAGTCTGGCTCCTGCGGAAACCGCGGAGGAGACCGAGCTTCTGGCGCTGGCGCGCGGTCTGCGTAAGTCGAAGGCGGGGGTCATCGAGTTTATCTCGGATCTTGCGGGTCTGCCTCATGGCGACACGAGCGGATTCGATGTGATGCGGCGTATGGCCGAAACGGCAGGGAAACCCCTGTCCTTCACTCTCGTTCAGCTGGACACCTATCCCGAGGGATATCGACGCCTGCTCGATCTCGTCGAGCGCGCCAACGCGGACGGCGTCGAGATACGCGGCCAGGTGGCCCCGCGCGCTGTGGGGCTCAGCTTCGGGCTTGACCTTTCCTTCAATCCTTTTTCGTTCCGCAAGTCCTATATGGAAGTCGAACATCTTCCTCTTGCGGAACGTGTAGAGGCACTGCGCGATCCGGCCAGGCGGGCCAGAATTCTGGCGGAAACTGCCGAGCACGGGAACGGGCACGTCCTGTGGCTGATCAACCAGGTCGCCAACATGTACGTGCTCGGTGAGGGTTTCGATTATGAACCCTCTCCTTCGAACTCGCTTGGCTCCGTGGCCGCAGCCAAAGGAATTTCGCCGTGGGCGCTCGCCTACGATCTTTTGGTGCAGGAGGACGGGCGGACGATGCTCTATCTTCCTGTTACCAATTACCATGCCGGTAATCTCGACACGACGCTGGAAATGATGCGGCATCCTCACACCATCGTGGCCCTCGGAGACGGGGGAGCGCATTATGGGATGATCTGTGACGCGGCTTACCCCAGTTTCATGCTCAGCCATTGGGCGCGTGATCGCCAAGGGGCGCGCATGGCCGTCGAGGAAATCGTCAAGGCCCTGACTTGGGATGCGGCAACGGCGGTCGGCCTGGTCGATCGCGGATTGCTGCGACCGGGGCTTATCGCCGATTTGAATATTATCGATCTTCAGCGGGTCAATCTCAAACGGCCCGAAGTCCGCTATGACCTTCCCACGGGCGCGCGCCGCATTGCCCAGACCGCCGATGGTTATCTGGCCACCATCAAGTCGGGCGTCGTGACATATCGCGGAGGCGAGCACACCGGCGCATTGCCTGGGCGCCTGGTTCGTGGAACGGGGAACGACGCGGTCAACACGACCAGGCTTTCGTGATCGGATAGGAAGCTTCGATGAAGGTCACGGTTGATCACGCAAAATGTCAGGGGCACGCGATGTGCTTCAATTATGCGCCCGAAATCTTCGAGTTGGATGAGTTTGGCTATAACCGTATGCAGCCCTTCGAGGTGCCGACCGGAGAGGAGGACCAGGCTGAAAGGGCTGCTGCAATGTGTCCGGAGCGCGCTATTTCGATCAGTCGGTGAGACTGCATCCAAATGGCTCCCGGCAGTGCCGGGGGAGATAGACGTGGGTTGGAATTTGGCGTTTCAGCCTCGGAGCATCGGAGGAGCGTCCTGCCGGGGCAAATGGGTTACCGGCGCTCGTGCTGCGCCTGACCGAAAAGATTTTCCCGGGCTTTCTCGTCCATGGGCTGGGCGGCGGCGATGTGCTTCTCGGAAAGCAGCGCCATACCACGCGCGACGGCGGGACGAGCTGCCATGCGCGCCTGCCATCGCTGCAGTGCTGGATAATCTCCGATCGGGATTCCGAGATATCCGTGGAGCGTTGTCCATGAATAGCTTGCCATGTCGGCGATGGAATAATCGCCTGCGAGGAAATCACGGTCCTGGAGGTGCTTGTCGAGTACGCCGAATAGACGCTTGGCTTCCGAGAAGTAGCGGTCGATCGCGTAAGGCAGTTTTTCGGGCGCGAAATATTTGAAGTGGCTGACCTGCCCCAGCATGGGACCGAGACCGCCCATCTGCCACATGACCCATTGCGCGACCTCATAACGTCTGTGAGCCTCGGCCGGCCAGAACTGGCCGCTCTTTTCGGCAAGATACATCAGGATCGCGCCCGACTCGAAGATCGACAGCGGACCGCCGGGCGCGTCATGATCTACGATCGCCGGTATGCGATTGTTCGGACTGATCTTGAGGAAGTCGGGTGCGAACTGATCGCCCGCGCGGATGTCGATCTCGATCACATTATAGGGAAGCCCGATCTCCTCGAGCATGATCGAAACCTTGTGGGCATTCGGCGTCGGCCATGCATAAAGATCGAGCATCGACGAGTCCCCGATGGGATGAATCGGTCAGAAATCCATCGGGAGCTTCAAATGCTCCCGATATATCCGGTCCCGGTGCGCGAAAAGCGCGTCGCCGCCGATCGCTCTGAGTTCAGGATCAGTGTAGTTCTGCCGCATATCTTCGGGCATGTTTGGGCAGAGGTGAGGCGGCAGCGGGTCGATCGCACCGGCAAAGGCGGCCCAATAGATGTCGAGCGCGGATAGCGTTTGACCAATGAAATAGCCGTGGCCCGCGCGCTGCTGTGTCGCCAGGCGGTCCCGTAACCGCTCGACAATCCCGATCATCTGCAGGCGGGCGCCTTCCACCAGCCTGGAATCATAGAGATATTTCCCC
>Ga0207641_10003704_pt1 | contig 13458 bp, 9 predicted proteins | sample KBSSwiS62_FD_184306 | JGI IMG/M metagenome (GOLD analysis project Ga0207641, IMG submission 184306) | Switchgrass rhizosphere microbial communities from Kellogg Biological Station, Michigan, USA - KBS Switchgrass S6-2 (SPAdes) (version 2) | ecosystem: Host-associated > Plants > Roots >... | reverse complement strand
CCCGGCGTCGGGAGGGAACGCCCTCCAGGTCACTCAGAATGCGGGCTACGTCGCCCTCGAGTCGCCGGACGGCGCGTATCTGTACTACACGCAAACGCTGGGAGTCCCGAGCGCCCTGTGGCGAATGTCCACGTCTGGCGGCACGCCCGAAAAAATGGCCGAAGGGGTCGTGTGGCGCGCATTCGCTGTGGTCGACCGAGGCGTCTACTACATCGATCAAGACTCGGGCGCGACGCGCCTCCAGTTTCTTGACATCGCCTCACGAAGAACCACCACAGTAGCCCGCGGTTTGGGCGATATTCGGTACGGCCTCACCGCCTCCCGTGACGGCCGCACAGTTCTCTACACGCGCGTGGATTCAACCATCGACGACCTGATGTTGGTCCAGAACTTCCGGTGAACACGGGCGCTGATTCGACATGCTCCAAAGCGATCGATTACCCAATTACCGGCTTATCCAGTTACTCGATTCAGAAGGCATACTGCTGACCAGGGTCGTGAGCCCTGCGGCCCGGGCGATTCCGGCAGCATCGCGAACATCCGCAGGACGAGCGGCAGCCGTTCCAGCTTTGACGCGGCCTTCAGGATCGACCGCACCTGCGCCGCCTTCCACCCGTGCGGCTCGAAGAACGCTGGACCTTCCGGAGGCGCAAACAAAAACGGCGCGCCCGCTTCTTCGACGGCGGCGCCCATCCGCTTCTTCAACATGTCGAGCAGGCCAGGCGAGGCGAGATCGACAGCCCAGTGCAGAAAGGGCACCGGCGCGGCCAGATCCTCCGCGAGCGCGGCGACCTCCGCCGGCATCAGGTAGATCACCAGTCCCTCGGAGATGACGAGCACGTTGGCGGCGCCACGCCCCAGCCGCGAGAAGAGGCCGCGGCGCGCGTCGCTGTTCGACAGGTCGAGCCGCACGCGCTCGACCGCGCACACCGGCTTCGCGTCGCCGAGGATCGCTTCCTTGTAGTCGAGGATCTCCGGGAGATCGACCTCGACCCAGCGCAGCGACGCCGGCAACTCCATCCGGTATGGGCGGGTGTCGAGGCCGGCGGCGAGGTTGAGCACCAGATCGGCACCCGCGGCGACCTGCGCCTTGATAACCTGATCGAAGAGATACGTGCGCGCGACGAACGGCCAGTCGTTTTCCTCGCCGAAGCCGATCGATTTGGCAATCTGCTCGCCGCGCTCCCCCGCCAACGCCTTCGCGAACGGATCGCGGAACACGGCGTCGGGCCGTCTGGTCTCTCGCGCGCGGTAAACGGCCATCCAGCGCGCCGTGTCGGAAATATCTCGAATGAGTGGATCCACCAGCCAGCCCCTCGCACCGACACCCTCGGACCCAGACTTCTGACTTGAGACTTGAGACTTGAGACCCGAGACTTCAGCTTTTGTTGATCCAACTGTGAGCGGGATCCTCGTGCAGCGCGAGACGACGCTCGGCGCCCGCCATGCCCCACAGATAGTAGAGCCGGTAGCCGGGCGGCGCCGACACCGGATGGTAGCCGTACGGCAGCAGCACGGCATCGCCGTCGCGCACGGTGTGCGTAATCGACTCGCCGTCCCCCGCGTACAGCATCTGCACGCCGAACCCCTGCGGCGGATCGATGCGATAGTGGTAGACCTCCTCGAGCACCGGTTCGCCATCGCGCCCGTCGTGCTTGTGCGGCGGATAGCTGCTCCAGTTGCCGGGCGGGTTGAACGTTTCGCCGACCAGCAGCCGCCTGGCGTGGGTGTCGGTGACGAACACGTTGTGCACCTCGCGCGTAAAGGTATCGCGCCCCCGCGTCGCCGGTTGCACATCCTCTGCCCGAACGAGCACCGGCGTGCCGCCCCCGGGCGCCGGAGCGGAAATCAAAATGGCTTCGAGCGGCGTGTCGGCGCGCACCGTCACGGTGCGGCCGGGCGGCAACAGCAGCGCCGTCGCCCGCTCGGCGAACACATTCGCGCGGCTCACCGGCCAGCGCTCGTCATCGCATTCGAACGTGCCGCGCCCTTCCTGCAGCACGACCACCGTTTCCTCGCCTGGTGCGGTATAGCGTTCGACGCCGCCGGCATCGAGCCTCAGCCGCCAGCTCGTGAGCTCGCGGGCATCTCCCTCGCCGCGGCGGTGGAGCCGATGGAGTCCGGTGGCACGGGGTACACGAAAAAGTGTGTCCTTCAGCACGGGGGAATACTCTACCTCACTCCGCGATGCTCGATGGGATTGACCGACTCCGTCGAGCCCGCGAAGAAGCGCGCCAGCAGGTATCCGTCGATCAGCACGGTCACGACCACCACGAAGTACGCCGCCACGCTGTCGACGAGGTGCAGCTCTCGCAGCATCGTGGAAATGCCGAACGCGACGACCCACGCGTCGAAGCTCATACAGATGCGCCGGAACGTCTCCGGCTGAAGCTGCCGGATGACGATGGCGCCGACGGGCACGCCGATCGCCACGCTCGGCAGCATCCACGGAATCAACGCCACGCTGTCGCGGACGAACAGACCGGCGAACAGATATGCCGAGGCGGTGAGCAGCGACCCCACCAGGCGGACCAGGCCGAGCGCCGCGCGAAACTCGTCCTTCGACACCCCCTGGTTGTTCAGCGCCAGCGCCAGCGGCGGTCCCGAGATTGTCGTCACCGCATAGAGGACGCCGAGGCCGCCACCGAATAGGAATCCGGCGGGACGCTCGGCGCGAATCGGCCGCCTGAGGCCTCCGGCTTGCAGCAGCGTCAGCGGCAGCAGCGCCGCCAGCGTACCCAGCTTCAACCACGGCGGACTCACCCGCGAGACGACGAACGTGCCGGCGAGAATGCCGGGCAACAGGCCGATCAGCATCGGCAGCAGGCGGCGCCATACCGGCGGGATCGCGGCGCGATTCGCCCACAGTACCGACGCGTTGAGCGGGATCTCGAGCAGGACCAGCGCAGGGTTGAGCGTGCGGTTCGGCAGCAGCAACAACGCCAGCGGCACCGTGATCGACGAAAAGCCGTATCCCAGCGCTCCGTTGACAAGCGCGGCGACGAACGTGATGACGGCGATAGCGCCGTAATGGCTGACGATGGGCACTCTCCTGTCGAATCGAAACAGAGACTATCAGTGGAGCTTCGCGTATTCGGCTCGGGCGTCCTTGAGAATGGGGATGTCCTCGTCGGCGTCTTTCCACAGCGTCAGGAAATCCTGATAAGCCGTCTTGGCTTTGGATGAATCGCCCGACAACATGTAGGCCCTACCCAGTTGCAGATGCGCCAGCGCGCCGATCGGATCGCTGACCACGATCCCACGATGATTGAGAATCTTCTGGAATTCCGTCGCCGCCTCGACGCCCTGATGTGCCGCCAGATAGGCCTGACCCCGCACGTAGATCGCGTAGAGCGGGCCGATGAACGCTGGGGCGATGCAAGGCGGCAACCCCAGGTCATACGACGCCCCGGTTTTCAGCACATCGATCGCCTTTGCCGGATCGCCCCGTCTGAGGGCGAGTAACGCACGAATCGGCGGCAAGTACATCAATCGGACTGCCGTATCCTCGGGGAACCGACGTTCGAGATCATCGGCAAGCGTTTGCGCGCGGGAGGATTCTCCAGAGAACGCAAGGGCGAACGCGGCGCCATACTCGACATCGCGATCTTTTGAGTGCTTCAGCGCGGCGAGCGCGCCGTCCGTCGCCGCGCGGGCATTTCCGAAAAAAGCTTCCCGCAGCGCGGCGCCGATTTCCCACAGCGCCGCCCTTCCCGCTTGGCCGGCCTGCAGGTCGGAGTCCGCCGTGCGGCGCGACAGTTGTCGCGCTTGCTGCAATTGTCCGGCATAGGCGAGGACGAAACCCTCGCGGCCCGGGATCAGGTCGTCCGGTGCGGGTTTGCCTCGAACCCGGGCCGCCTCTCGTTCCATTCCGGCCCTGTCGCCCTTCAGGAAGGCGATGTCGTACCGCTGGGCTGCCAGTTCCGGCATCTCGAGCTTGCGCGCGGCCGCGCGACGCAGCGCATCCTCGGCTTCGTCAAACCGCTCGAGAAACTGACTGTTGAACGCCAGCTGCAGGTAGCCGACCGGGAAATCCGGATCGAGCTCGATCGTTTTGGAGGCCGCCTGGATCCCCTGTTCGTATTTGCCCATGGTCGGATACACGAAGGCCCCCAGGTGCGGATGCGGTTGGATGTCTCGAGGATACGTGCGCGCCCACAACTCGCAGGTCTCGCGCGCCTTTTCCAGGTTTCCCGTCACCAGCGTTTCATAGGACGCCGTGATGAAGAATCGCTCGCGATCGCTGACGCGATCCCGCAACTCATACGCCCGGCGGTTGCTCTCCTCGGAGGGCGCCAGCTGTCCCATCAGGCCGTAGATGAACCCGAGCGACGCGTGCGCCATCGCGAACTTCGGGTCGATCTCGATGGCCCGGTTGAGCAGGGGCACGGCCCCCGCCAGATCCATCGACCAGAGTACCTTCGAGGCCGCGCTGTACGCTTTCAACGCTTCGAGCGACGGCGTCGTCGCCTCTTCGAGCGGCGTATCGTGCGTGCCGACGGTCGCGAGCGATTCGCCGACCCGCGTCCTGAATCTGCTGGCAATGTGACTCAGCGCATTCAGAACATCTTCCTTGCGCGCTGCCTGCGCCTGCTCCTCGTCCAGCATCTCGCCGGTGCGGCAGTTCTTGGCGCGCAGCCCCACGACGAACTCGCTCCCCAGGCTGGCAATCGAGCCCTCCAGGACGGCGGCGCCTGCGGTTCGCTCGCAGATGCCTTTGGCGAGCTCCGGCGTCAGCCGCGCATCTGGCGGCTGGCCCATGAGGCGCAGCACCCCCTGGATACGCTGTTCTGATATGAGGCTGAGAAACGGCGACTGCCGGAGCTGTACTGTCAGGCCTTGACGAAGCGTTTCGTCAAACACCGGATCGCCGGTCGTGTTCGTGAAGTCGGCAAGGACAATCGTGTCCTTGTCCGTGAGGACCGGCGGACGCCGCCAGTAAAGATAACCCGCGGCAAGGAGCGCCAGCACGGCCGCCATTGCAGCCACCATGGCCTTGCCGCGTTTCGGCGATGCATCGATCGCTTCGGAGCGCCTCGTCGGCGCGACGCGTCCCGAGTCCGTATCGCGCTTCAGGCGCTGAAGGTCGGCGCGGATGTCCGATGCACTTTGGTACCTCAGGTCGCGATCCTTTTCGAGGCACTTGTCGATGATGCGCTCCCATTCGGCGGGAACGCCTGGATTGAGGCGCGCCGGAGGTACGGGAGGGCGGTTGAGAATCGCATCGAAGATCAATCCCGGGCTGTCGCCGCGAAATGGCGGCAGCCCCGTGGCCATCTCATACAGCACGACGCCGAACGAAAACAGGTCCGTACGCGCGTCCAGCGGCATGGCGCGAACTTGCTCCGGCGACATGTACGACACCGTCCCCAGCGTGCTGCCGGGGTCTGTCAGCAGCGCGTCAGCTGAACGCGTCGCTTCGGACACGCCACCGGCGAGCGGTTCAGCGGCGGCCTTCGCCAGGCCGAAATCCAGAATCTTCGGGCCGTGCGCGGTGACGAAGATGTTCGCGGACTTGATGTCGCGATGGACGATGCCCTTGCTGTGCGCGGCGTGGAGGGCGCTGGCCAGTGGCAGCGCGATGTCGACGAACGCCGCGCCGGCCAGAGGTCCTCGTTTCAGCCGCTGCTGGAGCGTCTCGCCCTCGAGCAGCTCCATCGCGATGAATGGCGGATCGGCGCCGACGTCGTAGATCGTACAAATGTTGGGATGGTTGAGCGCCGAGGCTGCCTGCGCTTCGCGCTCGAAACGCTCGAGCGCCAGCGGCGGCGCGGCGTCTCCGTCCGGAAGGACTTTGATCGCGACGACTCGTTCGAGACGCGTATCCTTCGCTCGATACACTTCTCCCATGCCGCCGGCGTCGATCAGCGCGACGATTTCATAGGGACCGAGACGCGCGCCGATTGGCAGGGACATGAATACGGTACGACTAGTTCGGTGTCGGAATGACGCGACCCGAACGTCTCGGGGAAATCGCCACCGATTTCCCACTGTCCCACACCAGCTCGCCCGCAACGAAGACCTTCTCGATGCCGATCGGCAGCGCCGTGGGATCGCTGAACGTCGACCGATCGATCACGGTAGACGGATTGATTAGCACGAGATCGGCGATCGTGCCGGCGGCAATCCGGCCGCGATCGCGCAGCTGCAGGCGTTCGGCCGGCATCGACGTCATTTTGCGAATGGCTTCGGGCAGCGTGATCCACTGCAGATCGCGTACGTAGCGGCCCAGCACTTTTGGAAACGTGCCCGCGCCGCGCGGATGACGAACCCCGATTCCGCCGTCGCTGCCGACCATCACCCATGGCTGCCGGTAGAACGCGCGGATGTCATCCTCGACCATCGAGGTACAGACGACGCCGGCGCCACCGTCCCTGACGATCTGGATGAACTGCTCCACCGGCGTCACGCCTCGCGAGCGGGCGACGGCGTCGAGCGTCTTGAATTCGTAATCCGGATGCGCGGCATGGCGAACGATCAGCACGTTCCCGGCCCCGCCGACGTCGGCCAGCGCCTTCTCGACGCTCGGCGGATGGTCGTAGCGCTTGTCCGGTACGAGCACCGTGATCGTCGAGCTCCAAGCGTTGTACGGATAACAATCCGCGGTCACGTCGACGCCGCGCTTCCGCGCGTTCTCGATCAGCGCGACAGCGGCGGCGGCCCGGCGCCACACGCCGACGGTACCGAGCTTGATGTGCGAGATCTGAACTGGGATGCGCGCCTGCTCGCCGATGGCAATGGCCTCGCGCAGCGCCTCGAAACTCTTGTCGGCTTCGTCGCGGATGTGCGACATGTAGATGCCGTGGAAACGCGCGGCGGCCTTCGCCAGCTCCACCAGCTCGTGAGTGTCCGCGTAGCCGCCGACTTCGTACTCCAGGCCGCTCGACAGTCCCACCGCGCCCTCGCGCATGCCTTGCTCGACGAGCGCTGTCATGCGTGCGAGCTCCGCGTCCGTCGAGGTCCGTTTGTAATCGTCGCGCATGATCAGCCGGCGCACCGTCGCGTGGCCCACCATCACCGCCACGTTCACGGACGCCGGGCTCCTGCGGCGCTCGTCCAGATACTCGCCGATCGGCCACGGTGAACCGCCGTCCGGGCCGAGGACGACGGTGGTGATGCCCTGCGCGACCTGCGATGCCGCCGCCGGCTCGGACGCCAGCTCGCTGGCCGAATGGTTGTGGATGTCGATGAATCCCGGCGCAACCACCAGTCCCGCGGCTTCGATGACGGTGTCGCCCGCAAGCGGCTTCACGTCCTGACCGGCGCCGACGATCCGATCGTTGACGATGCGGACGTTCGCGCGGCGTAGCGCGGCGCCGGTGCCGTCAGCCAGCTCGCCGCCGACGATCGTGATGGCGGTAGTGTTGACCTGTGCGCGCGGCGCCGGCACGGCAAGAAACAACGCGAAGAACGCAAAGACCGCCAAGACCGCAGAGAAATCTTTTTTTGCGTTCTTTGCGAGCTTTGCGTTCAACGTGGACGGCCGCGGCGGGCGGGCCATCAAAACCCGCTCGGGCGGACGACGAAATGTTCCTGCCACGTCCCCCCGGGCGCCACCTGCTGCAGATCCTTGTACAGGCCGCGCTGCGCGAGGTTCATCGAGTCGGTGATGCCGGCCATCGGCTCGAAGCAGATGAAGTCGCGGCCCTTGGGCGCATAGATGACCGCCGCCCGGTAGGCGGGACCGAAGAGCACGTCGATGCCGCTGCGCCGTCCGGTCAGCGACATCGTCGCCAATCCCGAGCTGTCGCGCGCGAGATCGGCGAACACGTGATCGAGATCGTGCTCGCGCAGTACGGCGCTCCGAGGATCCGGGAAGCGCTGTTCGATCGGACGTATCTCGCCGGTCGGGATCTTGTCTGGCGAGAGCAGCCATTCGGTCTTCGCGCCGACGCCGATGGTCCACGCATCACGCGGCGCATCGTCGACCCGGAAGTACGGGTGAAAGCCGATGGCGACCGGCATCGGCTCGGCGCTGAGATTGCGCAGCTCGACGGCGACGTCCAGCGCGCCGTCTTTCAGGCGGTGCGTGATGCTGATGGTGTGGGCGAACGGAAACTGCGCCATCCAATCCGGCTGCTTGAAGAACTCCAGACGGCTGGTCACCCACGCGGAGGCGGCGTCGGCCTTCGCCTCGACGACCTCCCATTTCGCCGCGGCGAGGAATCCGTGAATGGGGCGCTCGCCGCGCACGTTGCCCAGCTGCATGTCGAAGGCGTAGCGCTTGCCGTTGGCGTAGAACGCCTGCTCGTCGAGGCGGTTGGCCCACGGCGCGAGAAACGGAATGCCCTGCGGTCCGAGAATGTTGTGGCCCTTCACCGTCATCTCGCGCGTCAGGTTGCCGGCCGATGGCGCAATCGAGACGACGATCTGTCGCGCCGAGTCCTCGAGCTGTACGAGGTCCGGTGTCCGGCGCGCCGCGTACTGCGCCGCGGCGGTGTCAAGGAACGCAAAGACCGCTAAGGCCGCAAAGAAGGTTGTTCTCAAACGCCTAGCCTCCGAGAAGATTCCATGAACAGTTGGCGTTCAGCAAAAAAGAGTTCTTCTTTGCGTGCTCTGCGAGCTCTGCGCCTGCCAAGCCGAAGCTCGACTCGATCGTTGCGAGCGAAGGCTGGTTCAACGTGGACGGACGGGGCGCACGGCCGCCAGGTCATCGCGCTTTCACTCCGGTAACGCGAAGCTGTAGACGACGTTGCCTGCGGAAACGGCGACGAACTGCTTGCCGGCGACCGAATAGCAGATCGGCGATGCGTCGATGGCCGCGCCGGTCTGAAAGCGCCAGAGCGACGCGCCCGTCCGCGCATCCAGCGCGAATAAGTACCCTTCGCGACTGGCCGCGAACACGACGCCGCCTGCCGTCGCCAGCACGCCGGAGGTCAGCGACCCCTGCGTCAGCGGAAACTCCCACATCGTCTTGCCGGTTTCCGGATCGATCGCTTTGATGCCAGCAGAGCGGGTTTGACCCGAGGGCGCGCCGCGGCCACCCGGATACTGCCGGCCGGACTCGAACTTCGGCGTGTCGCTGATATACCGCTGGGAGCCGGCGGAAAACGCCAGGTAGACCCATCCCGTGATCGGACTGTAGGACGGCGCCTGGAAATTCGTCGCGCCGCCAATCGTCGGCGCGATGACGTTGCCTTCGGGGCTCGACTCGGAGCCGGGTGTCAGAATCGGCCGGCCGTTCGCATCGAACCCGCTGTTCCAGGTCTGCGGCACGAAGGGCGTCCCGGCGAGGAACTTGCCGTTCGTCCGATCGAGCACGTAGAAATGGCCGTTGCGATCGCCGTGCATCAACAGCTTCCGCGGCTGGCCGTGGAAGGAACGATCGACGAGCATCATGTCCTGGTTCGAGTCCCAGTCGTGCGTGTCGTGCGGCGTGAACTGATAGTGCCACTTGCGTGTGCCGGTCGCCGGTTCGAGCGCGAGCACCGAACTGCTGAACAGATTGTCGCCTTGACGCACGGCGCCGTTGTAGAGCGGACACGGATTACCGACCGCCCAATACACGAGATCGAGGTCGGGGTCGTACGATCCGGGCAGCCAGGTCGCGCCGCAACCCAGCTTCCAGGAATCGCCGGCCCAGGTGTCGTGTCCGAATTCGCCCGGACCGGGAATCGTCGCGAAGCGCCACAGGCGCGCGCCGGTGGCCGGATCGTAGGCGTCGATGAAGCCGCGGATCCCGAACTCGCCGCCGGCGATGCCGGCGATGATCTTGTCCTTCACCGGCAGCGGCGGGCTGGTAATGCTGAACCCCTGCATCGGATCGGCGACCTGCACTTCCCAGAGCAGCGCGCCGGTCCTTGCGTCGAGCGCCAGGAGCGCCGCGTCCAGCGTGCCGACGAAGATCCGGTCGCCAAGCACGGCGACGCCGCGGTTGAACGGGTTGATCTCGTTGGGGTTGCGGACCTTCTGCGGCCGCTGATAGCGCCAGATCTGCCGTCCGGTCGCGGCGTCGAGGGCGACGACCGTCCCCGGCGCTCCGCTCGTGTACATGATGCCGTCGATGACGAGCGGCATCGCCTCGAGCACCGAGCTGCCCGGCAGCTGACGCGCCCACGCCGCCTGCAGCCGGCGGGCGTTGTCCGCGGTGATCTGATTCAGGCGCGAATAGTGTGTGCCCTGGTAATCGCCCCAGTAGGTCAGCCAGTTGTGCGGTTCGCTGGCGGCGTGCCGAAGGCGCTCGAAGGTCAGTGCCGGCGCCGGGATCGGGGTCGGATCCGGGGTCGGATACGGTATCCGACCCCGTCCGGCGGACAGGCTGCGGATGTAGACCACGAGCTGACGGATTTCGTCGGCGGACAGCGCCGGGAACGGCGGCATTTGTGTTCCCGTCACGCCGGAGCGGATCGTTTGTGCAATTTGTGCATCATCCGATCCGTGCGCGAACACACCGGTCGCCAGCGACGGCGCGCGCCCTTCAACGTTGTGACAGGACGCGCAGCTGCGCTGAAAGAGCGCGGCACCGGCGGCGGCCGGTCCGGTTTGCTGGCCGCCGGCGTAGACGGTGGCGAGCAGAAGGAACGTAGCGAGTGAAGAACCCGAGTTCATGGTCGGCTAGCTTAGCCGATTCACAGCCACACCCGTAGCGCGGGCCTTTCAGGCCCGCGATCGTCACTCGTAGTGCAGCGCCTGCACCGGATCGAGGCGCGAGGCTTTCATGGCGGGATAGACGCCGGACACGAGACCGATCAGCACCGACACGGAAAATGCTAGCGCGAGCGAACCGCTGCTGATGATCGTCGACCACCCGGCGAAGCTCGCGATCAGGCGCGACATCGACGCGCCGAGCAGCAGCCCCATCACGCCGCCGGCCACCGCAATCAGCGTCGTCTCCATGACGAACTGCCGGATGATGTCGGTGCGCTTGGCGCCGATCGCGCGGCGGACGCCGATCTCGCGCGTCCGCTCGAGGACGCTGGCCAGCATGATGTTCATGATCCCGATGCCGCCGACGAGCAGCGAAATCGACGCCAGCGCCACCATGACGATGTCGAAGATCCGCTTGGTGCGCTGCTGCTCCGCGAGCAGCTCGGCAGGGACGACCAGCGAGTAGTCGTCGGCGCCGCGATGCGACGCCGACAGGATGCCGCGGACAGTTGACGCGGCCGCCAGGATGTCGGCGTCGGGCTTCAACCGCAGGTAGACGCCGTCGATCTCGTCGCGGAACTGGCTGTAATTGTCCTCGAGCCGGAACATCGCCGCGCCGGTCGGCACGTACAGCACGTTGTTGCGATCCTGCCCCGGCAGACCGGCCACGTCGGTCTGCGCGACCGCCTGCGGTCCGGCGACGCCAATCGCCTGATACCACTGACCCGCCACCTTCACGAACTGTCCGAGCGGATCGGTCAGCCCGAACAGGCGCACACGCGCCGCCTCGCCGAGCACGCAGACCGGTGCGGCGTGCGACGCTTCGTCCTGCGTGAAGAAGCGGCCCGCCGCGATCTTCAATCCCGCGATCTGCAGGTAATTCGGCTCGACGCCGTAGACGACCGGCAATTCGCCCTGCGGCTTCGGAATCACCTGCGCCGGCGTGAAGCGTTTACGAGGTGACAGCATCTCGAGCCCCGGCACCGTCGCCTGCATCGCGCGGATGTCCTTGAAGGTGAGGCCCGGCGACTGCTGCCGCACTTTCTGATACGCCTGAAACTCGGTCGTCTCGCGCGCCTCGACGATCACGTTGCGCACACCGAGCCCCTCGATGAACGCCATCACCTGCTGCTGCGCCCCTGCGCCGATCGACAGCATCGCGACGACCGCCGCCACGCCGAAGATCATGCCGAGCATCGTCAGCAGCGTGCGCAGCTTGTGCAGGAGCAGGTTGTCGACGCTGCGGCCGAGATCGGGCAGCCAGAGGACCGACGTCATCGGGCGGCGCGCTGCGGCGCCGGCGGCGCGGTCTTGGGCTGCTTGCCCGACGGCGAGTTCGGATTGACGAGCGCCACTTCCGCCGACTGATCGATGTTCTCGACGACGGCGAGGCTGTCGGTCCAGGCGCGCACGCGGACTTCGTGCGCGTCGAAACCGCCGCCGCTGCGGACGTACACCGTCGGCTTGCCGCTCACATCGAACACCGCGGTTCGTGGGATGTAGAGAACGTTGTCGTACGCCTGCCCGGCGATCGCGATGGCGGCCGACACGCCGGGACGGACCATCGGATTGGCCGTCACGTTGAAGGCGATGTCGAACATCCGCGTGCCGGCGTCGAAGATCCCGCGCGAGGCGACGCCGCTCACCGTGCGCACCGTGGCGCGCAGCGTCGCATCGGGCAGCGCGTCGACGGCGACTTCGGCCGTCTGGCCGGGTGCGACGTTCGCGCGATCCTGCTCGGACAGCTTGGCGGTGACCTCGATCTGGGACGCGTCGATGACATCGGCGATCGGCTGCCCCGCGAACGCGGCGTCGCCGATGCGATAGTCGGGCAATCCGCCTGGAATCCAGAAGCCTCCGAACGCCATGAAGTTCGGACGGATGGTGATGAAGCCGTCGAACGGCGCCCGGATGCGCAGGCTCTCGATATTGCGCTCGGCGACCTGCACCGACAACTGCGCCTTGTTGCGCTTCTCGCGCAGACCGTCGGCCGACGCGCTGGTGGTTTCGCGATGCGTTTTCACATCGGCTTCGAGCTGCGCGAGCCGCTGCTTCGCCTCGTCGAGCATCAGCACGTTCTGCTCGGCCTTGATCGCGCCCACCAGCTCGTTGCTCTGGATATCCAGCTCGGCGCGGCGGACGTCGTAGCGCGCGTGCAGCAGCGCGACCTCGTCGTCGGCCGCCTGAACGGCCGTCGACGCGTCGGCCTTGACGATCTCCTGCTCCGCGAGCTGCAAATCGAAACGCGCCTGTTCGAGGTTGAATTCCTGCTCGGCGGCGTCGAATTCAAGGACGACGTCGCCGGCCTTGAGCGCCTGTCCCGTTTCGGCGAGCTTCAGAATCTGGAGCTGTCCGCCCATCGGCGGAACGGTCAGCTGCATAGCCCGCGCGGCGCGGAGATCGCCGACGGTATACACGGTGACCTGGACGCGCCCGCGCTGCACGTGCGACGTCGGGATCGCCTTCGGCGATGCTGCCGACACGCTGCGCAGCACGAGGGCGCCGGCTGCCAGCACCACGACGATCGCGAGGGCGGCCTTCTTGATCACCTGGCAGCGCCTTCCTGTTCCGGTTCCTTCAGCGAGACACGGTCGCCTTCGCCGACGCCTGATGCGATGGCGATCTGATCGCGCCCGCGCCGGAGCACAGTGACCGGACGGTTCTCGACGTTGCCGCGATTGACGACGTAGACAATCGTGGCCGCCCCCTTTTGGAACACTGCACCGGTCGGCACGACCAGGACATTCGGCAGGCGGTCCAGTTCCACGCGCGCCGACGCGCTCATGCCCGATCGCAAACGCGGGTCGGAGTCCGACAACGAGACGACGAGGTCGAAGTTGCGAACCGGCGGCCACGTCGTGAAATCCGGCT
>Ga0207641_10003701_pt1 | contig 13462 bp, 8 predicted proteins | sample KBSSwiS62_FD_184306 | JGI IMG/M metagenome (GOLD analysis project Ga0207641, IMG submission 184306) | Switchgrass rhizosphere microbial communities from Kellogg Biological Station, Michigan, USA - KBS Switchgrass S6-2 (SPAdes) (version 2) | ecosystem: Host-associated > Plants > Roots >... | reverse complement strand
ATCAGCCGCCGTCTCGGCCGGCAGCAGCTTGATGGCGACGCGACGATCGAGACGCGGATCGTGGGCGACATAGACTTCGCCCATGGCTCCCGCGCCGACGGCGGCCAGAATCTCGTACGGACCGAGGCGCGTGCCCGGTGTCAGACGTGACAAACAGGCCGGATTCTAGCGCGAACGGCCTTCCGCTTCCGGCCTCGATTAGAATCCTCCGCGGGGCAAAGGAGACTTATGACGAACAAGATGTGGGCACGCCGGTCGTTGATGTCGGGGATGAGCGCTGTCGCAGCCGCGTTTGCTTTTGGCGCCCGCCCGGCGAGCGCGCAGGCCGCGGCCGTCCCATTCCAACCGGCCCGCCACCCGCAGGACGAGTGGCTGGACAAGGTTCCCGGGAAGCACCGCGTCGTCTTCGACGTGATCTCCTCCCGGGGCGTCCCCGAGGCGCTTCATTTTGCGAACAACATCTACTCGGGGAACAAGAGCATGTACGGCCTCGACGAGTCCGACCTCGCTGTGGTCATTGTTCTCAGACACTCCGCCACGGCTTTTGGTTACTCCGACACCATCTGGGCGAAGTACGGCAAGGCCCTGGCGGCAGCCACCAGTTACACCGATCCGAAGAGCAGCGAGGCGCCTACGGTCAACCCGTTCAACGCGACGAGGATCGAAACTTTCAACGAGATGGCCAAGCGCGGCGTGCGGTTCGGCGTCTGCGACACGGCCAGCCACGGCCTCGCGCGCAGGCTCGCGGGCCCGAGTGGAGATGCCGACGCCACCTACAAGGAAATGGTCGCCAGCATGATCCCGAGCAGCCGCCTGCTAGTGGCCGGCGTCATCGGCGTCACGCGAGCCCAGGAATACGGCTACAGCGTCGTACATGCCGGTTAGCAGGTTGTATCTGAAAAAGCCATCAACCTGAACTTGAAATGAGAACTCAGAACTAAGAACTTCGGATTCTGGCCTGAACTCGCTGAAGTCTAAGTTCTAAATTCTCAGTTCTAATTCTCACTTCAGGCTGCGTTTTTCAGCAGCCTGTTTCTTCCACCGTGGTGCGCGCTTGCCGAGAAACGCGTCCACGCCTTCCTTGCCGTCGTCCGTGAAAAAATCGCAGGCAATGGCGTGTCCCGCCATGCCGTAGGCGTCACCGAGCGACAGCTCGAGCTGACGGTAGAAGACCTGCTTGCCGGACGCGATGACAGCCGACGACTTCGACGCAATGCTTCTCGCAAGTGTCTCGACCTCGGCATCGAGCGTCTCGGGCGACACGACGCGATTGACGAGTCCGATCTGGTACGCGCGCTCGGCGCTAATCGTCTCGCCTGTGAGCAGCATCTCCATGGCGTGTTTACGGCCGACCGCCCGGCCGAGCGCGACGCTGGGGGTGTAACAGAACGCGCCGATGTTCACGCCCGGCGTCGCGAACCTCGCCGCCGCCGATGCCACCGCGAGGTCGCAGGTGGCGACGAGCTGACAACCGGCCGCCGTCGCGATGCCGTGCACCCTGGCGATGACCGGCTGCGGCAGCGTCGTGATGGTCATCATCATGCGGCTGCAGCGCGCGAAGAGCGACTCGACTTCGCGCACATCGCCCATGGCTCGAATCTCCTTGAGATCGTGTCCCGCGCAGAATCCCCGGCCATTGGCGGCGAGCACGACCACGCTGACCGTCGGGTCCGCGGCGAGGCCGTCGAACGTCGTCTGCAGCTCGTCGATGAGCGCACTGGACAGCGCGTTGAACTGGCCGGGACGGTTGAGCGTCAGTGTAGCGACGCCGTCCTTCGTTTCGGTCAGCAGCAGAGTCTCGGTCTGCGTGGTGGCATTCGGTGTCATCTGCGTACCCCCCAGCGTGTGAGTGTCCCCGACAGCGACCACGCGTCAGAGCGACAGCCCGCGCGGGATCAGACGATGCTCGTAGGCCTGGCGTTCGAGACCCTCGCGACAGTCCGGATGTGCGATGCCGACCAGCGCCTTGGCGCGTTCGGCGACGGACTTCCCCTTCAGATTGACCATCCCGTACTCGGTCACGACGAACATGACGTCAGATCGGGGTGTGGTCACGACGTTGCCTTGAGTCAGGTTCAACACGATCCGGCTGCGGCGCTCGCCGCGCTTGTCGTAGGTCGAGGAGAGGCAGATGAACGACTTGCCGCCCTTCGAGGCGTAGGCGCCGCGCACGAACTGCAATTGCCCGCCGGTGCCGCTGAGATGACGGTGGCCGTCTGATTCCGACGCCACCTGTCCCTGCAAGTCGACCTGCGTCGTGTTGTTGATCGAGATCACGTGGTCGTTCTGCATGATGACGTGAGGGGGATTCGTGTAGTCGACCGGGCAGCAGTGCATGTCGCGATTTCGGTCAAGTGTCGCGTAGAGATCGCGTGAGCCGAGCGCGAACGTATAGACGATCTTGCCCGGGTTCAGCGTCTTTCGGGCGCCCGTGATCCGTCCCGTCTTGTACAGGTCGGCCATGCCGTCGGTCATCATCTCGGTGTGCACGCCAAGATCGCGCACGCCGCTGTCCACCAGGAGCGAACAGACGGCATTGGGCATGCCGCCGATGCCGATTTGCAGGCAGGCGCCGTCGTCGATTTCAGCCGCGATCAGCCGCCCTACCGCGGCGTCGATCTCGCCGGGTGGCGGATTCGGCAGTTCGGGCGCCGGGGCGTCGTCGCCCTCGATCACGTAGTCGACCTCGCTGACGTGCACGCCCGTTTGTTCACCGTAAACATAGGGCAGGCTGCGGTTCGTCTCGACGATGACCATCCTGGCGCGCTCGACGATGGCGCGGTGCCAGAGATTTGCCGCGCTCAGATTGAAATAACCGCCTTCATCGATCGGGCAGGTCTTGAGGATGACGATGTCCACCGGGTCGATGAAGCGCCGATAGTAATCCGGGATTTCACCGAGATTGACTGGAATGTAGTTGCAGCGTCCGCAATCGTGTTGTCTGCGGTCGTAGCCCGAGTAATGCAAGCTGAACCCATGAACATGACGGCCTTCGGGATCGGCGTCCAGGACGGCGCGGGGGCGCATCGTCAAACAATGGCGAATTTTGACGTTGGTGACTTCCTGGATGCGGGCGCCGAGCGCTCTGTCGAAGACATCCGGTTGGCAGAGCGATGTGCCGTAATCGAGCCACATGCCGGATCTGACGAAACCGGCGGCACGCTCAGCTGAAATCGCCTGCGCCTGAGCGCTGGCGACTCTCATCGTCATCGGTTCCTCCGTCGCGCGGGATCAATGGCTGGTCGGATTCCCTGTGCTCCACGGATACTACATCCGGGCGACGCGAGCCAATCGCCGCATCTCTTCACCGCTGTGGAGCGCGTCATGACCGGAACGCAAGGCTGGTGCCCACCATCACAGCACCCGACGCAACCATATGCGTGACGCCGCACTTCCCACCGTCACGCTTTTTGCTTCGCAGCACGCGCGGCCGTTAGAATACTCTCGTCTCCAGCGCAGCCCTACGTCGCCCAAACGGTCCAAAGGAGACCTCTGTCGTTGCTGGTTCGATCTCGCATCGGCCCTTATCAGATCACCGCCAAGCTGGGCCAGGGCGGCATGGGCGAGGTCTGGCGCGCGCACGATACGCGCCTCAAGCGCGACGTCGCGCTGAAGATTCTGCCTCAGGCGTTTGCCGCCGACGCTGATCGTCTCGTGCGGTTTCAACGAGAAGCCCAGATCTTGGCTTCTCTCAGCCACCCTGGAATCGCAGCCATCTACGGCGTCGAGGAAGCCGGCGGCACGCCGGTGTTGGTTCTCGAACTCGTAGAGGGTCCAACGCTGGCTGATCAGATTGCCGGCGGTCGTATCGAGCTCGAGCCCGCGCTCGCCATCGCCAAAGGAATCGCGGAGGCCGTGGAGGCCGCGCACGAGGCCGGCGTGATCCATCGTGACCTGAAGCCGTCGAATGTGAAGGTTCGAACCGATGGCGTGGTCAAGGTCCTGGACTTTGGTCTCGCGAAGACCCTCGATCCGATCGCCGGCCAGCCCGTCGAGGACCCCCAGACGACGATCGGCGATGCCTCACGCGCGGGCGGCTTTGTCGGCACTCCGGCTTACATGTCACCGGAGCAGCTGAGGGGCGAAGTGGCGGATCGGCGAGCTGACATCTGGGCGTTTGGATGTGTGCTCTTCGAGATGCTGACGGGTACCCGAGCGTTCGGCGGTCCCACGACGTCGGACCGGATGGCTGCCGTCATCATGAAGGATCCCGACTGGCAGGCCCTTCCGCCCGATGTTCCGCCCGCCATCCGGCGTCTGCTCATCCGCTGCCTCAAGAAGAACCGGAAAGAGCGTCTCGGGCACATGGACGCTGTGCGGCTCGAGCTCGAAGACGCACTCGACCCGACGGTTGAATCGAGCGAACCAGCAGGAGTCCGCCGAGAGCGATGGTGGCCACGTCTCGGTTTTGCCGTCCTCGGGATAGTGCTTGCGGCAAGCGTTGCGATGATTCTCTGGCCGAAGTCCCCGGTCGCAGCGGTCGCGCGCTCCACGATCACGTCGGCCGAACCTCTGTACATCAGCAGTGCGACACCGGACTTGGCTGTGTCAGCCGACGGCCGTCAACTCGTGTACGTCGCCGGAACCAATCAGTTGTATGTGCGCGCAATCGATCAACTCGAATCGCGCTTGATTCTCAGGGGCGCAACCGGCGTCCCGCTCAACCCAATCCTCTCGCCCGACGGAGAGTCGGCTGTGTTCTTCGACACCAGTCGAGGCGAGCTCATGAAAATCTCGACGCGTGGAGGCCCTGCGGTCGCACTCTGTCGGTACCAGGGGCTGCCGCGAGGGGCAACCTGGGCGCCCGACGGCGTTGTCTTTGCCACGTCCGGTCCTGACGTTGGTCTCTTTCGCGTGCCGATCCAGGGTGGTACCGCCGCGCGCCTGACGACGCCGGATCCTGGCTTCGAGCATTGGTGGCCGGAGATCGGGCCGATGGGGAGCGTGTTCTTCTCGGTCGTCTCAAAGGTAGCGACAGATAATCAGCAGATCGCCGTGCTCGCCTCGGGCAGCCGCGTACCCAAGGTCCTGATCCCCGGTACGTTTCCGCGTTACCTGCCATCGACGCAGCATCTCATCTACAACATCGGAGGAACCCTGAAGCGCGTGGGATTCGACTCCGAGCGGTTCGCCGTGATTGGAGAACCTGCGCCGGTGCTGGACCGTGCCTTGGCCAAGAGCGTCGGAGTCGTGGACTTCAGTGTGTCGGGGAACGGGACGCTGGTGTACGTGCCCGCGAGCGCGAACGACAGCACTCAGCGCACACTCGCGTGGGTCGATCGACGGGGCCAGGAGGAAATCGTGACGCCCCGGCGTCCTTTCTTTCAGATCGATTTGTCGCCAGACGGTTCGCGGGCAGCCGCGCTGGCGATCGAGCCCACGAACCACGACATCTGGATCTACGATTTGATCGGTCGCAACTCCACACGGCTGACATTCGACCCGGCGAGCGATACGGCTCCGTTGTGGACGCTGGACGGACGCCGCGTGGTGATCGCCTCGAACCGCGATGGCGGTCACTACAATCTCTTCTGGAAACCAGCGGACAGTCCGGGACCCGAAGAGCGCCTTACCACCAGCCGGTTGACCCAGAATCCGGCGACGTGGTCGCCTCGCGGCGACCTTGTGTTCATCGAGCAGTCCCTCGACACGGGCTTCGACTTGATGGAACTTCCCCTCACCGGCGCACGCACCCCTCGCGTCTTACTCAGGACGCCGTTCAACGAAACGCTCCCGGCGTTTTCGCGAGACGGGCACTGGTTGGCATACCAGAGCGACGAAACTGGCCAGTACGAGATCTTTGTGCGGCCATTCCCCAACCTGCAGAGCGGGCAGTGGCAGGTGTCGGAGGGAGGGGGCATGGAGCCGTTCTGGTCGCCCGATGGCCGCGAAATCGTCTACCGGGCGGGGCAGTCACTGATGGCGGTCAAAGTGGAGAAAGCGCCGCGCTTCGTGGCCGGACGGCCCACCACGTTGTTCCAAGGTCCTTATTTGTTCGGTGGTCCTGGGCGCAAGTACGTGCCGAACTGGGAGAAGGATCGATTCCTGATGATAAAGGCTGGCGCGCTCCCCACGCAGATTGTCATGGTCCTGAATTGGTTCAGGGAGCTGCAGGCACCGGCCCCACCTCCTTGAGGGCGGCCCCAAGGCGGGGCCGGGCTACTTGGCGCTGGCTGCGACGGTGGTCACGGGGAGCGTCGGGCGTGCTCGCCCCTCCGGCACCTCGACATGCGGAGGCGCGACCATGGTTGGTCCGCGCTTGCCGCTGAAATCCAGGTAAAGCCTGCGCCGAAGGTAGCGCTCCGGGAAATGCGCCAGCCGCAGCAGGGGATACTTCACGCCGGGGCCGAACAGCTTCCGTCCCATCAGGTAGTAGTACAACGGGACGCCGACGTTGAACTTCCACTGCACGGACGGCGTGTTCCGAAAGAAATCCAGGTTGTAGCGCCAGCAGGTGAAAAAGAATTCCCACTGGAGGTCGGTCAGTTCGACCAGCCGAGCCGAGGGATCCTTCGCCATGCGGGTGTCCTCGAGCGGTACGAACAGCGTCGGAACCATGCAACACTTGGCATCCTTCAGCGCGAACAGGAGATCGAGGGACTGCTTGGTGTCGCCGTCGGTCTCTCCGGGGAGGCCGAGAATCCACGTACAAAACGGAAACCAGTTGCGCCGGTTCAGAATCTCCATACCCTTCAGCACGACGTCGGGCCACTGCTCCGGCCGATACGGATAACCTTTCCCCGGCATGAACGTTTTGAAGAGGCGCGTCGAACCGGTCTCGAGCCCGATGAACGCCATCGCGTACCGCTGATCGAGGTGCGTCGATGCCGAATGATGGCCGAGTGCCGTGTCCACCGCGAGCGTCAGCTCGTCGACGATGTGCGGCTCCCGCACGAAGGGTGCCATGGTGGCGTGACTCAGCATGGTGTACTTCACACCGGGCACCGCGGTAACCGATTCGAGTAGCCGTCGAAGCGCAGGCACGTTCGTCTGGAAAGCTGGCCCCTGCTCGTAGAGGAACATGTCCTCGGTGACCAGAAAGATCGTGTCTGCCCCTTCGGCGACCTGTACGCGCACGTTGTGGAGAATCTGATCGAGCGGAATGGTCTTTCCGCCCCTCGTCGCCACGGAACAGAACTGGCACCCGCGACCGCAGCCGCGCGTGATTTCGACCGTACCAAACGTCGAGCGGTGCCGAATCGGTGGAACTCGGTCGAGGGGCGGGCTCGCGGTCTCCATTTTTCTTGGCAGTGTCTCGCCCCGCAGCGCCGCCGTGAAAAGATCGATCACGACTGATTCGGCTTCTCCATCGACCAGGCAGTCGATCAGCCAGTCATCCTGAAGGCCTACCTTCTCGATCTGCCACGCGCCCGGGCCGCCAACGATGATCTTGAGGTGTGATTTGTGCCGGCGAAGGGAAGGATGTTGGATCAGCTTGCGGAACTCCGCCGCATTGACCGACTCGGTCACGCGGCCGTAGAGCTTGGCGTAGACGTCGGCCGCGAAGGTGATTCCGAGGGGGTTGTGCGCGTGGATCCCGACGACGCGCGTCTCATCACCCACGAACACGTCCAACTGATCCGGATAGCAGACGGCGATGTCGTCGGCAGAGAAGGCCTCGAGGAGAAGCGCCTCCACGACGCGAAGACCGTGAGGCACGTACTTAGCCTGCCCGTCCGGCCATCGTTCGTTGTCCCATGACACGTCCGTCGACATGTAGTACGGAAAGCCCCCGAAACCGGTCGGCAGGGTGGCCAGCAGCATCTGGCGCCAGATGCTGCGCTGATACTCGGAGGATTCAGAATCACTTGCAGCCAGGACGATGCGTTTGCCTCCCACCCAAACCCTCCTTCGCTAATCCGCACAGGAAACGTGGCTTCGCCGCGGCTTCGCCTCCGCTCTCGGGTCGAAATCGGTGTTCCTCGTGAATGGTCGGGCTAGTGGGCGGCAATGGTATGCTCGGGGTCCTGCCGAGTCAAATGTAGGGCTTCGGGCTACACGAGCGGCGACTCTCGTTCGATCATCGAACGCCTGAGCCTTTGCCGAGATCGCCGGACAAGAAAAAAACAAGCATTTGGTGTTCGAAAGCCACGTCGAGGACGTTTTACCAAGAGGACGGCCGTCGGCAGCCACGCGTGTCGGATGGCGCGACGAATCCCCGAGGTCTGGGTTCCTGGAAGAGAGGACGTGTGCCATGGTTCGGATTTCGCTCCTCGGTTTCATCGCCTTGTTTGCCGTGCTTCCGGTTGAAGGCGCCGCACAAGCGAGGCTTACAGGCGCCGACCTCAATGGAACGGTGTTCGATCAGCAGGGCCGAGTGGTCCCGGGTTGCGCGATTACGGTCACGAACGTCGACACCAACGTCACGCGACACGCCGCGACCGATGGCGATGGTCGCTACGTCGTTGCGGCGCTCCCCCCGGGCACGTACCGGGTCCGAGCCGCTCTAGCGGGTTTCGCCACGCAGAACCGAGAAGACGTCGTGCTGCTTTTGGGACAGGCGGTCGCGATTTCTTTCACGCTGGCCGTGGCCGCCACCGCAGAGGTCATCGTGACAGCCAGCATGCCGCTCGTCCAGATGAGCCGGACGGAGGTGTCCTCGGTCGTGAACCAACAACAGATCGATAATCTGCCGATCAACGGACGCAACTTCATCAACTTCTCGCTGTTGACGCCAGGTGTGGCGCCGGATCACACACCGCAGCAGGGTGCGTCAGCGACCACGGGCCTCTCGTTCGCTGGCCAGCGGGCGCGCTCCAACAACATCATGGTGGACGGCCTGGACAACAACGACCCGGTCGTCGGGTCGGTGCGCGCGACGTTCAGCCAGGAAGCGGTTCGAGAGTTCCAGGTGCTGGCCGATTCTTATTCGGCGGAGTTCGGAAAAGCTGCGGGCGGCGTGGTCAACATCGCTACGAAGAGTGGTACCAACGTCTTTCATGGCAACAGCTTCATCTACCTTCGTGACAGGACACTCAACGCCAAGAGCTACTTCGACCGCTTCGACATCTCTGGGAATCCTGTCGACCGCGACAAGCCGCCGTTCAAACAACACCAGGCGGGTGCGACCCTTGGAGGACCCCTTCAGAGGAATCGGACGTTCTTCTTCTTGTCTTACGAGCACACGGATATCGCGGACAGTCGCCTCGTGACCATCAACCAAGACGCTGTCGCTGCGCTCAGCCAGGCGGGATTTCCAATCGATGCGGGCTACGTCCCGTTGAACGTCACAAATGGCGAATGGCTGGGGAAGGTCGATCACCAGTGGGGCTCTGGCCACTCGCTGGTCGCCCGAGGCAACTTCGCCGACATCAACCGCGAGGGGATTGACGATTTCGGAGGCATCGTCGCACGCAGCCGAGGGACCGCACAGGTCCGCACGGACTGGTCGCTGTCAGCCGCCCAGACCGACATCGTGTCTATCGACTGGGTGAACGAGTTTCGCGTACAGTACGCGCGTCAGAACCAGTCGATCAACGCTCTCGATCCGCTGTGTGGTCCCGAGTGCACGGCAGCGAATCAAGGGGGACCGACGCTCGAACTGACTGGCGTCGCCAGCGTCGGCAGGCAGCGGTTCACACCCAACCGCCGATTGAACAACCGGCTCCAGGTCGTCGACACGGTGAGCTACTTCAGTGGCGCGCACCACGCCAAGATAGGCCTCGAGTACAACGACATCAGCTTCCCCGGCCACGACAACGAATTGCCTCTGCATTTCGGCGGGCGCTACATCTTCAGCGCCATTCCCGCACTCGGTGTTACGTCAGCGCTCGACGGGCTCCAGAAAGGAATCCCGGCCACCTACGTGCAAGGGTATGGGAACTCGATCTATCCGGAGAGCTGGTACGCGGATGTCTCGATCTTCGCGCAAGACGAGTGGACACGCGGCCGCCTCGTCGTGAAGCCGGGCGTGCGGTATCAGCGACAGTTCTGGGATCCGTTCACGTATAACGTGTCCGATGTCGGCGGAAGCACGTTCAGCTATCCGCTGCCAAGCGACAACAACAACGTCGCGCCGCGCGTTGCACTTGCGTACGATGTCACGGGCGACGGCCGCACGGCGGTCCACGGCTCGTATGGAGTCTTCTACGACAACATCGTGACCGCGGTCCCGAGCGTCGGGAGACTGATCACGGGAGCTGCGGATGGGGTCCGGACGCTGGTTCTTCCGGCGCCACGCGCTTCCGTGGCCTGGAATGCACCAGGCCATCGCCTGGGCGAGGATCAAGCCAGAGTTCTGCTCGGTGGTTCGTATGTCAGCACAGTCATTGCGCTGGATCCGTCATTGAAGAACTCCTATACGCACCAAGTGGCCGCCGGGGTCGACCGCGCGCTGAGTGAACACCTGGCCCTCAGCGTGAACGGCATCTGGGTGCGGGGATTCAACATGCCAGGAACGCTCGACTACAACCCTGTGCTGCCGTCGCGCCTGGGTGCGGGTCGACGTCCCAACGATGCGCCATGCTCGGCCAATCCGGCGGCGACATGCGTGGGCGGGGGCATCACGGGGACATCGGCGTCCGTCCTGCAGTACACGTCGTTTGGCGAGAGCTGGTACCGTGGGCTGACGGCGACGCTGACCAAGCGGCTCAGCGATCGTTATCAGTACCTGCTGTCCTACACGTTGTCAAAGGCCGAAGATACGTCGACAGATTTCCAGACCAACTTCATCGCCCAGAACAGCGGCTTCGGTCGCAACCCCGATGATAAGCTCGGGCTGCCGCTCGGTTTTGATCCGCGATCCGAGCGCGGGCCGGCGACGCACGATCAACGTCATCGGTTCGTGGCATCCGGTGTATATGTGCTTCCGATGCAGACGGTGGTATCGGGCATCGTGACGGCCGCCTCGGGACGTCCGTTTACCCCGCTGGCGGGAGCCGACCTGAACGGCGACGGCAATGGAGGGACGTTCCCGCCTGATCGGGCTCGCGTGAACCCGGCCGCCGAATCGTCGAGCGTTGGCCGGAACAGCGCCACCACCGCCGCGCAATACAACGTCGACTTGCGCGTGAGCCGGAAGTTTTCGGTGGGTGGCCGCGCGACCCTTGAAGCCATTTGCGATGTTTTCAATCTCTTGAACCGGGCCAATTTCTTCGAGGATACGAATCAGTCGTCGTTCGTCATCTTTGGCTCTGGTGCATTCCCGACCAGTCCGTTGCCGACCTACGGCCGATACACGTTGACACTTCCGCCTCGACAGGTGCAGCTGGCCGCGAAGCTTAGCTTTTGATGCTTTGGGAGGAGGGATTCTTTCAGCCCACCGCCCTACTGAAGGCCGCCACGCACGGACGTGATGCGCTGGGTGTTGAACCCAAGCCAGTGCATCCGTCCGATGTAGCGTGCGTGCTCCACCTTGATGCAGCGGTCCATGACGACGGAGACGCCGCCGGCCTCAGCAATGCGCCCGCCTTCCTCGTTGATCACCGAAAACTGACACCAGAGATTTCCGGCGCCGATCGTGACCGCATCGGCGGCGATCGCTGGAAGCGCGGCGGGCGCGCGAAACACGTTGACGATGTCCACGGGAACCGGCACATCGAGCAGACTGGCGCAGCTCTTTTCGCCGAGGACCTCGGCTTCGCGCGGGTTGACGGGAATCACCCGATACCCGTGCCGCTTGAGGTAGTAGCCGACGAAATAGCTCGCGCGCAGCTCGTTTTTCGACAGCCCGACGATGGCGATCGTCTTCGCGTTGTGCAGGACGCGCTGGATGCCCAGCGGATCCTGATAGCGGGTCACATCGAACGGCGGGCTCATAGAGACGCCACCGCACTCGTCGCCGGTGCGCCAGCGCGTGCGAATCCCTGCTCGAGATCCCAGATCAGATCGTCCACGGATTCAGTACCCACTGAGAGTCGAATGGTTCCGGGGCCCACCCCAGCGGCCCTTAGTTCTTCGTCGTTCAGCTGACGATGCGTCGTACTGGCCGGGTGAATAATGAGGCTCTTCGAATCGCCGACGTTGGCGAGGTGCGACCACAACGTCACACCACGGATGAAATCCTGTCCCGCGGCGCGGCCGCCGCGGCAGTCGAAGGAAAACACCGCGCCGGCACCGCGCGGCAGATACTTGTCCACCAGGGCACGGTAGCGGCTCGACGGCAGGCCCGGGTACGTCACGTGAGAGGCGAGTTCGTGCGAGGCAAGATAACCGGCCACCCTGAGGGCGTTCTCGCAATGGCGGGCCATCCGCAGGGACAGCGTTTCGAGTCCCTGCAGGAACAGGAACGCGTTGAACGGACTCATGGCCGCGCCGAGGTCGCGCAGGGTCTCTGCCCGCAGCTTCATCAGATAGCCATAGGTGCCGAAGGTTTCGTGAAACTGCAGCCCGTGATAGGCCGGCGATGGATCGGCCATCACCGGAAATCGGCCGTTGGACCAGTCGAACTCACCCGAATCCACCACCACGCCGCCGATGCTCGTGCCGTGACCGCCGATGAACTTGGTCGCCGAGTGCAGCACGATGTCGGCGCCCCATTCGATGGGGCGGCAGAGGAACGGCGACGCGAACGTGTTGTCGACGATCAGCGGAAGCCTGTGGTCGTGTGCAATCGCCGCGACCGTCTCGATGTCGAGGACGTTGCCGGCGGGGTTGCCGATGGTTTCGCCGTAGAAGGCCTTCGTGTTCTCGCGGACGGCCGCTTTCCACGCATCCGCATCGTCGGGATCGACCCACGTCAGGCCGACGTTCATCTTCCTCAGCAGGTGCTTGAACTGGTTGATGGTCCCGCCGTAGAGCGCTGACGACGACACGATGTGATCGCCGGGCTGGAGCAGTGTGAAGAGCGCGGCGGCCTGCGCCGCGATCCCGCTCGCGAACGCGACCGCGCCGCATCCCCCTTCGAGGTTCGCCATGCGCTCCTCGAAAACGGCCACCGTCGGGTTCATGATGCGCGAGTAGGTATTCCCGTACTCCTGAAGGTTGAAGTACGCCGCCGCCGATTCCGGGTCCTCGAACACATAGCTCGTCGTCTGATAGATGGGCACGGCACGCGCGCCGGTGTTCGGGTCCGGGCGCTGGCCCGCGTGCACCTGACGGGTTTCAAATCCAAACTTTCGAGCTTCTTCCATGCTTACTCCAACCGGGACTCTGCCCGGGATCCCAGTTCGGCCGCTTGGCCTGCGAGGAATTGCTGGATGAGAGGGGTCTGACGTGCTTCCTCCAACAGGAAGCAGTCGTGCCCGTAGGGCGCCTCGATCACGTGAAGCTCGACATCCTTGTGAAGCGTCTGAAGTGCCTCGGCGAGCTCCTCGGATCCCGACGGCGGATACAGCCAGTCGGAACTGAACGCGATGAGCAGCGTTCTCGCAGACACGTTCCTGAGCGCGTCGACCAGGCGTCCGGCCCCGTACTGGCGGGCGAGATCGAAATAAGTCAGTGCTCGCGACATGTAAAGGTACGTGTTCGCGTCAAACCGCCTGACAAAGGTCTCTGCCTGGTGGCGCAAGTAGTTCTCGATCTC
>Ga0207641_10003698_pt1 | contig 13472 bp, 9 predicted proteins | sample KBSSwiS62_FD_184306 | JGI IMG/M metagenome (GOLD analysis project Ga0207641, IMG submission 184306) | Switchgrass rhizosphere microbial communities from Kellogg Biological Station, Michigan, USA - KBS Switchgrass S6-2 (SPAdes) (version 2) | ecosystem: Host-associated > Plants > Roots >... | reverse complement strand
CCGCGAAGTCATCGCATTCGGCAAAACCACCGCCGCCCAGGACTTGATGGCGGAATCGCCATCCGAAGTGGACGGCGCTCAACTCGAGCAGCTCGGCATCAGGCTCTTAGAAGCAAAAGCAAAGCAGTAGGGCCAGGAGGAGCCATGATTGAAGTCGTCATTTTCTTCCTCAAAGAGTGCTGGGCGCATAGACGCAATCGATTCATTGCGGTCGGTGGCATGGCCGTCCTTTTCATAACTCTTACGCTGGCTTCGGTCTGGATAAGCTGGGTACCGGAAGAGGTTATGCGTGCACTGGCATTTTTGAAGGGAACGTTTGTGCTCGCGACGATTGCGCTTATGCTGTATTACATTGCGAGATTTGTTTTTGTAGGCAGCGCGTTTCTCGCCAAAAGGGTTCACGCAAAAGTCGATGATCGGCCGGGGGACCAATCTCTACGTAAATAGATAGCAATGAGCCGCATCCGCATACTGCCCGAATCCGTCGCCAACAAGATCGCCGCTGGCGAAGTCGTGGAGCGTCCGGCTTCCGTCGTCAAGGAGCTCCTGGAAAACGCGATTGACGCTGGCGCAAAAACCATTCGCATTGAAACCGAATCTGGCGGCAAGCGCATGATTCGTGTCATAGACGACGGCCACGGCATGACGCACGACGACGCTCTGCTCGCCTTCGAGCGCCACGCTACCAGCAAACTCAAAACTGCCGATGACCTGCTCTCGATTGCTACGCTCGGCTTTCGCGGCGAAGCGCTGCCAACAATTGCTTCTGTCTCACGTCTGTTGCTTGAATCTCGCGACGCTGCCGAAGCCGAGGGCACGCGCGTCGAATTTGCCAATGGCAAACTGGTCTCCGTCAAACCCGCCGGACTTCCTGCGGGCACCTCGCTCAGCGTCGCCGATCTTTTCTACTCCGTGCCCGCGCGCCGGAAGTTCCTGAAATCCGACACCACCGAACTCGGCCACATCGCTTCGCTCGTCACCCACTACGCGCTCGCCAATCCCGATAAACAATTTATCCTCACCACGCCGACGCAAACCATCATTGACTGTGCGCCAGCAGAAAAACTTGCCGACCGCGTTTATCAGCTCTTCGGCCGCCAGTCACTGGACGAACTCGTCGAGATTCCCACCTTTTCCTGGCCATTTCGTGCCGCGATCACCGAGCCACCTCTCGACGCCGAAGAAGAAAAAGCCCCGCTTACCGTCATGGGCTTCACTTCGCGCCCGGAAATTCAGCGCACCAACAACAGCGGCATCTACATCTTTGTGAACAAACGCCTGGTCCGCGACAAGCTAGTTCTGCATGCCATCCACGAGGCCTATCGCAACATCCATCCGCACGCCATCTCTCCTTCGACACTGCTCTTCCTCGAGATGCCGTACGACGAAGTGGACGTCAACGTTCATCCCAAAAAGATCGAAGTCCGCTTCCGCCGCTCGCAGTTTGTACACGACGCGGTGCGCGATGCGATCCGGCGGGCTCTGGTGCAAGCGCGGCCTATCGCCAGCTTCGCGGTGGCCGCGGGAACTGCGCCCGCATGGCAAGCCCATACCGCAGTCTGCAATTCGCAAAGTAGCTCGCTTCATCCAGTGACGCCAGCTCCTGCGCAAACTGGAATTCCCCGCGCCATGATTCCACCGATAGGGGAGATAGGACTTGGTTCAGGAGTCGGCTCGGATTTCAGCGGAGGCGTCGGCAGCGGAGCTGGCTCGGACGGCGGCTTCGATCTCTCTTCCGTACCGCTGCCGCCAGTCGAGCAGCGATTCGCCTTCGAGCCGGGAGCGTCCTTTGCAAGCGGTGCGCGGTCCGTCGCGCCCGCTCCAGAAACGTCCAATTGGATGGGCAATCTCGCCGGCGCCATCGGCGACGCTCCCGCCTCACTCCCGCATCCCGATCAGATCGCTGACCTCAAACCTCTGGGCCAGGTCAGTTGCAGCTTCATCATCGCTGTTAACGGCCAGGGATTGTGGATCGTCGACCAGCATGTCGCCCACGAACGGGTTTTATTTGAGCGGCACCTCGAAGCCCGCCGCGCCGGAAAGGTCGAATCACAACGCATGCTCATGCCGATGATTGTCGAATTTTCACCGCGCCAGATCGTCATCTTCGAGCAAATAGCCGAAGAGCTGGTGGCCAACGGCTTTGAAGTCGAACCCATGGGGCCCAAGAGTTTCGCCATTCAAGCGATTCCTGCAGGCATCGCCACCAACGACGCCGACAAACTGCTCACCGAAATTCTCGATGGCATCGAACGCGAAAATGCCGCCATCTCCAGCGAAACGCTGCAGGCCAAAATCGCCGCCTCAACAGCATGCCACGCCGCCATCAAGGTCAACATGCCTCTGGACCAAACCAAAATGGAGTGGCTCCTCGCCGCGCTCGCCAAAACCGATTGCCCCATGAGCTGCCCGCACGGCCGCCCGGTCGTCCTGCGCTATTCAGTCAAAGAAATCGAGCGCGCCTTTCAGAGAATTTGATCGTCCGTGGTCTCGGGCGCCCGAGTGGCGATTGACGCGCCAAGACTGCTAAAATCGCACCGTCAAAACTGATCTTGCTTCAACTTCGAGCCTTGAATGCTTGAGGCTCTCTTCTGAGGAACATGTGAGCGATTCACACAAGACAGCAGTGGTTTTCGGCCTGGCCAACAAGCGCAGCATCGCCTGGGCCATCGCACAAAAATTGCAGGAAGCGGGCTGGCGTCTCGCGATCACTTACCAGAACGAACGCCTCGAACAGGAAGCCAAAGACCTGATCGCCGATCTTCCCGGAGCGACGGGATTCATGTGCGATGTTTCGTCGGATGAACAGATCGCAAAACTGTTCGAGCAGCTCAAAGAGAAATTCGGAATGCTGCAGGGAATTGTGCATAGCGTGGCATTTGCGCCGGCCGAAGAGTTGAAAGGAGAGTTCGTCAACACTTCGCGTGAAGGATTTCGTATCGCGCACGACATCAGCGTGTATTCGCTGGTCGCCGTTTCGCGCGCCGCGGCGCCGCTGATGGCCGAAGGCGGCTCGATTGTGACGATGTCGTACTTCGGCGCGGAAAAAGTGGTGCCGCGTTACAACGTGATGGGAGTCGCCAAAGCCGCTCTGGAAGCCAGTGTTCGCTATCTCGCCAGTGACCTTGGGCCGAAAGGAATTCGGGTCAACGCGATTTCCGCCGGTCCGATCAAGACGCTAGCGGCGCGCGGGATTTCGAACCTTGGCGACATGTTGAAGGCGCACGCCGATCGCTCGCCGCTGCGGCGCAATGTGGATTCCGCGGAAGTTGGCGGCACTGCGGCATTTCTCCTTTCTAGTGCAGGCTCCGGCATCACCGGCGAAACCATTTACGTGGATTGCGGTTACAACATCATGGGTTTCTAGGCGCAGCGGCTGAAAAATGTCGAATCCTGCATGAAAAAACTCACGATCGCGATTGATGGACCCGCGGGCTCGGGAAAGAGCAGCGTGGCACGAATCGTCGCGCAGCGGCTGGGCTATCTCTATCTGGATAGCGGCGCCATGTACCGCGCGCTAGCTCTGAAGGCTTTGCAAAACAATGGTCAAGCACTGACTTCCGAGCACGAACTCGAACAGCTTGCGCGCGACACACAGATTGAACTGCAGCCCGTGCCAGCGACATTGCAGGATCCTACAGTACACAACCGCGTGCTGCTGGATGGAGACGACGTGACGCAGTCGATCCGAACCAGCGAGGTGGCGCAGGCCGCTTCGCGCGTTGCCACGATTCCCGGTGTGCGGGCGGTCTTGGTCGCCGCCCAGCAGCGCGCCGGCGAAAACGGCGGATTGGTGATGGAAGGCCGCGACATTGGAACTGTTGTTTTCCGCAACGCAGAGTTGAAAATCTTTCTCGAAGCCGCCGCCGAGGCGCGCGCGGAACGCCGCTGGAAAGAACATCAGGAAAAGGGCGAAAGTCTGGAACTCGCGCAAGTCATTGATGAAGTTCGGGAACGGGACAAACGCGACACCGAGCGCAAGGTCTCTCCGCTGGTTCGCGCATCGGACGCGGTGTTGGTGGACAACACCGCGATGAATGTGGAAGAGACGGCGCGGCTGATTATTATGCTGGCGCAGGAACGGCAAAAGGAAGTCTCCACGACCAAGAGCCTGGGATGATTGGATTTGTAAGTATCTTGTCGGCTGCGGTTGCCACACAGGATAGCGTCACAATTTAAAACAGGAAGTGCCATGCACTCGCAAATGACACATTTCTTGCGCGACATTTTGCGCCAGCCAAAAGAGTTGCGCTGGACGCTGGAGCATTTGACCGGCGCAGGTGCAGAGGCAATCGTGAGGGCGGCGGGCGCCGTTCGCGATGCGAAGCATGTGTACCTGACAGGGATCGGGAGCAGCTGGCATGCGGCGTTGAATGTTGCGCCGATGTTCCAGGAAGCGGCGCGGCCGGTGTATGTGGTCGAATCGTCGGAATTGCTGGAATTTGGAGAGTTTCCAACGGGAAGCGCGGTGATGGTGATTTCGCGGAGCGGACGCAGCGTAGAAATTGTGCGGCTAGCGGAAAAAGCGAAGCGCGCGGGTGCGGCAGTGATCGGGATAACCAACGCGCTGGAAGGAACGCTGGCGAAAGAAGCGGAGTTTCCGATTGTGCTGCCAATCGCGCTAGATCATGCGATTTCGGTGAACACGTACAGCACGCTGGCCGCGGCGGGAGGAGTCTTGGCGAAGAACGTGATTGGCAGTTTCGGAGCGGAACCCGTGCGAGAACTTGCCAATGCAGTGGATCAAGCGGCGCACGCGATTCCGCGATGGCAAAAACAGATTGCCGGATCGAAATGGTTTGCGCCGGGACGTACGACTTATTTTCTGGCGCGGGGTCCGAGTTTGGGAACGGCGCAAGAGGCGCGGCTGCTTTGGGAAGAGGGAGTGAAAGCTCCGGCGACGGCGATGGGAACGGGAGTCTTTAGGCATGGGCCGCAGGAAATGGTGCGCGAAGGAATGCGGTTTGGCATTTGGCTGGACGCAGCGCGAATGCGCGAACAGGATCTGGCCACGGCGCGCGATCTGCGGAAGCTTGGCGCATCGGTGATGCTGATCGGGCAGGGAATTCCGGCTGACGACGCGGATCTTGTTTTTGAGCTGCCCAAGATTGCGGGTGAGTGGCAATTCCTGGTGGATTGTATGCCGGCGCAGTTTGCCGCGGAACAGCTGGCGCGCATGTCTGGTGTGGACAGCGACAGCTTCCGACTGTGTTCGTTTGTGGTGGAGGATGAAGCGGGATTGCTAAGCGGAGCGGCGGACGCCGGAGCGAAAAGTTGATTGGAGCCGTGGACATCGGCGGGACGAAGATTGCCGTTGGTATCGTGGATGAGAACGGGCGGGTAGTGAATCGCGTGGAAGCTCCGACAGAAGCGGAGCGTGGGTATGCCTTTGGTCTGCAGAAAATCACGAAAATGTTGAGAGAGGTTTTGAGCAGCACTGAAGCGGCGATTCGCGGGATTGGGATCGGCTCCACGGGGATGCTGGATCCGATTCGCGGCGAGTGGACCGACGTGGATTTTCTGCCGGCTTGGGAGGGGGAAAATCCAGTGGAAGATTTGTCGCGCGAATTTGGCGTGAACGCGGCGATGGAAAATGACGGCGATGCGGGAGCGCTGGCAGAAGCGTACTGGGGCGCGGGAAAAGGAAAAAGCCGCGTGGTGTACGTGACCGTGGGGACGGGGATTGGAGGCGGGGTGATTCTGGATGGACACTTGTATCGTGGCGTGGCGGGATCGCATCCGGAAATCGGCCACCACGTGATGGAAGCTTCGGGGCCGGAGTGTTCGTGCGGATTTCGCGGATGCTGGGAAGCGCTAGCGGCGGGATCGTCGATGGAAAAGTGGTATGCGGAAAATCGGCCGGCGGCGGAACGTGACGGAAAGCCAGTGAGCGCGCGGGAAATTTGCGAGACAGCGCGAAAGGGAAACGAGTTCGCTCGGCGCGCAGTAGATCGCGAGGGCAGGTATCTGGGATTGGGGCTGGCAAATTTGATCGGGATGTATGTGCCGGAAGTGATTGTGCTGGGTGGGGGAATGATGCAGAGCGCGGATTTGTATTTGGGAAAAATTCGCGAGGTGATCCGAAGCGGGTGCCGGTTCGTGCCGGCTGAGAAGACGGAGATTGTGTTGGCGGCGCTCGGAGAAGATGCCAACCTCATTGGGGCAGCCATGGCTTGGCAGCACCGGTACGAAAAGGCAGCTCAAAGTTGAAGGTTTAAAGTGCAAAGAAACGCACGCGAGCGGACCAGGTCCAGGCCCTGGACCGGCATTTGGAAATCGATATGAACCGGAACCGATCCATAAATTCTTGAAGCGGTCAAAAAAATGGACTTGACAGAAATGCGGTTTGGGTTTACTTTGCGATTACCTCAGAAACTATCTGCTTGGGAGTTGCAGAGCTGCTGAGCGTGGAGAGCGATGACTTGTTGCCGAGTACACAATCCGACCCAATGAAAGACTCGGGATGGTCCGGCGAAGTCGTCTGCTTTTTTGCGCGACTTCGCCGTCTATCCAACTAAGTACTTCATTTAGAGTAGTTTAGGTCGCGGGAAGAGATTCCCGGGATGGCGTGGTTCACGGTTACTTCTGGACAAGCTGTAAGGCTGGGGTTCGACTCTCCATCAGCCCGTGAGCGCTGGTTCTTCCCTGGGCTTTGGTTTCCTGTTAGCAAGTTGGTGAACAGCGGCGCGATTTGGCCCCAAGGCTACGGGTGTTTGCGTTTTTGAGGAAAGCAAAGAAGCAGTGCGATAACGAAAGGAGATCCTTTGAAAAGTTTGTGGCGTGGTGAAGGGCTTGGGTTACATCGGCACCAAAGGTTGTGGGTTCGAGTCCCACCAGGGCTGCGCCTTCGGGACTGCCGCTGTAGCTCACATGGATAGAGCACTGGTCATGACCTGAGCCGCGGATTCCCGCCACAAAAGAACCGGTGTGGTGAAGGCACGCGTTACTTCGACCCAACAGAGCGCTTCGGCGAAAGCCGGAGAGATGCGGCATTGAAAAGCCGCCTGCTTCGTAAGAAGCGAGTAGCTCAAACTTAGACGCGAGCCGCTCGTTCCCATCGGAATAGCCGGGATGGTGCGGAGAAGAGTTACTTCGTCTGTGAAACGATGCGGGGCTGTCGCCCCGCTGCTCTGCTCGACTTTCCTCCCGGCGAGAATTTTTGCTGAAGCGCGACGAAGTGGGAAGTGGTGAAGGACGGGTTACTTCGGTTACTACGCGGGAGGATGTGGGTTCGACTCCTTCTACGCAATTCGCTAACGATTTTGCTTGAGACCCGGTGGGCCAGTAGCTCAGCGGTAGAGCAACTAATGCTTCCTGACCGATGGCTAGGTCTAGCAAGAACTCTCTTCAGGGGCTACAGCCCCTTGAATGGGCTTAGCGAGTGCGCGCGGCTAAAGCCCGCTGCCTGAAGAGGAGAGACGCGGAAGGTGCAAATGAGTCGGGCTGAAGTCCGGTAGTACGCGCGGAAGTGGGCGGCAAGAGTTTGGAGCAAAGGCTTTGCGAAGGAAGGAGGAGAAGGAAGATGGCGAAAATGAATGTGTGGAAGCGGATGTTTTCGGTGCGGACGCACGAAGGGGCGGGGGCGCAGCCGATAGATGCACAGCGCGAGCTGCGGCGCTCCGTGCTGACGTGCCTGCTCTGGGAAGACACTTTCTACGAGAAGGGCAACGGCATCGCGAGCCGCATCGCAGAACTGGTGACGCGCAACAAGGCGGAAGATGTCGCCGCCCTGGCGTGCGAAGCGCGCGACCAGATGCAGCTGCGCCATGTTCCGCTCTTCCTGACGCGCGAGCTGGCGCGGCGCAAAGGCGCCGGGCCGCTGACTGCGGAGACGCTGGTGCACGTAATCCAGCGGGCCGACGAACTCGGCGAGTTCGTCGTCCTTTATTGGAAAACGCGCAAGGAGCCGCTGTCAGCCGGAGTGAAGCGCGGGCTGGCGAAGGCGTTCACGAAGTTCGACGCCTACCAGCTGGCGAAGTACAACCGCGAAAACACTGTGAAGCTGCGCGACGTGCTGTTCCTGTGCCACGCCAAGCCGAAAAACGCAGAACAGGCCGAAACCTGGAAAAAGCTCGCTGAGAACACGCTCGAATCTCCCGATACGTGGGAGGTTGCTCTGTCCGCAGGGAAGGACAAGCGCGAGACCTGGGAACGGCTGCTGCGCGAAGGCAAGGTTGGCGGGATGGCCGTGCTGCGCAACCTGCGGCTTATGCTGGCCGCGGGGGTTGCACCGAAGCTGGTGGCGGAGCGTCTGGAGAAGGGAATCGCGCGGGCGCTGCCGTTCCGGTTCGTGACGGCGGCGCGCCACGCTCCGAAACTGGAACAAGCCATCGAGAATGCCATGCTGAAGGGTATTGCCGGATTCGAAAAGCTGCCCGGTGTGACCGGAATCGTGGTCGACGTGTCGGGGTCCATGAACTATCGGCTCGCCAAAAAGGGTGAGACGACTCGGATGGACGCTGCTGCGGGGCTGGCGATCCTGCTTCGCGAGAAGGCCGAAGAGTTCCGCATCGCCACGTTTTCGGATACGTGTGTGACGTTGCCGGCGCGGCGCGGATTCGCGCTGCGCGACGCGATCGTGGCCTCGCAGGCGCACTCCGGAACGTATCTAAAGCGCGCGTTGAGCTCGCTGCAGGGCGGGAAGGACTGGTCGGACGTGGAGCGCGTGATTGCGATTACGGACGAGCAGTCGCACGACGGGATCCTGCCGGCGTGGACCAAGCAGGCGTACGTGATTAACGTTGCGCCGTACAAGCGCGGAATCAGCTATGGAAATGGCTGGACGCACATCGACGGGTGGAGCGAGCGAGTGCTCGACTACATCGCGGCGATGGAGAAGGAAACAGCGGATTGAACGTGCAGGTACTGCCGGAGATGAAGAACATTCCGAATCGTAGCTGGCCAACACCCTTACTGGGGCGCGCTGCGCTTCACGGCTAAACATGTGACGCCCCTACGAAGAAAGACTGCCGCCCAGGGAAGCCCTTCCGGGCGGCTTTTCTTTTGAAAATTAGCTGGAGAGGGAGAGGGCGCGGGAGGTGGCGGGGAGGAAGCGTTCGGGTACTTCGGATTCGGGATAGCCGAGTTTGCGGGCGGTAGAAGAGAGAGCGTGCCAGTCAGCGGCTTCGTGGGCTTTGCTGATGCGGAAGGCGTCGGTAAAGCGGGTGTCGGCTCCGGTGAGGGCGCCGCAGATTTCCGGGGACAAAGAGAGTTCGGCGAGGATGTGGGCTAAAGGGCGTCGGCGACAAGAGAAGCCCAGCGAGATGTGAGCCAACAAGCGATTCCCAAGGAAAACCATGGTGGCGGCATCGATGGTGTATGCGGCCGAGGGCGCGGATTGCGGCGGCAGGACACCTGGCGCGACGAGCGATGAAGCGTTCAAACATGAGTCTCCTCTTGAGTCCGCAGAGAGGAGCGGAACCGTGCATGAGTTCGTGTTGCACAGCTCGAGAGGAGAGCGAGCGAGAAGGGGTCGAGAATCCTCAGCCCAAGGGATGAGTTAAATCAGGCCGGCGTCGACATCGAGGCCAGGAACTCGCCGTTGGACTTGGTTTTGGTCAGGCGGCTGAGCAAAAGCTCCATCGCTTCGACGGTGGAGAGAGGGCTCAAGACCTTGCGCAGAACCCACACACGGCTGAGTTCATCTGGCGGAAGAAGCAGTTCGTCCTTACGGGTGCCGGAGCGCTGGATATCGATGGCCGGGAAGACACGTTTGTCGGAGAGGCGGCGATCCAGATTGATTTCCATGTTGCCGGTGCCTTTGAACTCTTCGAAGATGACATCGTCCATGCGGCTACCGGTGTCGATCAACGCGGTGGCGATGATGGTCAGCGAACCACCTTCTTCGACGTGGCGCGCGGCGGCGAAGAAACGGCGTGGGCGTTGGAGGGCGTTGGCGTCAATACCGCCGGAGAGAACTTTGCCGGAGGGCGGGGTGACGGCGTTGTAGGCCCGGGCGAGGCGGGTGACGGAATCGAGAAGGATGACCACGTCGCGCTTGTGTTCGACGAGGCGCTTGGCCTTCTCGAGCACCATTTCGGCTACCTGAATATGACGCTGGGGAGCTTCGTCGAAGGTGGAGCTGATGACTTCGCCCTTGACCGTGCGCTGCATATCGGTGACTTCTTCGGGGCGCTCGTCGATCAATAGAACGATGAGTGCGACTTCGGGATGGTTGGTAGTGATGGAATTGGCGATGGACTGCAGCATCATGGTTTTGCCGGTGCGCGGAGGAGCGACGATGAGACCGCGCTGACCTTTGCCAACGGGGCAGAGGAGGTCGAGCACGCGGCCGGTCATATTTTCCTTGGCGGTTTCCATCTTGAGGCGGCCTTGAGGATAAAGCGGCGTCAGGTTGTCGAAGAAGATTTTGTTGCGGGCGACTTCGGGGTCTTCAAAGTTGACGGCTTCGACTTTGATCAGGGCGAAGTAGCGTTCGCCGTCCTTGGGAGGACGAACCTGGCCGGAGACGGTGTCGCCGGTGCGCAGGTCGAACTTGCGGATCTGCGAAGGGGAGACGTAAATATCGTCGGGGCCCGGGAGGTAGTTGTACTCGGGTGCGCGAAGAAAGCCGAATCCATCGGGGAGGCATTCGAGGACGCCTTCGGAAAAGATGAGGCCGCTCTTTTCGGTTTGGGCGCGGAGGATCTGGAAGATCAGCTCCTGCTTGCGCATGCCGCTGGCGCCGGGAACGTTGAGTTCCTTGGCGATCTTGGCGAGGTCGGTGATGTTGCGTTCTTTCAGCTCAGCTAGGCTGATGCTGATTTGGTTGTTTTGCTCTGCTGTTTCTTTTGCCATATGTCCTTAACTTCTAGGTTTTGAAAGATTGAAAATTTACAGAAATCAGATTGGTTACGGGACGGATTACCGCTCCAGCAGCGCGGCGTTTTCATGCCAGGGTTTGTAGGCCAAACCCTGAAACCCGTGCGCAAGCAGGAAGGCAAACCCTTTTTTTGATTGGCAACCATCGCAACCCGCGTGAAGTTCGTGAGAAGCACCGGCGGAGGATCCGCAGGCGAAGCGGGAAGCGTCAGTTGGTCAAACTCTTATCTTTCTCGGCGCCACCGGCAAAATCACCGGCAACGGGCGCGACGGCGGCGGGATCAAGCACAATCGGCCGCTCCAGCGCAACCTGCAGCACTTCATCCATGGTCTCTACAGAATTTACCGTGAGACTAGCGAGGATCTCCTGGGGGATGTCCGCCAGGTCTTTCTCATTGTCCTTCGGAAGCAGTATGGTACGCAAGCCCATTCGGTGGGCAGCGAGTAACTTTTCCTTGACGCCGCCGATGGGGAGAACCTTGCCGCGCAGGGTGATTTCGCCGGTCATGGCAACGTCGCAGCGCACCGGAATGCGGGTGAGGGCGCTAGCGATAGAAGTACAAATGGTGATGCCGGCGGACGGGCCGTCCTTGGGAATGGCGCCTTCGGGGACGTGCACGTGAATGTCGATGTTGCGGTAGAAATCCTTGGGCAGGCCGAATTGCCCGGAGCGGGACCGCACGTAGCTCATGGCGGCTTGCGCCGATTCTTGCATGACATCGCCCAATTTGCCAGTGAGGATGGTGCGGCCTTTGCCTTCCATGATGGTAGCTTCGACGGCGAGCACGGAGCCGCCCACTTCGGTCCACGCGAGGCCGGTGGCTAAGCCGATTTCGTTGTGCTTTTCGAGCCAGAATTCGCGGTACTTGAGTATGCCCAGATATTCGCCGGCGTTGGCGGCGGTGATTTCCAACTTAACGGTAGCAGTACCTTCGGTGACGACTTTGCGGGCGACTTTGCGGGCGACGTTTTGAATTTCGCGTTCGAGGTTGCGGACACCAGATTCGTGCGTGTAGTGCCGAATGATGTGCAGCAGGCCGTCGTCGGTGATTGAAAGGTTTTCATCAGTGAGGCCAGTGGCTTCGCGAGCTCGTTTCATCAGGAAACGTTTGGCGATTTCCAGCTTCTCCTGCTCGGTATAGCCGGCTAGGCGCAGGATTTCCATGCGGTCCTGCAAGGGCTGCGGGATGGTGTGCAGGACGTTGGCTGTGCAGACAAACATGACCTTGGAGAGGTCATATTCGACGTCCAGATAGTGGTCGGTGAAGGCATGATTGAGCTCGGGATCGAGGACTTCCATTAAGGCCGCGGAAGGGTCGCCACGGAAGTCGGTGGACATTTTGTCCACTTCGTCGAGCACGAAAATCGGGTTAGTGGTGCCGGCCTTTTTCATCATCTGGATGATCTGGCCGGGCAGGGCACCGATGTAAGTGCGGCGATGGCCGCGAATTTCGGCTTCATCGCGCACGCCGCCGAGTGAAACACGGACGAACTTTCGGCCCGTGGCATGTCCGATGGACATAGCGAGCGAAGTCTTGCCGACGCCCGGAGGTCCGACGAAGCAGAGAATGGAGCCTTTAGGATTCTTGACGAGCTGGCGGACCGCGAGAAATTCCAGGATGCGGTCTTTGATTTTTTCGAGGCCGAAATGTTCCTTGTTGAGGATTTCTTCGGCGAGCTTGATGTCGCGGATTTCCTTGGAGCGTTTTTTCCAGGGCACAGCGAGCAGCCAGTCGAGATAGTTGCGGCTAACGGTGGACTCGGCCGACATGGGCGGCATGAGTTCCAGGCGCTTGAGCTCGGTGAGCGCCTTTTCCTGAACCTCCGGTGACATACCGGCGCTTTCGATCTTCTTTTTCAGCTCGTCGATTTCGCTTTTTTCGCCGCGGCCGAGTTCCTTCTGGATGGCCTTAAGCTTTTCATTGAGGTAGTACTCTTTTTGCGCGCGTTCCATCTGGCGTTTGACGCGGGTGTTGATGTTGCGGTCGACGTTGAGCTTTTCCAGCTCGATTTCAAGGATGTCGGAGATGCGGGTAAGGCGTTCGACGGGATCAGTAGTTTCGAGGAGATCCTGTTTCTCGTCGACGGGAAGCTGCAAATTGGCGGCGATAGTGTCCGATAGGCGGGCCGCGTCGTCCACGCGAGCAGCGGCGATCATGGTGTCGTAGTTCAGGCTCTGCGAGAGCTTGATGAACTGTTCATAGAGGCCGGTGACTTTTTGGACGAGCTGATCGAGTTGAGGTGAAGGCTCGACACGCGCGCCTAGGAGGCGAATGGAAGCGCGGAAGAAACCTTCTTCTGCGGCGACAGATATGGCGCGAGCTCGCTCGACGCCTTCGACGAGAACCTTAATATTGCCATCGGGGAGCTTGACGCTTTGCACGATGTTGGCGAGGGTGCCGACGGCGTAAATTTCCTCGGGCTTGGGGTCGTCCACCGAGGCGTCGTGCTGCGTGGAGAGGAAAATCTTTTTGTCGCCGGCTAAAGCTTCTTCGAGCGCGCGAACGCTGGCTTCGCGGCCGACGATGAAGGGCGTCATCTGCTGCGGGAAGATGACCATGTCGCGCACCGGCATCATGGGTACGCGCTTCATTTCCTGTTTTTCGCGGTTAAACATTAGGCCCCTGAACTCCGAACCGATCCGGTTGGAC
>Ga0207641_10003694_pt1 | contig 13484 bp, 13 predicted proteins | sample KBSSwiS62_FD_184306 | JGI IMG/M metagenome (GOLD analysis project Ga0207641, IMG submission 184306) | Switchgrass rhizosphere microbial communities from Kellogg Biological Station, Michigan, USA - KBS Switchgrass S6-2 (SPAdes) (version 2) | ecosystem: Host-associated > Plants > Roots >... | reverse complement strand
GGCCGCATCAAAGGGCGTCCCTTTATCTCGGTGAGCTGTAAACTCCGACGACGCCGAAGAACCTGGTGAATTGAAAACGCGAGCCGTTCTGTGTTGCTACGCAAATCGCGTGTTCACGGCACTGATTCCTCGAGCGAATGGAATTGCGTTATGCTTTTGGCGTCCCAAAGGGTTCCGATATGGAACCGGATTGTCGAGTGCCTGATGAATATAGAAATGTTACGTCAAAACGTCGTTTGGCTACGTTTACTTGTCTCACTCGCCTTCGCATCCTTCGTCGCACTCTCGCAAAGCCAGGCCACGAGCATGCCCGAAGCCCTCCTCTACAAGATGACCGGCCATTGGGTGATGACTGGCACAATCAGTAAGAAGCCGGTTACGCACGACGTGGACGTGGACTGGGTGCTCAAGCGCGGGTACATCCGCCTCCACGAACTCTCACGCGACAAGGATAGCAACGGCAGTATCGGCTACGAAGCCTGGGTCTATATCCTCTGGGACGCCAAGAACAGCGAGTATGCCGTCATGTGGCTCGACAACACTGCGGTAACCAACTTCGCCGCTGAGGGAGTCGGGCACGCGAAACCAGACGGCGACCGAATCCCGTTCATCTTCAAGGAGGCGGACGGGAGTGGCACGAATGATACGTGGTCGTGGACGATCGATAACGTAGACAAGTCCGGGAAACCGTCACGGTTCGCAACGTTGACACTGACGCGGAAGAAATAACCACGGGCCGCCGGGACGGACCCTGAGGGCAAGGAACTCTGAGAAATCGAATTTGGATGCTCACTGTAATCACGCCAATGCACGTCAGCAGGCTTGAGCAGAACCTCGATTTTGTCCTTTATCGGTCGTAGTCACTCCACTTCCTAACAATCTGTAAGGCTAGTGTTCGAACCTCCTCTCGGGGGTTAACCAACCTCAAATTAAAACGATTCATTGGAAGTGCGTGAATGGCGTCCCGTACGGGAATCGAACCCGTGTCGCCGCCGTGAAAGAGAAGCGATTTACAGGAATTCAAAGGAAACTTGCGGTATGGATAGCACCGTAACGTAGTCAAAGGAACTCTAAGGACTTGTTATTGGGCCCTTAATGGACGCGCGAAATGAATCTGGATGAAAACCTCAACATTCTTCGCGAGATGCGTCTTGCGGCACAAGGCCCGAGGTAGTAGTGTGACGACATGATTGAATCATCACAGATCGAGAGGATGTCAGTGACCGAACGGCTGCAGGTGCTGGACCAGCTTTGGGACTCCCTTAATCGATGCGGCGACGAGATACCTTCACCGGACTGGCATCAAGATGTTTTGGCTGACAGGAAAGCGCGAGCTCAGAGCGGAGAAGCAAAGTTTCTGACTCTGGCAGAACTCAGATCGCGTGTGCGAAGCTCTGAATCATGAACGTCGTAATACTCGAGGACGCCAGCAGAAGACCTCGAGTTGGGTGCACAATTTTATGAATCGTGCGCTAGCGGAGTGGGCAATTACTTTCTCGACTCAATCCTTTCCGATCTTGACTCTATAGTTCTTTTTGCCGGTGTTCATCCAATCTACTTTGGATTTCATCGAATGCTGTCGAAGCGATTCTCATTCGGCATCTATTATGAGGTAGAAGGCGACGTGGCATACGTTTATGCCATTCTGGATCTGCGACGTGATCCCCTCTGGATCGGAAGCGTTTGCGGGAGAAAGGTAGACAAGCATTCGTAACCTCACCGAATGACTAATTTTGGTTGGAAAGCTGGCGTTCCAAAGCATTTCGAGTTTGGAACCGGATTTGTTGGCTGGGTGTGATTGAGGATCAGACGCACGAGAGGCTGAATCACAGCGTCCCCACGTTACATTGGAATCAACGAAAGCGGTTCTGATAACCTAAATCACACCAAGCCCGAAAATCACGCCAGTAGACAAGTCATGTCGCATTCCTTACACATTGTTTAGGTTGATTCCCACGAATGCCTGTCATTCAGTTCTCGTAAGGGGAGTACTTCACTTGCTACGACGAGTAGCGAGTTTTTCGGCCATTGCAATCTTTGGGTAATGAGACCAATAACGAAACAGAAAATCATGGTGGCGCCGCCGATAGAGATTATTAGTACTGTCTTGGCTGAAAGCGACATAAACATCAGGTACTCTACTGCACCCACGGTTGCGAAGGGAATTCCGCGGTATCGAAGGAACAAGGTGAGGCCTCGACTTCTATGAATTCTGCTGAACTTCACCCGTTTTTTTAAAAACCAGGGAAGAAGGAGTGTCATTGAAATGAAAATGAAGAAGAAGACAAGAGATCCCGTGAATGCCTGCGGTAATAAAATGTAAGAATTGCTACTCAGACTTGAAAGGCTCGCTGTCAAGGATGTGATTGATTGCCTTAATGCTTGAACTTTCTCGTGTGAACTTAGCGTGTTGATCGCGGTGAGCTTCTGTTCCTGACGAGATAATTGATATGGATCAAGTGTTCTCACACTGTAGGACTTTAGAAGTTCGTAGGTTTCAACCGAATCCGCTGGCATCACGGGTTCAACTATCCAGTTCCATGGAAGAAGACGGGAAATACCCGACGCATTGGCGGGATAATTCTGTTCCATCTCTGAAGTCAGTTCTATTGCAGCTTTCTTAACGGCTTCGAGTAATTTGAGATCAACAACATGGAGGCGCATTTGAGTTATTTCTAAAACGCCCATTTTTTCATGGCGGTGACACCAATTACCAAGTAAGTTCAGGGTGAGCATCATAACTACAGGAATAATTAATCCTGTGACAACTAAGGCTTTGCCGCTCCCTATGCGGAACGCCCTAATTCGTGAGTCCCGCGGAATATTTCGCCAACTCTTCAGAAAAATTTTACCTGAACCATAATTCTTTTCGCTTGTGATGCGGATGGCTCTGATAGCACAGTCGATTGCTTCGTTTCCACTGCTTGATTCGTTTACTAGAGACTCAGCAATTGGAATTGCTAATTTACCCGGGAACAGTTTTTCCAAGGGCCAAATAATCTTATCTTCTCGATCTGGAACTAGACTGACTCGCTCTCTTAAGTCACTATTTCGACTTTTTATGATTCCGGCGAGTGCAGCCGCAGCTTTAGTTTTTATGAACGCATTATTGATAGCTAACAGCTGAACCAATTTATCCAAGGCTTCATCTGTGCCTATGTCTTTCAGAAGTTGAACAGCGGCCGTTTGCCAAATCTGTGATTCGTGTTTAAGTAGGGCCGGTATAATTTTCATCGCTGCATCCGGCGACGTCGCCAGTGCGGATTCCAATGCTGATGCTCCTGCTGCTTCATTTCCTCCTGCCAAGTGATTAACCGCTTCCGAAAAGCGGATTCTAGCAGAATAAAATTCTGCTTGCGGGCGTTGCGCAAGAGACGAAAGGATTTCTAGAGCGGGCTTAAACTCTGAACCAGAAACAATTTGTTTTGTTAACTCGGAAGTAACTATCTCAACATGAGACGCCGATGGCATCTCATTTATGTTCAACAAACACCGGCCAACCTCCATCCATCTACCTTCGCTCACGAGCGACTCAATGATCTTGGTCAACTGCGGTATATTGCTAATCATTCCGCAATAAAAGTACAGAACCTCGATCAAATCTTGCCGAGCACTGAAACGTAGAATTACCTCTTTAGGAGTTCGAATGCGAGCGGCTTCGTTGGCAGCAAGGTATTCTTGAATAGTTCGATGCGCACACGTATAAACACCATCGCTGCTGGGTTTTATTATACCGTTCACTTCAACAAGTTCTTTTATAAACTCGTTGAAGTCTATCTCCTTGTGAAATACCTCTGCCGTCTGTTTGCGAATAGAGTCACTGGTCAACTCTTCTGGATCTTCGTTGTTTTGGACGGTCTCTAAGCGATCTAGCGAAGCGCGTTGCAGAATCTGCCATTTGTCGTCCGCTTCATACTTCTGTTTTATTTCCCGGCGCGCGGGTCGTTTGATTATTAATTCGTCAATAGCAGCTTTGTAGAAAAGATTACGGGAGCTTGGGAACTCAAAGTCATTCGTTTCTAAGTAGAGTCCCGTTAAAATTGTCAGCAGTAATGGATTGCGACAAATATCTCGTATTTGCGAGTCCCCCTGTATAAGACCATAGAGCTGCAATGCCGAGCGACCTCTATGCGCTGGCCATCCTTGTAAAAAAACTCTCATGTGGTGATTCGCAAATGGCTCCACGCGCACGATATTTTTGATGACAGATCCCAAATCTTCGGATCGATAACTGTATTCACGACACGTTACTATCAGCCGATTCTGATGTAATTGTTGATCGTCGCTTTCACAGAAGGTAATGATCTGACCGGCAACAAACTCTCGGTTTACTCCCACTTCATCTAGACCATCCAAAATGATCAACATTCGTCCTTGATCTAGAGCAGAGTCAACAAACCTTTCTGCTCCCGGAAAATGATAATCCGAAAAAGCTGCGATTATCGCATCTCTGACAGATTGTTGCTTTACTGCAAGCCGACGCAAAACAACGAATACAGGAATTAATGAGTTGAGTTCGTCGTTTGCTTGTTCATTGATTACGCTAGTTACAAGACTTTTCATTAGAGTTGTCTTACCGGTGCCAGGTCCGCCCAAGACGATACAGCGATCGCTGGCAGCGACATGCGCAAATAAATCAACAGTTTCCTGAGAACTACTGGAAATCAATTTAAGAGGTGCGAATGCATGCTCCAGAGGTACATCAAGTTCAGGACCAACGGGGTTTTCGATCTTCGTGAGCCAAGAACGTCTTACATGTTTTTTGTAGCTGTGGAGTGAAATTGAAAAAGGATTTCTAGGAGCGATCCGTCGATAAATTGCTTCCCAAATGAATTTGAATGGCTTTATTAGCGCATCTGACAGAGCTTCTGCCGCTCGTTTTCCGAAGACACCGATCAATGCGCCAATTAAAGCTGTCACTACCAGCAAGGCCATCGTCCCTTGGGCGGGTGCGTTGCCAAGTCCCATGAGTATTTCCCTCCTAAGATTAGATACACTCTCGGAAATTACGAGGTACGGTATGAACGATGTGATGATGTCGGCACGTAGCGAGGTCTTGTGATCAAGCCGAACTGAGACGGCAAGTGAGATCAAACCAACGTCGTGCAGACGGGCGCACGATAATATAAAGAGCAGTAAATTTCAACCGATTTACGACGATTTTGTAAACCCAAGTTGAAGTCACCCGGTTTTACGACGATTTGCAGAGTCCCAAGCCCATGTTGGTGACTACGACTGCCGTATGGCGTAAAGGGAGAGCACATTGAAAGGCTTAACCGTGCGTTCTTCCAAGCGATCCGCGACGAGTCGATCGCTATACGAAACTGATTATTCTGATGGTGATTCGTTGTAAGAAGATTGGCGTCCCGTACGGGAATCGAACCCGTGTCGCCGCCGTGAAAGGGCTAATTCGGCGCTTTGCACCGAGTTGGCCCAAGTTGTATGGCGTTGCATATCTCTCGCTGCATCAGCGGTTTCCGTCGTTCATGGTTAGCACGTCTTAGGAGTAGTTTGCACTCATTGGTAAGACAGATCGTTACCAAGACGTTACCAGAAACCAGCAGCCGCTGTTGTTGGTTCGGTCAGACAGTGCCGACAGCAGTGACCCTATTTGGGAAGAGACGCAAAGCATAACAGGTTCGGTCGGCAAACCACCCTACCACCCCAAACGAGAAGCATTCTTTTTAGGGACCGAAGCACCTGTGAGAGATTCGCCCAGGCGTATTAACTCAGTGGTAGTCACAAGGCTTTAGAGACTCCAGGTCAAGTTCATCATCTGCGATCTCATTCATCTCGACGTTCGCAAGGCGAGCATAGGCAAGGGTAGTTTCTAAAAACGGTTCTACCCGGTCGCGTTCATAGTTCGAGATGTGTTTGTGAGTGATTTTGAATCCTGTCCGCTCGCTAAGCCGCTCTGCCATTTCCTTTTGAGACAAGCCAAGCGCCTCACGGATCTGTAGTAGCTTTTTGCCTAAGCGTCTTGGTTTATTTCGTGGTGCTTGGCCCATGAGTCAGTGAAGAAAAGGGCGCTACGGAACACCCACATTCCCGATAGCGCCCTTTCGGGCGTCGCCCCCACAGTTGCAACTACGACGCCCTGCCTCACTCTTCCGGGCAACGTGAGGCTTTGGGAGTGATGGCGTTTATATCTGACGCCAAAATCAGGTGACAATGATTCGAGTTAAGAATGAGTTACCGAATTTCTTGCAAAGACTTTCCAGCGCAAAACACACCTCTGCCACGTCGCGGTGAGGCGACTATAACGATTTAGTTATCCGTATTGAGAACGCTTAAGGGTAAATCAAACTCAGTACCGTTAGAACGATAGACGTTGCAGTGCTAGTTGTTTGCGTCGTTGAGTTTGTCGGCTGTGGCGGTGGTGGCGGCGCCACAACGCCCCATGTCTCAATTTGCCCCGCCATCACGGAAACAGCAAGCGTAAGGCTTAGGACTGTAACAGCGCTTAGTTGGCGTAAGGTTTTCACTTTTTCAAGCCTCCTAGAGAGTTGCAAAAATTTTGCAATTCCAAACTAGGCAAGCATGATCGGTCTGCCAAAACCTTGCAAGGGCGCGAGTGACTACGTAAGATTTGCGCGGAGTGCTCTAGCTTCTTTCCTTGCTTCAATGTGAAAAATAGTTCTCACATGACCTTAAGAGCCTCACTACTGCGCGAACTGGAAAATCCAAGCCTCAGTGTGAGTGACCGCGTAGTACGTTGCTGCGAAGTCACGAGAGAACTGGAAAACAGAGGCGAGTATGAGGAAGCACGAAAGGTTCTAAGCGACTACTGGCCGCGTATAGGCGAAGCGCCGAAGCTCGCGGGCTTGGAACCCAACACCGCAGCGGAATTACTCTTACGTGCGGGAGTGCTCACCGGAATACTCGGCGCTTATAGACAGCTTCCTGATGCGCAGGAAATGGCCAAAGACTTACTCACGCAAAGCAATCGATCTTCTGAGTCGCGTCAAGCCACAAAGAAGATAGCGGAAGTACGGACAGAATTAGCTTACTGCTATTGGCGCACCAACGATCTGCACGAAGCGCGCGACTGTCTTAAAGAAGCAGTCTCCCTACTGACTATAGATAGCGAGTTAAAGGCAAAGGCGCTTCTGAGACTTTCGCTTGTCGAGCATTCAATGGAACGCGATCAGCAAGCGTTTAAGATTCTCACAAAACATGCGTCGTTATTTCTGAGGCTCAATAATCACACACTGAGAGGAACCTATCACGTCACTTTCGGAAATCGACTGGAGAATCTGGCAGAGCAACAAAAGCGCGGTGATTACATGGACCGTGCTTTGATTGAATATGCCGCAGCTAGTTATCACTTCGACTTGGCAGAGCATCGTCCTTACCTTGCGAACGTCGAAACTAATCTCGGCTATCTCTACTTCAAGATCAGTCGCCTCGATGAAGCAAACGAACATCTGCATCGTGCGCGCCGGATCTTTGCGAGCATCAAGAATGCCGACGCAGCGGCGCAAGTAGATGAAACTCGTGCTCGCATACTTCTCGCACAGGGACGCATCACACAGGCTGAGCGCGTAGCACGTTCAGCAGTGCGCGTTCAAGAAAAGGGTGGCAACATTGAACTGTTGACTGAGGCTCTGATTACTTATGGCAGAGTGTTAGCGCGTCTCGAAAGATACGCGGCATCGCTCGGTACATTTCGACGCGCTATAGAGCTATCCGACAGTGCGGGCCTTGTGAATCGTTCTGCAGAAGCCATCGTGGCTGCTTTTCGTGAACTCGGAGATCACTTAGTAATCTCAGAGCGCGGTCAACTTCTTTCTGGTCGCGGCGTGGGCCAAGACAAATTGGCATTGGAGCATGACGTTATAAAGCTTGCTTTGGAGCAGGCTAAAGGTAGAGTGAGCGAAGCTGCTCGACTCGCGGGCATGTCGTGGCAAGCATTAGCATACGCGCTCCGCACACGGCACAAAGATTTACTCGACAAACGGAATCCAGTACATCATCGTAAACGGAGAAAGTAGCTTGGCAGTCATGTTCTATCCGGGAACCTGACACGTGATGCCCCTCTTACCTTCACTTACAGGCGCGGCAGATTCAGCGCATCATCAATAAGCACATCTGTTGAAATTCCGACCAGCCGAGCATACCTGAGCAGCACAGGATACGGAGGCTCGCGCACGCCTCGCTCATACTCAGAAACGTGGCCCTGATAGATTCCCTTGAACCTTAGACGTTCGACCATCTCTGCCTGAGTAACGTCAAGGCTCTTGCGAATGGTGCGTAGCTTCTTGGCGAGCCGACGCGGGCGCGGGCGAGTGTGTCGGCCCATCAGCAACGCCCTCCTGTCGGAGAACATCGCCAACCTTTGCGCGGCAACCTATATAGGTTTATAGTCCGAGCTTGTTCTGGTTTCGCCTGGAATCCAACTCGTGAATCCCATGCGGTGCGCATCACATCTCTGGTGAAGCCGTCTTGCGCATCTTGTCAATAGAGTCAGCTTACCACATGCAATGATAAACACTACTTATAAGCGAGTTGTCCTGATACTGGGAGCAATCTTCTTTTCGCTCCTATGGTGGTGGAACCCGTCAGTCCCTCTGTGGACGATTCCCGTCGGCGTCGCCGCCGTATGGCTCTTTGCCGCGCTCTTGCACTGGGCGCGCCATCAGAAAGGATAACTCTCGTTTAACTTCTGGATTGCATTCTAAAAAGCGTTTGAGCAGTCGAATTTACAACTTAACGAAGGAGCGATCCGCGCCAGCATGTCGAGTCTGCACGAAGAAGCTTGATGATAAGGAACAAAAGAAATATAGAGGCTTCTGCTTTGAGTGCTATTGCAAACGGCATCAGCCGAGAGTCCGAAGTATGGTTCAGGGGGGCAGCCCAGGTTTACGGAAGAAACAAACATTGCGGATCGGCAAGAGGCAAGACGTTTCAAAGGGCAGGAAGTTTTTGAAACGGAGACTGAAAAAAGTATAGACCCTATCCAGCGTCGCTTGTCCTAAATGGAGTCCTCCGAAGCAGCCATTACCCAACTTACTCTCATCGCCCAACGACTGTTAGAACAATTCAAGGGCGAGTTGGCAGAGAACTGTGCTAATGACGGTAGCTTGGACAATCAACGGCTACTCGATTTCATCCTCGATGCTTTCTATGACGTTGGCCGAATAGCAATTGACCTCGAAGCGCCGTCTATGAAGACTCTCGATGATGCGATGATTCAACGGGTTGGGAACTGTTCGGTTTGTGGCCGTCCGTACCACACGCACATAAACGGGCTTTTCTGCCGTGGTTCTACTTGGACTGAACCTTAGCTCAAGAAGTGACACTCCGCTGTGGCATCAATCAAATTGCCCGGACCTGCCAAACCACACTAAAGAGTAGCGCGCAATATGCGAGCCATCGCCAAGAGATGCGGGAGGTACTATCTTGCTCAGGGAAGAAAAGAGAAAATCTCGAACCTTGAAAGTAATTTGTCTCTGTGTGCGAGTCCGGCGTCACTTAGCTCCTGTTTTCTAACGGCCCCTCACATCCCGTCATTTGGTTTTCAAGGTGCTTCTACACAGGTTCATATCCTTTTCAAGGTTTCCCCCTGAGCCACGAGAACAGGTTAGCAAGTCGGACTGAATCCGGTTGATTCGTCTCCGGGTATCCCTTAACTCTATCAACGATGCCCAGCAGTTCGAGTTCCTGCAATATCTTCCGCGCGGTGGGGCGACTTACGCGGCAAAGCTCTTCGCATTCGGTGGAAGTTACGAAGTCAGTTCCTTGCGAAAGCTGTCGAATAACTGGTCTGAAGTGCATAGGTAGAGACGAAACCGCAATGTGAGCGATAAGTGCCACGTCTTCATCTGTTACCTCGGTTCGGCCACTAATTAACGCATGGCCGCACACTAAGTTTTTGAAATAATCCACGACCCTCCAAGGTCCTTCCGATTGCGCGGCAGACACCGGCACTGACTCATTAATGAGATCGTAGTCTCGATGGATTACCGCACGTCCTTTGACGAGCAATCGCGCCCATCGGATCAACTCTTCCAGGAGAGTTTCGGGAAAGATGATTGTTTCGGGATCGACGCTTCTAACTGGGTGCAAGCTAAAGAAATCGCAAAGAAAGCGATTCACCAAGGTATTGCACTGTATGGCCCCCTCGTCTGACTTACCATTTCGAGCATATTCGAGGAGTTCGGCGTCAGTCAGTTCAATTGCTGGAACTTCCCAAAATAAGAACCTTGTACCCAGTTGCGACATTATTCGGTGAGTCTTCGGTGATAAGGGTGTCGTGGCTCCGATCCAGTTGAAAAGGATCGGCTCATCGTAACCACGTCTGCCGCGCATCCCGGAATCGGAGATAAATCCCTCTCCGTCGAGCACAGAAATCAGCACCGCAAACCTCTCGGTCTGCTTTTCCTCATTACCGCGAAAGACCGGCGCCAACTCTTTGGTTAATAGAATCTTGTCTCGCAGCCTCGGCAGCAGATCAATCTGATTAAGCTCTTCCTTGCTGACATTTGCCGCATGAGTGACGAAGGCTTTGGCAGTGAAATCGTCTGAGCGATAAATGTAGTCTTTCAAGCTTGGCTCTGCTTTCGGCACAAACATCTGTATGACTGCGGTTTTACCCAAACCTGATGCACCTTCAAGAATCAGTGATAACGGCTTTGTACGACCCTTTAACGACATGGCCGCGCATACTGCCAGACAAGCCCTCACTGTGAAACTGAGTCCTCGGTAATACTTCTCGATGATGCCGGAATCAAAGCTAAGGACGGGCGTTGACGTTGCACCCGTCTCGCTGTAAATTTCCATTGGTAATAGCTTCCTTTCGGTAGGGAGTAGACACGCCGCTCGCCCGTGTACACAGCACGCGCGAGCGGTTCGTTTTAAGCTCGGCTCGATGACAATGGATTTCTGACTATCGACGTTAGCCACGTCGGGCTTTCATTCTCAGCGTTACATTCTTCGCCCTTCGCTGCCCCCATGACGCTCGACCACACCGCCGCGCTTGGCCCAAGCCGTAAGCTCGGCTTCATCAAAGCGAATTTGACGCGGTCCCAATCTCACAATCGGAATCACTTCTAATCGTGCCAATTCACCGCCTTTATCGTCGTCCCTCGTCCCTCATTTGATAGAGCCGGAACACTCGCCCGTGTGATCATCCTTTGAATCTCAGCCTCAGGCACTAAGCGCCGGGAGCCCAGTTTTATAGAGCCAAGCTTGCCCTGTGTAATCCATGCGCGGATGGTCCACGGCGAAACGCTCAATACGTCCGCTGCTTTATCAATGCTTAATAGTTTGTCCATGTCCCATCTCCTTTCATCTCAGTAAATCTAATTGACTCCTAGTGAGTCCTCGCCTATATTAGGCGCTGCTTGCTAGATGTCAAGAAAGCATAAGCGTCTAGCCAAGCTCTAACATGGTGAAGCAAAGTCAAACTCTAGCGGCCTTAAATTCTCAGCGGCTCGAACGGTTCTTAATCGAGTTGGTGAACTTGCGCACAGGCGACAGCGGAGCTATCAATCGTTTCGCTGAACAGTTTGCGGAGGCGTTTGGCCTTTACGATCAACGGCTGATAATCAGAACGCAACCGGGTGATAGACGTTCGCCAATCCGGGCGGCTGTGGAAACACTCATCATTCCTAATTTCTATGAAATCTTTCGCGCCGCTTGGATCGAACCGGATGCCAAGACACGGGAATTCGCTTTTGCAATGCTGCGTACAGAGTGGATGCAGATGCGCTATCCAGACCTCGGCTTAACGTTACGCGATGAGGGGGGAATCAAAAGGCTTCCGCCACCCGGCAAAGAATCGCCGATTGAGATGGCCTTTCGTTATTTGCTGAGGCATCACAATCGAACGCGCCTTTGTCCTAATTCTGAGTGCCCGGCACCCTACTTCTTTGCGGCTCGGCACACGCAGCGGTACTGCTCAGAGAAGTGCGCTCAAATCGGAGAGAGAGAAACGAAACGTAAATGGTGGGCCAACCACGGAGCCGATTGGCGCAAACGAACAAAACGCACGGCAGCTAGTAAGGCACATCGAAAGACCACGAAGAAACCAAAGAAGGGAAGATAATCATGGCTCGGAAATCTCAAAACAAACGGGATGGAATCTACCAGCGCGGAGATCGGGCTGGATTCTGGATTAGCTGGACGGATGCGCAAGGTCGCCGTCGTTACCGAAAGACGGACGCGCAAAACATCACTCAGGCTAAACAGATTCGGTCTGCTGAATTGCTGCGAGTCGAACAGGCTCGCGCGTTAGGATTTGCGCCGCCCGGCGAGGAAACTTTTGCTGCTGTTGCCAAACGCTTTCTGACTTATCAAAAGTCGCGCTTGACGCCAAGGGCATACGACAGGGAGCGTTCAATTGTTGAGCTTCACTTGCAGCCTTTCTTTCCCTGCAAAGTAGCTTCAATTCGCCGCGTCGATGTCCAACGATATGTAACGATGAGAAGTGCTAAGGTGTCGGCACATACAGTGCAAAAGGAATTGAACATTCTGAAACACCTCTTAAGGCTTGCAGTCGAATGGGAAATCATTCCGTTTCATCCATCGCAAGGCGTCAAATCCCCGCGAGTTCCGGCGGGCCGCGTTCGCTATTTGCAACCAGCGGAGTTGCGGGCCGTCATCCAAACCGCCCCATCGTGGTTGGTGCCAATAGTTGCGATCGCTGTTAGCACTGGAATGCGGCGTTCTGAGGTGATAGGGCTTCGCTGGCTGGATTTGGATTTAGTTCACGACAGAATCATGCTGTCGCAGACCAAGAATGGCGACAGCCGCGTTGTGTATCTGAACAAAGCTGCTCAGGCGGCGATAGGATCGCTGCCGTTTGACGCCAATACGAAACCCACAGACAAACTCTTTCCAGGCATTACCCACGATCAAGTGAGCATCGCATTTCGTCGCGCTTGTAAGGCCGTTGGAATCGTTGATTTTCGTTTCCACGATTTACGACACACGGCAGCAAGTTGGTTGCGGATGCAGGGCGCGGACATCCACACCGTGGCGCAGTTGTTGGGCCATAAGGATCTTCGTATGGCCGCTCGCTATCAACACCTGAGTCCGGCCTTCCTCGCGGATGCAGTTGGCCGTTTGGATACTGTTTTCGGGGAGCTTCGTTACCAAGACGTTACCGCTCAAAAAGCGATTGCGGCAACAGCGAGTGTAACTTGTTGACAGCGTTTGGCGTCCCGTACGGGAATCGAACCCGTGTCGCCGCCGTGAAAGGGCGGTGTCCTAGGCCGCTAGACGAACGGGACGCATGGTGAGTTGGTTGACCTCTAGCGCAAGCGAGTTACGTTAGCTTAATGGATTTGGGCCTGTCAAATGCGCATGCGCACACCCAACAACTGTTCCCACGCAAGCTGATTCTTAACTATAATGGACCGTGCGGTTCCCAAGCCGCTCCATTCCGGTCAAGCCGCAGGAGAAAACGTGATGCCCTTTCTAACCCGCCCTCGATTCATCAGTCTGTCTGCAATCGTACTTCTATTTGCAAGCGGCAGCGT